>Ga0315279_10002720_pt1 | contig 25934 bp, 23 predicted proteins | sample YL17G06_20_MG_FD_203694 | JGI IMG/M metagenome (GOLD analysis project Ga0315279, IMG submission 203694) | Sediment microbial communities from Yellowstone Lake, YNP, Wyoming, USA - YL17G06_20 | ecosystem: Environmental > Aquatic > Freshwater > Lake > Sediment | place: USA: Wyoming | collected... | reverse complement strand
AACAAAACGACAAGAAGAACTCCTTCGAGAATTTGAGGAAATAAGCATGAAGAAAGAGAGAGAAGGAGAAGGATGGAAGAAGTTTTTTAAAATTGAAAAATAAAAGTAATAGTTAACATAATATATATTATCAGACATTAATTTATGAATCAAAATCTAACAGGAATTATTCTTTCAGGCGGTACAAGTACCCGAATGGGTGAAAATAAAGCCTTTATCGAGGTTGAAGGAACTCCTATCATCCATAGAATTCACAGCTTATTTGAAAGATTGTTCAATGAAATTATTATCGTCACACAACAAAAAAACCTTTTTTCAAATTTAAATGCAAAAATTCATTCCGACCTTATCCCAAATCGAGGTGTTTTGGGAGGGCTCTATACCGGAATTTTTTTTTCTTCCTTTTCATTCTCGTTCTGCGTTGCTTGTGATATGCCCTTTTTGAAAGAATCCATCATTCAATATTTGATAAGAAAGATTGATAATTATGATGTTGTCGTTCCAAAAACGGAAGACGGTCTCCAACCTTTACATGCCTTTTATTCTAAAAATTGTTTAGAACCTATAAAAAAAATTATGGAACACGGAAAGTATAAGATTATTGATCTCTATCCGATGGTTAAAGTTAAAATCGTAGATGAGCATGAATTTTTTTCTTTAGACCCCATGAAAGAGTCGTTTATTAATGTAAATACGCCTGAAGAATTACTTTTAATAAAAAAAGGGAGACAATCCTTCTGAGATGAAAAAGAAGGTCGCCTGTTATTTCATCATTTCTATTTTGATTGGGGGGATCTTTTCCGTTCAGAATCTCTATTCAAAAAATATCAGTGAGGAAGATCAATTGATTTTGGTCGGAATCGGGGCCTACAATGATGGCTTTTATGATATCGCTGAAAAGCAGTTTTCACAATTTATAAGAGATTATCCGAACCATGGTAAAGTATACGATGTTTGTTACCTATTAGGGAAAACTTTATTGAATCTGAAGAAAGTCAAAGAAGCCAAAAAGATTTTTTTAAAAATTATTAATGAAAGTAAAAATTTTGAATATATGGGTTATAGCTTTTTTTGGATGGCAGAAATTGAAATGAAATTAGGCAATGGAGAGGATGCCTATAAATTTCTCCTTTCAATCATTAAGAAGTTTCCCAAATTTGAATGGATCGATTATTCCTACTATCGGTTAGGGCTCCTTGATTTTAAATCAAATAAACTCAATCTAGCAGAATCTTCTTTCAAAAAAGTTTCTCTCCTATCTAAAAATAACGAATTAATTCGATCCTCTTGGTTCTGGTTAGGCATTCTCTATTATAAACAAAATAATTACGAAGTTGCCGCCGGTTATTTTAAGACGATTTGGGAGGATCCTCAATCTGCTCCGAAGGAATATCTAAAGCATACCTTATTCTGGTTGAGTGAGTCACAGTTAAAATTAGGCAGATTTAATGATGCCAGACTAAATTACAAAACATTTTATGAACAATTTAAAAGCGATCCATTAATCTCAGAGGTCTATTGGAGACTGGGTTTTTGTGAATATCGTTTAGGAAATATCAAGGATGCGTTTGAAATCTTCCAGTCATTTAAGAAAGAATTTAAGGATTCCCAACTTAGTTCATATACCCACTATTTACTGGGAGAAATATTCTTGACCCATGGGGATTACCCTTCTTCGATAAAAGAATTAAATACCATTTTTAATCAACCGAAAGGAAATATCTTATGGGGAGTCTCTGCCCTTACCCTTTTTTGGAATTATGTCCATCTCGGTGAAATGGATGGGGCAAATAGGATTTTTCAGAGGTTACAAAAATTAAACCCTTCTGAAGATGAAAAAGTATTGGTTCAATGGTTAAACGCAGAAATAATCTTTTCCGAAGGAAGAATATCTGACTCCCTGCCTTATTATTTTAACATTCTCAATACAAGGTATAGAGAAAAAGCCCTCTTCCAAATAGGGAAGGGATATTTTTTTGAAAATAAATTCAGGGAGGCCCTCACCAACTTAGATATTTTATTGCTCGAATTCCCAAATTCTAAATATTCCGAAGAATGTCTATTTATGAAGGGAGAATGCCTCATCCAATTGGGAAATTTAGACCATGCCCTGGGAACCTACGATCTTATCGTCAGACAAAATAGAAACAATCCTTGGCAACTTTTTGCTCTCGCTCAATTAGGAAGCATCTATTTTTCTCGTGACGAGAATGACAAAGCGGAAGTTCTATTTAAGAGAATCATTCATGATTTTCCAAATCATCCTCTCTTCTCTCATGCAGCCCTTCAATTGGGAAATTTATATTTTAAGAAAAAAAATATTGTTGAAGCCATCTCATATTATTCCATCGTTCTGAAAGGGAATATCTTGGAATTATTCGGTGAAGCCTCCTTTGCATTGGGTGAGATTTTCTATCAGCAAGGAAAATATGAAAAGGCCCTTACAAATTATGAAATAGCGATACAATACTTAAAAGAAACTTCATTATGGTTTTTCTTAACTCAATTAGAGATTGGGAATCTGCAAAAAAAATGGGGAAAATATGAGGAGGCTAAAAAATCCTATAGGATCGTCATCGATCACTCGAAAGATGAGGAGATAAGGAAGGCAGCAAAGGAATTATTGGATCATATGGAATCCTATTAAATTCAGACCTTTCAGGAACATTCTTGCCTGCGGTAGGCAAGGATCAATTGGGAGTATGGAGCTGAATCAGTTGACCATCAAAAAAATGGAGACCAACGATTTGGATGAGGTTCTTGATATGGAAGCTTCTTCATCTCTAACTCCCTGGTCAAAAAATTTGTTTGCCGAAGAGATGAAAAACCCATTCGCTTATTGTTTTATTATTCAAATGAAAGGGACTTCAAAAAATCAGGTGATGGGTTTTATCTGTTTTCGGAAAATTGGAGATGAATCTGAACTTCTCAATCTTTGTGTTCATCCTCAGTATCGACAAATGGGTATCGGCAAAAAGCTCATGCTATTTTATATTGGTTTTTCTAGAAAAATGAAGATAAAGACATTTTATCTCGAAGTCAATGCCTTAAATCAGCCAGCTGTTCATCTCTACCGACACTTTTCATACCAATCATTGGGGATGAGAAGGAAATTTTATCAGGGGAAATTCGACGCCCTCCTCATGACAAAGAAAGCCTGAAAATTTTATGGCCCTCCAGACCAACGGAATTGTCGTAAAAAATGAACGAATAAAGCCCCTCTATTTCCTCCTTACGATTTACTGCCCTTCAATGGCCAATGAAATAAAAACAGGTCAGTTTATTATGCTCAAGGTTTCTGACAGCCATTTTCCTCTCTTGAGACGGCCCTTCAGTGTTTACAAAAATTATCCAACGGGCCATCCAGAAAAAAGGAAAAGTGGATGTTTGCTCATCCTCTATAAGAAGGTAGGTAAGGGAACCCAGAAGATGGCAGAATTTAAAAAAGGGCAAAAAGTAAATATGATAGGTCCTTTGGGGCATGGTTTCTCATTACCCGCCCTCCCCTCTTCTAACGATATTATTCTCATAGGAGGAGGAGTCGGTATTGTTTCTCTCTATTCTTTAGCAGAGGCGTTGGAATCTCACAAATTATTTGTTTTTATTGGTGGGAAGACAAAGGACGATATTTTATGTGAAGAAGACTTTAAGAAACTAAATGTTTCAAAGAGTTTTATCGCCACAGAAGATGGAAGCTTTGGGTATAAGGGGACAGTGATCGATCTCTTTTTATCTCAAAAAAAGAGATTTAAAAAGAATAGGCCTTTATCCATTTATTGCTGCGGTCCGGCAGAAATGTTGAAAGAGCTGGCAAGAGTGGTAAAATTCAAAGGGGTTGTCTGCGAGGCTTCTTTTGAATCTCGCATGGGATGTGGCTTCGGAGCCTGTTGGGGATGCGTAGTCAAAACGAACGATCCCAAGACACCCTATCAACGAGTCTGCAAAGAAGGTCCTGTTTTCAATTTAAAAGATATTGTCTGGGAGTGACCGTGCATTCCGTTCCAGATCCTAACCTATCCGTAACGATTGGAAAGATTAAACTTAAAAACCCGGTGATGGTGGCTTCCGGGACATTCGGTTTTGGTGAGGAATATGAAGATTTCTTCGATCTTCATCAATTGGGCGCCATCATATCCAAAGGCATTTCTTTAAAGCCTATGATGGGAAATCCTCCTCCACGAATTTTTGAAACAGAAGGAGGAATCATCAACTCCATTGGGCTTCAAAACCCGGGTTTTCAAGATTTCATTAAGAATAAGTTACCCTATTATAAAAAAATAAAGACCCATCTCATCATCAACTTTTTTGGAAATACTCAAAGGGAATATGTTGAATTAGCAAGGCGTTTTGATGAAGTTCCGGGCATCTCAGGCCTCGAAATGAATATCTCTTGCCCCAATGTGAAACAAGGCGGGATCGTTTTTGGTTCTGATCCGAAAATGGCTTACCATCTTATCCGTGAAGTCAGAAAAGCGACGAAATTAACTCTCATTGTAAAACTATCTCCCAATGTCACGGATATTGGATTAATGGCTAAAGGTGTAGCGGAGGCAGGCGGAGATGCAGTCTCTCTCATCAATACCTTGAGAGCCATGGCGGTCAATATCCATTCGAGAAAACCAGAATTAGGGAATATTATCGGAGGCCTCTCAGGTCCAGCCATTAAACCCATTGCCTTGAGAATGGTTTGGGAGGTCAGTCGCAGTGTAGAAATTCCTGTAATTGGGATCGGAGGAATCATGAACGCCGAAGATGCCATTGAATTTATTCTGGTAGGGGCTTCGGCCATTCAAATTGGTACAGCCAATTTAATTAATCCAAAAACAGGAATAGAAGTGATCAATGGAATAAAGAAATATCTCATCAAAAATAAGATACAAAGTGTTCGGAAATTGACTGGCTTCTTTAAAATTTAGGATATTTTATAAAACCTCACCTTTAAGGATCTTTGGCGAGATAAAAATCAACAGATCCGTCGTGTCATTTGTCTTTGATTCTTTTTTGAATAACCAGCCCAATACTGGAATTTTACTGAAGAGAGGAACGCCTGTGGTCGATTCTCCTTTTTTAATTGTATAAATCCCTGCAATGACGACCACTCCATTATCTTTGACCAGTACCTCAGTGGTACTCTCTTTCTTATTGATGCTCGGTGTGCCATATGTACTCGTATGGGAGTAGTCGGGTTCGTCTTTCTTTACCTTAATACTCATTTTGACGTGCCCATCGTTCGTCACATGAGGAGTGACAATCAATTTAAGGTTGGCCTCAATAAAATCTTCTGTTGGGGTTCCTTCTGTTGTCAACTTTACATAAGGAATTCTTAGCCCCTGTTCAACCGATGCCTCTTTATTATCGAGTGTGGCAATCTTAGGACTTGAAATAACTTTAAGTTCTCCTTTGTTTTCGTAAGCCGATATAGCAACATCCAAATTTTTTAATCCATATTCAGAGGTAAAAAGAAATTCAAGGAGGCCGGCCCCTGAGACAGGCAAATCGACAACGTTAGTAGTAGCACTTCCCACAGTAAGCGTTTTCTTCTTATCCGTTCCAGTGCTTGCTAAAAACCCCCACGATATACCCAAGTCCCTCTGAAACGACAGGTTGGCCTCGACAATCCTTGCCTCAATCAAGACTTGGGGTGTTTTCGTATCCAACGATTTAACTAAGTTCTTTGCTAAAGCAATATTTCGGGGGATATCCTTAACAATTAAAATATTCGTCCTGTCATCTACTTTTATATCTCCCCGCTCACTCAAAATGCTCTTCACTTGTGGAAGAATTTCCTTTGCTGTGGCGTAGTTGATGGGTATGAGTTCGGTCACTAAATCCTCTAATTTTTCCTTAGTCCTTTTGGCCTCCAACTCCGCTTGAATCTCCTTCTTTAAAGAATCAAGCGGGGCTATCCGCATTACATTCCCAACCTTACTCATCCCAAGGGACCTGGCTTGTAAAATAACGTCCAAGGCTTGATCCCAAGGCACATCCACTAATCTCATCGTAATCTTTCCTGTGACATCATCCCCTGTGATGATGTTAAAATTACTCACTTCTGCAATCAGGCGAAGGATATTTTTAATATCTGCATCTTTGAAATCGAGAGACAGTCTTCTACCTGCATAGACCTTTTCTTTGGAAACTTCTTCACTGGCTTTTTTCTCCTCTTCCGCTTTTTTTGTCACTTGTGTTTGAGGAATGGGTTTTGCTTCAACCGGGGGTAAAACTTTCTCTGGTTTTTTTAATTCAGAGAGGGGTTTTTCCTCTCCTTTCTTGACTTCTTCCTTCTTAACCTCCTCCTTGACCTCTTCCTTCTTAGTCTCTACCGCCTCGGAATCGAGTCGTACCGACACTTCTTCCTTTTTGGCTTCAGGGATAGCTTCAATTTTAGCCTCGACCTTTTTAGTCTTCTCTATGTCGATGAATAGGATATTCCCCTCCTTTGTGGTTTCAAATGGTACCTCTTCTCTTAATTTGATCAATATTCTGACATCATTCGCTTTCCCTGCTTTCACATTCTTCAAATCGATATATTTGACAGCACTGTCGAATTCACTCGTATCCAAGCCTTTTTGAAGATGTTTAGGAAGAAATGCATTTTTTATATCCACTGCAACCGTATTTTTAGAAATCTTGTGGGATTCAAATTGAGGTTCTTCCGTTAAGGAAACAACGATCCTTGATTTATTATCCATCTGTTTAAACTCGATGGGGGCTTTTACCTGAGCTTTTGGAGGTTTCTCCTCTTCTTTCTTAGCCTTCTCCTTCTTAACCTCCTCCTTGACTTCCTCCTTCTTAGTCTCTACCGCCTCGGAATCGAGTCGTACCGACACTTCTTCCTTTTTGGCTTCAGGGATAGCCTCAATTTTAGCCTCGACCTTTTTAGGCTTCTCTATGTCGATGAATAGGGCCTTCCCCTCCTTTAATGGGATTTGGGGTTCCGAGGGTTGGGGAATATTCCCAAAAGAGATAATTAATTTGTCTTGGATCCGATTGATTTGATAGGAAGGCAATTGGGGAGTCGGACACTCAAAAACGAGCCTCAGTTTATCCGGGTAGTGTCCAATACGGACTTTTTTGATAAATGGATTTTGAATGTTAATTAAATTCTTGGGATATCGGGTACCCACTTCCCAAATATCTAAGACTAATCTCGGAGGCGAATCTAATTTAAATGCATCGTAGTTTCCAATTTTTCCATCAGCGGCGATGTTGAACGTAATGAAATCCTTTTTCTGATCAAATAAAAACCTGAGAATCTCTTTTGCTTTATGCAGAGTCTCTGGAGCCGTAGCCGTTTCTATTGGCTGAGCCGGAGGGGCTTCCTCTTTCTTCAGTTCTGGAGGAGTTATTTCAGTCTCCTTCTCCTTTATGGCCTCTTCTTCTTTCTTAACTTCTTCCCCCACTTCGGCAATTTCAGCTTCCTTTGTCACTTGTGGTTGAGGAACTGGCTTTTCTTCAACCTGAGGTGAGACTATCTCTGGTTTTTTCAATTCGGGGATGGGTTTCTCTTCTTCCTTCTTAACCTCCTCCTTGACTTCCTCCTTCTTAGTCTCTACCGCCTCGGAATCGAGTCGTACCGACACTTCTTCCTTTCTGGCTTCAGGGGTAGCTTCAATTTTAGCCTCGACCTTTTTAGGCTTCTCTATGTCGATGAATAGGGCCTTGTTGCCTTCCTTTAATGGGATTTGGGGTTCCGAGGGTTGGGGAATATTCCCAAAAGAGATAATTAATTTGTCTTGGATCCGATTGATTTGATAGGAAGGCAATTGGGGAGTCGGACACTCAAAAACGAGCCTCAGTTTATCCGGGTAGTGTCCAATACGGACTTTTTTGATAAATGGATTTTGAATGTTAATTAAATTCTTGGGATATCGGGTACCCACTTCCCAAATATCTAAGACTAATCTCGGAGGCGAATCTAATTTAAATGCATCGTAGTTTCCAATTTTTCCATCGGCGGCGATGTTGAACGTAATGAAATCCTTTTTCTGATCAAATAAAAACCTGAGAATCTCTTTTGCTTTACGCAGAGTCTCTGGAGCCGTAGGGGTTTCTTCTTTCTTCAATTCTTGAGGAGTTATTTCAATTTCTTTTTCTTTGATGGCCTCTTCTTTAGCCTCTTCCTTCACTTCAGCAATCTTCTTCACTTTTTCAATATCGATGATCAGAATTTTATCTTCCTTAAAGATATTATAATTGGTCATTTGAGTAAGACCAATCTCAATTCTTCCTTTGTCATCGAATTGTGTCGTTAAGACTTCGGAAACCGTTCCACTATCGATTTTAATGGGCTCTTTGATCTGTTTTAAATCGATATTTGGAATATCAATGGCGATCCTCAAAGGGTCGGACAATAATTTATAAAAGGGTGGCTCGAGGGTCTCAGATCCTTCCATTTGAATTCTAGAATAATTTTCTTCCTCAATAAAGGATATCCTCTGAATAGTAGAGGCCTTCACCACCTTCGATGGAATATCAGGCGGGGATGTCTGTAGCACCGTATTGTTTGTGGCACAACTATTCACAAAGAGCCAAAACAAAAAGAAAGAAATCATCTTAAGGGTCTGATAAGATTTCATGCCTCTCCTCCCTCTTCAACTCGATGAAGAAATAATGAAATCTCATTAACTTTTTTCTGGCCAAAAATTTCCTCATAGGTTTCCTCAATAATCACTCGATCTCTAAGAATTTTTTTGACCTTTCCGTCATTTTTACCAATCCCTGTCCCTTTCCTTAAAAAATATCCTTTCCCAGCTGAGTCTTCGACAAGAGCGAAGTTCCCCTCAGGAGTTGCAATAATAGCAACCAATTTTAATTGACTGATTTCGTATTTTTGCAATGGGGTGAGGGGAACGCTCTTGGAAGATTCTTTAATAGAGGTCAATTGGATAAAAGGTTTAAAAGGATCCGCTTTGCCCACAGGGTTATAGGCGTATGCCGTTTCCTCCTTCTTCTCTAACTCTTTTTTCTCAGCTACCTTCGCTGGCTCCCCCTTTTTTTTCTCTACTGCAGGAGACTTCCCTTTTTGGGGAGGGGAGGATGGAGGGGGACTCCCACCACAGCCAGCAACGAAGAATAAGAACGCGATGCATACGGATGCGAAAGAAAACCATAGTCTATTTCTTTGGAGCTTTTGGAATACCTTCCTCTTTTTCAAGTGGAACCTCTTTCTTTTCACTTTTTTTCTCCTCAATTTTCTTCTCTATAAATCGATACGTGTTGACCAGACAGGATGTTTTTATTAAAACTTCAGTTTCTCCCTTTCCTTTAATATCTTTTGCCCTGGTCATATTAAAATCGACGACATTAATGATTCTTGGAAGTTTGCTCACTTTATCAAAAAAAATGCCCGTATCATGATAACTCCCCAATACCGTCAGTTCGATGGGGACTTTGGCATAGAATTGTTGAGGTTCTTCACCCTTTGGTCTAAAGAGAGTGAATTCAAGATTCGACTCTTTCCCAAGACTGGCAATGTTTTTCAATATCTCTGGGATCTCTTTCTCATTAGGAAGTTGAGTCAGGGCATTCCTAAGTTCCTCATTCAAGTTCGCGATCTGTTCCTTAAATTTTTGGTGGTCCCTCGTGATCGTCTTGCTCTCGTTCAGTTCCTTGACCAATTTATTCAAATCACCCTTCAACACCTTAAACTCTTCTTGCTGGGGACTGAAAAAACTATGAAAATAGAGGGCTGTTATCGCACCTACAATGCCAACCAATATTAAGGCTTTTTTCGATGTTGGGAGCTTTAAGATAGAATCTATTTTAAGAGCCATTTCGTTTCTCCTCCAATTACATCAAAAAGATTTCACACGAAAGGATAAACTTTTTCAACTTGATTTTGCTCTGTTCGATCTGTTCGCTCACAATTAAGTCAACATTTTTAAAATTTTTTGACTTTCGAAGATTGGTCATAAAATTGGCCACTGTTTCATCATCCAAGGCGATCCCTTCAATCCCTAATTTCGACCCCTCTTTCTTCAAAGATTCCAGCTGGATTTTCTCTGGCTTACCCATGCTGATTTCATCTAAGACTCTCGCAGGGCTTGCCTTTTGCTTTCGTAATGAATTAATGATATTCAATTTGTCTTGAAGGGTTTTCTGTGATTCTTTGGCTTTATTGACTTCGGTGATCAAAGATTTATAATAGCTGATCTCCTTTTTGGTTTGAGATATCTGTGCTAAAATTTCATCTTTTTCCTTACCGGTTTTCCATTGAATCAAGATGAAGACCACGAACAAAAGAACTACGGAGAGAATGAGAACAATAAATTCCTTCCTCATCCCAACTTTCTTCTTCTCTTTTCTTGTTAGAAGCAGGTTGATCTTTATCATTTATCCCCTACCCTCCTTGAGGCAAGGCCTATTCCAACAGCTATGGTCGGTCCAATTTCTCTTAGATATTCCACGTCAAAATTTTTTTCGTTATATTCTATCTTTGTGAACGGGTGGACAATTTCAACAGGTATTCCTATCTCTTGTTGTAAAAGAATATCGAAATCTTTAATCTTTGATCCACCTCCGCTCAAATAGAGCTTGCTGATTTTTTCATAGGTGGTTGTGGATTGAAAGAAATCTAATGAATTCCTTATTTCTACGGCTAACGATTCAGAGGCTGTTTTTAATAAGTTTTGAACGATCGAGCGGGCGGTGACGTCAACTTTACTGCCGACCTTAATTTTTTCCGCCTCATCGTAGTCCACATGGAGTTGCCTTTGAATGTCTTCGGTAATTTGATTCCCCCCCTTAAAAATATCTCTTGTAAAACCAGAGACATTGTCCTTAAGGATATTAATATTAGTGATGCTGGCGCCGACATTGACTATGGCAACGACCTCCTCCTTTCCGATCTCATAATTAATAGCTACCATGTTTTCTAAAGCAAAAGCATCGATATCGATAATGACTGGATTCAATCCAGCCTCCATAATCACTGAGACATAATCATTGATAATATCCTTCTTGGCTGCCACTAAAACAACATCCATGACCTCTGGGTTTTCAGGATTAGCACCAAATGTTTGGAAATCGATATTAACATCATTAATATCAAATGGAATGTATCTTTCAGCTTCCCATCTTATCGATTCTTCCAATTCGGCTTCTGTCATGAAGGGTAATGAAATTTTTTTAACAATGACGGAATGGCCGGAGACGGATGTCACCACATCCTTCGTTTTTACCTTGGAGGTAGTGAGGAGGTCTCGTATTGTATCAATAATGGTGACCGAATCCATAAAGGCCCCGTCAACAATGGCTTCTGGTGGTAAAGAAGATATTGCCAAATTTTGCAATTTAAAACCGTTTTTCCCCTCAATTAATTCCACCAGTTTAATTGAACTCGACCCTATATCTATCCCAATGACGTTTTTCTTTTTTCCCCAATTCATTGCTTACCTCTTTTAATTAATTTAAAATGTTAGCTAAAATAAATTATTCTTAAATTTTGTAAAAAGTCAATAAAAATATCTTTTAATTATACAAAATTCAAATAAATAATAATTTAAACCTAATAAATCATTTTAATTTTATAAAATAAATTATTAATATTCCTATTAATTATTTGATATATGATACCTTTTTATCTTAGCCCTCAAAGTAGCCCTCGAAATACCTAAAGCTTTTGAGGCCTTTGATTTATTCCATTCTAATGTTCTCAAGACCTTGTTGATGTGATTCTTTTCCATATGTTCCAAACACATCTCATCAGTGATTTCAAATAGTTCAGGAATCGTCTTCCATCGATCATATTGCTCAGTTTGTGTCAATTCAAAAGGTAGGTGTTTGGGTGTTAGATATTCTTGATCAGTCAATATCATTGCCCTTTCGATCACGTTCTTTAGTTCCCTAACATTCCCTGGCCATGAGTACTGGATCATCAATTTCTTGGCTTCTTCCGAAAACCCCTTAATATTTTTATTATATTCCCTATTATTTGCCTCAATAAATAAGCCTGAGAGGAGCAAAATATCTTCCACTTTTTCACGGAGAGGGGGCATTTCAACAACTATTACTTTTAATCGGTAATACAAATCTTTTCTAAATAATCCTTCTTTTACCAATGTTTCTAAATCTCTGTTGGTCGCCGCAATAATTCGAACATCAACCTTAATCTCTCTTTCTCCTCCTACCCTCATAAAGGTTTGGTTTTCAAGAACCCTTAAGATCTTCGCCTGTAAAAAAGGCTTCATATCTCCAATTTCATCTAAAAAAACTGTCCCTCCATCTGCCAATTCAAAAAGTCCCTTCTTTGTATTTTTTGCATCAGTAAAAGCACCCTTCTCATATCCAAAAAGTTCGGATTCTAATAATGAATCCGGTATGGCACTACAATTAATTTTCATCAAAGGCCTACCGCTCCTTTTACCATTAAAATGAATCGCATTAGCGGCTAATTCTTTGCCGGTACCACTTTCTCCCTGAATCAGTACAGATGTTTTATTAGTTTTACTTACCATTTCAAGAAGTTCTTTCACATATTGAATCTGCTGGCTGACCCCATAGATATTACTGTTATGGTCCTCCACCCTATGTTGCCGATGAAGTCTTCTCACTTCGTTGATTAAACTTTTCGTCTCTAAACCTTTTTCAATCAGTAATTGCAGTTCTTCTAATTCAAAGGGCTTGTTGATGTAATGGTAAGCTCCTGATTTCATGGCAGAAACTGCAGTTTGAACATCAGAATAAGCAGTCATCATGATGACTAAAATCTCGGTATCAAATTCTTTGATCTTTTTCAAAATCTCTAAACCATCCACATCGGGAAGTCTCATATCGAGTAGAATGAGATCAATAATATTCTTTTTAATGACAGAGAGGGCTCCGTTCCCAGACCCCACTGAAAAGACTTCGTAGCCTCTCTTCTTTAACACTTCAGAGAGCGTCTCTTGCATCACATCGTCATCATCAACAATAAGAATAGATGGTTTCATGGTTTTTCCAATATTTCCGGTAAATTGATCACAAAGGTGGTCCCTTTCTCCCACTCGCTTTCGACCTTAATGGTTCCTCCATGTTTCTTAACGATTTGATAAGTAATGGAAAGGCCTAAACCAATCCCCCTTGGTTTTGTTGTAAAAAAGGGGTCAAAAATCTTATGAGTGATCTGAGGAGGGATCCCCTTCCCTGTGTCCGAAATGTTGATCTTAATAAAATTCTTTTTGAATCCATTCACGGAGGGTGATGGGATTGGTGTGACGTCGATCTTTAACTCACCGCCATTCGGCATCGCCTGAATGGCATTTAAAAATAAATTCAGAAAAGCCTGATGCATTTGAGTCTTATCGACTTTAATCTTAGGGAGTTGGGGATGATAGTTTTCAATAAAATGAATCCCCTTATCAGCAATCTCCTTGATAAGAAATGGAATGATTTCATTAATAATGTCCCTGATATGGCAGTAGACCAGATTCAATTGTTGTGGCTTGGCAAATGAGAAAAATGTTTTAAGGAGTTCATTGAGCCGGTCAATTTCTTTTGTAATCCGATTTAAATATTCTCTTCTCGAATCATCTTTCGACATCTCTTCGCTAAGTGCCTGAGCCGTCGTCTTTATACCGGCGAGTGGATTTCGAAGCTCATGGGCAATATCTGACGCAAGTTTCCCTAATGATACGAGCCTATCCATTCTCAATATTTCTTCTTGAATTTTGTAGACATTCGTCATATCACGAAAGATCACGATCTTCCCTATCGTCTCTCCCCTGACGTTCAAATGGTTATTAATGGTAAACCCGACAGGAAATTCATTATGGTCTTTCCTTCTCATCCATCCCTCTCTCCTCGTATCGTGATCGTCTGGATTATCAATGAAAAGAGAACGGATATCACTCTGTTTTTCCCTTAAACCAAAAATACTAAAGGGTTTGTTAACCAGATCCTCTTTCGAATAAGCCAAAATTCTCTCTCCCGCCCGATTGATATACGTAATCGTATCATTCATTCCAGTAATAATGATTCCGCTTCCGATGCTCTGGATAATACTGTCCATAAAATTTTTAACATCTTTTAACTCTTGGGTGAGTCGTTGAATGATTTCCTCTTTTTGTGCTACTGTTTTATCCTTTTCTCTGGGTGAAATATACTGATCCATAACCCTCCCCTACCCTAAATCTTTTTTAAATTTAAGATAGGAATATCCACCGGTTTCTCCTGATAAGTCCAATGGACCATTCCCAAAAAATATTCACCATATTCCTCACTGATATCCGCTTCGGTGGATAACTTTTTAAGTACCTGATCAATCATCAATCCCTTATATTCTCCGTTTCCTTTGACGGTAAGTATTTGTATATCTCCTTTCCGGCTCCTGCTTTGGATTGAGAATATTTTCTTTAGATCGACCATCTGGATTTCAAAGTCTTTCAGTCGAATTCTTTGTTGACTTGAAATTCTGTCTTGGAAAGTATTTGGAACTTTAAATAATTTAGATACGTTGTGACTCTCTATCCCGAATAATTTTTCATCAATTCTAAAAATGGTTATGTCCATGGGCAGAAGCCTCTTTTCCGCCAACTCTTCTGGAGACGTTCTGGTCATCTGTCCAAGACGAGATAAGTGGTGTTCGAATTTTTTTAAGATCTCATCCAATTTCTCGGAAAATAATCTCATTTCGTTCAGTACTCCCTCAATCTGTTGCTCCCACATTTTTGGTATTTCTGTTTTCTCTCTCTTTTCAATTGGCCCTGAAGAAAGTTGTTTTGCTCTTAACTCTTTCAAACCTTCTAAACATAAGAATCTGGCTTGGATCCCGCCAAAGGCCAATTGTTTATAAATGTTGATATCACCCTCCGTTTCTTTCTTCATCAACAACTTTATGGTCTCTTTTGAATCCAATAAGAACTTGATCTGCGAGGGTTGAATATTTTCTTCATTTTTAATCATATGGATTAATGCCTTTTCCATTAAATTTAAAACGGAGGTAATATCGGATTTCTCCTTCAAAACCTCTCGCAAAGCCAAAACCTCTTCCTTTGTATTTTCAAGATTCTCTTTTGTGATCTCCCACTCTAACGAGAGGAGTTGGGTCTCCATTTTTTCATACGATTTTATAAAAGGGAGGGGCTCAGGAGAAGGACGGAAGGAACTCTCCCCACCGGATGCTTTCACCGGTTCGTAAGAAGGTCCAGAGATTGGAGTTTCCATTGATAAGCTCTCTGCACCATTCCTTTTTTTCTCTACGAATAGCCGATCCACAGCGGAGTCGATTTCTTCTTCCAATCCTTTAATATCAGTTTCTCCAATGATCTTTTCCATTGCCGGTTTCCCTTCTTTGGCCATCACTTGAATTGTTTATCCAATACCATAATCTTTCTGCTCACCTCTTTCACTACTAATTTGCTAATCTCCCTTAAAGTTTCAAAAACACCAACGCCTTTTAAAGCGCTGGCAGGAAAGGAAGGGACCTTTAACATAGAATTGAGGTCCTTTTCTAATACCTCCATGGGAAGAATTTCAGAATCTGTGCCGTCCAAATCCCGTTTATTATATTGAATGACAATTGGAATAGACCTGATGCTAACCCCTTTCTCTGCCAAATTCTTTGCCAGATTGATGAGGCTCTCAATATTTTTTTTCCTTTGCACTTTCAATGAATCCCCGACAAAGACGACCCCATCCACTCCTTTCAAAACCAATTTTCTTGTCGCATCATAATGGACTTGGCCTGGAACAGTATAAAGTTGAACCCGCATATCAAACCCCCTAATTTTTCCTAAATTCAAAGATAAGAAATCGAAAAACAGCGTCCGATCTCCTTTCGTATCAATCGAAACCATTTTACCTTTGATCTCCTCAGTCGTTTGACCAAAAATGTATTGAAGATTAGTGGTTTTTCCACAAAACCCTGGACCATAGTAAACGATTTTGCACTGAATCTCGTCTTTGCTAAAGTTGATAAAAGGCATTAAATTCTTTCCATCTCATTCAGAAGGTTGAGTCCAATCACTTAGGGGAACCTTCTTTGTTTCGAAAATGGAAGATAGAATTTTAGAAAGCTCATCGATGATCTTATTAATCTGCAACCGAATCACTCCCAAAGAAGTATTATCGTCAAATAGAGTGACCATAATGACATCCTCACCGATGGCCGAAAAATAAACATTCTCGCTTTTTCCCTTATGAAATAAGAGGGTAAACTCTTCTTCTCCCAAAATCCGGGCGATTTCGGCAGTGGCTCCGAAATTCGCAGCGGTGAGAGCGGAAAGTGATAAAATATCGATCCCCGGTGTGTTTCCATGTTGGGCAATGAGTTGACCCGATCGATCAATCAACAAAACAGAATGAGCACGGGATGAGGAGACTATCTTATTTAAACAGAAATCTATTTTTTCGAGATCTTTTTTTGTGATGATTATATTCATTTTCCGTAATGTTAGCGTTTATGAAAAACATATCCTCTAAAATATTTATACTTTTTCATCATTTCTTCGCATGGCTTCGATCAACAAGTGTTCCCAATTTTGATATATCGTTTGGACGGGAGGAGCAAAACTGATATTTGAAACAAACTCTCCTTCTTGCCAACTCAGAATGATGTAAAAGGCTTCTGCACCTTTCTGCTCTCCACATTCAGCATGGATGATCTCACCTTCATTAACATAAATGATCCCCTTTTCCCCATCTCTTGTGATAATCAGTGCTGCCGTTAATCGACCAAGGCAATTCATTTGAAGAATATCTGTCAGTTGAAGACCAAACACTTTACCTTGAAATCCTTTTTTCTTACCGATCAAATCGATAATGATTTTTCTGATATCTGAGATCTCAAAAGGTTTTTCAACATAATAGAGAGACCCTCTTTGATTTGCCTCTTTCTGAACATCCGAAGATCCATAGGCAGTCATGATAATGACCTTCGTCTGAGGGTATTCTTTTTTAATCTTAACCATAAGGTCTAAACCGTTAATATCAGGCATTCGTATATCCGTGATGACTAAATCAATTTTATTCTTCTCCAGTTGAGCTAAAGCCTCTCGACCATTATTTGCAATGATCACTTCATATTTATCCTTATCCTTCGAAAGACTTTTAGCCATACTCCATGTTAAAGTTTCTTCATCATCAACGATTAGAACCTTCTTTAAATTCTTAGCCATTATGAAATCTCTACAGCATTATATGTTCGACTATTATTAGAATTTCTTTAATAAAATTAGCAAAATAAGTGCCAATTTTTGTAAAAATTTTCATTAATTAATTCATTAAAGAGTTCGTATAGTTCTAAAATTGGTCAATTTTTGGCATTATAATTGAAACCTTAAAAATGGTCAATATTTGACCATTGGCAAAAAATTCCGCCATTTTCACCCTAATATAACTAAATCCCCAGTTGGGCGATTCTACAATTGAAGCAATTAAAATCGTCATTCCCGCCTCGTATCAAGTATGGGGTAAACTCCAGCGGGAATCCAGACATCGTCCCTGCGAAAGCAGAACCATTAAGAACTGGATTCCTGTTTACACAGGAAACTCTGGATTCCTGTCTTCACAGGAATGACATGCTTCCATCTCACTTATGGGGGGGCTGGACACGTGATCTCATTTGGATGAATTTCATCTCAATCTTTTTATTCATTTTGGTCCAAAGCATCGCTCAATTTCGCTAAATTTATCTCTTATGGCTGTTCTTAGAATGCTATTGAGATCAACCAGGAGTTAAGGCGTAAGGAGTATATCAAAAATGGTGTGAGGCCCCTATCAAGGCCTGGGTTATAAAACATCATATCAATTTCTAAAAGACAATGGCATTGTTGGTTCAAGTTACCCCTCGAATCTGTTTCATATATAGTGAAGGAGCACAGAATCTTGACTTTTTTGTAACCATTGGATAGATTTTAATTAAATATTTTCCCTCTCGAGGGTAATTTTGGCTATTGATAAAGAAAAAATATTAAACCTTGCACAGAAATATGTCCTCAAAGGCCAGTCTAAGAAGGCAATTCAAGAATATTTAAGACTGATTGAGGAGTCGCCTAAAGACAAACGATTATACCTAAAATTGGGAGACCTCTATCTAAAAAACGGAGAAAATGAAACAGCGATAAATGAATATTTAAAGTTGGGTGACCTTTATGCAGAAGAAGATTTGAATTTCCGAGCGATCTCAATCTATAAAAGAGTTCTCTCAATTGATTCAAAATTCATCGAAGCATTTCATAAGATAGCTGAATTATATTTAAAGGAAGGTTTAGCCGGAAGCGCAAAAAGCTACTACCAAAGTGTTTTGGAGATTAACCCCGATGACCAAGAGGCATTAAAAGCGCTTGAAGATATTGAAGGCCATCAGAAATCGAAAGAAGTACCTGAAATAACTCCGCCACCAGAGCCTATTACTCCTGAATACCAACCTCCCGTTGAAGAAAAGATTTTTAAAGAAAAGCCCTCTCCTGCCCCTCCTCCCAATATTCCTCCAATGGTAACCTATGAAACCGAAACCCCCTCCTCTGATAAAGATTCAGAAATGCACTACCACTTAGGAATTGCGTATAAAGAGATGGAGCTTTTCGATTATGCCATACCTGAATTTGAATTGGCTTCCTCAAATCCTTCCAAAAGATTTGATTGCGCCATCATGCTTGGAAACTGTTTTATGGAGAAGGGAGATTATGATAAATCGATTGAATACTATAAATCGGCTTCTGAAATACCGGGATTATCTAATGAGAAATTGGCTCGGCTTCACTTCCATTTGGGTTTAGCTTACGAAGAAAAAGGGATGGTTATGGAGGCCCTTGACACCTTCACCCATGTTTTAAAATTGGATCATTCCTTTTTAGAGGCTCAGGAAAAGATTAAAAGGCTCCAAGGAAAATAAGGCCCATTCTTATCCTATCCGTAAACCTATAGAAACCTCGGCACTTTTCAAACAATGAAGATCTCCATCTGGGGGAAAGCCTCATGGTATCACTTCTCGCCAATAAAGAATTCCCTTGGATTTGGAAGGAGAGAATATTTGTTTTGAAAAAAGTTGACCACTTATTGTCGCAATAGTCACGGATGCCTTGCCTTCTAAGTCTACTTTGATAACCGGGGGAGATGGAATTCCCACACCAATTTTTTCTGAACGTTGAGAAGGGTTCCTTTCTAAATCAGTTAACTCATCAACCTCTAATGCTCCTCCTCCTGAAAGATATTCCGTGATATAGAGCTTTCCTTCACCCGACACAGAACAGGGATTTGCTGAGGCGGTATAGACATAGGTAGTAAAGTAAACAAGTTTATTAAATACCACCGGTTTTGCTAACACCTTTTCTGATTTCTGAGCCGATTTTTCTAAGCGGAGATACCATCCATCTTTCGATGTGGGACTGAATGTATTTGAAGAGGTCACGTCTAACAAATCCGTTTCGCCTCGCGGATAATTCCCTGCCCCATTGTCTTTAACCCCATAGAACCTCTCGGCAGGATTCAATAAATCATTAGGATTTTCCCTATCCCCTGTCCCGAAATAGACCCAGGTATTTCCATATCGATCAAACGCAACAGCAGGCTGATAGTAGATTCGATGTTTTTCAGTGGTTGAACTCGGGGCTACAAAAAGTCTTTTTCCTGTCCATTGACTATTACTCTTTTTGTTCGTTCCATGAAATGAAACATCGAATACCCACATCTGTCCTCCCAAATCACCTATATAGACTTTATCGATGAACCCATCTAAATTGGTATCAACAGCTGTAGGAGGAGCTGCAAATGAGTAATTCATGCCTTCCATTTCAGAAAATTCCTTGATCATATCACCGGTCTTAATATCGATCACAAAGAACCCCTTTCCCCTATTATTTGTATCGTCAAAACCTCCACCCATGAAGGCCACCCATCTCTCATAAAGCTCGCCACCCACCTCCACTTTTACTCTTCCGATGGCAGGTTCAGACCAACTCTGCCCAACTTTTCCCAGGGTAGTCGCATCTGTGGGTTTTGGAAATTCCCAGAGATATTGCGGATTTAAGGTATCTGTGATATCCAAAGCAAAATAGGTTTTACCCCCTTTCCTTAGACCACAGATCAAAACGGTCTTCCACGCATCAACACTTTTTGTTACGTCTGTAGAGCTACTGTAAAACCATACATCGGCCACTTTTGGTGAAGAATCCACATAATATGTATGTGCCGACGACATTAACCTCAAACTCTTCAGCAAACTATTTGGAATAAAACCCCATTCTTCAGCCCCTGTGCTTGCGTTGAATGCATGGAGCATTCCCTCGTTTGCGCCAGTAATGATCACTTTTGTCCGGTCCTTTTTTCCTTGATAAAAACCTCCGGTCCCGCTAAAACCCTGATCCTCAAAAAAGGAAGATGGCTCACCTACAATGACTGCATTCGAATGAAATATATCTCCGAGCTTCCATTCTCTTGTTTCGGTTCTATTTCCGTCCTGGTCCACATCATAGGCATCTATGCCACGGATATGGTTGATTAAGTTTTGCCTATTTTGATCTGAAACAAAACCTGAAAAACCTAAATCGGCATCGATCAAATTTCCATATTCGAAACTCTTCCATGCTCCGCCCACGTCCGTATAGATTTTTCGAGAATTGGGGGCAATGGTTTTCAAATTTTCAGATGCATCCCAAATCAAGCTTGAGTTGAGAGGATTTCCATCTTTATCAACAGGAAGGGACCCATCTTCATGTAACTGGTATGCCTTCAGGTTCCCCTCCCAGAATGGGGTGTTGTTGGGAACAAAAGAAGATAGATAGAGGATATCTTTATCTGCAATCCGAATGGAAGGGTTTGAAGGGGCAGTAAAAGAATAAGATTTTTCTTGAATATATTTTGCAATCGTTTCGATTGCATTCCTGAGTTGGGAAGCATTGGTTGCTAAGAAGGCATATCCGGATAGAGGATAGTTCTCGGGATTTGAATTCGTATCTGTTGTAGAGCAGGCAGAGCCGTACTTTGTGATATCGTAGCCACTTGGATCTCCTGAGTTTTCCTCTAAAGGGTTATCTGTACCTCCATATTTTGCAGTCCAGTTTAAAGTCTTTACCAAAGGGTCTGACATATTTTGAACAAATCCCACAACGAAGACCTTGATCCCAGCATCGTAAAGTTCCTTTGCCCTCTGGACAGTCAACATTCTTCTTCTGTACATATTGGGTTGACCCTCTTGACCATTACCATTACAGGCATAGGTGTCTTCGCCATCTGTAATCAAAATAATAAACTTTTGTCTGCAAGCAATAGCTGGATCAGATGGATTAACATAATCTGTAAAATATTTTTTTGCCTCCACTAAAGATGCAGCTAACGGTGTCCCGCCTGAAGCATCACTCGTAACATTGTACCAAAGATTGCTGTAAGAACTTCCTATTCCTGATAAAACCCTAATACTTCCTGTCCACGGATCACCATCATCGTTGCTATTTGAATCCAAGAACCTCATATATCCTAATCGAATATTTAAGCTCTGTTCATCCACTGAGTCGATCGTATTATCATCATTATCATCGAGGAGGTCAAATATGACACTTCTTGCGATATCGATTCTTCTATTTGGATAAAAAGCTGGATTTCCGGCAGGATCCCAATTCATGCTTCCAGATTTATCCAAAAGGATCAATGCATCCGGTGGAATATTGTTCATAAAGAGTTCTGTATCATCAGCCTGGGATTGGCCGGGGCTGCTGAATACCGCAACCGTAAAGAATATGACCAAGGCAAGTATTTTCATTTTCACTTATTTTTTCAGCTTTTTAACAACAATCTTTTTTGCGTAAAAACCATCTTTACTCCGGACGGCTTCAATTGTTACATTAAATCTTGGTTTCAACTCTTCTATTTTTAAGATGTTTCCGCTCTCATTGACTATTTTTGTATCTGGCGATATATAAATTCTCACTTCGTTTATGACAATGAATTTAAAATCAGCCGGGATACTCTCGATAACTCCTGGAAATGAAGTTATCTCTCCCATCTTGACTTGCGAGAACCCGAGGTTAAATACTAAAAAGGTGAGTATGAAAACAGCAAACTCAACTAAAAAAATCTTTCTTAAATTCACCTTCTCCTTCCCCTTTGCAATCCATTAAGAGTTGTTAATGATATTCCGTACCCGCTCGAAAGGGGCCGTAACTAACTTGGACCTCTATCTCTTTCGTTGTTCCAGAGGACTTACCCGTAGTATTTAACTGAAACCTTTTGAATGCCCAAGATGAATCGAATCCGGCTTTTGGGTGTAATCCCAGGCTCTTCAGAGGCTTTGGATCTCCTTCATCCCTTATTCCTCCACTCCAATAGTAAGAATCTTCTTTGATTCTTGTTTTTGGGATAGGGTTCGTGTTATCTGGAATGCGGTTGATGGCCACTTGAATTCCGGCTTCGGCGGCATAAAAAGCATCGGTCCTCGCCCTTTCATTTCCAGAGATACTGGTTTCAAAGGTAGTTGTGCTAATCGAACTGATTCCAATAAGCGTTAACACAAGCAACATTAAAAGGGCGATGATGAGTGCTACACCTCTTTCCTCTTTTAAGATATTTCTTTCCATGTTACAGAAGTCCTCCATCTTCCAATTACATAGTGTAGTGATTCAGAAATCTCCTTCCCTTATTTGTCATTCCGGGGTTAACCCGGAATCCAGTGTTTCTGGGCTGGATTCCCGCCTTCGCGGGAATGACAAGCTCGGAATTAATGTAAAGAGGTTTTAGATTGCCTACAGTAGAAAATTACTTTCCAAATCCCCCCCACCCCCCTTTGCTAAAGGGGGGATTATTCATTCCCATGGTTCGAACCTGCCTGCCGCAAGCAGGGGTAACGGAACCGCCATGAGGGATTAAGGAGATAAACCCATATTCCTGATATAAATATTCGAAGCAATTTGTCTTCTTCGATACCCATCCCCTCCTTTAAAATCGGGATCGGACATCTTTGTTTTTGCAGTGACCGTCACCTTAACCATCCGGATGTTTGGAGGATTTGCTGTCGGTTTCCCCTGAGCATCGAAATATTCAAATTGGATATTTTCTATGTTATCTGCGAGAGGTTGAGCACCTCCCCTTGTATTCTCATTCCTTTTGAGTGCAGGGATATCATTACTCAAGCCCGTCTGATAGGTAATGGCCTGAATTTTAAATATAGGGGTCCCTTCGGGATGATTGAATTTAAGGTTACTCCCAAGAGTCAGAACTCTTCTATCCCTCTCCAGAACAGTACTGCTTTCAATCCCTCCGATCGAAATGAATCGATGAGCTGATCCATCGAACTCGTCTGTGGCGTAATTCAGTTTGATCGTATTTCCAGAAACTGAAGAAATTAAGATAGGGCTTCCATTATCTCGGCGGATTTGCTTAAATCCTCCGACAATAGTGATCTTATTCGGCGCTGGTGTAATCACTTGATTAAAGCCATTCACCCCACCGACCAAATCCAAAACGTTCTCAATATCTCCAAAACCTGCCATTCTAATCTCGCTCATCATTCTATTGATGGCCACCCTCACATTCTGTTGAACATCCACGACTTGTTCTTGAACCGTATAGATCTTTTGCTGACCGATAAAGACTCGATATAAACCAGCAATGAGAAGGCTGCTCATGACCAAAGCAATCAGTAACTCAATAAGGGTGACTCCCTTGCTTATCTTCAATGTGCTATCCATATCCCTATTTAGAAATTAGCATAGGGCATAGAGCAGAGCGCATAGCGTAACAACCAAAATCAAAGCCCGGGCTCATGCTTATGGGTGTCGCGACGACAATGACTGATTTCATTTTCCTCGCCGATGTAGGATTCGAAAGTGGTGTCCCACTTAATATAAATCGTCATTGCGACCGGATGGTTGAAAAAGTGACATTGTGATCTATACCATCGTTCCACGTCACAGTATAGTGGATTGTTTTGAGATCACCGCTGACAACGACGGTATAGGACTGATTAAAGACAACCCCTGAAAGGATGGCGGGTATGGGATTATAATTTCCTGCTTGTAATGCGGGAGAATCCAGAGGCAAATTCTTTAAAAATTCTAACCTGTCCTGAGCCACATAGGTGGCTTGCATCAAATTATTACTGAAGAAATTACCCCGGATGGAGGTGGCTTGCAAAGCCGCTATGGCAAGAAGGCCGATTGCGAGGAAGATCAACCCGATCAAAACCTCGATCAAAGAAAAGCCTCTCTGCTTTTGAGTCATTTATTCAATCTTTACCCTGTTGTTGCATAAAGATACGATTGAATTAACTGAATACCATCATAAAAGGTCGGTAAAGGTTTGATGAATCCGAGCGCCGAATTTAATGCAACAACAGGGTTTACTCTCCCGGTTGTGAAATCCTAACTCTCCCAGTGGATGGTGTAAGCGTCAATTGCCTTTGTGTCTTAGTATTTTGTAATGTTATGCTTCCTGAAGAGGAAGTTGAATTCGTATTAAATACAGCATTGTTTCCAGCGATCCCAACAATTGCAGAGATTGAAATTCCAGTTGGGAGGGTCTGAGTGGCTCCTTCGTCGTGCCAAGTTTGAGCTGCAGTTGTATCTTGATATTGGAGGACGTAACTCACAGTGGAAGTGAATGAAACCTGGTATTTCAAATTTGTTGAAACGGCTTTCATTTGCGCGGTTCTCATCGTGGAAACGATGTCTCTTGTTGCGCTTCTCAAACGATAACTTTGCATCCATCCGCTTATATTAGGAGTAAATAATACTGCTCCAATGCCAATAATCACCATGACAACAATCAACTCAAGTAATGTCACTCCTTTTTTATTCATGAATCTCACCTCCATTCGTTGAAAAGCGGGTATCAGCCAAAATGATCGTTTACGAGACGAAATCCATTTTATCTCATTAAAAATCTTTGTCAATATCCAAAATCATGAGCAGTAGAGTTTCAAGGGTTCCTTTTTAAAAAGAATTTTTTAGTCTATAAGGGAATGGAGGAGGAGTGGTTCTACTTCAAGCATGAATTGAATCGTTTATCCGATTTCCACATTCAAAGCAAAGCGTTGGAAACTTCTCGCCCCTTCTTTATCAGAGGCTTCAATCTCAATCGAATGGGTACCCCTATCCTGACCTCGGATAGCCCATCGGATCAAGCCTGTATCCTTATCGATCTCCATTCCTTTGGGCCCAGATTTTAAAGCAAAAGAGATAGGATCATTGTCCGGGTCATAGGCTTTTACCTGGTAAATATAATCGTTCTCTTTTACAGAAGTCGGAGGGGATGAAACGATGACAGGTGGACTATTCAATATCATGATAGGTTGGGATCTTATAGAGGGACCCTGGCTTTCTCTGTCATCAGGCGTCACCGTGATGATAATCAAGTCCCCCTTCTTAAATCGGCCCGCTTCTAGAACCTCTGCCCTCTCTTCGGTGAGAACCACTCCATTCTTTTCCCATCGATAGGTATAATAAATTGAATCTCCATCGAAATCATTACTTTTTATATGGACCCTTATAGGATCATTGGCATAAACCATTTTTGGCTCGATCCAGAGCTCTTGAATTACAGGTGGAGAATTGAGAATCTTCACCGGATCAGAAAGAAACGGCCTTCCCTCGGTCTTCCCATCCGATGGAGTCACCTTGACTTGGATGAGGTCTCCCTTCTTAAAATTTCCAATTTTTAAAATATTTTTATCTTCTCCCAAAATTTCCTCATTATTCTTTATCCATTGGTAATGATAAGTTACAGGATCTCCGTCCGGATCCTGACTTTGAATGATGAGATCTAAGTCATTCCCCTTATTGGGGCTTTGAGGGATAATAGTGACAGTGGTGATGAAGGGTGGTCTGTTGGTTCGGACCTGAGGCTGGACCACCACCTCCTTCTCCCTTTCACAAGAGAAACTCAAAAAAAAGCATACAAGAACAATGTAGAAGGCGATGGTCTTAATGACTGAACCAAACCCACCTTCTTTAATCTTTTTGAATGAACGAATAGAGGTGTAGCTCCTTTCGATTGATATATTTCGGAAGCAAGTAGATCTTTTT
>Ga0315279_10002719_pt1 | contig 25937 bp, 26 predicted proteins | sample YL17G06_20_MG_FD_203694 | JGI IMG/M metagenome (GOLD analysis project Ga0315279, IMG submission 203694) | Sediment microbial communities from Yellowstone Lake, YNP, Wyoming, USA - YL17G06_20 | ecosystem: Environmental > Aquatic > Freshwater > Lake > Sediment | place: USA: Wyoming | collected... | reverse complement strand
GATTTCATCTGTGTATATGCTGTTCTTGACGAGAAAGTATCGATGTGAAAAGGAAAGAGTTGAAGCGTAAAATGAACATTGAAATCGACATGCGCGCTATCCTTCTGCTCTATTTGATTGCTTTAGCAGCAACTTTTCTTAATTGGTTTGTTGGCGCAGTTGCCTTTCTTTGCATGACAATCCTGATCGTGGCATTCCTAATGGTTGCAGTTTCACATTGTAGAAAAAAAGAGAATGATGGGAAAAAAGATCCTTAACTTTGTGTTCCTGATATTTGTATGTCGAAGCTGAAGTCTGAAATTGTTGTGTTTTGAATGCCGAGAGCAACAGACAACGTAAGTACAGCTGGAACTCCGTGGTCTGCGTCGACTAAAACGTTTTCGCTGTTCCATGTGAAAGTCAAGTAGCTTGGGGCTTCTACTGGCTGCCAATTCAATGTTATTGCAGAAAGAGTGAGCGGCACGTTGCCGTCATTGTAGAGGTAGATTGTTCGAGTTGTTTCTTCTCCCGGATTGAGCCAGCCCCAATCTATCAGGGTGCAGGGGGCTGTGTAGTTTGGATCGTTGTAGGCGTTGATGCCGATGGTATGTACATGGCCTTCTGATGGGACTGTGTAGTGTTTGACGATGGGGGGTGCGGAGAAGGCGATGCCGACTAAACCGATTAGGATCATTATTGCCGGTAGAATTATTTTTCTTTTCATGTGTTCACCTCATAGGAAAAATATGTTGCCTAGTTTTCCTATTTTTCTAGTAAGGTGAAGGTCACAGTATGAAAAAAATAATGATCATTATTGCTATACTTCTTATGATTTCTGTGATTCCACACGTTAGAGCAGCAGGCTCCTTTCCACATGAAGTGACTTTGGATATTCCTTGTTTCAAGCCGACAAAAATCACGTTCAACTATGCCGAAACCACAAACGCAAGTCTCTATGACATTCACACCTTGGGCAGCGGTCAGTACACGCACACTGGCGCCAGAAGTTACTACGAGTTTCAAGCTAAAGATGTTGACACTTACCAGTTCAGTCTTGATCTTCTGTATGGAGTGCCTACGAATCAGAGCATTGCAATTGCCATTTGGTCTGGAAACTTGCCGATGCAGAGTTTCATGCAGCAAAGCATCTATGACTTGCTGACGATACGTGTTGTTCTCAGAGTGCAAGATCAGCCGACTTATCCAACCGAGGATGAAGTGTCACAGGCTGTTGTTGCTTCGCTCGAGAAGGATCTGCAAGACTATTACTCGGCCATGAACTCTTTGATGGCTCAACAGAATCAAGCAATCGTTACGGCCACAGCCATCGCGGGTGCTTCGATCGTTGTGATGGTTTTGGTAACGGTCATCGTTGTTGTTGAAGTGCGCAGGATGAGAAGAGTGTCGCTTGGATGAATGTTCTGTTTCAGATTTTTGGGTTCGAAGTTGGTATCTACCTCATTCCTGTTTTGGCAGGAATCGTTGTTGCAGTAGTCGCTGCTGTCACCTTTTACTTCTATTACTTCAGGCCTAAAACGCAGCAGCCGCTTCCTAATGAACGGCAAATAGGCTGGGTTGGAATATTCCTTTTGAAAGGCTTCGGCTACCATGCAGGCTACATGAGTACAGCTCAGAAATCTCTTCAAAGATGGTTAGCAACAATTATTGAAAAAGAGCCCAAAACAGAATTGAAATTGAAGTATTCCAAATTTGCCGTATTCATAAACGACAAGTATCATGCATTTGCTCACAAAGTCGATAGAACCACGTATATTTACCTGTTCAATCAGGACCCCCTTGACCAACGATTTATGGATATTGATCCAACTCAAAACGATGCCTACGTGATCCATGGCGTTCAAGATGTCGTGCCAGCTGGCGAAGTTGGCGGTGCGAAGTTTCTGGGCATTTCATTGGATACTTCAACTACGCCTCTTGATGAAAAGCGTCTTGACGAGTTTAAAACTATCATGGAAATGGCTTCCAACTTGAAAGATGCTGCCATAAATACTTACAAGATTGCACAGTTGAAGACTGAGCTCGAAGATACGCGGTCAGCTCTTGACAAAGAATTGAATGAGAAAGCGAAAATGTCTTCCGAACTCTATCGTTGTAAGAGTGCGTTGTCTAAAGAGACTTTGACTCCTCCTCCGACAGTAGCTTTGCCAGGTGCTTTGGGTCAGAAGTTGAAGGCGTGGTTCACTTGGCCTCAATTCTTGATTGCCGCTATTGCGTATTTGATGTCTGGTCAAATCATGGTTTTTGCAGGGCTCGGGAATCTGCAGCCGCCTTTGACGACTGTTGTGTCCGCGTTCATAACGTTGATCGGGTTCTTTATTCTGCCGTTTGGAAAGAAAATTTTCGGTAGATGGTTATGATTGATCCAGCTGGGACGCCACCGTATTCAGAGAAAGATGAAGCCGAAGAACCTAAAGAACCAGAAGTAATTCCTCCAAAAGAAGAAGATAATTCTGATGTTCCTGATGAAGAACTAACGACTGAACAAGTCATCTCAAAATTGTTCGGTAAAATGGACCGCTTGCTCGTCAGACTAGACGATATTCCGAAGGAAGCTGAGAGGAAGACTAAAGCTTTGCTGGAAATGTTCAATGACACAAGAGGGCTCGGCATTTTTGCCGAAGATAAGCAAGCAGAATTTTTCACGAGACTTCATTCTTTGAGTGAAGAAGCTGGACACGGTTATCATACTGTACTTGAGGTTGAGTTGGCGCGTCAACGGATTGCGCCCATGAAACCTGAAGAAGTCTATGATATGGTAGGCAACGTATCCAGAGCCGTTCAGCCTATGCAGCCTGCCACTACGCCAACGATCATTCAGCCTTCAGCTCCAAGTCTAGGCGTTTTGAGTGGCTATTGGTATTACAAGGCAAGTAAAGAAACTGCAAAAGTCATGGCTGAGATGGCTAATCGTCAACAGATGCAACCTAAGATTGGAACGTCTGAAAAGGTAACGGACATTTTGGACTTTCCTAGGCAACTGCAGCCTGAATTTAACAAGGTTCAAGACTTCTATCACAACACTTTGCACACGTTATACTTCTTTCATGATGAACAGACCGTCATTATTCACCAGTTAGAGCTCCAAAAACACTTGAATAAACTCGTGCACATCATTCGAACTTTCTGCAAGACGATTGCCGAATATCGCAAAGAAGCTGTGCTTGAGCGTCAACGGATGATTGCTCAAAGCATAGTCACTTTGAAGATGGCAGAGTCTCAGGCTCTTGGCGGTATGCGGATGAGTGACATGATGAGACAGATTCGGGAGGCAGTGGGGGCGGCTCCGATCGGAGATAGATAGGGTGTGACCGTCAATCCGTTCAGGCTTGAGGAACTTAATCGGTGGATTCACAAGGCAATACACTCTTACATGCATAACGTCATCATTCTTTGGGGAGAGTTAGGTTTTGGCAAGACAACTTTGATGCTTCAATGCCTCTGGGAACTCATACATGATTGGCCCACAATTCTAAGCTTCGTTCTAGAGCCCCATGTCTGTTCAGAATGTGGAAAAACTTGGGATGCAAAGCAACCGTATGTCTATGAACTTGCTTGTCCTGAATGCCTATCAAAATCTATAACAGTGTCGACTATCGCGGATGCTCTTGAGTATGCACGACAGAAATGGTGGGTTGATCCATTTCCAGTCGACAAGAAAGGTTACATCAAAGCCTTTCCAACAGGACAAACCTTCTTAGTGTCACCAGGGAAGGCAAGAGGCACAATAACTCAGAAGAACCCGTATCTCAACTTCAGCTTCTTCGAGTTGCGGAAAACGATTCAAAGTGCAGTTGACACACGCATCCGATTACCTGCAATCGGATGGGACGACGTCGCCGTTTACTTTCACAGAAGCAACATTCAATATATGCACCCAGACGTCAAGAACTTCTTTTCGAGATACAGTTTTGTTCGTCAATACGTGGCTAATCTCATAATTACAGTTCCAACTATCGACTTTGTGCCAGAGCAGCTGGCCTTGTTCTGCACAGCAGACGTCTTGATAGATCGAAGAGGCCAAGGCGACTTTGACGTTAAGAAATCAATGCGCTCCTTCTATGGACGACAGAAAAGTTGGCAGAAAAGCTACGACGGTCAGAACACTACTTGGGCTCCGATCAAAGCTGAATGGTTTGACGCTTATGAGGAGATCCGTCACGCTCACGCGGTTCAAGCTTTCGAGAAACCTGAAGAAATCTTTGTAACTACAATGCCTAAGGCACAGGAGTTCACGCCTGAAGAGTCTTTGTTGTCGTAAGGTGGTCTTGAGCGACGTTCAGGTAGTCTTGGGCGACGCCTGGCTACTCATGCTGGACCTGACGCTTGAAAGAACTGACGGTTTGAAAGAAAATAGCCATCTTCTTTCTCATGTTCCTTGGAACGTGCAGGAAAGCCAAGTAATAAGATACATATATGCAGGTGGGGGGAGTCGGAAGAAAACGAAACTATTTTCTTTCAGAGGTCAATGCTTTGCCTTCTTTCACACACGGCAAACTTCAGCAGACAATCACCCTTGTAATCTTTGGCAAGCTTCTAGACCGTGCCGATCTGGTGGACCGCTGCGGCTATCCAGCTGCCTTCATCAAAGCATTGCTAGTCGCATTGTATTGGTCTGGCTTCAGAATCAGTGAATGGATAGGCGCCATCTCTCACAAGACAACTAGGAAGGATGGCTCAGTTCACTACACGCCGCCCTTTCCAGCTCTCATCAAAGAACAAATGTGGGTAGATGAGACGAACAAGGTTCTTTTCGTGCGCCAAGTAGCTCGCAAGAATGGGCATCGAGACTCCCCGATCCAGATTCCGTTAGACCTTCCCTATGTGAACTTACTCGTGGATAGATGGCAGAAGACCGCTCCCGGTAAGCCTGTCTTTCCGATCAGCAACGTGACATGGTGGCGCATCTTGAAGCGAATTGATCCCAAGCTTTACAGTCACTTCTTCATTATGAATAGATTGACGAAGCAGGCTGAAGATCGAGAGATCTCTTTGAAAGAGCAAGAGGATTGGTCAGGCAAGTCCCCTGCCACAATTGCGCGCTATAGGGCTCATGCAGGAAGAGATACTCAGCACGCGGGAGAACGTATGAAGTATGAAAGTTGATTTTTCCCCTGATAAAGAATGAATGTTAAGCTAATCGCGCTTTTGCTTGTGTCAATTGTTGCAGGAGTCGGCATCTATGCTCTACTGCCTTCAGAGCCAATCTTGCCTTTGATTGACAAGTTGATAATCACTAGTGAAGATCTTGCATCTAGTTCAGCGTTAGAAGCCTATGTGTATCAGCATGCCGACGTCGAGTTGCGCACGATGGCTCAGGTTCTGAGTGAAAGTGTGGGAGTGCTTGAGCCTGAAGCGCCTTTGATGGTCACAAGCATTCAAGATGTCTCGGTTTCTACTGCTCATTCAAGTTGGGAGCAATTGTATCTTTGTGTTTCTCCAACGCTTGATGCTGACGCTTGGACACCTATGGGGTATTGGAGTGCAGGAGTGTGGACCGTTACAGCTTCGTTTTTTGGATCTAGATATGTTCGGTTGATGGGTTCGGGCATGAAGGGGATAGTTGGAAACGTAGTCATCACATACAATAGCGGTTCACAGCTCACTGTCAACTTGGACAAAGAATGTTTATCCTACAATTGGGGAAGATGGTATGTCACTGTCACCGGCAAGATTCAATATCGTTCTCAAGACGCTTGGAAACTCTATAATTTCATCTGGTCCAAGAATCCCAAGTATGTGATGTTTTTTGGGACTGTTGCTAAAGTCCCGATGTTCTGGACTGGATGGATCTACAACAATATGGTCATGCAAAGCGTGACAGATCATCCTTACTCAGTGAGGAATGTCCAGACTGACAATGGCATGTTATATCGGTCTATTCCGATCGGCAGGATTCCTGTTGCATCACCTACGCAAGTGGACACAGTGATAAGCAAGATAACATCAAGGACTTCAGCTAGCGTGGGACGGTCTGCTCTGATAAGAGATACTGCTGTCGGCTACGATTATGAAGTGAGCAAAATGGTTGATGCTCTTGCCAGCATAGGTTCAGTGGCCAACAAGGTGGAAGACGGAACTTTGGGCGCTGCTTTATCAGTAATTAATTCTGGAAACGACATTGTCATATTGGGTGGACATGGTACATCAACTTCGATTGCCTGCACTATTCCAATGTTCACTTTAGGTTCTATTGACCTTACAACGTTCTCAACATACACGGTTGGAGTCAGTTACGCTTGTTCAATTGCCGACATTTCTTCAGCAGAGTCGATTGCGGGGAAATGGATCACTACTCCTATGAGCAAAGGAATTGGTTTCATAGGATACAACACGTTCACAGATGTAGCAAGCTTGGCCTTCGTGACTGACCAATTCATCAGGAATTATAGAGTGGTTGGGTTTGGAAAGGCGATTATGGATGGACTGAATTTGCTGGAGAATCTTTGGGCGATTTGGCGAAATGACTCAACGTTGAAGAATCCTAACCATGTTCTTCAACGGCTTTGCATTCAATTCTTTGGCTGTCCTTGGTGAAATTCAGATTTGATTTTTCTATTGTGATTTGAATGGGCAAAATGCCTGCGAAAATTGTCAAGTATTTCAAATTGCTGAACTCGGGAAAGTCAAAGGCTGAAGCACGAAAGCTGGCAGGACTTCCACCGTCTAAAGGCAGGAAGAAGTGGGGTCCGGGTCATCCTCTATATGAATGGCGCAAGAAACATGGCCTTGGTAAAGGCAAGCGAAAAACGCGCAAACGAAAGACGCGGAAGCGAAAGAAGAAAAGATAACAAGCTTCCATAAGTGTTTGCCTTCCCATTTTTCTTTTGGAGAGTCCTGACCCGCTTCTCTCCTTCCCCATCACCCCATCAGGACTCCCCTCCTTTTTCTCTTGAGTTGAAAGCATGTCGCTAAAAATGAAAGATTTCGGACTTAAGACAAAGGCGTTTCCTTGGATGGTTCTTGGGCTTGTTTACTTAGCTATCGACTTTCTCATCACAGGCACAGCTCGCTTCGAGTTCATGTACGGCCTTCTCTATGCAATCAGTTTCGTGTGCATTGCCTTGGTTCTCGGTTCAACGAAGCCTGGTCTCCTCAGTGGACTTATGGTTGCGATGGTCGGCACTCTCACAGTCTTCGTGCAAATGATTACGTTTAACATGATGCTCGCTGTTGGATTGGCGCTCGTAGCTCTCATAGTGTTGCTAGCAGACATCTTCGGCGCGATAAAATGGAAATCTACGCAAGGCGTTCAATATCTCACGTTTGTCCCGTTCTTCTTAACACTCGCATGGACCGTGTACTATTTCTATGGCAGATTCACAGGCGGCCTTCCTCTTCCTCCTGCAACAATACTGAATCACGCAGGCATAGCTCTTTTAGCATTTGACGGCATTCTCCGAGTCTCCGGAGCAAGCAAAAAAGAATGGCTAACCTACATTGCTCTCATCGCCGCGATCTTTGGTGCGCTATGGCTGACTGCCGGAATGGGTTGGGGATTACAACTCATTCACTAGAATCTTTCATCCTCTTTTTTCTTTTGAAGGATCTTCGATGTTCAAAGGATTTAGTCTGAAAAAGATGGTTGACTACAAGAAAGGCAACTTGGGAATAACTCTGCTCGCAATATTCTACCTGGCCTTTCCAATCATAAGCTTAGGGCGACTAGACACGAATCTGCTGATATCTGGTTTGATGTTGCTGACTATCGCGGTCATGAGAGCGAAAGAATCGAACTCTGTTCTGGCGGGATTCTTGCAAGGTTTTCTCGGCGTCGTCTACATCTTGGCTATTGCAGGCTTGATTACATCGACATATCTCAGTGTTTTTGCAATACTCTTGGCAATAGGTTTCTTTGTTCTGGAATTTGGCATGGTGAAATTTGGGCCGATCACAAAGAAAGCTGATGCATTCCAAATAGTGCCATTCATGCTGCTCGGTGTCGGAATCTTGCTAAGTCTGTTCGGTTTGTCAACGTTGTTTTCTGCGTCGTTTCAATCGTTCTCATGGAACACGATGAATTTCCTAGCAATGCTATTGTTCAGTTTATTCTCGGCGTTTCAGGTCGCAGGCTGGAATCTGGCTAAAGGCAACACTAACAAGTTCTTGATAATCTTCGCGGTTGGCGCAATTGCAACAGCTTTGCTCGGGGCATACCAAGGCGTGCTGTTTCAGTGGACTTAACTATTTTTCCTATGGAGTAGATAACGAATGAAGAAAAGCGAGAAATATGCTATAGGCATGATTGCTATAATCGTGATCTCGGCACTAGGAGCTTGGTTCGGGGGAGTCTTAACACAATTTGGCTTTCCGGCCCCAAGTTTCCAGCAAGGCGGAAACAACAACAACTACGTACCGACAGACCAAGAGAAAGAGGATTACAGGGCAGGCATCGGCCGCTGGAACGTCTATGAAACAGTGGCAGACAGCTTGGATCCTGCAACGGTTCGTACTTCAGCTACAAACTATAAGCTCTATTGGTACAGTCGGGTAGGCGGAACAGGTGACTGGAGCTATTTGGAAACAGGCAACAACAAATACGTTTCTTTGACTCCCGTCGACGCTGGATATCTTTGGGTCGTAATAGACATTCCTTCTGGACAAGCATTTTACGTTGACTACCAAAAGATTCTGAAGCAAAACAAAGGCTACGTTGAAACCTATCAATACGTTGACGTTGATGGAGACGGAGTGAAATCTTTCGCCTTCAAATACAACATGAAAGGCCATGGGATTCCGAACTCGGGTTATCCATCAATCACGTTCTTGGGTTTCATCCTGACCTACGACGCAAGCTTCACAGGCCTGAATGACTTAGCTAACGACACAGCTATAGGCACAGCAACAAACACGGTCTACTATGACTATTACGCTTCGTTTGCAGCGTCGAAGAAAGCGATTGCTGTTCGCAAGATAGAAGTCAAAGTCACGACAACTGATGAAACAAAGATCAAACTGAAGAAACTGAACGTTCCAGGCATGGGATACTTGGACGGCTCAGTCTTCGACCAATCATTCACAGCTACAGACATCAGATGGACCTACACCATAACAAACAACTTCGACAACGCCCTCTATCTTCAGTTGCCAGCAAACAGTCAGAACAGATTCGACATGACATTGGGCCTCGAATATACACTAGCCAGCAGCGATGACATCTTGGTAACGGTGACAGTGTACTATCTCGTAGCTCAGACAGAAGCCGGCACAAGCTTCAGCGACACATTCTACGCTCAAGAATAGCCTTAACCTCTTGACGGCTAAGCCGTCCTTTATGGGGCGGCTATTTGTGGGCGTAGCCGTCTCGGACGGCAAAGCCGAGGCGGTCACCTCCTCTTTTTTCATTTGATGATGAATGCGAGATTTGATTCTTTATTTTGCGTTTGCAGGGCTTCCTATCGTTAGTTTTTGGCTTCAGCAGGAAGCGTATCCTGAAACGCCATTCTACGCAAGCATGTTGGTCGTTTTTTTGATTATTCTAGTTTGGATGAAGAGTTACTACAAAGACGAATCACATGCAAGGCTAGTGGATTTTGACGAGAACATGCAGGCTTCAAGTTTCTTGTGGATAACAGGCGGAATAGTAGCATGCTACATTGTAGCGTCAATGATAATCAGAACTTTCGCTGCGAGTGCTTTATTCGTTCCACGGCACATGGCAGAAATGTCATATTTTGGGTTGCAATTGAGCCCTTTATGGAATGACATTCTCTTTCAAATGACGTTAGTGGCAACAGCTGAAGAACTAAGCAAACTTGTCGTCATGCTCGCGATATACATGCGATTGAAGAGCGCGAAGTTTGGCGATGGAATGTGTCGATTAGTTGCGATAGTAGTTCCGATCTTCTTTTGGTCTATGATGCATATTTACAGGAATCCAGCTTATCAAGGCTCAAACATGGCGATCATGGTTGCAGCGGCGTTTGTCGCGGGTCTAGTAATTTACGGTGTCATGTATAAGAGCAAGAACTTGCTGGGAGCAATACTCACGCATGCAGGTTATAATATTCTAGTGATTCTCTTGACAAGCGCTGCTTGATTTTTCTTTTGGTGCAAGCGTTGAAACAGACATTCAATTTCACTATTGCTCTTCTTTTAGTTATTTGCGTGACGCTGGCCTTTTCGAATGCAGCAGGTATTTTGAGTCATGCCTTAGCTGTCAGTGGCGAAAAGATTTGGGGAACTCCACTTCAAGACATGAAAATGAATTTGGTGACGGATACAACGCCAATTCCAGAAGGTCAATGGTCCTATATTGTTAGGAAGCAAGCGGTAGACGAAGCACAAATCTCGATCACAACTTGGAACGCTCTGACGCAAGGTGACATGAATCAGATGAAGCGAGATATAGAAAGCCAAGTACTAGGTTCTAGGGTAACGTGGATCCGGATCTCCTGGAGGAATGCGTATCTTGTCATATTGCCCAATGGAATGAACATAGTATATCTCTCAGGTTTCCAAATTGAGGCAATCGTAGAGAATGTCGGAAGTTCATCGGCTCTATACTCTGATAATGGCGGCTATCAGCTTGTCCACAGTGTAAAACCTGTGATTCTTTGGACTCCTGCAATGGTCTTAGCAGTAATCTCGGCTGTCGTGTGGTTAGTCGCTCTCATCGCTATCATTGTTTGGGGGACTTGGTTGCTTTGGCTGGTTACGAGTGCTGTTGCTAAATTGCCAGAGTTTTTGCAGCCTTGGGTGATGATCATCATAGGGCTTCTCCTGTTAGTTGGCTTAGGATTTTTGCTTTATATCATCCTTGGAGGGAAAGTCAATTATTCTGACAAAAAGCGGGGTTTGAAGTTAGGCAGGCTTCTCCATTTTTCTTTTGGTGGATGAATTGCGAGGCAGACTAATCTTAATCGCTGCGATCTTGATAGCTGCAGTTGCAGGGGCTCTTGTAACATATTTTCTCATGGATTCAATTCAGAGAGTCATGGTCGACTCTGAAGCGGCAACTTACGCTCAAAGAGTGACAATAAAAGTCATTGACAATGGCCTTGAATACGCTGCAAGCATCAATGCAAAAACTGTTCGCGTTATCTATTGGAACAGGGGAGGCTTGATCTTAGCTCAAGACACTTGGGTAAACGGAGTCTGGCAGTTAGATCTTGGATGCGAAGACAAACCGACAAGTGATTTTCAAGGCGACAAATGCGACATCATAATAAAAATCTTCAAGCTGGAAATAGACAACACCGTTCATTTCGAAGTTCTCTGTGGCGGAGGATACGTTAAACAGATCTATTACGATGGTCAACTCAAGCTAGACACTTCAAGTGGCAACCGTTTCGTCATGTTTCAAGGTTAGTTTCTTCTTTTTCTTTTGAAGGGCATGAAGAAATCTGAAAAGCAAGTAATCGCGTTATCCTGCATAATTCTTGTGGGAGGTTTAGCTGCTTGGTATCTCACGAATCCTGTTGGAGCGTACTTGTTTGCTATTGAAATGACTTTCAATGGTTATGAACCGTCATTTGAGCCTTCAGTCTTTTTGAAGCAAATTCCCAGATACCAGACTTTTCAGCAGAGTTACGTTCAGAAGCAGCCAACATTGGAATTGTTTGGCATCGAAAACGTGTTGATTGATGTCAACATAACAGTCTTAAACGATCAGGGTGCTGTTTGGATTCATCAAAGATTTTTGGTTGATAGTTTGGCAGAGCAGAAACTTGTCTCGCAAAGACAGTATGATCCAGCGGCTAGAACTCAAAGTGTGACGTTGAACTTGGACTTCTACATGTTGATTAATAGAACTTTGCCAGATCCTGCGATTGAACGGGATTGGCATGGCAGTTGGAATCTGAACATTCCAACTTGATTTTTCCATTGATCAATCTTGCGTCTTGCCAAGGTCAATAAAGGACGTATTTGGATTAACCCGAAACTCAAAGGTGATGCTCGAAGGCGTGTTCTTCGACACATGAAAGTGTTCAAAGAACTTCGCAAGAAAGGAGTTTCAAGACGTGAAGCAATCATGGAAGCTCGGAAAGCTGAGCATGTTGGAATGACAAAGCATCAGATTCATGCGTATGAGGGCAAACTTGGTGCCTTGGCAAAATATGGAAACAGGAAAGGCTATACTTTTTGATTTTTCTGTCATGAAGAAGCAGTTAGGAAAAAAGGCTTACTATCGGATTGAAGCAGCTCGCATAATTGCGTTTCCAATTCTCTTGATTATTGCCACATTCTTTTTTCAAGCGGTCGGCTGGATTTCTCCGCAACAAGCTCCTATTGTTTGGGTAGTCGTAGCTGTTGAAACAGTGGCGAATTTGGCAGCTTTGTCTCTGATTGCTTTTCTTGAGAAATGATTTTTTCTTTTGTGAGTGATGATGTTACAGTTTCTCTTGCTTGCCCTGTTGCTTCTGCAATTTCCAATCGCTTCTCCAGTCAAAATGATTGGAACAGTGGTCACAGACATAATTCCGATAACTATTGCCGATGAAACGTTCAACAGTTTCGACATGACTGTGCTCTCGGCTAATGATACTGCACCTTTGAATGAGAACGTCACAGTCGTAATGTCAACGCTTCTGACACCGCCCACATTGGGTTCTCGCGTTAACGTGACGGGAATGTGGGATGAGACTGCTCAAGTGTTCAGGGCAACGTCGGTGAATGTTGTTCAGACGACTGATTGGGTAGCAGCTATCAAGCAGGCTTTTGCAATCATTTCCATGGTTATGTCTGGTATTGCGTTTGCAATAACGGCTTTGATCGCTCAGTTTACAGGAATTTTCATTCCAACATACATCGTAACCATCATCCTAGAAGCCCTTTTCGTGGTTGGATTGATCAAGTGGTATAAGACGATAGGTTTGCTTTTGATTCTTGTCATGGTATTCCTTCTCATAAGTGGCGGCATCACCTTGACGCAACTCATATGGCACTAAACTTTTTTCTATCATGAAGAAACTGATTTACTTATTCATTTTTGTCAGTCTCATTGGTATGCTTCACTTTCGAATAGCAGTCGTGGACGCTCAAAGTGGAACGCTGGCAGACGCGCTCAACACCATAGCCAACGGTGTGAATTGGGCCAACACTGATTGGCACATTCAACACACTGGCTTGATTTTTGGAAAGGTAACTACTCCGAACTATCGCGGTTTTGATAATGCTTGGACTATTGTAGATCAAGGTCGGGCTTTGCGAATGGCTGAAATAGACGGGTTTACCTGGGACAAAACCGCTTATCTTTCAAGTCAAGACATGATCTCGTATCTTCCGCATACTTTGGACTATAATGGCGGTGAATACTACTTGGTGTATCATCGTTTTCTTGAGAATGCTTATCGTTGGGCGCAGGGAACGGCTTATGCAAGCAAATGGAGTAAGTCAGGCGCGATTGCTGACATGCGTTCATTGTTGGGAAACGGTCCAATTTATGACGGTGTTAAGATCGCGTACAGTCCTCCACGTACCGGTTATGATGTGTATCTGAGGTATTACGATAGTACGTCTGAAACAATACAGTTCATTGCTGCAGGTCTTGGAGATCTAGAGTTTGCTAAGGCTATTTGGAATTGGGCACAGTCGGCTTTCTGGAAAGGTTCGTACTACAGCTATAAAACGGACGGTGGAATTGAATGTGAAGCCGGGCCTTTCGCATTCAACGCTGGGCAACTTTATGTCTTGAGCGGCGGATCTTCAGGGTATATTGACAGAGTAACCGCTGATCTAGAGTACAAGTTTCTCACGCAAGAATGGGGTAGTCCATTGTGGGCAGGATCATTCGTTTGTACTCATGCTTGTGACAATCGTTTGCGTCTTCAGAATAGTTTGTCTGCTTGGGCTGCAATACAGGCCTATTATTCCAAGTTATCTGTGACGGGAAAACAGAACATGGTTTCAATGTTGAATGGGGCTGCGGATGGTGAGAAAGCTTGGGTTCATTTGCTTGAAAGTCCCTTGTATGATGCAGCTTCAAAGAAGTTCAGGTTGATGACTAATGACTCTGCTGGCGCCGCAGTCTTACGCGATGAATGGACAGTTATGGGTCTCAAACTGATGTTGTTGATGGGCATAGTTCCAGTCTCAGGCGGAGGATTGGCCGTTCCTTTGTTGGATGAGAGTTATGAAGAGACAGAGTCAATTATGCCTGCTACTCACTTCAAATTTGATTATTCAGGTCATAGTGTCACGATTCCCGTGCAAACTGGCGCCGTTCTTGCTTTTCAGTTCGGTTCACAAACAACTAATGGTGTGTCTTTTTCATCTTCTGGCATTTATCGGATAACTTTCTCGAATGATTGGAATACAGTGAGTTCTTCTGTCAAGGTCAGTGAATTGAATCCGAGTTTTCCATATTTTGATTCTTCCTATGTTCCTCCATCACAGCAAGATTATGGAAGTATTCAAATGACTTCTAACGTGGCAGTCAGCACGTATTATGCAAACTCGACATGGACTTCTCCAACGGTTCAGAATGTTCAATCGCAAACGTGGAGTTCTGTTCTTGTGGGTGCTTACACGGTTTTTGCTTCGTCTAACAGCGAAACGAAATCTATTGCTGTTACTGTTCAGAAAGACTTGGCTTCGCCTGCACCTTTCACATTCACAACGCCTCCTCCTGGAGCTGAGGCCTTGGATTTGAGGGGTCAATGGTATGAGCAAAGCGATTTATGGTTCACAGTCATAATATCGAATGCATCTTGGACTTCTGAAAATGTAACCGTTCCCATTCACCGACTTTTCCCTTTGAGTTCTGGGAGTTACTCTGTGAAAGGTAGCTATCAGGTCAATGCAAGTTATGAATCGAATATTGAAGAATCTATCATGGTTGCTTCTGGCCAAACAACTTATGTGACATTGAATTTTACCAAAGGCGAAAATGACGGCGGAGGGGGCGGAAGTTGGAACTTCCCGCTGGTCGCAGTTGCTGTTGCTGTCATAGGTGGAAGTGGCGGAATAGTTGCGGTTGCTATTCAATGGCGAAGGTCAAGATCGATCTCTCACGTTCCCAAGAAACGTCGAAAGCATTCCTGAAATGCAAGTGTTGTAAGCTGGGCGATCACCAAGGAATATGAGCGGATACAAAGAAGTAAGAAACAAAAAGTTTTCCTACCAAACGAGACATATAAACGCGCTGAACAAGCTGCTGAGAAACGTGGACAAACGATATATGAGTATGTTGATGAAATCAGTGACGCTTTGATAACGGGAAAGAGAATCGAGCCTTAGTGACAAGTTCCACAGACTCTACGCCTAGCCTGTCTCTTCTGATGCTTCGTATATTTACGTTGATTAGGCAACTTCAAACACCAAAAGAAAAATCACTACGTTATTTTTCCATTAAGGGATACAAAATGAAACCGAAATGGATTGCGGGCATAGTGATCGGCTGTCTCCTTCTCTACGTCGGATTCTGTGGTGCAGCTGCTTTTGGGGGTTTGTTGGCAATTGATGTAGGGAATTTTTCAGGGTTTACAGGCACTTGGATGAAGGATCACTTTACGGTGGGCTACACGGAGGGGGGTTCCATTTCTGGCAAACCTGATTTGAATGGTAACACTTGGCAAGTGGTAGGTGGAGAGTCAATTAGTGAGAAATTTTATGATGTTAAAGCGAAAGATGTTGGCGCTACAGGTTCAGCGTATCTCAACATTGATGGTTCAAACTCCACTCAACAGCGGCGTGATGGATATGGCTTTTCTCTTTCATCGCCAGGGCCTTGGACGCCGTATACGTTTCCACCTCGTTCAAACTTGGAGTTCAAACTGAGGGTCAATTCATGGAGTGCAGGTTCAACCATTTACGGTACTCCTCCTGTTTTCAGTTTCAGCCTTTACATCAAGGGTCAGGGGTGGTGGCCTTTCGCTATATTTCAAACAAAGATTACTTTGGGCGAACAGAGTTTTACGCTTTCAGAAGATACAGGAATCTGGCATACGTGGCGTTTGCGTTATGATATGAGTAACGCGAATGCTGCTCTCTGGAAGGTCGACGTTTTTCGGGATAGCAATCAAATAACTACTTTCAACTTCATTCAAGCCACAGGATTGGACAACAAGCTCAGCTGTGATGATTTCTCAGGTAGCTCAACATCTCCTTTGCAAGGAGAAATTGACTATATGTGCATGTGGGAAGGGTTAGGTGAACCTGATTGGAGTAGCGGCACTCAGACAGGAAATTTGCGAGTAAACTGCTGGTCAGATACTTCGCATACGCAGCCTTTGGCTGGCGTTACGGTATCAGCAGTGGGTCCTCAATCTCCTGCTCCACAAACTACGTCAACTTCGGGATATGTTCTGTTCAATCTGATAACTGTCGGCAGTTACACTGTCACCGGTACATACAATGGTCAGCCTAAGTCTCAGTCGGGTGTTGTAGTCAACCAAGGGGCAACGGCAACAGTAAACTTTGATTGGACAGGGTCGCAAACGGGAACGATTACTGTCAGTGCCATTGACCAAAATACTGCCAACTTAAACGCTTATGTTCAGGTGAAGCAGGGAAGTACAGTGATAACTTCAGGCACAACAACGACAACGTTCACTTTGAATGTTGGAAGTTACGATTTTGTGGCTTCCTATTCTCAAGCTACCGACAGCCCGAAAACTCAGAGTCGAACAATTACGGCAGGCACGAACACTCCAATGCAATTTTCGTTCACAGTTGGAACTACGCCTACAACAGCCCAGATAACGGTGCAGGTTAGAGATCAAAATAGTGCGCCAATCTCGGGAGCAACAATTATTGTGAGATTGAATAGCCAGCAAGTTGACTCGGGTTCGACTGGCTCGACAGGCGACAAGACTTTCACGTTGACAGTAGGAAACTATTATGCTTTTGAAGTCCAAGTCTCTGGGGAGGCTTCTCAATCCTCAAGTAGAACGATACAGACATACAATAGTCCTATACCGTTCATATTCGATACTAGCAACCCGCCGCCGCCACTCGATCCTTTGAGAGACATCTTGCTTGCTATTCGAACATTCTTGGATAATCCGACAGCTCGGTACGGTATGCTTGGTCTCGGGGCATTACTGACTTCAGTATCTTCAATATTGTTCATTAACCCGAAATTTGCGAAGACGATCGCGTCCGCGCCTCCGGCATAAACATCTCCTTTTTCTTTCAGAGTAAACCATCATGAAAGGGAAAGGTAACATGATGAAAAAGTTCTTTCATATCTTTCTTTTTGTCTTGATAGCAGTTCTGCCTTTGTTCTGTTTCTTTGTTCCGAAAGTTCAAGCAACTGCTACAACTGTCTGTGTTCCAAACGATTCTGGGGAGGTATATTATTCTAAAGCGTCGTACCCGCCGTACACGACAGGCACATTGAGCAAAACGTTTGTAAACAGCACGAGTTATGTTGGTCAAACACATGTTGGGAGTTACGAGTCTTATAGAGCCTATTACAGTTTTTACACATCTGTGTTGGCTGATGATGTGACGGTCACCTCAGCCGTTCTTGAAATGGCAATTGCTATCGATGAAAGTATCAACAGAGAGTTCAACATTAGCGTGTTCAGTGGTGTGAATCAGTTTTCAAGTTCGGCAACTTTGGACTGGGCGGATTGCACTACTTCTGAAGGGATTTGGCGCGATACGACTGGAATATCCGTGAACACTATGTATAACATGACCATATTGACCACAAGTATTTCATTGACAGGGAACACACAATTCAGACTTGTCACGAGTAGAGAAGGATCTAGTCCAGGTGTTGAGGATACTGACCCTGAGACAATTCTGATGGCAAATCCAGAGGATTCGAATATTCATCCTCATCTTTACGTTACCTTCACGAGTCCTAATACTGCGCCGATCATAGGAGCAGCCTCAGGCACAAACTGGGATGATACTGACAATCTTTATGCTCAGAAGAAATCATACACCTGCTCCATCACATACACGGACACTGATGGCTATGCAGACATTCATTACGTTGAACTGTACCTTCAATCAAGTGCAAACGCTACCCGAGCCCAATTCCAATACCATGAAGATGACAACTCGGTTTCAACGATAACAGGCGGCACAGCATGGACTTTGGATTCTGCTGCAGGAGACTTTTCTCGGTCAGGAAATGATATTGTTGCAAGCTGGAAATTTTCGGCTCAATGGGATGCTACAGAAGAGTCAGATCTTGATTTCCTGTTTTACGTTGTTGATGCGTCTGCTGCTTCGGCCAGCTCCACAAGTGATCAGAACTTTGATGTTGTCACAAGACTCACTACATCAGGCTTAACGTCAGATGACGGACGAATCAACAAGGGCGGAACAACAACCATCAGCGGCACAGTTTATTATGCAAATGCGCCTGCAGGCAGCACTTCCTCAAGTAGCTATCCGCCTGATGCAGAGTTCACTAGCGTCAGCATCCATGATGCTGCTCATAGTGTGGCTGCCACGGACTCGACGATCGTGAACGGGGCCTTCAGTTCTGCCTTTGCCATTCCGAACAGTGTTCAAACCAATACTTATCATGTTTACGTCAATATGGCAGATGCCGACTATACTGATGGCGACGCTGCCGATGGAGACACAACGGCAGTGATAGGCGATGCCTTGACCGTGAGCATCGTTGTGGGAAATCGTCACCTGAACGTCAACACCAACGCTTCAATCTCAGTAAGTGGAGTCTATCAATTTGACAGCTCGGCGTTTGATGGAACGTTGACTTTGAACTACACTACTTATGTTGAAAGTTCTGCTCAACGTCAGGATTACACGGTGGCTTCAGCTTCTGGCGGAACGTATGGCATTTCCACGATAGGGACAAACGATGATGATTATGTAGTCTGGGACAATCTTGTTGTCTACAATCTTCAATCCGTACAGTACATTGGTTCTGGACAGTATCGTTATCAAGCTCAAATCAAATGGGGCTACAATTCAAGCGTAATCAATGGAGCCGCCGTGAACGTGTCAAATCCTTCAGGCGTCAGTTTCTCGTCTTTGGCAAGCAATTCTACGGGCTGGGTGAACTTTGTTATCGCACAGACAAACGGCACAGTTGGAACATTCACGATTTTCGGAGTCAACGATAATGGGGGAATCACGGTGGCAGGCTCAAACCAAACCTTTGCATTGCTCAACTGGAATCTTGTTGCTCAAGACCATGATGGAAACACTTTGTCAGGGACAAGCGTAGTTGTGAAGTCTGGCACTACTTCCGTTTGGTCAGGTTCACCGTCTAACATCTTCATTCCTTCAGCCAGTTTCAGTGTCACTCTATCTTGGTACGGATTCACGGTCAATACCACGAGCACCATAGCTAGTCAGACAGGAACAGACAATTTCAATTGCTCGGCATATCCATACGTCAAAGCTAGCACGCGATATTGGGTTGGAACAGATTCAACAGTTTCTTCCGTGACTTTCACTAGCGATCTGCTGGTCGTCAAGTTTTCGGGTTCAACAGCCACGTACAGTCTTGTCGCTACATGCAGTCAGAGACCTTCGTATGTTTTGAATTGCAGTTACAATTATGATGTTGATTGGACAACATACTTGACGCTGACTCACTATGGCAACACAACGGTCAGCATCGCATATTATTCATGGTCAGACACTTACATTCAGAAAGTAAGTTCTGCTCGAATGACGGCTGTTGCTTGGGTCAGTGACACTCTCAACATGGACTTTGAAGGAACAACAGGCGACACCGGCACAGTAATCATCAATTGCGGCGGTCGAGGATCTCCTGCCGCCAGCACCGGCTGGGACACTGCAATATACAGTGGTGGCACAAAAGATTTCACTTGCACAATGGTTTTTGCCAGCACGATTTCAGGCTCAGTCAGCTGGACATCATCAGGACACGGAGGCATTACAGGAACTACAGGAACAACATATATTCCATCCACGAATTTGATAAGAGCCGACTTTTCAACTGCTATTTTGAAGCAGGGAGAAAAGAAGCAGATCACCGGTTCAGTTATTTGGACCGGTCCAACAATCGTGTATGTTTATGGTTTGTCTTTTGCGAAGACGGATCAAGCTGAATGGTTCTCGGTTGATAATTTGCCTATCATGTTGACGAGGTCTGACATGCAAGGTGAAGGTTCTTTTCCGGTGACGTTGACTGTGCCTCAGAATTTGCCGGCAGGAGCTTACAATATACCTTGCACTTTGTTGATGCGGACTGATACTTCGCAGGATTTCTCTGCTGATTCTGTGATTTCTTTCATTTTGGCTCAGGCTGCTGTCCCTCCGGGGCCTGCTCCGGAGCTTTTGACGGTTCTGTTTTTGGCTGGATTTGCCGTTATTTTGCTTGCAGCGTTATTACGATCTTCTTCAAGTCCTATTCGCAGACGGAAATAGATTTTTCTTTCATGTGCGGATGAGTCGGGGGTGAATAGACTGAACAAAAGGATAATAATATTGGCTTTGGGCCTCGTTTTGCTGGCCGTTGTTATCACTTTGCTTTTCGTTGCACCGTTACTGTTTCCAACTCCAACTTCCAAAGGAGGACCGACTGTCGTTGAGCTTGTAGTTCACACTTGGGTGGAGCAATGGAGAGATGGCAAGCTGATAAGTGCAACGTACCACCCTATGACTTTGACTACGGCAGGAAAGGATTGGATTGCAGACAAACTATTCAACAGCGGTGGAACTAACGTTACAAAATATGCGATGTATATCGGTTGCAGTGCCTCGACAGATTCTTTTAGTGCAGCTTGGACAGCTTTGCCAGCAGAGATCACGGCTAACGGTTTGGGCAGAGCGTTGGCGGCATGGGCTGATACTGGAACTGGAACTGGAAACTTGACGAAGGCATTCTCTGTTTCTGGAACTCAAAGCACGCAGCTTTATGCGCTTTACTATGAAACCTATGCAAACGCGCCTGTGACTACGTTGGTTGCCGCAGAGCAGCAGGGAGCTGGCGCAGTTAAGAACCTTCTTGCAGGAGATACGCTTACAATAACGGTTCAAGTGACGGTCAGTTGAGACGGAAAATAGCTTTTCCCATTTTCTTAGTATTCCTAATCTTCTTCACAATCGGTCAACTGACTCCTTCTTTTGCAGGAGCAATCAATAACACGGAGAATTTTGTAGATGCAAACTCAAGCAACATTGATAACCATGCGAATCATGGAACTTTCAGCAATTTTACAGCGGAACAATATGCAGACTTGATTAATGACACTTTGACTGAAGAGAATACTAGCAACAGCACTGGAGTTTTAGGTTCTTCAACGGCATCCACGACTGGAAGCACAACGCTTGAAAATCAAGTAGTTGGATCATTATACACCCTCTCGGTCAACGGTTGGACATCTCAAATAATGGCGTACATCGGTGTAACAACAGCAGCAAAACTCGGAAAGGCAGCGATATACCGTCATAATGATTTAGCATTAATGGGTCAGACAGGCGAAATCAGCTTGACAGTTGGCACTTCGTGGCGAACATTCACATTTTCAACTCATGTGTATCTTCCTTATGACAGCTACATTTTAGTTGCGTGGTGTGCAAGTGGTAGTGGTAACGGATTACTCTATTATGGCAGCGGAAGTGCCAATCAAGGACACATCGATCCAAATACCTACGAAGCGAACTTTGCCAATCCAATGGTTGTGAACTCACACAACGCTTTCAACTATGATATTAATTGCTCGATGATTTATCCTCTTTACGAGTTCGATGCCGAGTTCAGTTGGACAACAGCAGACTACGCTCAGAGTCAAGAGTATCTCTGCATAAGAACTGACACATATTCTGGAAGCGTTGCAGAGAACGTGAAAGTTGACGTATGGAATGGAGCAGGTTGGACAAATATCGCAGCGAGTCTAACAGCCAGTTCATGGAATAACATTTCGATCTCTACCTATCTAACAAGTGCAACTATTTACTTCAGATTCCTAGGGCAATTTGATTCTTCAGACACCATTCAAAACACATGGAAGATTGAATGCAGCTTGATTCATACTTGGTCAACCGATTATCCGTTAGACCTAAGCACAACTGCCACAATGAGCCTTTCTACGCTCGTGCAAGTAAGCTACCATATCAACCTTGTCGAGTCAACGTCTGTGGGGATAACTCTTGATGTTATAAACGCAAGTGCAAAAACGGAGTCTGTTGATCTAGGCCTAACGGCTCAAGTTAGACTCGACACTTTTGTGAAAGTGGATTATCACATCACGACAAATGAAACGACCACGACATCTCTAACTTTGGATGGGAAAACTCAAGAAACCATTCCAACAAACGTCACAGGCACAATAACTCTGACAACCACAATTCAAGTGACTCAGGGCATTCCGTCTAATCTGACTGGTACAATAACTTTGACGACTTCAGTTCAAGTGTCTCACGGTATTCTTGACAATCTCACGGGCACAGTAACATTCACGACTTTAGTTGAAGTGCGCTGCAATGTCGAGCTGGAAGAAACAACCTCTCTGCTTCTTAATCTGGCAGGTCTATCGGAAATGGAAGTTCCACCTAATGCAACTGGGCTAGTCTCATTGAACGTGCTTGTGGAGACAAGCTATCATGTGGAGCTTTCAGAAGCCGGGCCATCAATAAATTTGGATGTGGACTTAAATTTGGATTTGGCTGGAGAATATGAAGCGCCATCTAACATGACAGGATCGATTGCGTTCAGCGCAGTCGTACAGGTTGGGTATCACGTAACAACAGCCGAAGTGCAGACATTGACATTGAGCCAGTCCAAAACAGCAAACTACACAAAACCGTTATCTTTGATGCCTTATTTCACACTAAGCGTTTCCATTTCTGGAAACTTCAGCAGTCCCACATCGTCCGGAAGCAACGGCACAGGAAGTACAGGACCGCAGGCAAGTGGAAACGTGTTTGATGTGAGGATAGTGAGGCTCGCTTACGTTTACAGGTTTGAGCAAACTCTGACCAGAAGTGTATCTGTAACTGTGAACTTCACCAACGTCGGAACTACCAGTGGAGATGCTGTGTGGGATTGGTGGGTTGACGGTACATCGCAAGATAAGCTCGTCTCGAGAACGGAAACTGGATTTGTTGGCGCAGGACAATCTAATCTGTTCATTTGTACATTTGACTTGGAGCAAGGAGACTATGTGTTCAATGCGGAAGTAAAGAGTATCGCTGGCAATGTATTGAGTTCACGTGCAATGGCAAGTCTAGCCTTTTCAGTTGGTTACATCTACACTGATTTCATGAAAGACAATTTTGTTCTAATCCTTATTGTTTGCTTCGCAGTGATAATCTGTATACTGAGTTATAGACGACGCAAGCAAAAGCACTCAAGGAACTCTAGGCGCAAACGCAAAAGTCATAGGCGCTGATAGCGTCGGTTTTTTAAGGCGTGAATAGTGGCATTTTTAAGGCAAACGCCACCTTTTTTCTTTTGGGAAGCAGTTTGCAGGTTGCCACATCTACCGCCGCTACTATTGAAACGCTCAAAAGCAAAGTTGGCAATGATGCGTTTGACGAGTTTTGTCTAATACATGATATTTGTCCGATCTGCTATCATGACTTGTTTGAAGAGGAAGACGAAAAAGTCTGTCATGCTTGCGGCTTTTCAACGTTCAAAGTAGTGTTTGAGCAAGAGATTCCTTTTGGCGAAACGCGCACTCCAACTAATCTGTTGGCTGATGGAAAGAATCTTGGGGGCACATTGCAGGAGAAAGGTGCGTTTTGCACAGTTGGAAACGGAACCGGTTCTTTCAAGGATATGCCGATTCGGATGCGTGAGTTGGCTCTTAACAAAGTTGAGTCTCCGAAGATTTTGACGCTTTTGAGAATGGGACGTTTGAGAAGTCAACAGTTTGGTTTGACGAAGAACCATATTTTCAGCAACGATTTTGCCAAGGATCTGAGAGAACTTGGCTTCTATTTGATCTGTACAAACAAGAAAGTGTGTCAAGAATACGTTGACGCAGTGTTTCTGCGTTATCTCAGAAATAATGCTCATGCAATAAAATATGTTGAAGCAGAGCAAACATTGAATGTTGATCCGATAGTCAGAGAACGTGCTGAAGCCATACTGGATTGGTGGAAAGAAGCAAGTCGGAAACACAAGGAAGATGTGAAGACTTGAGCACTGAATTATTCAGTCCAACATATCTTGAAGAATTGAAACGCAGCAAACAACAAGTCGGCTTCTTGAATCCCGTCTTGGTAGATCAGGACGGCAAAATAATAGACGGACGACATCGTAAAGCCATCTATTCCGATTGGCCCGAAATTCAAAAAGAAGTTCAGAGCCCCATACACCGCTTACAAATGATCATCCATCAAAACCTCAGACGAGTTGTATCTCAATCAGAAACCAGAGAGAACCTGATAAAACTCGCCATCGAACTGAAGAAAACCGGCTTAGCCCCCGGCGAAATCGTGAAACGTGTCCATGATCTCGTGCCATACACGGAAGCCTATATTCGAATGCTTCTCCCCTCAGAGTTCAAGGACGCGGATCATCGAGCGTCTGCCTTGCAACAAGATCCTTGGAACAAGGACCCAGTCGCGCAACTCAGTTGCGCGACAGAACAGCCGACACAGCCTGCCATTCCCCCCGAAGAGTCGGTCATCAAACTGAAAAGAATTGTTGAAAATTTTGAACAAACAGAAGCCACAATCATCTTACCTTTCCAGAATTGTGCTTGTGCAACATGTCCAAACAAGAACGCTTGTTATGGCTAACCTTTTTCCTTTGGACAACGTGTGGTGGCGTCGTCCTGACGGCATAGACCTGCAAAAGCTGGCGCAGGTTTGGTGGTTTCCTGCGCCAGACTCCCTCAATTTCTGAATATGAAGCAAACTCTGAGGCAAGAAGATGAATGTGCTTAAAGCCATCAATAATTGGCGTGTTCTGGATGAGAATTATGTTTTGCATTCATTGAAATTATTTGTGCGTGAACAACTTGTCAGGCCATCTCTCTTGAAATTGCCATCATTCTACCCGACGGATCTCAATCTGGAAGTAACGACGGTGTGTGATTCTCATTGTAAGTATTGTTGTCGGGATCGATTGGTCAATTCTGGAGAAAAACCTGTTGAGCATTTGAGTCTGCAGAATGCCAGGCATTATATTGATCGTTTAAGAGAGTTGACAAGTAATATTCCGGATGAAGAGTTGTCTTTTGCTCCTGTTGGCTTTGGTGAACCGCTGCTTTCACCGCACTTCTTTAAGATCGTTGCTTACATACGTGAATTGTTTCCTCACATCATTATTCATGCTAACACGAATGCTATTTCCTTGAATCTTGAGGTAGCTGAGGAGTTGGTTGATTGCGGACTGGATGATCTTATTCTCAGCATCAACTTTGCTGACCGAGAATGTTATCGAAGAGAATGTGGCGTTGACAAGTTGCCTCAAGTATTGAAGAATGTGATTGATTTTCTACGTTTGAAAGGCTCTCATCTTCCCAGAAGTTACGTTCAATTATTGGACAGAGAAGAGAATCATGTTTCACTCAAGAACTTCACCCGGCTTCTGAAACCTTACCTCAAAGGTGGCAATCGCCTATACTTTCGTGAGTTCATCGACTTTTCAAGTTATCCGCGTGGAAATGTGAAATATGTTTGCAGTGAACCTTGGAGCGTCATGTTTGTCGATTTGAAAGGAAACGTTTTCCCCTGCTGTCTAAATGCCTGGGGACCTAACCATGAACTGTTGAAGCTTGGACATATCGATGAAGACTCACATATTCTGTTTTCAAATCTACGCAAATTACGTGCAGCTCAGCTGGCAGGGAACTATAATTCTACATGCAAACAATGTGCCGGCCTTGATGTGAACTCCCAATGGTACAAAATTCGCTTTCATAACCAAGTTCAAAAACTCATCAAGACCTAGAAAATATGACTCTTCACTTTTTCGAATCATACTGTGACAAAACACCATAAAACATATTTCTGCTCGGGCGAACTGACACATTTAGTACAGAAAACTTATGAACGAAACCATGATGAAGAAGAGAAAGTGAGACGGCGGAGAATCGGGAAGGGCAAGAACCACTTTGGCAAACAGCAAGATTGCAGCAACT
>Ga0315279_10002718_pt1 | contig 25947 bp, 21 predicted proteins | sample YL17G06_20_MG_FD_203694 | JGI IMG/M metagenome (GOLD analysis project Ga0315279, IMG submission 203694) | Sediment microbial communities from Yellowstone Lake, YNP, Wyoming, USA - YL17G06_20 | ecosystem: Environmental > Aquatic > Freshwater > Lake > Sediment | place: USA: Wyoming | collected... | reverse complement strand
CCAAAAATGGAAGGACGGAGCTTGACCATGACCGTTATGCCCAAAGGGTAAACTTTGATCGTTTAGGCATAATTTTGTTCCTATCAATAAATTATGGTCGTTGCCTAACGTATAAGGTTAAGTGATTTTCAGTCTTTCTTTAAGGAGGTAATACTAAATGCCCAAGATAAGAACCAGCAGAAGTGCTGCCAAGAGATTTAGAAAGACCGGCGGTGGAAGGTTCAAAAGAAGCAAGGCTTTTAAAGGGCATCTTCTGACGAAGAAAAGTTCTAAAAGGAAAAGGAGTTTGAGAAAAGCGGGTTTGGTGGATAAAGCTGATCAAAAAAGAGTGAAGAGATTATTAGCAGGTTAAGGAGGATTCTGATGCCGAGAGCGACCAAGGGCGTGGCTTCCCGAAGGAGAAGAAAAAAAATCTTAAAAGTAGCCAGGGGATATTATGGGGGGAGGAGTAAGTTGTATCGGACCGCTAAAGAATCGGTCCAGCGAGGATTGGCTTATGCTTATGCACACAGAAGAAGGAAGAAGAGGGATTTCCGCAGACTGTGGATAACCCGAATCAATGCAGCCGCCAGAATTTACGGACTATCCTATGGTTTATTTATCAACGGTCTAAAAAAAGCCGGGGTTCTTTTGGATCGCAAGAACTTGGCGGACCTGGCGATTAAGGATGAAGAAGCTTTTGCCAAACTGGCCGAATTAGCTCTGAAATACAAAACCAGCCTTCCATCTCCAACTAATCAGAGCTAATCCCGCCTTTGGCGGGACTGTTTCAAAAGCTTTCAGACCACTTGAAAGCTTAAAACTTTATTATGTTTTCTTAGATGGTTTTTAAATATGAGCAAGTTTGAAGATAAGCTCAGGGAAGCTCAAAAAGAAGCCCAAGAAGAATTAGCCAAGGTCGACAAAATAAAAGATTTGAAAGAACTTAAAGCTAAGTATTTGGGTCGAAGGGGAACTATAACCTCTCTTTTGAAGAACTTAAAAGAGGCCCCGGAAGAAAGCCGACCAACTTTGGGCAAATTGGCCAATGAAGTTAAAGATCAGATTGAAGGGATTTTCAAGGAAAGATTCGAGGAACTTAAAATCCAGGAGCCCTCTAAGGAAAAGAGAGCTGAATTCTTTGATTACACCCTTCCCGGAAGAAAAAGTTGGTCAGGCAAGCTTCATCCCATCACGCAGATAAATGAAAAGATAATAGAGATTTTTTATGGGATGGGTTTTGAGGTGGCGAAAGGTCCGGATGTGGAGACGGACCACTACAACTTCGAGGCACTTAACTTCCCCAAGGATCACCCGGCCCGAGATATGCAGGATACATTCTATATAGATGATGAGATTCTTTTAAGGACACATACTTCTCCGGTGCAGATTCGGGTTATGGAGAAAAGGAAACCTCCGGTAAGAATCATCGCTCCAGGGAGATGCTATCGACATGAAGCTATAAATGCCCGAAGCTACTGCTGCTTTCATCAGGTAGAGGGATTCTATGTGGATACGGATGTGACCTTTGCTGATCTAAAAGGGGTTCTTTCGGCTTTCGTTTGGGAATTATTTGGAAAAGAGGTGGGGGTAAGATTCCGAGGAAGTTTCTTCCCCTTCACTGAGCCTTCGGCGGAAATGGATATAGCCTGTGTGAATTGCAAGGGCAAAGGCTGCGGTCTCTGCAAATATCGAGGATGGCTGGAGATTTTAGGTGCAGGGATGATCGATCCAGAAGTCTTCAAAAACGTGGGCTATGATCCTGAAGTCTATACCGGCTACGCTTTTGGGATGGGTGTGGAAAGGATAGCTATGCTCAAATACGGAATCGACGATATCAGGCTATTTTATGAAAATGACTTAAGATTCTTGAGGCAGTTTTAAAAATGAAGGTCAGTTACAAATGGCTTAAGGAAGTGGTGGATTTTGATTGGTCGCCTGAAGAGTTGGCAGGTAAGCTCACCGATGCCGGGGTAGAGGTGGAGACTATCACTCCGTTAGGTAGCGGGCTGGAAAAAGTAGTAGTAGGTGAAATAAAAAGGGTTCAAAAGCATCCTCAGACTGATCACTTGTCCGTATGTGAGGTGGAGATCGGGTCTGAGTTTTTGCAGATTGTATGCGGGGCGCCCAATGTCAAGGAAAAAGCTAAGGTTCCAGTGGCTTTAATTGGAGCAAAGTTGCCCACAGGAATGGAGATTACCAAGACTACACTAAGAGGTGTGGATTCCTCCGGCATGATCTGCTCTGAAAAGGAGCTGGGCATAGGCGAAGACCAAAAGGGAGTTATGATCTTGGATTCTCAGCTTAAGATTGGGCTTCCCATAGCTGTGGCTCTGGACTTAGAGGATCATATTATGGATTTGGATCTCACCCCCAACCGAGCCGACTGTCTCTCTATCATCGGTGTAGCCAGAGATGTGGCAGCATTATTCGGAAGTTCAGTTAAAAAACCGCAGATTGAATTCACCGAAACAGAAGAATCAACAAAGGACTGGGTGGAGGTGGAAATTGAAGATTCAGTCGCTTGCCCCAGATATGCCGCCAGAATGATAAAAGACGTTAGGATAAAAAGCTCACCCTTTTGGCTGAAAAGAAAGCTTGAGTCTGTAGGTATGCGATCCATTAATAACGTGGTTGACGTCACCAATTTCGTGATGATGGAGACCGGACACCCCTTACATGCCTTCGACTATGATCTCTTTTCTCAAAAGAAGGTGGTGGTCAGAAGAGCGAAAAGTGAGGAAAAGTTCATTACCTTAGATCAAGTGGAACGTGCTCTAAACAATGAGATTCTTTTGATCACGGATGGCAAGAAGCCCGTAGCCATCGCCGGAATAATGGGTGGAGTAGAAAGTGAGGTCAGTACTAACACCAGAAACATCCTTTTGGAGAGCGCCTATTTCGACCCTAAGGTTATCAGAAGAGGAAGGATATATCTGGGCATATCCACAGAAGCCTCTCAGAGATTTGAAAGGGGTGTAGACCCGAACGGGGTGATAAACGCGGCGAATAGAGCCTGTCAACTTTTGGAGGAATTAGCCCAAGGGAAGGTGCTGAAAGGGGTGGTGGATAATTACCCCGATCCCATATTACCTGCTCAGGTAATCTTACGACCACAAAGAGTGAACCGAATCCTCGCCACGAATCTTGAGTCAAAAGAGATGGTTCAAATCTTAAAAAGGCTGGAGATGGATGTCGGAGAAAATCAGGATTTGAAGATAACCATACCCACTTTCAGACCCGATCTTTGTCGAGAGATCGACCTGATTGAGGAGATAGCCAGAATCTATGGTTATGACAAAATAGAAACCTCCTTGAGGGCAAGCGGTAACTTGGTTACCTGTGTGAATGTAGAGGATGAACTAGTAAGAAAGCTAAAGCGACTTCTGGTGGGAAAAGGATTCTTTGAGGTTTTAACCAACAACCTGGTTGATCCAAGAATCTCAAAGAAGCTATGTCCCGACCTTTTAAATGTCAGGATGCAAAATCCTCTAAGCGAGGAAATGTCGGTCCTCACCACCTCTTTGGCTCATAATCTCCTTTCGGTGATAAACTGGAACAAAAACCGAAAAGAGGAGGATTTGAGGATATTTGAGCTGGGCAAGGTTTTCATCGCTAAAGAAAATGAAATGCCGCAGGAAAGATTGCGTCTTGCTTTAGCTATTTCGGGCAAGAAAGACCCAATCCATTGGGGAATGGAGGAGAGCGAAGTCGATTTCTATGATCTTAAAGGAGTTTTGGAATCGTTGGCGGATGACCTCTTTTTGTCATTCCGATTGAATCCCAAAAAGAACGCTCTATTAAAATCAAACGACTCTTTTGAGATTAGGATAGATGGCGAAAGCGTGGGCATAGTGGGTGCGGTTAGAGAAGAGATTTTGGAACTTTTCGAGATCAAAGACAAGGTTTTTATAGCAGAGCTGGATTTCGAAAAGCTTTTGGTTTGCATCCCGAAGGAAAAGCCCTTTTTGCCCTTGCCCAAATTCCCTCCCGTGGATCGGGACATGGCCATCGTGGTGGATGAGGAAATCTTGTCTGAGAAGATAAGTGAGAAGATAAAAATGGTGGGTGGAGTTGTTGTTGAAGGGCTCATTTTGTTCGACGTGTATCGAGGAAAACAGATCCCTCCGGGAAAGAAAAGCTTAGCCTATTCGATTCGCTATCGCTCCAGAGACAAAACCCTAACCGATGAGGAGGTCGAAAAAATTCACCAGAAGGTGATCTTGGGGCTAGAAGAAAGCTTTAAGGCAAGTTTAAGAAAATAGTTTCGAGTCTCGAGTATTGAGTGGAGAGAATGAAAACTCTACTGAATGGATGTCATACTAAAGCTTTTTCTCAAAACTCGAAACTCATTACTTGGATTTTGGATCATGCAATTGGAAAATTTTGAAAAGCTGGAAGAGAAAATCACCAAAGCCATAAAGATCATTGACAAATTAAGACAGGAGAACCAGCAGATCTCTTCCTCTTATAGCGGACTGGCTGACCAGATTTGCCGGTTCGAGGAGAAAACCAAAAACCTAAGCTTAGAAAACGAAAGACTAAAAAAAGAGCTTAAAGAGAAGGAAGGAGACTTCAAGCAGAAGGAAGAGAAAATCAGAAGGCAATTGGAAAAACTTTTGGAAAAATTGACCTTTGTAGAAAATTTCGAATAAATGTCGTTGACGATCTGATCAAAATTTCGTATTATTATTTGCGAGGAGTTTTTTGAATACTTAAAGTTGAAGTGTGGGGAGAAAAGCAAAAGATTTCTTGGATATTTTTAAAGAATAGTTAGGAATTAATGGAAGATAGAAAACAATCGGTTAAAGTCAATATTTTTGGTGAGGATTATCCTATCAGAGGGGAGGCCGATAGTGGATATATACTACGGGTGGGGAAATATGTGGACCTGAGGATGAGAGAGGTAGCAGAGAGGCTGTCCAATAAGTCACCTTTAAGGGTGGCGGTATTGGCCGCCATAAATATAACCGATGAGCTATTCAAAGAAAGAGAAGATAAAGAAAAAAAACTTGCGGATGTAGAAAAGAGAACCGAGACCTTACTGGAATGGTTAGATAGCAGGGTATCCCAAGAAGATATCTGAAAAATCTGTTTTTGCTTTTGATCCCCACAAAAGTTGTCCGATTTTGCTTTGGCTTGATATTACCTAAGGAAGCTGAAAGTCTTTCCTCGCAAAAAGACAAAGCAAAATTCTCAAAACCGAAGTGGGGTTTTTCATTTTTGCTCCGAAGGATATGAATCATAGAGTTTGCGCTTAAAGGACCTTTCGGGAAGGAGGAATTGGGTATGACCAACATAATGATTGTGGGCATAGTTATAGGAGCTGCGGTCTTATCCTTCTTTTTGGGGTGGTTTGTCAGCCGAAAAATCGCAGAGGCAAAGATAGGCCGAGCCGAGGAGTTAGCTCGAAAAATTGTACGGGAGGCAGAAAAAGAAGCGGAGATAAAGAAAAAAGAGGCCATTTTAGAAGCTAAGGACGAGTGGTACAAAGCCAAGGTCAATTTCGAAAGGGAATCCCAAAACAGGAAGATAGAAATTCAAAGGTTGGAAAAAGTGCTTTCCGACAGGGAGGCAAATCTGGACCGAAAGGTTGACATCCTAAACCGAAAAGAAAGGGATATTCAAAACAAAGAAAAGATCTTATATGCTCGGGACAAAGCCTTAAGATTAAAGGATGAGGAACTTAAGCGATTGATTGCAGATCAGAATAAACAGTTAGAAAAGATCGCTCAGATGACCACGGATGAGGCTAAAAAACTTTTGATGGAAAACTTGGAGAATCAGGCCAGACAGGAAGCGACCCAGCTCATCAAGGAGATCAAAGAGCAGGCTGAACAGACTGCGGAGAAGGAAGCAAAAAATATTATAATTTCCGCGATTCAAAGATGTGCGGCGGATCACACTGTGGAATCCACGGTTTCAGTTGTGAATCTCCCCAATGAAGAGATGAAGGGAAGGATCATCGGAAGGGAGGGGAGGAACATTCGCTCCTTTGAAACCGCAACCGGGATCGACGTGATTGTGGATGATACCCCAGAGGCGGTCATATTATCGGGCTACGACCCCATAAGAAGAGAGGTGGCCCGCATGGCTTTGGAGAAGTTGACCTTGGATGGCAGAATTCATCCCGCTCGTATCGAAGAGGTGGTGGCAAAATGTGAAAAGGAGATGGAGGTAATCATCCGGGAGACTGGAGAACAAACCTGTTTTGATGTGGGAATACATGGGATTCATCCGGAACTGGTCAAGCTTTTGGGAAAACTCCAATTCAGAACCAGTTATGGACAGAACGTTCTGCAACATAGCAAGGAGGTAGCATATCTTTGCGGTCTGATGGCCGCAGAGTTGGGTTTGGATGCCAATTTAGCAAAAAGGGCCGGGCTTTTACATGATATAGGGAAGGCGGTAGATCGGGAGACGGAAGGAACTCACAGCCAGATAGGTTACAGCGTTGCGCAGAAATATGGAGAAAATCCTATGGTATTAAATGCTATTGCGGCTCATCATGAGGATGTTCTCCAGGAATCTGTCTATTCCGTTCTGGTTCAGGCCGCAGATGCCATCTCTGGTGCCAGGCCGGGTGCCAGAAGGGAAACTTTGGAAGGTTACATCAAGAGATTAGAGAAATTGGAGGAGTTGGCTGATTCCTTCAAGGGTGTGGCTAAATCTTATGCTATTCAAGCTGGAAGGGAGATCAGAATCATAGTGGAGCACGAACATATCGACGACAAAAAAGCAGAGGAGTTGGCCGTAGAGATTGCTAAAAAGATCGAAGCTGAACTGGAATACCCCGGTCAGATTAAGGTCACTGTGATCAGGGAAACCAGAGCGGTGGAATATGCTAAATAAAGGTGTTAGGTGAAAGGTCAGGAGTAGCGACACTTGTGTCGCGTTTGCTTGGAAATATACCAAAAGAAAGCGGAATCAAAAAATTAGCATTAGGACAAATGATTTGAACATATTATTCATTGCGGATATAATGGGCAAGCCGGGAAGATGGGCCGTCTCGCAGATTTTGCCGGAACTTAAGAAAATTCACCAGATAGATTTTACTATTGCTAACGTGGAAAACGCCGCAGGTGGATTTGGTTTGACCAAAGAGATTGCGCAAAAAATTCACCACTACGGGGTGGATTGCTTGACCAGTGGAAATCACATCTGGGATCGAAAGGATATCTTTCCCTATCTAAATGAAAGCTTGCGCATCTTAAGACCAGCTAACTATCCTCCGGATGTCCCGGGAAGGGGAGCGGCTATCTTCGATTTAAAAAATGATTCCAAAATTGGAGTAGTAAATATTCAAGGAAAAGTCTATATCAAAGAGATCGATTGCCCCTTCAGAATAGCGGATAAAGAAATAGAAAAGATTAGAGAGCAGACTAAGATCATTATCGTGGATTTGCATGCTGAAGCTACCTCAGAAAAAATGGCCTTAGGATGGTATCTGGATGGCAAAGTCTCTGCGGTCTTAGGAACTCATACGCATGTGCAAACGGCAGACGAGATCATCCTTCCTCAAGGTACTGCATACATTACCGATGTGGGAATGACCGGCCCCCATGATTCAGTGATCGGAATAATCAAAGAAGACGCCATCGCTCGCTTTTTAACTCAGATTCCCAGAAGGTTTACTCTGGCTAAGGATGATATCAAATTTTGCGGGGCACTGGTCAAGATCGATCCGGATTCTGGTAAAGCTTTGAGCATCGAAAGAATCAAAATAGATTTGCCCCAGTTGGAAGATAATAACGCTGAGAAGATTTAAACCAAAATAGTAGAGGTATTGTTTTGTATCTTTGGAAAGACGCAAGACAAGTCTTGCTACTCCTGCTAAAAGGGAGAAAAGATGCCCGCCGAAATAATTGATGGAAAGAAAATTTCTTCTGAGATCAAAGAGAATCTAAAAGGAAAACTGGAAAACCTTAAGAAAAAGGGAATCCTTCCTGGGCTGGCCGCCATATTGGTGGGAGACAATCCTGCCTCCCAGGTTTATGTGAACATGAAAGCCAAAGCCTGTGAAGAAGTGGGAATTTACTCTGAGGTTTATAGGTATCCCAGGGAATTGCCTGAATCTGATCTTTTTAAAAAAATTGAGGAGCTTAATCAGAAAAAAAGTATTCACGGGATGTTGGTTCAGTTTCCCACTCCGGAACAGATAAGTGAAGAAAAGGTTATTTTAGCTATCGATCCAAAAAAGGATGTGGACGGATTTCATCCCTTTAATGTGGGAATGATGTTAGCTGGAAAGCCGACCTTTTTGCCTTGCACCCCTTTGGGCATTCAAGAACTATTGATAAGATCGGGAAATGACCCTTCAGGTAAGCATGTGGTTATCTTGGGCCGGGGAAGCCTGGTGGGAAGACCCCTTGCTCCCATGCTATTCCAGAAGGCTAAAGGGGCAAATGCCACGGTGACCGTCTGTCATACTGCTACCAAAGATTTGACCAGCCTTACTTTGCAAGCGGATATTTTGATTGCGGCTATGGGAAAGGCTAAATTTGTAACGGCAGACATGGTCAAGCCGGGTGTAGTGGTCATCGATGTGGGAACTAATAGAATAGAAGATCCCTCCACCAAATCCGGATATAGGCTGGTAGGGGATGTCGATTTTGATTCAGTCAAAGAGGTCGCCAGAGCCATCACTCCTGTTCCCGGTGGGGTGGGTCCCATGACCATCGCCATGCTTCTCTCTAACACGGTCAAAGCATGCGAGATGCAGTCAGGAGATCGGTCAACGGATTAAACAGATGAAACGGATTGAGGTCACGTAGCGGAGCCTTCATGGCTCCGAATTTGGTAGAAAAATATTTGTGGCGCAGGTTCGATTTAGAACCTGCGTTTTTTAAGTTTTCAAATATACTTATGTCTGATACTGTTGACAAATTCCCCACGGAAATTCCGAAGAGCAATCTGGGTCTATATCTATCTTTGGCTGTCATAATTTTAATTTTCCTTACAGGTCTCTTTGATTCGATCTCAAAATCTTGGACCGGCGACGATACCTTCATTTCATTTAGATATGCCAAAAACTTTGTCGAAGGCAAAGGGCTGGTCTATAACTTGGGGGAGCAAGTCGAAGGCTATACCAATTTCCTATGGACCATACTTATAGCTTTGGGAATGAAACTCAATATCGATCCTATAAAATTTACAAACGTTTTAGGAATAATTGCTTTTGCCTTAACCATTCTTACATTCATCTATATCAGCTGGCGTCTTTTGGGAGCCCGGGGTCACTTGGGGGTTTTCCTTCCTTTGACTGCTTTATGTTTGTTAGTTCATCATGACTTCAAGGTGTTTGCAACCGGAGGATTGGAGACTTCATTTTTCACATTTCTTTTAACCTTAGGATTTGCAGGTTTAATCTTTTCTAAGAATAAAAACCATTTCCTTTTGAGCGGATTCATATTAGTTTTAGCCATGATGACCCGACCCGACGGTATCATATTTTATCTTTTCTCTGTGGTCTTTTTGGTGCTCACCGCCTCCCCAACGCCAAAAAGATGGTTATACTTCTTGATCCCGTTAATAGTCGTGTATATACCGTATTATATCTTTCGGTTTCTATATTATCACTATCCGTTTCCCAATACTTATTATGCCAGATCCGCTTATTTGCCCTGGTGGAATCAAGGGCTAAATTATGCCATCCTTTATTTCAAATCGTATTATGTGTTTCTATTGCTGCCGGCCTGGGGAGTGATTTCTATTATCAAAACTAAGCCCAGCTTGAAAAAAATAACTAACCTTCCGCTTCCCTTTAACCCATTGCAAAACGCCGTTTTTCTCTCCGTTCTATTTTCACTCATCTATTCGCTTTATGTGATTCGAGTCGGTGGCGATTTTATGTTTGCGCGTTTTTTCATTCCCATAACTCCCTTTTTGTATTTTTTGATGGAGGTTTTTGCCTGTAGAATATTAGATAAAAAATACTTAATCCCCTTCGTCGTCATGGCATGCCTGACCACTTATTTTTACAGGTATCCCAATGAAATCGGAACACAGGGAAATGACATAGTCGACGAAAGACTCTTTTATCCAAATTGGAGGATTGAGGAAGCAAAACTAAAAGGCGGGATTTTAAAGAAATATTTAAAAGATACGGAAGCTCAAGTGGTAATTTTCGGCTCTCAAGCCATGTTAGCCTATTATGCGGAATTGCCCACAGTGATAGAGGGAACCAACGGGTTAACTGACGAGTATATTGCGCATTTACCTATTGGCAAGCGCGCCCGTCCCGGTCATGAAAAAACGGCTTCGCTAGAATATCTTCTTAGAAGAGGGGTGAATTTTTCATTTGTTTTCGGGGTATGGAATCCTCCGCCTTCAGCTGATTTCAACGAGATCTATTTTGAAGATCTCCGAGGCAATATTATTGTTTATAACCGTGATTTGATGAGAGAATTAGCCACCTATGATAAGGTCACATTTTTCGACTTTGAACGCTTCCTGGATGAATATATTCAGAAAATGCCCTTGTTTCCTCGTTCTCGCATTCTCAAGGATTACGAATTTTTCAAACGATACTATTTCAACCATAACCCAGATCCGATTCGGGAGAACGCTTTTATCAATGCTTTGGCGAGTGACTAAAACAGAGCCAAAATTCAGGGAGAGTTTCACAAATCCCAACATGAACCTTTATCGAAAAAAGTTGTCTCTTTTAATCCCTCAAAAGTTTTCTAAGAGCCTTCAAAGAAAGCAAGTTCTCTCTTCAATGCGCTAAAATTTTTCTTGACAAAAAAAGGTAACTCTATATATTGGTGCGCTAACTAAGTAATCAGAAGAGCACTTGGGGCGTTTTTGAATATTGAAATGAGCAAATCTAAAAAGTATTTAGATAACCGACCAGATTTTATGTAAGTTCCCAGCTGGACCTTATAGCCCGTTTTAGAGCCGATATCAAGTTAGGAGGATAAATTCATAAACCCCAAAAGTAAAAAACCAGAAAGGAGGTGAAAGCCTCGTATGAATAAAAAGATTTTACTCATTCCACCGATCATACTTGCTTTATTTTTAGTGATTTTGAGCTGTGCGGGTGAACCTAAAAAAGAGTTAACCGCAGCCAAGGATGCTCTGGAGAAGGCCAGAGAGGCGCAGGCGGACAGATATGCCTCGGATCTTTTTGGTCAAGCAGAAAACTTGTTGACAGAGGCAGAGAATCTGATTGCCCAGAAAAATTATGGGGAAGCCAAGAAGCTGTTAATAAACGCTATGGGAATAGCTAACACGGCTACTGCCCAAGCCTTAATCAATAAAGAAAATGTAAGACAGCAGGCGGAGGATTTCATTAGCGGATTCCTAACAGCTATGGAACAACTTAAAAGTACGCAGAAAATAGCTCAAGATTGGAAAATATCTAAAGAGCAGACTGATCTGTCTGTTCAAATTCCAAGTTGGGAGGCTCAATTAAGCCGGGCTAAAGAAGAATTTGATAAGGAAAACTTCGACATTGCTTCAAAAATGGCAGGTGAAGCATACCAGCAAATTAGCACTAAGGACAATGAGCTAAGAGAACTGATAATGGCTAAGCAAAAAAAATAGCTGACCGCTTATCGAAAAAATCTTAGACCGGGAGGAGAGAGGCACGTATACCTTGCAACAAGATGCTATCCAAATCCAAACCAACAAAAAAATCCAAGAAATATATCCGACTTTTTGATCCATAGGACAAGCGGCCCATTGTCATTTCTGATCAGATAAAAAGGTCAGGAAGATTCTCCTGACCTTTTTGCATTGTGTAATGAAGATTAATTAGCTTTACCCATGCTGATCAAGGGGTTAAAATTACTCCATTGGGGAAGATCAAGTTTTCAGATTTTCATGTCGACAATATAACTGAGTTAGAAGTCCTGCTCAGAAGGGGATAAGTTCCTCTGTTTCTTGGGCTTGTTTAAAAAGACATATTTTAATAAAAGTTGTTGACAAAAATATAGAAAGACGTTATTCTTTTGCCTCAAATTTTAAACAAAGGGGGAGAAGATGCCTGAAATTGTGGTCACGTATGAGGATAAGGTGATCGAAAAGGTGGTAACCCAAAAGAAAAGAATAAGCATCGGGAGAACCTCGGATAACGATATAGTGTTAGACAATAAAGCTGTTTCAAGAAGACACGCTGAAGTCGAATTTGGCGATGACTCCGCCTTCATAATCGACAAGGAAAGTTTGAACGGCACCTTTGTAAACCACCGAAAGATAAACGAGGAGATATTAAAGGACAACGATAAGATCACCATAGGCAAATTCAATTTAGTATATCACCCGGATACTCCCAAAGACATCAAGTTGACCGACCTGGATGGAACCATGGTCTTAAGCACCAAAAAGCAGAAGAAACTTTTGGAAAAGGATAAGAAGGGAAAAGAGATAACGGCAGTAGCAGGTTGCTCAGTCCTTTTGGGACAGGAGAATGCGAATGTAAAGCAGTTCTATTTGGACAAACTGGTGATCACCTTTGGCAAATCAAAGTATGTAAACATCAAAGTTAAAGGTCTTTTGGTTTCCAAAATTCAAGCTAAGATAGTTAAAGAAAAGGATGGTCATATTTTGACAAATTTAGGACGGAAGGGTAAGACCAAAGTAAATGGGGAAGAGATCCAAAGGTATCAATTGAAAAATGATGACTTAATTGGGGTGGGCAAATCAGTTTTTCGGTTCATTCAAGGGAAGAACAAATGAGATATGGTTTCTTTTCCGATGTCCACGCCAACCTTGAGGCTTTGAAGGTGGTGATAGCAGACTTTAAAAAAGAAAAGCTGGATAAAATATTCTTTTTGGGGGATGCGGTGGGATATGGTCCTGATCCCAATGAATGTGCCTCTATAATCGAGGAGGTATCCGGGATCAAATTGATGGGAAACCATGATTACGCAGCCTTGGGTTTAATAGAGACCAATCTTTTTAATCCCTATGCCCAAAAGTCCATGGAATGGACCAAAAGCGTCTTGACCGAAAAAAGCTTAAAGGTCTTGTCTAGCTTTTCAATGGATCATAGATTTGATCGGTTTTATTTAGTCCATTCCACCCCCAAAGAACCACAGGAATGGAACTATATCTTCGATTTGGATGATGCGGAGGAGAATTTTCACTTTTTCAATAAACAGGCTTGCCTCATAGGTCATTCTCACCATCCAGCTATTATTAAAAAATACAAAGACAAGCACTGTTTTTTGCATGAAAAACCTTGGGTCCAAATAGAGGATGGATTTAGATATATCGTGAATATCGGCTCAGTAGGACAACCCAGAGACGGATCTAACCAAGCTTGTTATTTAATATATGATGGCGAAGAAAAAAGAGCGGATTTGAAAAGACTTTCCTACGATTATAAGAAGACCCAAGCAAAGATGAAAAAAAGGGGACTTCCCCAATTTCTGATCGATCGATTGGCTTTGGGAAGGTAAAAAAGGCTCAAGCTCGATTTAGGGGGAAAACCAGCACCTAACTTAAGTTAGGTGCTGGTTAATCCTACATCTTTAGCCCAACAAGTTTCAAAAATGTTAAAAAGATTTTCGGGGCTTATCTTCTATGTTTTGATCACCATCCTGGTGATTTCGCTTTATGCGGGAAAATACGGCTTTCTGGAGAGGATAGACCTGCGGATGCAGGATGGGATGTTTAAGTTGCGAGGAGGCATCAATCCTCAAAATAATATAATTATCGTGGGCCTGGATGAAAAATCACTTGATCAGATCGGCAAATGGCCCTGGACTCAGGATAAATTAGCCCATTTGATCTCTACCATCTCCAGAGGATCTCCAAAGGTCTTGGTATTAGATATTTTTCTTCCAGAGAATATAGATGAGGATACCTCGGGACGAACGGAGCTTCTGGCTAATGAGATGTATAATGCAGGGAACGTGATTCTCCCCATATATTTCAATTTATCGGAGGTGGGAATGGCCCCACCTGCTTCTCCCCCCACTATTCTGAGGTCAACTTTAGCTAAGGCGAATAATCTTTATCTGAAGGATGCCCCCTCAGCTAAACAGATGTATTTCCCTGACAAACTTTTGGTTCAACCTGCTTTTGACTTTGGTCATATCAATATGACCTACGATCCAGATAATCTAATCCGGCGAGAGCCGACTTTGATTGAATATGATGGATGCCTTTATCCTTCTCTGGCTCTGCAAACGGCCAGGAGGTATTTGGGGATCGACAAGAAAGACATCGGGCTCTTGAAGGAAGGTGTGATAAACTTAAGAGGTATTTTAATCCCCACAGATGAGAAAAGGCAGATGATGATCAACTACTATGGTCCCAATTTGACTTTCCTACGCATTTCTGCTTTGGATGTATTAAATGGAGAGACCCCTCCAAAAGCTTTTTCCGGTAAAATAGCCATGGTTGGTTTGACCGCCATCGAATCAAAAACATTGGTGAAGGTTCCATCTTACGGAACTTTAAACGAAGTGGAGAGGATTGCGAACGTGATCGAAAACATTGTTCATAGTAACTTTTTGAACCGTCTTTCCCCAGTGTGGAACCTTCTGATTTTGATCTTAATCGGAATCTTCTGCGCTCTGGTTTTACCCAAGGTTTCTTTAACTTATAGGATGGTTATTCTGTTAGTCTTTTTGTTCGTCATGTTTAATATAAATTATATACTGTTCTCCTCCTTTGGCATTTTGACCCAACCTCTCTATCCGATTTTAGAGCTTTTGTTTTTCTTAGCCGCGGCACCCACGATTAAGCCTAAGAGGGTGGGAGAGGAAAAAGTGCGAGAAAAAAGTTTAGGTGTTGAACAAATCTATACTAAAGATAAAACAGAGAAAGAACAAGAAATATTGGAAAGACAAGAGAAACAGGTTAAAATCGAGGTTCAAACTGTGGCTGTCCCTGAAATGTCGAAAACTGAAAAGCCCGAACCGGTCTCATTCGAAACATCAAACAAATTATCCTCAATTAAAATCGGAACCGAAGAGAAAAGAAAGGAAGAAGAAACCATAACTATATCAACTCCGGACGTTCCTCGGTTAGCCCAGGAAATCACTCCATCATTACAAGAGGAGACACCGAAAGGGATTTCAAAGGAATCCACTGCCCATCTGCCCTTGACCCAATTTGGTCGCTATAAAGTTCTGGAGCTTATAGGAAGGGGGGGGATGGGAACAGTTTACAAGGGTATGGATCCTATCCTTGACAGATTGGTGGCTCTTAAAACCATCCGATTGGATTTCGCTACCTCAGCCGAAGAAATTTCGGAATTGAAAGAAAGATTAGTCCGCGAGGCAAAGGCAGCGGGGAAGCTGTCTCATCCTAACATAGTGACCATCTATGATGTGGGCGAACAAGAAGGCGTGCAATATATCGCCATGGAGTATCTCTCAGGTTATACTTTAGAAAGCTTCATCAAGAAAAAGAAGGAGCTGAATTATAAAATCGTAGCCAAAATCATCATGCAAGTTTGTGCGGCTTTAAATTACGCACATCAAAAGGGAATCGTGCACCGGGATATCAAGCCCGCCAACATCATGCTGTTGGAGGACTTCGCCGTGAAGGTGATGGACTTCGGCATCGCCAGACTGGGGACCTCTTCCTTGACCCAAAGCAATGTGGCCCTGGGAACACCACATTATATCTCTCCTGAACAGTTAGAAGGAAAACCTGCGGATAAACGTTCAGATATTTTCTCCTTAGGGGTGGTGATTTATGAATTTTTGACCGGGCAGAAACCATTTAAGGGAGAAAGCATCAGTTCCCTCATGTATGACATATTGAACAATACTCCTCCTTTACCATCAGCCCTTAACGAGAAAGCTCCTTTGGTCTTTGATCGAATAATTTCGAAAGCTATGGCCAAGAATCCCGAGGAGAGGTATCAGGAGACAGAAGAGATCGAAAAAACTCTGCGGCAGTTTATCTCCAGTTTTGTGGTCACTCGCAGCATCCGCGTATAATTACATCCATCGTCATAAATAAAAAATACTAAAATACACGGAGTTTCCTCTTTCACCGTAGCCTACCATATTGATAACCTGGAATCCTTTATTAGGAATAAGAATTTCTCTCCCAAATTATCCTTGACCGAAGTTCATCTCCTTAGGCTTTTGTCTAAAACTTATTTTTGAAAAAAACTAAATTTTTCCTTGACAAAGAAAATATTGTTAATTAGATTTATTTAAACGATTTTGCAAAAATGAGCGTATAAACGTTGTGAGTGTAAATAAAAATCCTAAGAAGGAGGAAAGAAAACTATAAACCCAAAAGAAGAATAAAAAAAACATGCGGGCTTATTCATTAGGAGGGGATGTAAATTCCTTAAATCCACAACGGATGAAGAAATTCTTTGCGTTTGACAAGGTTGTTTTGCCTACCCAAGAGATGCCACGGAGGCAGCGACAAAAACGTTTCTCTGATTTATTCCATCAGCAAAAGACAAAAAGGGACAAATCAACATACATTTTGATAAAGGCAAACTAAGTTCGAACAAAAAAGTTTGGTGTCAGATCTTAGGTTGTTTAAGTTTGTGTGGCGGACTAAAGTCCATTAATTTAGTTGCCTGTCGGCCATAAGAATATTGGAGAAAAACCAGCTCGACAGATGATTTAACTGACACCCAAAGAGATGTTTGATCTTGATTGCTTTTTTGTGACAGTTAGAGGGGGCAGTTTAAACTATAACCGTTAACCTGTCTTTATGGACTGCACAAAAGGAGGTGGTGCAGAAAAGTGGAGGGGAAAAGAAGGTAAGGGAAGACAGGAGTTAACCTTAAGTTTAAATCCTAAATGAAAGGAGGTTCGTGATGCTAAGAAGAATCTTAGCGGGGCTTGTAGTCGCAGCTTTTCTTGTGTGCTGTTCCTTTGCATTGGCGTTAGGGACAGAGGGTTATTTGTCTTATCAGCCCATACCGATGAAGGGTCAGCAGGTGGTGAAGCTCTTCCTTGAAAACACTCAAGGGCTGGCAGCCGCTTCTATACCTTTGAGTTTCGGTAAACCAGGGTCGGATATTGTGTGCACCGAGGTGAGCTTTGAGGGAAGCGGAGTAGAGCACTTCATTCAGTATGTGCAAAAGGATAACGAGAACAAAAAGGTGCTCATTGGGGTGATCCGAGCTCTTGACCAAAAGATTCAAGACGTGTTGCCACCTGGCGAAGGTCTCTTTGCCACCCTTAAGTTCGAGTCGAAGGGTAACGAATGTAAACCCCAACTCAGCGTGACTAACTGGCAACTTACAGGTGGTGAACTCTATTTTGATATGGCAGGCGCAGCTGGGAAGAGTTTCTACGCTGAAGAAATAGGGAGCAAGCAGGGTGATCGTCCGATCCCACTAAGACCAGGATCTTCAGAGGAAACCACAGTCTCTCATCCGACCGGGTTCAATTTAGACCAGAACTACCCCAACCCGTTTAATCCCGAGACCGCAATCAAATTCTCGCTGAAAGAGGATGCCTGGGTAACTCTTAGGATTTACAACGTATTGGGTCAGGTGGTCACCACCTTAGTGAATGAGCAAAAACCCGCAGGCGAGTATGTTATTTCGTGGAATGGAAAGAATCAGCACAACGATGATGTGGCAAGTGGAGTTTACTTCTATCGGATCAAAGCCGGCGACTACGAGTCTGTCAGAAGAATGACTCTGCTAAGATAAAAAGAGAAACCAACTAATCATGTAACCAAAAAAAAGAGAAGAAAGAAGTCTCTGGCGATCTGTCCCGCCTTTGGCGGGACAGATCCCAGAGACTTTTTTTATATGAGTGATCCCCCCATATATGAAGTATCGGAAACCCACTCTTGAGGAATTATTATTTGATCACAAAGGTTCGCCTAAAGGGCGTGTTGAAAAACCCAAAGGAAATATCATTGCGAGCGAAAACGAAGCAATCTCGTTCCTATGTAAATCAATGAGTTAGGGATTGCTTCGTCGTCCTTCGGACTCCTCGCAATGACATTAAGGGAGTTTTTCAACAGTTCCTAAAGGCGAACATTCCAATTATTGTCCAGATGAGTCGAGTAACTACATTCACGGACACGGTCATAGATGTAAAATTAACAGGTTAGATGCAGAAGTGCGATGACTTTTTGCGAAGATGAAAGCTGGTTATAAGTCTTGCAGGCTTTTTCGGTGTTTTGAATAATCAATTTGATTCCTTTGGATTTGATATATTCTTCCGTTTCTGGCAAGACTCTCATCAAACCAGGGTTGCCAATTCCCACCACGATCACGTCTGGATTTTCTTCTATCACATCCTCTAAATCGTCAATACACAACTGGTGCCCCTCTTTTCTCCACCAGTCATCCTTTACCCTATCCGGATAGATTATCACATCTGAAGAATATCTTTTTCCATTGACGTGTATCACGCCAAATTCATACGAATCTATCATCTTCTCTCCATATTTTAATAAGACTCTCTTTTTTTCAAAGATAAGTCATTTTGAGATCGAGGCAAGTTAAATAATAATCTTAGAATAAGAGGCTTTAATCTACCTTTCATTGAGAAAAGCCGAATTGGCCCTGCCTTTGGTGTAGCACTCCAACTTTCCCTTTTGTAACTTGACAAAACTGACCCACAAATTTATGTTTAACCCAATCTTTCGGCATAAAAGTATGCCCCATTGGGTGCATATCAAAGGAGGAACTTTGAAGATCAAATTTTTGGGAGCAACCAAATCGGTTACCGGATCTATGCACATACTTGAATGTAAGGGGGAAAAGGTATTAATTGACTGCGGGCTATTTCAAGGAAGAAGAGAGGAGTCCAATTACAGAAACAAGAATTTTCCCTTCGATCCCAAAAGCATAGAAAGGGTGGTGCTTTCCCACGCCCATATGGACCATTCTGGTAACCTGCCAAACTTGGCAAAAAAGGGATACCAAGAAAGCATTTACTCCACCTTTGCCACTCGCGACTTGTGTGTGGTGATGCTCAAAGACAGTGCTCACATTCAAGAAAAGGATGCGGAATACTTAAACAAAAGGAAGAATCGTCAAGAACTACCCCCAATCGAGCCTTTGTATGATATGAATGATGTAGAGAAGTCGCTTGCCCTTTTCAGGGGAATAGGATATAGAAAAGGATTTTATGTGACTGCGGACGTCAAGCTCACTTTCTTTGATGCAGGCCATGTTTTGGGCTCTGCCCTCTCCCTTTTCGAAATATCCGAAAATGGTAAAAATATAAGGCTGGCTTATATCGTGGACTTAGGACGAAAGAATATGCCCATCTTAAAAGATCCAGAGATGATCGACGATCTTGACTTTATGATCATCGAAAGCACCTACGGTAATAGATTACATGATGACCTTCGAAAAGCTGACGAGAAACTGGTAAAGGTAGTAAACGATACCGTCTCCAGAGGTGGAAAGATTATCGTTCCTGCTTTTTCCTTAAGTCGAACTCAAGATATAGTTTTTTCTTTAAACCGATTGGAAGACGCAAAAAAAATTCCCAAAATCAAAGTCTTTATAGATAGCCCCCTCTCTGTGAACATAACCGAGATTTTCAAACTTCATCCCGAGTGTTTTGATAAGGAGACCAATCAAATAATAGCCGCACACGAAAACCCCTTTGGCTTAGAAGATATCCGTTATATAACAGATGTCGAGGAATCCAAAAAGTTAAATCATTTTGAAGAGCCCTGCATTATAATTTCTGCTTCGGGAATGTGTGAATCTGGCAGAATCCTACACCACCTTAAAAATAATATAGAAGATCCTAAAAACACCATACTTGTGGTCGGATTCATGGCAAAGGATACCTTAGGGCGAAAGATTGTAGAGCGCAAAGAAAAGATTAAAATATTTGGGGAGGAATATACACTAAGGGCAGAAGTTGAGGTGCTCGATGCCTTTTCTGCCCATGCGGACAGAGGTGAGCTTTTGGAGTATGTGAATCATACTAAGAAATCCCTTAAAGGAGTATTTGTAGTGCATGGCGAGGAAGAACAATCTCAAGCCTTAGCCGATGGAATCAAAGATTTAGGAATTCAAAATGTGATCGTCCCCGATTTAGGTCAAGAAGTGACCATCTGAGGGTATTGCCCGATAATTCCCTATCTGATTTTATATTTTTTCTTGATTAACCTCTAAAAAGTATCTTGACAAACCCGTGCCGTGGAGTTATAATGAGTGTAGACTAAAAATCAAAAAAAGGAGCTGGGCTATGAGCAAAATAGTTTTGGGTTTTGCCCTTTTCTGTTTAGTCGGGTGTTTAGCTCCAGCTGGAGCAGTTGCCCAGATGGCTGGGGATGCTAACGGGGATAGTATGGTGAATGTGGTGGACGTGGTCTACGTGGTCAACTATCTTTTTATTGATGGACCGCCTCCGGTGGTCTATGAGTGTGGTGATCCCAATGTGGATTGCAAGATAGACGTTGCGGATGTGGTTTATTTGATTAATTATCTTTTTGTAGAAGGACCGAACCCGGAGATAGTGGGATGCGACTGGAGCGAGCCAGTCAATCTGGGACTGCCGATAAATAGTCCGAATGGTGAGGAATCGTTTCGCATGACCCCTGACGGAAGGATGGCGGTATTTGTCTCTAACAGAGAGGGATCATATGGCAATGGAGACATATGGTATTGCTTCTGGGACAGTATTTCAGGTTCCTGGTCAGAGCCCCAGAATTGCGGACCACATGTAAATACCATGATTGAAGACTTGGGACCTTGTCTTTCTCCAGACGGCAAAAAGCTTTATTACGTGCAATTTTATAGACCTGGAGGATATGGTGGATGGGAAATATGGGTTTCCACCTGGGATAGTGTCAACAATGAGTGGGGTGTGCCGGAAAATTTGGGACCAACCATCAACGCTACCGGATTGGAATGGAGTCCCTTTGTATCACCAGATGGCTCTAAACTTTACTTTGCCAGAGAGTCTGGTATATGGGTCTCAGAGTGGAATGGTTCAGGCTGGGATATGCCGGTCTGGTTGGATACTACGGTTAACTCCTGGTTAGATGAGGAACATCCCAGCGTGACCGCGAACAACAGGACACTGTATTTCACCAGGGACTGGTTCACTTACTGTATATGGGTTTCTCATTGGACTGGCACTGGATGGGGATCTGCGGAGCTTTTGCCACCTCAGATCAATGACCCGGGTGGCGCGGGAGAGTCCTACATCACTCCTGATGGATCAAAGCTTTATTTTATTTCGGCTAGACCCGGTGGAGTGGGAAGTGGGGATGTGTGGGTAAGTGAAAGAATACCAATAGGAAAGAGGAAACATCCCAATGAAGCAAAGTAGAATCCTTCGGTGCGCTCTTGACCCGAAACAAGGAGGTATTTATGAATACTTGAGAAGAGTCTTTTAAAGCTTTAACTGGGGGAGAGGAATGTACGCAATCAGTCGTCTCTTGTTCTTGCTCGATATTGGTCTTCCCGACCAACAGCCGAAGGTTTCTCTGTGGGTGAAGAACACCAACAGAAAGCAAGAAGTATTGCCGGATAGTACCGCGTCTAAGTTTATATTTTTTCCTAAATAATCTCCCAAAAAATATCTTGACAAACTTAAGGTGTAGCAGTGTTATATAGGTAGATCAAAACTCAAAGAAAATGGGGAGAAGCTATGAGCAAAATAGTTTTGGGTTTTGCCCTTTTCTGTTTAGTCGGGTGTTTAGCTCCAGCTGGAGCAGTTGCCCAGATGGCTGGAGACGCTAACGGGGATAGTGTGGTGGATGTGGCGGATGTAGTATATGAGATCAACTATCTTTTTATTGATGGACCGCCTCCGGTGGTCTATGAGTGTGGTGATCCCAATGTGGATTGCAAGATAAATGCTGCGGATGTGGTTTATTTAATTAATTATCTTTTTATTGGAGGACCGGACCCGGAGATAGTGGGGTGTGACTGGAGCGAGCCAGTAAACCTGGGACTGCCGATAAATAGTCCGAATGGAGAGGAATCGTTTCGTATGACGCCTGACGGAAGGATGGCGGTATTTGTTTCCAATAGAGAAGGATCATACGGGAATGGAGACATATGGTATTGCTTCTGGGACAGTATTTCAGGTTCCTGGTCCGAGCCCCAGAATTGTGGACCTCACGTAAACACCATGATTGAAGACTTAGGACCTTGTCTTTCGCCAGACGGCAAAAAGCTTTATTATGTTCAGTTTTATAGACCTGGAGGATACGGAAGTTGGGATATTTGGGTTTCCACCTGGGATAGTGTCAACAATGAATGGGGAGTGCCGGAGAACTTAGGTCCAACCATCAACACTGACCTTGCGGAGTGGAGTCCCTTTGTATCGCCGGACGGCTCTAAACTTTACTTTAGCAATAATTGGGGCATCTGGGTTTCCGAATGGAATGGCTCAGGCTGGGATACTCCGATGTTGTTGGATACTACGGTCAACTCCTGCTCTGATGAAAAGCATCCCAGCGTAACAGCAGACAATCACACTCTGTATTTTACTAGATTCTGGTACAGATACTGTATATGGGTTTCTCATTGGACCGGGACGGGGTGGGGACCTGCAGAACTTCTGCCACTCCAGATCAATGACCCTATAGGAGCGGGATGGTCTTATATCACCGCTGATGGGAGAAAGCTTTATTTTGTTTCAGGGAGAGAAGGGGGAGTGGGAAGCGGTGATATCTGGGTAAGTGAAAGAATACCAATAGGAAAGAGGAAACATCCCAATGAAGCAAAGTAGAATCCTCCGGTGCGCTCTTAACCCAAAACAAGGAGGTATTTATGAATACTTAAGAAGAGTCTTTTAAAGCTTTAACTGGGGGAGACGGATACTCGTCATGAGTTATCCTTTGTTTTTTTTCCCTCCCATTTTTCAAAAACCTTAATTTCGACTGGAGGTCGATATGTTACGGCGAACGATTTTTTTCGTGATAGTGTTTATCTCTTCTTTGATCTTTTTTTCCCAGAATTCCAAGGCTTCTGCTTGGAAGTGCGCTTTTGAGGATACAAGTAACATAAGCAAGTGCCCTTATTTGCGCCCATCCATAGATACCATTAAGACATTTGCCATTTACTGCTCTGACAGCAGTGTGCTCAGCCTCCTGCCTGTGTTTTACAGGGACGTTTGGACAATGGGCAAGAGAAGTGTTCCCCAATTTCTTTGGGACAACTCAATGGGGAAATGCAGCCTTAGTTGTGACGTAATTTCGCGTGGGGAATATCCGATTCGGCACCCCACCCTTAACTCTGACTACGAGCTTTGCACAGGGGGCGGACCTGTTTTTGCCGCAGGTATTTTCCAGATTGCAGATAGCACAACGAATTTTGCGCTCTACGATGAAGACCAGGATGGCATAGTTGATGGGTTTTTCTTCATCATCCTGCACATAGACCCACATGTGCAAGGTTGTCCCTGTCTTGGTGACTTTTCTTATAAAACGAATGACACCACTTCAACTGGCGACACAGTATGGGTATTAGGAGAGAGAGGGGTTGAAGTTAGAATGACAGCTGGAAACATCACCCAAGACGAGGTTGTCCATATTTGCGTTCATGAATGGGGACATCAGTTTGGTCTGGTGGATTTGTATAGGTGTGTTACCTGAGGGAATGGTTTCCAGATTGGGTTTACCGCTATGAGCACGGACAATTTTTCCGTGGGTCCTTCTCCTTATGACCCCTATTCCAGAGCAAAATTAGGCTGGATAGACCCAATCGAGGTAACAGACAGTTTGTCTGATCAAGCGATAGCAGGGTATATGTCAAGCGGAAGCGGGCAAGCGTATGAACTAATGCATAATCCCCAAGAATATTTTCTGGTAAGCAACCACAAGCTTGACGCGCCATTTGCTTCACAGTGGGAAGACGGCTTTCCCGGAAAAGGTCTTTTGATATGGCACATAGATACCACAGGAAATATTTATCATTTGGATCACAAATTGGTGGACGTGGAGACTGCCGATGGGCTTTATGATACAGCTACCGGAAATCCGAACGACTCAACCGGAGTAGACAGTATAGACGTTTACAACAAAATCGGTTATTACTGGTGTTTCTTCAACAACACCACGAAACAAGCTTTTAATAACACCTCCAATCCGACCACGGATGGGTATGTGTGTTACGACACCACGAATGGAAAGTGGAAACAAACCATCTCAACCGGAATAGCAGCAAATGATATACAGGGAGTGGGTGGCGGCACCATGTGGGCTGACCTATTCAGCCCCAATGTATGGTGGGGACCTGGTACGGTTTATGTCACAGGCGATGTTGTAATCGGACGAGGATGCACCTTACATGTTTTGCCGGGCACCGTAGTTAAATTTGAGACAACGTGTAAGTTGATTGTCAAAGGGACCTTAGATGCCCGGGGCACCCAACAAGATTCTATTTGTTTTCACTCTGCCTCTTCAACCCCATCTGATAGTGACTGGTCTGGGATCAGGGTTCGCGCTGGGGGAAGCGCACGATTTAATTATTGTGACTTGAGAAATGCCTACACCGCGATTTTTGATAGCGGTAACTCACATGACAGCGTGACTCATTGCCGATTTAAGAATAACTTTATGCATGCGGTCAGCACTAAAAATAGCCACCTTTCGATTGATAGTTGTGTAATTGAAAATGATTCGACTGGTGGCAGTGGCGAAATATACGGCATTTTATGCGACAAATCCACCCCCACCATCAAAAATACATTGATAAAAAACTGTGAACATGGGATAAAGGTTGCTGGTCAACCCATTGGTTTCTCGCAAACATCCGCATTGATCGAGGAGTGTGGCTTCTACAACATGAGAGCCACCGGAATTTTGGCTGCCAGTTCTAGCGCCCCTACCATCAAAAAGTGTTGTTTCAAGGGAAATTTTGGTAAGACTTGCATAGAAGTTAATAGTGGTTCTCCCTACATAGAGAAATGCTATATGGCGAGCCAGGAAAACGGAATCGTTATCGGGATGCTGTTTACCGGAGGTGCCAAGGGGAAGGTTAGGCAGACTACCCTTTGGGATTACGACAGCTGTGCGGTGGAGATCGCTAGTACAACAGCCAACCCAAACTTTGGAACATCCGACTCCGCTGGCAGCAACTGGTTCGAACGTGCTGCCTGCTGCAACTACTTCATATCAACCAGTTCTTACACTATAAAGGCTGAGTTGAATGAGTGGGGGACAAATGACTCCGCTTATATACTTGACAAGATATACGGCAATGTGGATTTTTCTCCCTTCTTAGATTACTGCACCCCACCTATCCCCTACTATCCTGATATTTGCTCTAATCTGCCCCCGTATGACCCTACGATTTCTCCGTGCAAGATCGCTGTCACCAACGAAGAAAAAATGCCCAAATCCTTCTCGGGTTCTCAGAACTATCCTAATCCCTTTAATCCGTTGACGGTGATAAAATGTGATTTGCCGGAGCCAGAGCATGTGAAGATAACTATTTATAATATTCTGGGTCAAAAGGTGAGAACAGTGGTGGATGAGGATCAACAGTCGGGTTACAAATCAGTCAATTGGGATGGGAAAGATGACCAGGGCAAGGACGTTTCTACTGGCATTTATTTCTACCAGATAAAAGCAGGTGATTTCTCAATGGTCAAGAAGATGGTTTTGTTGAAATGATTCAGGTTTGAAAGTCAGAGAGATCAAAAAACTAAGGTAACGAGGAGAGGAAAATGAAGAAGAAAATGATTTTATTAAGCTTTTTGATGTTATTAGCTTTCTTTGTAACTGCCAACTCCGCTTATTGGGAAGCCTCAGTAACTCAGGTGGCAACCATCAGCCCAAATCCTTCTTCCGGCTTTGGCAGGCTCCTTTTCAAATTTGACCTGCCTGATCAACTGAATGGCGTCACCATCGACTATGCGGAGTTGGTCTTCATAGCCACGCCCGATACAGGCAGAAGCTACATCTGTCTTATGGGGGCGTATCCTTTGACAAAGAATTGGGAATCTGCCAATTTATCTTGGTCTGATGGCTGGACAACCCCAGGCGGGGACTTTACCGATACCATATATTCAACCTGCTTGATTCGTAGTTCACAGGATCGGGTTACTCGAATGGACATAACCGATATAGTGCAGATGTGGGTGG
>Ga0315279_10002717_pt1 | contig 25954 bp, 21 predicted proteins | sample YL17G06_20_MG_FD_203694 | JGI IMG/M metagenome (GOLD analysis project Ga0315279, IMG submission 203694) | Sediment microbial communities from Yellowstone Lake, YNP, Wyoming, USA - YL17G06_20 | ecosystem: Environmental > Aquatic > Freshwater > Lake > Sediment | place: USA: Wyoming | collected... | reverse complement strand
GCCGGCTTGGACGCAGATGCCGCGGCAGGGCCGTGCGCCGGCAGGACGCTCGCCACCGCAAGGCCGTACCGCCGCAGCGCGTCGGCGCCGAGCGGCGTGATGATCGCGCCCGGAGCGATCTGGAGCGTCGTCGCGCCTGCCCCGTGCGCCGCGCGTACGACCGCCTCGGTGACGAGCTTCGGAGGCGGCTCCGCGGCCGTCGGCTCGGGCTCGGGCTCAGACAGCGGCGTCGCCGTCCCCACGTCGCGACGCCCCACAAGTGCCTGCCGCACCTGCGCGATCAGCCGATCAAGCTCGTTCTGGTCCATCGAACCGCGCTCCGCGACGATCCCGTCGGCTCCGTGCCTGCCCTCTCGTGCCTGCACGTTCGTGCTTGCCCTCCCGTGCCTGCACTTCGGTGCCGACCCTATAGTATCGCCTACGTTCCGCCCCGTCTCCAAGCCTATCTCACCGACGGATTCGCATCCACGGGCCCAGCACGGCGCGGTCGCTGCGGACCCGTGGTGACGGGCAGTGCCTCCCGCGGGTAATTCTTGACCTCCTGGGTATTTGTACTATATTGAAAAGGATCGCCGGCAGCCCGGCCGACTCCGTTGGGAAGCGACCCGCCACTATGAATGCAAAGGTCTTCACCGTCGAAGCAGCACAATCCCTCCTGCCCAAGGTGCGGGACATCGTGCACGATATGCACGCGCTCCGCCGGCAGATCGTCGCCGCCCGCGAACGCATCACGATCTTCGAGACGCTCTGGGGCGACGACGTCCGCCACGACGGCAATCCGGACGGAGACGAGTACCGGGCGCTCAAGCGAGAGAACCGCCGTTGCGTCCGCCGTTTCCGCGCGAAGGCGAACCGGCTCGACGCGATGGGCTGCCACATCAAGGACCTCGACCAGGGCATCGTCGGCGTCTTCCACGTCCACGACGGCCAGGTCGTCTTCATGTCATGGCACGTCGACGAGCCGGACCGGCGCGAGTTCGAGGCGGTCGCCGTCAACGCGCGCCTCTTCACCCTCGACGAGGCGCGGCTCATGCTGCCCCGGCTGCGCGAGATCTTCGCCGAGTTCGACCGCATCCAGGAGCGCGTCGGGGAGCTGCGCCAGGAACTCGGCCTCTTGGAGATCGTGTGGGGAGAGACCCCCGACGACGAAACCCGGCCCGGTCTGGGCCTGATTCCGCAGGTGAACCGGGAGCTCGCGCAGCTCGTCAGGCACGGGCGCGAGCTGGAGCGGGAGCTCTACCGCGCCGGCTGCCAGCTCAAGGACTTCCAGAACGGCCTCATCGACTTCTACTCGGTTCTCGACGGGCAGATCGTCTTCCTCTGCTGGAAGCGCACCGAGCCGGACATCCTCAACTGGCACCCGCTCGACGGAGGCTTCACCGCGCGGCGGCGATTGGGCGGATGAAGGGAGGATGGGAGGGGGGAGGTGAGCAGGCGACGATCAGGTGCGCGCGCGCTGCCGCGCTTCCTCCTCCCGCTCCGCGTGCTTCCGACGTATCTCCGCGGCACGCGCCTTCAGCGCCGCGGCCTCGGCGTCCCGATTAAGACGACGGAGGACGTACGCACAGTTCTCCAAGCCATGCGCCGTGTCCAGGTGCTCCGACCCCAACGCTTTCTCGCGGATTGCGAGCGCGCGTTCCAGCAGCGGCAGCGCATCCGTGTACCGGCCTTGCTTGCCTAGCAGCACACCGAGGTTGTTCACGCTCGTCGCCGTGTCCGGGTGCTCGGGGCCGAGCACCTTCTCCCTGATCTCCAGCGCCCGGCGGTAGAGCGGCTCCGCGTCGGCATACCGGCCCTGGGTGTCGTAGAGCAGCGCCAGGTTGTTCAGGCTCGTCGCCGTGCTCGGATGCCCCGGGCCGAGCACCTTCTCCCAGATCCCCAGCGCCCGCCGATAGAGCGGCTCCGCCTCGGCGTACCGGCCCTGCGCGCGGTAGAGCTCCGCCACGTTGTTCAGGCTGCTTGCCGTGTGCGGGTGCTCCGGTCTCAGCATCTTCTCCCTGATCTCCAGCGCGCGGCGGAAGAGTGGCTCCGCATCAGCGAGCCGTCCCTGCGCGTGATAGACCGCCGCCAGGTTGTTCAGGCTCGTCGCCACGTCAGGATGGTCCGGGCCGTGCACCTCCTCGTCGATGGCGACGGCCCGCTGGTGGAGCGGCTCCGCCTCGGCATACCGTCCCTGCGCGCGGTAGAGCTCCGCCAGGTTGTTCAGGCTCGTCGCCGTGTCCGGGTGCTCCGGCCCCAGCACCTTGTGCCTGATCCCCAGCGCCCGCTGGTAGAGCGGCTCCGCCTCGGCGTACCGTCCCTGCGCGCGGTAGAGCTCCGCCAGGTTGTTCAGGCTCGTCGCCGTGTGCGGGTGCTCCGGGCCGAGCGCCTTCTCCCCGATCTCCAGCGCCCGCCGGTGGAGCGGCTCCGCCTCGGCATACCGCCCCTGACTGTCGTAGAGCCCCGCCAGGTTGTCCAGGCTCGTCGCCGTGTCCGGGTGCTCCGGACCGAGCACCTTCTGCCTGATCTCCAGTGCCCGCCCGTAGAGCGGCTCCGCCTCGGCATGCTGCGCCCGGTCATCAAGTCGGTACGCTGTCTGGTTCAGGAGCCTTCCGGCCTCTCGCGAGAGGATGAGCTGCGACACGACGAGCTCGCAGGCTGCTTGCGCATGGGGGAGAAGTCGGTCGCACTGCCGCCAGTTCTCGAACTCGATGAGCGGGAATGCCGCGTTCACGGCCCGCACCGTGCGTTCGGCCCACGTGCGGCATTCCGCCCCGCCCATCCGCCACCTCGTTACCTCCTGCACGAGGCGGTGGACGGCGTAGATCCAGTTTCCCCCGTCGACGCGTATGAGCGAGAAGCGCGTGAGCGGTTCCAGAAGCTCGTTCACGCGGCCCGGCTCATCAGCCGCACCCAAGAGGGCCGCCGCGATGCGGCGGCCAAGATGGGGTGCACCGAGAATGAGGAGTTCGAACGGGATGCCATCCGGCGCAAGGAATGCGCTGAACGCGAGAGCATCCGCCGCTGCTTTCGATGCCCTGCGGACCTCTCTGAAGCTCATGCGCCATGTCGTCGCCACAGTCTCGCGGTAGTCTCCAGCCTCAGGCTTCCTCCGTCCCAGCAGCCTCAACCGTTGCCTGTGGTAGGCTGACAAGTACTGGCGGAACGTGGTGTGCATCGCCGCGATATACGCGCCGGCCTGCTCCAGCGCAAGCGGGAAGTAGCCAAGCTCCTTCGCCAGGTTCTCAGCGGCGGCCACCTCGTCCGGCGTGTGGGCGCGCTCGTCACGGGTGACGCGGGCGAGGAGGAAGTCACGCCCATCGTTGGGGATCATCTCCTTCACGCCGACAACGCACCGCACGTTGAGTGGGGCGAAGTTCTGCGCCTTCGACGTAATGATGACACGGCCGTGCGGGTTGGCCGGGATGAACGGCTTCAGGATCGAGGGGTCATCGGCATTGTCGAAGACGACGAGCCACGGCCGCTCCTCATGCGCGAGGCGAGCCCTGACAGCGTCCGCGACGGCCTGGAGGTTCTTCTCCGTCTTACGGTTCACCAGCAGGCTGAGCAATTCCGGTTCCGCGAGCGCAGCATACCCCGACAGGAGGTCGTTCTCGGAAGTCGCGGTGATCCAGAAGGTGCCGCCGGGATAGGCGTCGTGGTTATCCCATGCGTAGGTGAGCGCGATCTGTGTTTTCCCCACGCCACCCAAGCCGCTCAGCGCAGCCGCCCCGTCCTGGGTGAGCGCCGCGCCCAAGGCATCCAGTTCGGCCTTGCGGCCCGTGAAGTACTGGTTGCGTCGGTAGGGAAGGTGAATAAGAGGCGCTGTCAACGATCCCTCGCGCGATGCTGCTCGGGAGCGACACAGACGTTCGATTGCCTCCGCGGTGCGCGTCGCGTCCTGTGGGGGCTTGTGGCGGCGGAAAAGCTTGCCGCAGAGTTGCCCGAGGGTCACGACGTTGAGGGCTCTGCCCAGGACCTCCCAGACGAGGCCCCCAGCGGCGATGGCACCTACGACCGCCGTGAGGATCTGTCGCATGTCCATTGGAGGGCCTCCCTGGACGCCTGGCCACGCTTGGTTACCTCAGTAACGTCCACATTCACCTCTCGCCTGTCAATCCCCACTCCCCTTCCCCCTTCGGCGCGCCGTCCGTGCCAGTTTCCTCCGTCATCCCGCAATGCGCATCCGACACTCATCGAGGGACATGGCAGCCACCGTTCGGGGTATTGGCGCCGCTTTGGTACTTGACGTACATTACGTACCTCACGTGCCATATGGAGGCGCCCATGGCTGAACGGATGTCGGCAAGCGAGCTCCGCGACGACGCCGCGGACGTGCTGAACCGCGTCGCGTACCGCGGCGAACGGATCATCCTCCATCGGCGGGGGAAGGACGTCGCCGCGATCGTGCCGATGGAGGATCTCGCGCTCCTCGAGGAACTCGAGGACCGACGCGACGCCGAGGCGGCGGAACAGGCATATCGGGAGTTCCGCGAGAAAGGCGAGCCGGCGGCGACGCTCGAAGAGGTGGCGCGCGAACTCGGGATCGCGTTGCCCGACGTGACTCGCTGACGATGCCGTACGTCGTACAGATCGTCCCGTCGGCGAGGAACGCCCTCGACGAGCTGCCGCGGAACGCGCAGGAACGGATCGTCCTTGCCCTCGCGCTGCTCCGAGACACGCCGCGTCCGCCACACGCGAAGACACTCGTCGGCGCCGACGATCGTTGGCGAATACGCGTCGGCGACTATCGTGTCATCTACCAGGTTGCCGACCGCGAACTCCTCGTTCTCGTCGTCTGCATCGGCCACCGGCGCGACGTGTATCGTGACCGCTGAGCGCCATCCGTCCCCATCCCCTCCCCTTCCCCCTTCCGGCCGCCGTCCGTACCAGTATCCTCCGTCATTCTGCAGCGCGCATCGGACACTCATCGAGGGACACGGCACCATGGCAGGGACCATCGAGCGCATCAGCCGCACCGACCCCGAGACCGGGGTGAAGATCCTCCAGCTCACGAGCTTCCCGCTCATCCACTACCACCAGTACATCTACGGCCAGTGGATCGCACCCGACGCGAAGTCGCTCCTCCTCTTCGGCTACCGCGAGCCGCGGCGCGACTCGCCCATCGACGTGTGGCGCGTCTCGAGCGACGGCTCCGGGCTGGAGAAGCTCGTCGAGGGCGGCTCGTGGTCGGCCGTCTCGCCCGACAGCACGACGGCGTACGTCGGCGGCGGCAGCGCGATCATGCGGGCGCCGATGGCGGGCGGCGGCAACGCCGAGCCGCTCGTCCGGCTGCTGGACTACGGCGGCGTGATGGTGAACGCGGTCAGCCCCGACGGGCGCTGGCTCTTCTGCCATGCCGGGCCGAAGTCGGGCGGCGTCCATGTCCTCCGCGTCGAGGTCGCCACAGGGAAGGTGGACGTCATCCATCGGCCCGGGCGGCTGATGCACCTGCAGATCCACGGTACGAACGGCCTGCTCGCGAACATGCAGCCGGAGGCCCGCGAGATCGGCATCTGGACGTGCTCGTTCAACGGCGACGACGTCCGCAAGCTGCCGTTCGCGCGCAGCACGAACCACTTCGCCTCCCTCGGCAACACGGGCAGGGTGATCACGACCGTGCACGGCGGTGGCTGCGCGATCGAGGTCGCCACGCCGGGCGAGCCGAAGGTCGATATCGTCGCGCAGGGCGTCGGCTTCTGGCATCCGACGAGCGACGCGAGCGGCGAGTGGGCGGTCGCCGACACGAACTGGCCCGACGTCGGCATGTTCCTCGTCCACGTGCCGAGCGGCCGCCATCGGAAGCTCTGCACGACCGGCGCGAGCGGCGGCCATCCGCAATGGACGCACGCGCACCCGCGCCTCGCTCCGGACGCGAGCTACGTCGTCTTCGACAGCGACCGCACGGGCATCTGCCACGTCTACCTCGCGTTCGTCCCCGAGGAGATGAAGGCCGCGCTGCGCAAGGGATGAGGCGGCGCGGCCCCTACGGCCGCCGATCCGTCCGAGGCGGTTGTGATCGTAAGCTGTCCGCCGCGGTTTCCGCGCCCCAGGGCACCGGGACGGCGCCCCTACGGCCGTCGATCCGTCCGAGGCGGTTGTGATCGTACGCTGTCCGCCGCGGTTTCCGCGCCCGTGGGCACCGGGACGGCCCTGTCGATCTTCGGTGCGATGGTACGCGGTAGGGGCGCGGTTTCCGCGCCCCAGGGCGCCGGGACGGCGCCCCTACGGCCGTCGATCCGTCCGAGGTGATTGTGATCGTACGCTGTCCGCCGCGGTTTCCGCGCCCCAGGGCGCCGATCCGTCCGAGGCGGTTGTGATCGTACGCTGTCCGCCGCGGTTTCCGCGCCCCAGGGCGCCGGGACGGCGCCCCTACGGCCGCCGATCCGTCCGAGGCGGTTGTGATCGTACGCTGTCCGCCGCGGTTTCCGCGCCCCAGGGCGCCGGGACGGCGCCCCTACGGCCGCCGATCCGTCCGAGGTGATTGTGATCGTACGCTGTCCGCCGCGGTCTCCGCGCCCCAGGGCGCCGATCCGTCCGAGGCGGTTGTGATCGTACGCTGTCCGCCGTGGTCTCCGCGCCGGGGCTACGGCGACCCAGCGTTCTTTCACCCATCGCGGGACTGCACATGCCGTACACGTACGAGTCGTGCGAGCGCATCCGCTTCGAGGACCCCGCGACGGGCGTCCGGATCATCCAGCTCACGAGCTTCCCGGTGATCCACTGGCTCGGCGGCTGCTCCGGCCAGGGCATCGCCGCCGACGGGAAGACGATCCTCCTCTTCGCCGACCGCACGTTCGTGCGAAACGCGCCGCGCGACCTCTACCGCGTGGAATCCGACGGGAGCCATCTCGCGCTCCTCGCGCGCGAGCCGCACGGCGCGGTGGTGAGCGCGGACCGGAGGTGGGTCTACGCTGGGCGACAGAATAGCCTCATCCGCATCCCGCTCGACGGCGGCGACGAGGAGGAGCTCGCCCGGCTCGACGGGTACACGCACATCCACGTCTCCGCGGATAGCCCCGACGGGCGGCACGTGTTCGGTCAGGGCGGGCACGAGGACGGCACGTTCGACGTCATGCGGCTCGACCTGGGCGACGGGAGCGTCGCGCGGCTCCTGCGGGCGAGCTACCTCATGCCGGTGGAGCTATGCGGAAAGGCCGAGGAGCGGCTTCTCGCCTCGGTCGCGCCGATTGACGAGGCGGGAGCGTCGCGGATTCCGTGGGGCTACTGGTCGTTCACGTACGGCGGCGACGACTTCGCCGCCGTGCCGTTCGTCCGCAGCACGAACCACTACGTCCCGCTCCGCCGCACGGGCGAGGTCGCGACGACGGCACACCATCCGGGGAACGCGATCGACGTCGCCGCGCCGGGCGATGCCGCGTCGCGCGTGCTCGCGCATGGCTCGTGCTTCTGGCACATCACCGCCGACGCGACGGGCGAGTGGATCGTCGCCGATACGAACTGGCCCGACGTCGGCCTGCAGCTCGTGCACGCGGCGAGCGGCCGATTCCGCACGCTCTGCGCGACCGGCGCGAGCGGCGGCCATCCGCAGTGGACGCACGCGCACCCGTGCCTCTCGCCTGCGGCCGACTACGTCCTTTACACGAGCGACCGGACGGGCATCCAGCAGGTCTACCTCGCCGAAATCCCGGAGACGCTCAAGGCCGCGCTGCGGGACCAGGTGCAGTAGCGGCATGGCGGCGCGTCCTCGCGGAGGACGATGCCTTGCCCCTGCTTCCCGCGGCAGGCCGATCCTGCGTCGGACCCATCCGTTCTTTCCCTGTATCCTGCAAAACCTGCCGGGATCACGACGCTCTCCGTGCGGAAACCCGTGGCACGACCTTGGACCGCGCGCGTGCAGCGCGCATATTCGAGTGCCGAAGATGCGACTCCCACGTATGCGAGGACGACCGCATGGGGCTGCGCCTGCTGCTGGTGGACGGTGACCGTGGCTCGCTCATGATCATGCAGGAGATCACGAGCCAGTGGGGCTACAACGTCACCACGTGCCGCACGGCGGAAGAGGCGATGAAGCGCATGGCGGCCCAGGAGGCGGACATCGTCGTCACCGACCTGGCCCTGCCGGACACGAGCGGCCTCGACGTGGTCCGGCTCGCGCACGACATGGACGCCCCGATGGCCTTCATCGTCATCTCGGCGCACGGGACGATCGCGAGCGCCGTCGAGGCGATCAAGCTCGGAGCGTACGACTTCCTCACGAAGCCTGTCGACCTGGCGAAGTTGAAGGCCATCCTACCCTCCGCGTACGAGAAGGAGCGGCTGCGGTACGAGAACCGCCAGCTCCGGTACAAGATCAGCGAGGAATCCCGCCCGGAGGGGATCGTGGGGCAGACCTCGGTCATCCGCCGGGTGATCGAGCGCATCCGCATGGCCGCCGCCGCCCGCGCGACCGTGCTCGTGACCGGGCCGAGCGGCACCGGCAAGGAACTCATCGCCACGGCAATCCATCGGATGAGCCTGCGTGCCGAAGGACCGCTCATCAAGGTGGCGTGCGGCGCGCTCGCGCCCCAGTTGCTCGAGAGCGAACTCTTCGGACATGAGAAGGGCGCCTTCACCGGCGCCATCGCCCAACGCCGGGGCCGCTTCGAGCTCGCCCATACCGGCACTCTCTTCCTCGACGAGATCGACGACCTAGAGATCGGTCTCCAGGGCAAACTCCTCCGCGTGCTGCAGGAACGCCAGTTCGAGCGCGTCGGCGGCGAGACTACCGTCACCGTGGACGTCCGCCTCATCGCCGCGACGAACACCGATCTGGAGGGCCTTGTCGAGCAAGGAAAGTTCCGCAAGGACCTGTTCTACCGGCTGAACGTCGTGCGGATCGACGCGCCGTCGCTCGGCGAGCGCAGGGAGGACATCCCTCTCCTCGTGCAGCACTTCATCAACCTATACGCGACCGAGAACGGCAAGTCCATCCACGGCATCGATCCGACGGCCATGTCGCTCCTGCAGAGCTACGAGTGGCCGGGGAACATCCGCGAGCTGGAGAACGCCATCGAGAGCGCCGTCGTGATGTGCCCGGGCGGGGCGATCATGCCCGAGCACCTCCCTGAGCACATCAAGAGCGGGCCTCTGGAGGAGATCGTCTTCCGCGTTGGCACGAGGCTTGATGAGATGGAGCAGGTGGCCATCGAGGCGACGCTTCGCACCACAAACGGCAACAAGACCGCCGCCGCCAAGATCCTCGGCATCGGCGTACGGACCATTCACGACAAGCTCAAGCGTTACAAGCATAAGGCCACCGCCGCGACATCCTGAGCGGCATCCGCGCGGCGGCTGCCCGACTAGGACACGAGTTGCGCGGAGCAGGCGTTTACGCGGTACCTGCGGAACGAGCGGGAGACTAACGCCATGGCGGCATCCGGTCCCACGGAGATGAACGGTCAGCAGGACCGGCCTCCCTGGTTGCTGCAGATCATCGAGGCATTCCGCCTGCGCGGCTACCTGACGATGTTCGTCCGGATCGGCTATGAGCTGGTCCTCATCGTCAGCGGCCCGCTGGGCGAGGCCGCCATCGTCGACTTCTCGTGCGAGCCGAGGTCCCTCTGGAAGGACGCGTGGACCGGGATGCGCCAGGTGTTGCCGCGCATGCCGGTCGTCGCGGTCGTCCCGCGGGGCGAGTCCGAGGGACTAAGCCCCGAAGACCAGGTCCCCCTTGTCCGCGTGGCCGACCCGGTGGACCCGGACAAGGTCATCCGTGCGGTGGAGCAACTCCTTCGGCCGCCCGGCACCGCGGCGTGAGCGCATCCTACGCGTGAGCGGGCGTGTGCGGGGTCCCGGGGCGACGAGGCCGGCCGTTAACCGCACACCATCCAAGCGAGCGTGTCGTGGAGCACACCGTCCTCTGGTTCTACGGGGCAGCCCTCCTGGCGCTGTTCCCCATCGTGGACCCCATCACGGCCGCGATCAGCTTCGCCGCCATGACGCAGAACCGCGACCGAGCCTGGCGGTCGCGGCAGGCTCGGCTCGCCGCCATCTACATGGTGATCATCCTCTTCGTCTTCCAGGTGCTCGGCTCGTGGATCCTGCGGTTCTTCGCGATCACCCTCGAGGCGATCCGGGTGGCTGGCGGGATCATGATGTGGTATGCGGGCATCGAGATGATGCGCGGCGGTGCGCGGCTCACCGAGGGCGAGCAGTCGAAAAGCCTCATCAAGGACGACGTCGCCTTCACGCCGCTCGCCATGCCGCTACTATCCGGCCCGGGTGCCATCGCCGTGACGCTGACGCTCAGCGCGCGCAGCGCGCCGTTCGCCAACCAGATCGCCATCGTGCTCGCCATCGCGACGATCGCCGCGGTCGCGTACGCCGCGCTCCGCTCCGCCTCGGCGCTCGAGAGCCATGTCGGCGAGATGGGCCGCCTGGCGGTCAGCAAGGTCCTCGGCTTCCTCCTGCTCTGCATGGCGGTCCAGTTCATCATGTCCGGCGTCTCGCCCGTCTTCGAGGGCTCGTTCACCACCGTCCCAGCGCCCAATGGGGCATCACCATATATCCGTCGTCCGCAATGAGTGTATCTTATGAGTGCCCGATGGAGCACCGGCGGGTGCTCGGGTGTTGTACTTGACGCTGGGCTCGACACGCGGGCCCTGTCAGTCCTCGACCGTCCCCGATTCAGCCCTCGGTGGTGCACATGCGCGTGCGCGTCTCTCGGTTCACTATGTGCGGCCCTGCCTGCGGGCGGGGAGGACTTGTGCATGAACGTGAGTGAGGCCGAGCTCCTTGCCAGGGTCCTCCTGCAATCCGGCGACCCGTTCATCTTCATGGACAGCGAGAGCTGTATCCGGATCTGGAACCGTGGCGCGGAGCTGGTGTTCGGGTGGAAAGCGGAGGAGGTCATCGGCCGGCGGATCGACTTCCTGCTTCCCGAGAAATCGGACTTCAGCGCGAGAGCAGAGGACTTCGGGGAGAGCCGGGACAAAGCCGTCGTCGTCCAGAACTACGAGACCATCCTCCGCGCGAAGGACGGCCGCGAGATCCCGGTCACCATCACGATCACGGTGATCCGCGGCGGAAAAGAGGAGATCCTCGGCAGCAGCGTCACCGTGCGCGACGTGACGCGAGAGAAGCGGCTGGAGAGCGAGGTGCGGTGGCGCACCGGCGAGATGGAGCTCCTCGATGCCGTCGTGCATGCCGTCCAGGAATCGCTGGACCTGGACCGCATCCTCTCCGTCATCCTGACCGCCATCACCGCCGGCAGCGGGCTCGGCTTCAACCGGGCGATCCTGTTCCTCATCGCCGGCGGCAGCCTCGAGGCCAGGCTCGGCGTCGGCGCCTCCACGTGGGAGGAAGCCGCCCGCATCTGGCCGCGCGTGGCGAACCTGCCCACGCTCCAGGCCGTCATCGACTTCGTCCTGCACGACAAGGAGCACGAGCAGACCCAGCTCGAGCACATCATCGCCGACTGGCGGGTCCCGCTTAGCGATACGGAGAGCATCCTCGTCCAGTGCGTGCGAGACCTGCGTTCGCGCGTCTGGCCGCTGGCGGGAGCGCCGGACGGCGTCCCGGCGCGGCTGAACTCGCCGATGTTCGCCGTCGTGCCGCTCGTTCACTCCGGCGAGGCGATCGGCGTCGCCCTGGCCGACAACGCCGTCACCCACCGTCCGATCGACGAGCACGCGGTGCGCCTCCTGAGGCTGTTGGCGAACGAGGCCTCATCCGCCATCGCCAACGCCCGCCTCTACCAGCAGCTTCTCGAACACGCCCACAACCTCGAGGAGGCGTACGAGCAGATCCGCAACCAGCAGAACCTGATCATCCAGGGACAGCACATGTCGGCCCTCGGCGAGATCGCGGAGGCCATCAGCCACGAGGTGAAAGGACCCCTCGTACCTATCGGCGGCTTCGCCCGCGCCATGCGACGCGACGTGCCGGAGGCATCCACCCATGCGAGCATGCTCGACATCATCATCCGCGAGACGGAGCGCCTCGAGCGCGTGGTGAAGGGCGTGATCGCCCTCGCGCGGCCGCCGGCGCCCCACCTGAAGCCGATCTCTCTCTCGCGCACCGCCGAGGATGTCTTCGGCCTCTACCGCGCCGAGGCCGGCGGGCGCGGGGTTCACTTCGTCGCCGATATCCCGCCGGATCTCCCGCCGCCGCACCTCGACGACGACCAGTGGCACCAGCTTTTCCTCAACCTCGTCGCAAACGCTCTCGCCGCCACGCCCGACGGCGGCATCATCACCATCCGCGCGCGCCTGACGGAGAACGGCTGGTACCGGATCAGCGTCAGCGATACCGGCGTCGGCGTCAAGCCGGAGGACGTCCCCCGAGTGTTCAGCCCATTCTACACCGCGAAGCCGACCGGGTCCAGCATGGGCCTCAACATCGTCGCCAAGATCATCCAGCTCCACCAGGGCCGTGTCTCGGTGGAGAGCTCCGTCGGCAAGGGAACGAGCATCCACATCGACGTCCCGCCGCCGGAGGAGATGCGCGCCCGCGTCGAGCGCGAGCGCCAGACGACCGAAGAGGGCCGCGACGAATCCTTCCACCTCGATCCGCTCACCGTCGCCGCCCTCCGGCGCACCGGCGCGCTCGCCGACGCCCCGGGGAGAAAGCCCGAGGACGCGACCGAGAAGCGCTGACCATTCCCGCGCGCCGTACATGACGAAGGGCGGACCGTGCGTCCACCCTTCGTCGTTCCTGAACCTCGCATCCGCGCGCCCGTTCCCATCTCGCCGGCCACACGGGACTCGGCGCCGTCACGGTTGCTCGCCGGGACCGATGTGCCGGATCTCCACCCTCCGCATGTACACCGGCTTGATCGGGTTGTCCAACTGGTCCCGCGGCACGTTCACGATCGCGTCCACGGTCTCCATCCCCTTGACGATCTCGCCGAAGACCGTGTATGCGCCATCGAGTTGCTGTACCGGCGCGACGGTGATGTAGAACTGGCTCCCGCTCGACTCCCGTCGCGGGTTCACCGTGTCCGGCGTGCGCGCCGCGGCGACGGAGCCGCGGACGTGCGGCATGTGGATCTCCGCGGGGGTCGTGTAGCCCGGGCCGCCGGTGCCGTCGTTGCGACGGTCGCGGTCCTTGCTCAGCGGGTCGCCGCCCTGGATGATGAAGTCGGGGATGACCCGGTGGAACGTGATGCCGTTGTAGAAACCCGCCCTCGCGAGCTTCTTGAAGTTCGCGGCGTGCCGCGGCGCGTACTCCTCGTAGAAGCGGATCACGATCTCGCCGTAGTCGGTCGTGATGACGGCGACGTCGTAGCCGCCGCCGGCCCCCGGCGTCGAGAGCGCGGCCCCCGATCGGGTGGAGAGCTCCTTCACCTCGCTCGTCACCTCCTGACCGTCGGCGCCGACCGCACGGACCTGGTAGTAGTAGAGCGTGTCCGCCGCGAGGTTCTCGAGCGCGACGCGATGGAGCGCCACCGCGACGGCGACGGGCTTCGACTCCCGCAGGTCATCGCGCGCCAGACCATAGCGGATCTCCCCGGTCGTCGGGCCCGACGTCTCCCAAGAGATCGTCGCGCGCGCCGGCGCCGTCTGTTCCGCCGTCACCGACTCGATCGTGAGCGTTTGGCTCGACTGCCCCTTCTCGCGCGAGCCACACCCGGCCAGCGCGAGGGCCACGGTGAGCACTGCAAGCCACGACTTACGATAATCCACAGGTACCTCCGAGGCTGCACGTTTCACAGGCGGCCGACGGCTTCTTCGCGGACGATCCGGTCGTCACGTGCGCCGCGAAGACGCTGAACCGCTTCCTGAGCTTCCCGCTGCCGCAATCGCAGACCACCTTCTCGTCGCTGCGACGCACCAGCCGCTCGAAATCCGTCCCACACTCCTCGCAATGGTACTCGTAGATGGGCATGGCTCTCTCCTGGCAATGGTTAGGCTGTGTCTGACAAAACGGGAGGCCTGGCCCGCGACGTTGTGATCGGTGCAGGAGATGTTGATGCGACGGGCATCTGCGCCCATAGGGGCATGGCGCCGCCATGCCCCTACACGCGATTGTGACCATTTGCCAGACACAGCCTACGAACGCGCGACAACCCGCTGGCGGATCACGCCGGCTGCGGCGTGACCCGGAGAAAGAAGATACGCAAACCGTCGAATCCTCGTCAGGCGGTCCCATCGGCGCCTGCGCGCGGTGCCTACGCGCGCCTGCGCACGAGCCAGAGGTACTCCACGTTGCCTCCGGTGCCACGCACGGGCGAGCCGGTCTCCGCGACGATCTGGCCGCCGGCGGCGACGACGTCCGCCCGCACGCGCGCGAGCACGGCCGACTGCGCCTCCGGCCGGAGCACGCCCCGGCGACGCTCCGCCTCGTCGGCCTCGTACTGCGGCTTCACGAGCGTGATCACCGGCCCGCCTGGCCGGACGAGGCGCCACGCCGCCGGCAGGATGTGCCGCTGTCGCGTCCAGCCCACGTCCACGGTCACGAGATCAGCGGGCTCCGGCAGCGTCACGTGCAGCGCGTTCGTGCGCTCCATGACCACCACGCGAGGGTCCTGCCGGAGCGACCAGGCGAGCACGCCGTACCCCGTGTCGATCGCGTACACCTTCGCCGCGCCGTGGCCGAGGAGACAATCGACGAACCCCCCGACGTTCGAGCCGAGGTCGGCCGCTACGATCCCCTCGAGCCGCGGCAGCAGGTCGCCCCATGCGCGGAGCGCGGCGTCCAGCTTCTCGCCGCCGCGGCTGACCCATGCTCGTCCGACGCTATCCACCCGGCGCTCCCTGCAAGCGTGCAGGCCGACTCACGTCGTCGAATCGGTCGGCGGCGGCAGCGTCGCCCACGCGGCGGTAGCGGTATGTCTCGCCGCGGATGACGAGCGTCAGCGAATCCGCATTGGCGTGGTACGTGAGCTCCGCGCGCACGTCCTGTCCCGTCGGATCGCCCTGGAGACGGAGCGCGATGCCGCTCGCGTAGTAGTAGCCGACCTCGCGCCCGAGGAGCGTGCCGTCGGCCTTGAGCGCGTAGAAGATGTACAGGTTGTCGGACGTGAAGAGCCAGCGCGCGCTGTCGGGCTCGGTCGAGAGCACCCGCGGGTACGGCCCCATCCAGACGCCCCAGAGCGGGTCCGCCGGGTTGTCCGGGCTCAGAAGCCCGCACCCGGCGAACGCTGCGGCGCAGACGAGCGGCAGAAGGTACCAACGGAGAATCGACGAGGCCATGCGGTTGATCCCGATGATGGTGGCACGTACTCATACGCCCAAGCGCGCCATCCGTGCCCCACGCCGGGCGAACGAATGCGGCGGGACGCCAAACGCGCTCGCCGCCTACAGGTCGATCCAGTACCGCAGCTTCATGATCTTCCGGCCGAGCTCCTCGTACGGGACGGCGTTCTCGAAGACGCCGCCGTTGCGCTCGATGATCTTCTTGGAGCCGACGTTGTCCGCGTCGCACGTGATGAGCACGCGCGAGAGGCCCAGCTCTCGCGCCTTCGGCAGCGCCAGACGGAGGATGTCCGTGCCATAGCCGCGCCGCCGCCGCGACGGGCGGATCGCGTAGCCGATGTGTCCGCCGAGACGGAGGAGGTAGTCGTCGAGCCTGTGGCGGATGGACACGTAGCCGATGTACTGCGCATCCGGGTCGGACTCGCTCGTTCCATCCATGAGCCAGCAGTACGTCACCGGGACGCGGGCCGAGAAAGCCGGCGGCGTCTCCTCGGCGAGGAGTCCGTCGACGTACCGCCCGAAGTCGGCGGCGGTCGCCTCGATCTCGAAGAGGAAGTATCGCCCTTCCCGGTGGAACTCCCCGAGCGCGTCGAGGTACGTGTCGCGGTAGCGCGCCGACGGTCGGGTCAGGAACCGCATCGGATGCCCCTCGTCAGGCTCGGGCGGAGACAGAACGGAGACGCCGCCGAGCGCACCCGTGCCGCGCGGTGTCTCCGGGAGACGGCTCGGCGAACCCCGCTACGTCCGCTTGGCGACCCACCGTACGGCGTTGTGCAGGATCTTCTTCACCTCGTCCTGGAACATGATCGGCAGCGTCTCGTGGCCGGGGCGGAAGTAGAATACGCGGCCGTTCCCGACCATCCAGCAGCAGCCGCTGCGGAAGTACTCGCCCCCCTCGAACCGGCCCTCGAACACCACCACGTCCGGCGGTGGCACGGCGAAGGGCTCCGAGTACATCTCCGTCTTCGGGACGATGAAGTCCACGATCCCCTCGGCGATCGGGTGCGCCGGCATGACGACGTGAATCCGCTCGGGCTTGTCGTCCTCGCGCCAGCCGCCGAGGCCGCAGTCGGTGCCCATGAGCCCCTTGAACGGCTTCGAGTAGTGCGCCGAGTGGATCGGGATGAAGCCCATGCCCCGTTCCTTCACGTGCGTCACCACGCGCGCCGCCGCCTCGTCCGACACCTGGCCGTGCTTCTGGTGACCCCACCACATGAGAACATCGGCCTTCGACAGGAGCTTCTCATCCAGCCCCTGCCCCGGCATGTCGATATCCGCCACCTGCGCCGCCACGTCGTCCGTCGCGTTCAGCCCCTCCGCGACGGCGCCGTTGATCCCGTTCGGATACACGGTCGCCGGCTCGCTCCGCTCGGACCAGACCAGCACCTGGATCTTCTCCATCGCATCCCTCCTATGGATTCCCCGCATCTGTAGTCCCTGGATAGCCAAACATGCCCGAAGGACGCGCGCGGCGCAAGGGGAAGGCGAGCGGAACACTGCGGCCGAAAGACCGGCACGCCCCCGGCATGACGCCGACACCGCGGCGCTATGTCGCCACCTCTTGACACTGCGATGTAAATCCGTTATTTCTTTATTGAGTTGAGCAGCGGTGATCTTCCCGCTGCTCTACCGTGCCACAGTCATCAGGAATGTACCGAGGAGGGTACAGCCATGAGACGCACGGTGCGGTTACTCGCGGTTGGAGCGTTCTCGTGTCTCCTCGGCGCGCCTGTCGCGCAGGCCGTGGAGGTGTCGGATACGCTCGCGACGACGACGTGGACGGAGGCAAACAGCCCGTACCGCGTGACCGGTGACCTGACTGTCCCCGCGGGTGCGACGCTCACCATCGAGCCGGGCGTGGACGTCGTCTTCGATGCGGACGCACGGTTTCAGGTCCAGGGGAACCTCAATGCCATCGGCACGGAGGCGGACAGCATCCGCTTCATGAAAGGCACCGCCGCATCGTGGCGGCACATCGAGATCACGAGTGGAGCGACGAGGCTTGCCTACGTCCGGGTGAGCGACGGCTGCCCGAAGTGGTCGCCAGCATCGCAGCCGCGCGAGGAACTCGGCGGCGCGATAAGCGTGTGGGGGACGACGACGACGCTTGCGCTCTCGCACTGCGTCCTATGCGGGAACCGGGCGGACTATGGGGGGGGCGGCATTGCCGCCGTGGAAGCCACCGTGAGGCTCGACGATTGCACAATACGGGACAACTGGGGAGGCGCCCACGGTGGCGGGCTCAAGTTGGGCGCGGGCGTCAACCTCGTCGCTTCCCGGTGCCTGATCGCCGACAATGCCGTAGGGCTGTGCGGCGGCGGAGTCAACGTGACCGCGGCGGACAGCACGAATCCGGGCGACGTCTCGTTCGTCAACTGCACCATCACGGGGAACAGCGCGCGGGTAGGTGCGGGCGTCTACGCGGAGCAAGCCGCGCACCCGGTCCTCGTGAACACGATCGTGTGGGACAACACCCGTGGCGTGCACGCGCCGTTCGTCGAAGCCCTCGCGGGCCCTGTGACGGCGTCGTATTGCGACGTCGGCGCAAGCAGCTACGTGTCCGGGCTATTTCCCGGCGTCGGCAACATCAACGCCGATCCGATGTTCGCAGACGCGGCGCAGGGCGACTACCGGCTCAGGCCAGGGTCTCCCTGTATTGACGCGGGCGATCCGGACGGAGCGAAGGACCTCGACGGCAGTATCGCCGACATCGGCGCCTTCGGCGAGGGCGCTCCCGTCGCGCCGGGGCCCGGCACCCCGGTCGGCGGCACGCTCGCCACGACGACCTGGACGAAGGCCAGCAGCCCATACCGCGTGATCGGCAATCTGACGATCCCCGCGGGCGCGACGCTCACCATCGAGCCGGGCGTGGATGTCCTGTTCGATGCGGATGCCCGGTTTCAGATTCAGGGGAACCTCGACGCGATCGGCACGGAGACGGACAGCATCCGCTTCATGAAAGGCACTGCCGCATCGTGGCGTCGGATCCAGATCACGGGCGGAACGACGAGGCTTGCCTACGTCCGGGTGAGCGACGGCTATGCGAAGGAAGGGCCGGAACCAGGCGACGGCTTCGGCGGCGCGATAGGTGTGTGGGGTGAGGCGACGACGGTTACGCTCTCGCATTGCGTCATCCGCGGGAACCGGTCGGACCTGGAAGGCGGCGCGATTGCCGGCGTGGAAGCGACCGTGAGGCTCGACGACTGCACGATAGTGAACAACCGGACTCACTACAACGGCGGCGCCTTCACCCTCGGTGCGGGCATCGACCTCATCGCTTCCCGGTGCCTGATCGCCCGCAACTACGCGATGTGGCGCGCCGGTGGGGTCAATGTGACCACGGCGGACGGCACGAATCCGGGCGACGTCACGTTCGCCAACTGCACGATCACGCGGAACGGGGCGCCGGATGGCGGCGGGGTGTACGCGAAGTACGCCGCACATCCGGTCCTCGTCAACACGATCGTGTGGAACAACGCGGGCAGCCAGATCGTCGAGACCCTCGACGGCCACGTGACTGCGTCGTACTGCGACATCGGCGTCAAAGCGTCCGAGCCGCCGATCGAGGTGATCCTGTCGCTCGTGCGGGACTCCAGTTCCGTGCCCGGGCTGTTCCCTGGCGTGGGCAACATCAATGCCGATCCGATGTTCGTGGACGCGGCGCACGGCGACTATCGCCTGTCCGCCGGGTCTCCCTGCATCGACGCGGGCGATCCGAACGGACCGAAGGACGCCGGCGGCACCATCGCCGACATCGGCGCGTTCAGCGGCTCTTCCGCCATCCCTCTACGTCCAACCCGCGCGCCGCTTGTCCTCGAGCAGAATCGCCCGAACCCGTTCAACCCGACTACCACCATCCGCTACACGATGCTGGAGGACGGGAGAGCGCGCCTTGCCGTCTACACGCAGGCTGGGCAGCTTGTCCGCGTGCTCGTCGACGGCGCAATGCCCGTCGGCGAACACGAAGTGACGTGGGACGGCACCGACGCCGGCGGGCGCCCGGTTGCCAGCGGCGTGTACGTGTATCGGCTCACCAGCACGAGAGGGGCGCTCGTGCGGAGGATGATGCTGACCAGGTAGAGTGCGGTCACATCACGACGAGTCGCCCTCGCCGTCGTGCCGACCCGCGTGCGGCGACGCCTGCCGCATCCGCGTGCCTCAATGTCGGCGACATCGCTCCCGCCCTCCGTACCGATGGAATCCCGTCCGCCTTCGGTTCCCCTGCGTGGCGACACCCGGCGACACCCGGCGACACGCCGGTCCGCGTCGCCCTCCCACACGAACTGCGGCCAATCGTGCTACGCTGTGGCATGTAGCGACGTGCCCTCGCCCCAGGGCGCCGCGACGGCGCCCTACGGCAACCGACTGTGTCGAGGACGATCGTGATCCCCCGTCGGCCGTTGGGGGCGGGGTCTCCCCGCCCCAGGGCGCCGCGACGGCGCCCCTACGGCAACCGACTGTGTCGAGGACGATCGTGTTCCCCCGTCGGCCGTAGGGGCGGGGTTTCCCCGCCCCAGGGCCCGGAAACCGCGGCCGTACGGCGGGAAATGTCGCGTAAAGGCGAACCGCGTGTCCGCCGGTCCACCGTTTGCAGGGCGAATCCCTCTCACGCCGCCGGCTCGGTCGAGAAGACGAGCGTGCCGAAGCGCTCGGGATGGTGGTAGTTGATCTCCCCGGTGGGCGACCAGGCGGTGTACTCGACCGCATCGCGCCCCTGCTCGATGCGGTAGAAGTTCGCCCGCCACGTATCCCCGTTCGCTGGCGGCACGTGTGGCGCCATGACGATCTGATCGAACGGGATCGCCCACTCCGCCGTCCAGGACCGATCCCGCGTGTCGCGCCGCGTCGGGTCGCCATCCACCGTCACGGCGACGAGGACGCCGTCCGCGTTCCAGTCCCGCAGCGCCTTGAACCGCGTGCCGTGCCGCTCGTGGAGGCAGAACACGTCCACGAGGGCACCGAGCGGGTTGCAGACGAGCTCGAAGTAGCCGATGCCGTCCCGGTCGTCGTCGAGGAATATCTCGACGACCTCCTCCTCCCAGAGCGGCATGTCGCGGCCGGCCATCGTCGCCCAGACGTCGGTGTCGACGCAGTGGAAGCCGACGTAGAGGTACCGGTCGTCCCACAGCGTGCGCACCACCGTGCCGAGGCGCGGCTTCGCGCCGGTATCGGTGAGCGAGAGCGCCATGACGTCGGCGGCGCGCCAGGTCGGCTCGTCGAGACGCCCGTCGATCGCGATGGGCCCGGCGGCCCGGCGGCAGACGTACAGCGGCAGATCGGCCATGGATCACCCCCCTTCATGCGTCCCGACCCCCGTAGAGACGCGATAATGGTGACCAACGAGTAGAGACGCGATATATCGCATCTCTACATGCGCTCCAGAGCCTTCATGCACAAGAGGCCGAGGCCGGTGTGGAGCACCTGTCGCACGGCATCCACGAGCGCCAGGCGCGCTCCGGTGAGCGCCTCGTCGTCGCCGATGACGCGGCACTGATCGTAGAAGCGCGTGAACGTCTGGGCGAGGTCGACCAGGTAGCGCACGAGGAACGACGGCTCGTACTGGTCGCACGCGGCGGCGACCTCGCCGGGCAGGCGGGCGAGTTCCTTCGCGAGCGCCCACTCGGCGTCGTGCGCGAGGAGCGCCGCGTCGGGCGCCTCGGGAACCGGCCGGCCCGCCTTGCGGAGGATGCTGCACAGCCGCGCGTGGGCGTACTGCACGTATGGCCCCGTCTCGCCGTTGAAGGTGAGCGCGGTATCCCACGAGAACTCGACGTCCTTCACGCGCTTGCGGTTGAGCGTGCCGAAGATGATGGCGCCGACGCCGACGGCCTCGGCCACGGGATCGACCTCGCCCTCCGGCAGATCGCCGAACAGCGCCTCCTGGTTCGCGCGGATGACCTCTCGCACCTTGTCCGCCGCGGCGTCGAGAAGCTCGTCGAGGAGGATCGCCCCGCCCTTGCGCGTCGACATGCCGTGGACGTGCCCGAACTTCACGTGCACGCACCGGCTCGCCCAGTCGAACCCGAGGAGCGCGAGCGCGGCGAAGAGCTGCTCGAAGTGCAGCTCCTGGTCCCGGGCGACGACGTAGACGTTCCGGTCGAAGCCGTACGTCTGCGCGCGCCAGATGGCCGCGGCGAGGTCGCGCGTCGCGTAGATCGTCGCCCCGTCGCTCTTGCGGAGGATGAGCGGCGTCTTGATCCCCTTCGCGTCGAGCGGGATGATGAGCGCGCCCTCGGAGACCTGCGTCACCCCGCGTGCCTCGGCCAGGCGGATCACCCCGTCGAGCATGCCCTCGTAGAACGCCTCGCCGTGGTAGTGGTCGAAGTGCACGCCGAGGCGCGCGTAGGCGCGTTCGAGTTCTGCGATGGAGACGGCGCGGATGCGCTCCCAGAACGCGCGCGCTTCGGCGTCGCCCGTCTCGAGCCGGCGGAACCACTCCCGCGCCTCGTCTTCGAGCTCGGGGTGCTCCTCCTTCTCGCGGTGGAAGCGCTGGTAGAGGCTCACCATGTGCGCGATGGGGTGCGCGTCGAGGGCCGCCGGATCGCCCCAGCGGCGGAAAGCGGTGAGCTGCTGGCCCACCGGCGTGCCCCAGTCGCCGAGGTGGTTCACCCGTTCGACCGTGTAGCCGCGAAACGCGAAGAGGTTGGAGAGCGATCCGCCGATGATCGTGCTGCTCAGGTGCCCCACGTGGAAGGGCTTCGCCATGTTCGGGCTGGAGAAGTCGATGACGACGGTCTTGCCCCGGCCCGCATCGTCGGAGCCGTACCGGTCGCCCGCGGCCCGCACGTCGGCGAGCACCCTCGCCATGAACGGCTGCCGCACGAGGCGGACGTTCACGTACGGCCCGGCAGCGGTCGCGCCGAGGACGGCGTCGTCCGGCGCGAGGCGCGCCGCGAGGTCTCCCGCGATCTGCGCGGGGCTCTTCTTGAGGCGCTTCGCGAGCGCGAAGCACGGGAACGCGTAGTCGCCAAGTTCCGCGCTCGGCGGCTCGGTCAGCATCGCGGCGACCTCCGGCGTCGGGAGCTCGGTCGCCGCCGCGAGCCGTTCGACCAAGGGGGTCAGTGCGTTCGTCATAGGGATATCGCGTCTCTGTGATCGTGGACGGAGCAAGATGGGCCGACGGGGCGTCGCGGCGCGAGGCCCCGTCGGAGACATGAGAATGTACATTCGTCGGAAGCACGGCGGAACGCTGCGTCGTCCGCTGCACGGACACGACCGCCGATCAGGTCCCGGTCATTTCGCGGGCCGGCATCACCGACCAGAGCGCCTCGGCACGTTCGAGCTCGGCCCTCGTGCCGATGTCGACCCAGCGGCCGGTGAACGGATAGCCGACGACCTCCTCCTGGGTGATGAGCCACTGGATGAAGCTGCCGGCCTTGTCGGAATCGTTGCCCTCCTCCAGGTAGCGGCCGACCAGCGGGATGTCGCACCGGCGGAGGAGGTAGCAGAGGATGCCGATGAGGGTCGTCTTCGGGTCCGCCGGCTTCTCGGCGAACTCGGCGACCTGGGAGTCCTCCAGGCGCGCCTCGCTGTACAGCTTCACGAGATCGAGCCGCCGCACGTCGTAGCAGCCGAGCGCGGGCCGCTTACGCGCGCGGTGAAGCGCCACGAGCGGCCGGAGGCTGAAGTCGAAGAGGTTGTCGCCGCCGATGACGATGACGTCATCGGCGATCCCGCCGAACTGGAGCGCATAGAGGATATCACCCACGGCGCCGAGCCGGTCGCCGTTGCATGTCGTCCCGTCATTCACCGGGACGACGGGGAACGGCCAGCGTCGCTCCTTGAGCCAATCGAGATAATCGCGGTAGAACTTCTCATTCGTCACGACGTAGGCGTGGCGCACCTCGCCGATCTCCTCGAGGCGGTCGAGGACGTAGTCCACGATCGCCCTGCCCGCCACACGGAGCAGCGGCTTCGACATGTTGAGCGTGATCGGATACAGCCGGGTGGCGTAGCCGCCGGCCAGGATGATCGCATCCATGCACTCCTCCCCCGAACGGCTCCCGCACACCCACGCGGGACCGGATCACTCCCACCGCAGCGAGTTCGAGTCTCGCACGTGCTTTGCCGACAAGGCGGCACGTCCCCGACGGATGTCCGGCAAGAAGATACGACGGATTGATCACCATCTCCACTCCCGCGTATCTTCCCCTGCGAGGCCGGCGGCGCGGACATGCCCTCGGCCCGGCAGCGACGGATGTCTTCAAGGAATAACCTGTGTCGTCGAGCGAAGAGAGCCCTCTGGAGACGCTCCGCGGCGTCCTTGATCATATAACCTACCACGATGAGTCATCCGGCTTCACCATCGCGCGGCTCGTGACCGAGGGCGAGGGCAAGCCGATCGTCATCGTCGGGAACCTCTCCGCCCTCAACCTCGGCGAGACACTGGAGATCCGCGGCCGCTGGACGACGCACCCGCAGTATGGGCCGCAGTTCCGCGTGAGCGACTACCATCAGGTGCTGCCATCGTCGGTGGAGGGGATCAGGCGCTACCTCGGCAGCGGCATGATCAAGGGGCTCGGGCCCGTCACCGCTGAGCGCATCGTGGAGAGGTTCGGCGCGGACACGCTCGACATCATCGAGCGCCAGCCCGGGCGGCTGCGCGAGGTCGAGGGGCTCGGCCCGAAACGGGTTCGGCAAATCCTTGCGGCTTGGAGCGAGCAGCGGGGCATCCGCGAGGTGATGATGTTCCTCCAAGGCTACGGTATCGGCCCGGCGTACGCGCACCGCATCTGGAAGCACTATGGGCCGGACGCCATCGCCATCGTGAAGCACAACCCGTACCGGCTCGCCGCGGACATCTGGGGCATCGGCTTCCGCACCGCCGACGAGATCGCCCGGCAGGTCGGCATCGCCGGGGACGACCCGCACCGACTTGAGGCGGGGCTGGCGTACGTCATGACGCGCGCCACCGATCAGGGCCACACGTACCTGCCGGAGGGGGAGCTCGTCGCCCAAGCGGTGGAGCAGCTCGTCGTGCCGGCGCCGACCGTGGAGGCGGCCCTCGCCGCGGTGACTGCGGCCGGCACGCTCGTCCGCGCGGAGGACCGCGTCGCGCTCGCCGAGTATGCCGCCGCGGAAGAGGAGATCGTCGCGCGCCTGATGGCCCTTCTGCGCGCTGTCCGACCCGCGCCGGCGGCCGCGACCCGCGACGAGGACGACGCATCCATCATCGCACGCGTCGCCGCGCGCACCGGGCTTGACTACGCGGCGCAGCAGAGCCGCGCCATACTCACCGCCATCCGCGAGGGCGTCCTCGTCATGACCGGCGGCCCGGGCACCGGCAAGACCACCACCATGCAGGGCATCATCGGCGAGCTGCGCGACCGGAACATCCGCCTCGCGCTCTGCGCGCCGACCGGCCGCGCCGCGAAGCGCCTCGCCGAGGTCACCCGCGTCGAGGCGAGCACGATCCATCGGCTCCTCGGCTTCATGCCCGACAAGGGCACGTTCCAGTACGACCAGGACCATCCTCTGCCAGCCGACGTCGTCCTGGTGGACGAGGCGTCGATGATCGACACGATGTTGTTCGTCCACCTCCTCCGCGCCATCGGGCCGCGGGCGCGCCTCGTGCTCGTCGGCGACGCGGACCAGCTCCCCTCGGTTGGCCCCGGGCAGGTGCTGCGCGACATCATCGCGAGCGGCGTCGTCCCCGTCGTACGGCTGGCGACGGTGTTCCGCCAGGCATCCGCGAGCCAAATCATCACCAACGCCCACCACATCAACGCCGGTGAGATGCCGTCCCTGGCGAACGACCGCGCGAGCGACTTCTTCTTCCTCTCCGAGAGCGACCCGGAGCGCGCCGCAGCCACTGTGTGCGACCTCGTCACGCGTCGTCTCCCGCGGACGTACCATGTGGACCCCGTGACGGACATCCAGGTGCTCGCGCCGATGTACCGCGGCGAGACGGGCGCGCACGCCCTCAACCGGGCCCTTCAGCAGGCCCTGAACCCGAACGGTGAGGCGCTCGCCCACGGCCAGCGCGAGTTCCGCGTCGGCGACAAGGTCATCATCACGCGGAACAACTACGGGAAGATGGTCTTCAACGGCGACATCGGCCGCATCGCGGGCGTGGACGCCGAGCAGGGGACGGTGAGCGTCGAGCTCGCCATCTCCGCCGGGGAAGCGGCGCAGGTGACGTACGAGATGGACGAGCTCGACGAGTTGGCCCTCGCGTACGCGATCAGCGTCCACCGCAGCCAAGGCTCCGAGTTCCCCATCGTCGTCATGCCGATCTCGACGCAGCACTACATGATGTTGCAGCGGAACGTGCTCTACACGGCGGTGACACGGGCGAAGCGACTGATGGTGCTCGTCGGCTCGACGCGAGCGCTCGCGCTCGCCGTGCGGAACGCCGCGGTGAGCGAGCGGTACACGTGGCTCGCTGAACGCCTCCGCGCGGCAGGAAAGGGGTGAGAGGGTGCGGCTCTGCGATGGAGCGTGTCACCATGCAAGCCAATGTCGGGGCGAGTCTTGGAAACTACCTCACAACGAACGGAACGTCCGTTTACGGTACCAGAGCGAAGCGCAGGCAAACTGTATCAAAGCAAGGTAGTTCGCTGCTCTTTTCTCATGCCGTACGACGATGCCGCGGCACCGGGAGAGCCAGGCGTGTATCCGCTCGGCCACCCAGCGACGTGCCGGATGGCGCCGTTCTGTGTTCTTGTCGAACGTCTCTTCCCCGATACGGCGCATGTGTCCGATGCACTGGCGCTTCGCGAGAGCTTCCTCGCCGGTGGGATCATCATATGCCTTGTCCGGACACACGTGGTGCGGGTCCTCCGCCGTCCGCTCCGGGCGTCTGATGACGATGTGCTCGAGCGTCGCGTCGAGGA
>Ga0315279_10002715_pt1 | contig 25966 bp, 16 predicted proteins | sample YL17G06_20_MG_FD_203694 | JGI IMG/M metagenome (GOLD analysis project Ga0315279, IMG submission 203694) | Sediment microbial communities from Yellowstone Lake, YNP, Wyoming, USA - YL17G06_20 | ecosystem: Environmental > Aquatic > Freshwater > Lake > Sediment | place: USA: Wyoming | collected... | reverse complement strand
GATATCGATACCATCTTTCATTTTGCATCCCAGGTCGCCGTGACAACCTCCGTTTCCGACCCGCGAACGGATTTTGAGGTAAATGCCCTGGGGACGCTCAATATCCTCGAGGCGGCGCGCCTGACCATGTCAAGACCCGCCATCCTTTACACATCCACGAACAAGGTTTATGGCAAAATGTCATCCGCTCGCGTGGTGAAGAGGAAATTTAGATATGAATTAACCTCATGTCCGGACGGCGTGGATGAATCACAGCCGCTCGATTTTTATTCGCCCTACGGCTGTTCCAAGGGAGCGGGAGACCAATACGTGCGCGACTATGCCCGCATTTATGGGATGAAGACTGTAGTCTTCCGCATGTCCTGCATTTACGGCCCGCATCAATTCGGCAATGAAGACCAGGGCTGGGTGGCGCATTTCGTAATCTCGGCGATTGCCAGACGCCCGATTATGATTTACGGCGATGGAAAGCAGGTGCGGGATATTTTATTTGTGGAAGACCTCGTGGAGGCTTTTGTGCGCGCCGCAGAAAATCTCGATAAAACCGCAGGCGAGGTTTTCAACATCGGCGGAGGCGCGCAGAACAGCATCAGCCTCCTCGAACTCCTCGCTCTTCTTGAACAGATAACCGGAAGGAAAATTTCAACAGAATATCACGACTGGCGACCGGGCGACCAGAAGGTTTACGTCAGCAACATCGCCCGCGCCCGCAATGTCTTCGGCTGGACGCCCCGCGTCACCCGCGAATCCGGCATCCGCCTCCTCTGCGCCTGGGTTCAGGAAAACCCGCGCCTGTTTCATTAAATCTCCAACAAAGACCTTTGTTTCTTTTCCCGCAGACAGGACGCCGATAGAAATCGTAACCCCCCTTCTGGCGGCGTATGAAAAATTTGGCAATGTTTTATTTAATCAATTCCCAGTCCTCTACACCAGTCGGCGGCGTGATGCTGATGTTGAAGGTTGTGGAGGGTATCACCCCGCCGTATCCGTCGCTTACAGTAAAGGTGAAGGAGTCCGCGGTCGTTTCGCCGCCATCGTGTGTGTAAGTGATTATATTACTATTGACATCCGCCTGGGTGAATGTGCCGCCCACACCGAGCGTGGAGGCGCTCTTCTTCAGCGCGCCGTGAGCAGTAGCTGTGCCAATGGTGAAGGTAAGTTCCGATGGACTCTGCTCGGCATCCATCGCCTGGAGGAGCGTGGAGGTGATGGTGCCCGTCATCGCCTCAGAAACCGTGAGCGGCGAGTTGTGAGTCAGTGTCGGCACGGTATTTGCGCTGATATTGTCAATTGTAACATTGTCAATCCAGGTGCCTTCTTTTGCGACAGGAGCGCCGGCATGGTTTTCGCGGAAGCCGACCTGGAAGGCGCCGGATGTGGGTCCGCCGGTCGGGATGTCGCCCTGATAGACGACTGTATTGTTCATTTTGACAACCAATCGGTTGGATGCAGAGGCATTCGGATCAATCCACATTGAAAAAGTAGTCCATGTCCCCGCCGTGATGCTGAGGTCGGCAAGCGTCTTAGAGGCAAGCAATGTGACGGGTGTGCCATCCATGTTGTCATTTGTCGCATAGACAAATTCAAAGACGCCGGGGTGATCAGCGCGACCGTCATTAAGAGCAGCGCCGCTTGCATTTTCATATATCACCCAGTAGCCGGATTCGTAGCCATAGGATGGAAGAGATGAGTTATTGGTGAAGAAACTGCTCCCCTGCCGCCCGCAGATGCCGATGCCGGAGGATTGCACAGGATCGCTCGAAGGCTGGATGTAAATCTCACCGGAGACCTTGTAACCTGTATTACTTGCGCCAAGAGCGGCATCGCCGATAACCGACATTACGCCTCCGCCGGTGGTGTCGCAGGAGCGATGGACGTTGCCTCCGCTGGGCGAGGCGGGGAGTCCGGCGCTGACGGGATCCGAGACCGTAAAGCTCTGAAATGTCTGGAAAGGTTTGGAAGGCGCCGACGTAAAGTTATAATTGGTTGGGAATGTTGTTATGGAATTTCCGTTCGCGGCGCCGGGGGAAGCGGGCATGAAGGAGAAATCCTTATTGTTAATAAAGGTATCCGCTCCATCAGGATAGCGTCCGAATGTATAAGGCGTTGTCGCGGCATCCGTTCCGGGGGCGACATCACCGCACCAGGGATAGCCGTTCCCAGTCACGCCGAGCGTCTGCTTGCGGATCAGGTCTTTCAATCCGCCGAAGGCTATATAAACGACAGAGTCATATACGCAGCCGGTGTTGGAGTCCCAGAGTTGGATGGCACTGGGCTCGGTGACTTTCAGGTCCTGCGTCGAGGCGGAGAATCCTGTGCTGTAATCCACATTGGGCACGCCCGGATCCCCAACGACGAAATAGCCATAGCCGCCGCTGTCATTCGGGATGGATTGTCCGCCGAGACTGATAATGCTGGACGAAGCATCGCTTGCAAACAGGCGTATCTGAAAGTTCGCGGGGAAAGCTCCCGCCGGACCGTAGATTTCAATGAACTCCTTGGATATATCATTGTAGCGGAATTCGTTTATCTTGTAATTCTTTCCACCGGGGTTGCGATGCTCATAAGCCAGTTCATCAAGGACAATATAGGCTGTTGAAACATTGGTTGTCCCGTTGCCTTCCACGATAAAGCCGATGAAAGAGATATCGCGCGCCCCCGCGCCCGCAGTGTCCAGAACCCCATCGCCGCTGTTAAAGGCGGGTTCGCTGGTGGTATAGCCATGGATCGTGGAGGCATTGGTCAGGTCCCACTCTATCAGGCGCCAGCCGGAGTCGTTCAGGGTATAGGGATCGGACTTCTCCAGCTGCTTATTGGAATCCATGACCACCATGCGGAGCTGATAATTGGCGATGGCGGAAGGCGTATAAAGATAGACCGAAATGGCGTTATTGGCATCAAACACCGCCGCCACGGCATTGATATCAACGATATGAGATGTCGGATGTGCCAGAACCTCATGGCGGAAGAAGATTCTATTATTGGTCGCACCCTCGAAATCGAAGGTGACCTTCATGGCGTTGGTGGAGTTTGCGGGTGCGCCCGCGCCCGATGGTTTAGCGATGATTGAGCGGGCGGAATCGCTATCGGTGTCGCCAGTCGTGTCAGGCGATTCGTTGGGATCGCGCCAGCGCCAGTCGAGACCCTCATAACCCTCGATCAGAAAGTGCCGATTGCCGGGCGTCTTGAAGATTTCCTCGCACAACTGATAAATATGCGGATACATGCGGGTTCTGGTCACACTTGTTCCGCTGATGGGCTCCCATGAACTTGTTTCCATCAGCCAGTAAAGCGACCAGAAGCCGACGCCGCGGATGCGCCGTCCCTGCCACGGGTAAGCGGAATCCTGAAGCGCCAGCGCATGGCGGATTTTGTATTCCAGTGTTTCAGTATCATCCCAGGTCACTGTATAATCAGTGGAGCCATCGTTATAGGTGTACCACGCGGACTCATCCCCCGTGACATAATTATTCGTGTAAGGCCCACCATAACTGGTATTGAGCGTCGTATCATACATGCCATCGGTAAATCCAATGGCTGTTCTTGCGCCTCCCACGCCATTGTAAACATTCGTCCCGGCCCATCTTCCGGCATAGGTGGACATTGTGAGGACAAGTTTTTCCGGCGGCAGTCCGGCATTGAGATAACCCTGGATACGTGTGGGACTGATGCAGTTGTTGAAATCTGTAATGGCATGGGCGGTGGTGCCGGTCGCCCAGTCATAAGCGCTATATAGCATGTAGTCAATATTGGGAGTAATGCCTGTTGTGGCGTTGAAGTTCCATTGGCTTGTGCTCAGGATGGCATTTGTATAAACGCTGATTTCATACTGCGAAGGGAGAGCGGCGCGGAGCTCCTGGAAGAAGGCGGTGACGCCATCGCGCACTGTTGAGCCCCAGGAGAATTCAATGTCCATGCTGACCCCCTGCGCGTAAGAATCGGCCATGAGGATGGTCTTGATATCGTTAATGAGCGTGGCGCGTTTGGCAGGTGTGGTCATGACAAGTTCAATAACACCACCGGGGGCATCATCGAAGGAGCAAACCACCATGATAATCTTGACGCCCGCCGCCTCCGCAGCGCCTCCCGCTTTAAAAGATGCATCGCGCCCCGTGAAATTTATTGTGCTGGTCAGATTGCCATTGATGTCAAAATAAACAAATTGTATACCGATATGAGTCAGGGCGTGCCAGCGGAGATTTTCCACAGTGGTGGATTGCTGATAACCGAAGACGATGAAGTCATTCCCGATGACGGGCACTGCCGCGCTGATACGGGCGCCGGGTTTAGCGACGGAGGGAACCTTTTGCGCCTTCGCCTTCTGGGCATCCTCGCTGATTACTGCGGGCTGTGCGGCAAGTTCCTCCATCTGCGCCTTGTGGGCAGATTCCATCCCCGAGCCAAGCGAAGTGCCGAAAATTAAACAAGCAATAAAACTGTAAAAACAAAAGCGATAAAATAAACTTTTCACGACTCATTCTCCTTTCACTAAAAAAATAACAAAAATAATCCCTTTCAGTTAATCAATTTCATCAATTATTCACATGATGGAAGTCAAGGAATATTCTTTGAGACGCAAAGCATATCTTTGACAGGATTTACATGATTTACAGGATTTAATCATGTTAATCTTGTTAATCATGTCTATTTATCTTGTTATCCCTCTTCAACCAATTCGAAAAATCCATCTTTGACAGGATTTAATCTCGTTAATCTTGTTAATCATGTCTATTTATCTCGCTATCCCTTGATGCCTGTGAGTGTAACGCCTTCGATGAAGTAGCGCTGGAGGGCGAAGAAAAGGATGATGACCGGCACAGTCATCATGACCGAGCCTGCCATGAGATAATGCCACTGTCCTGAATGCGCATAGGTGAAAGCCTGAAGTCCAAGCGTCAGCGTCATCAATTCTCTGCTCTGAATGTAAATCAGCGGACCGAGAAAATCGTTCCACGTCCACATGAATTGAAAGATGATGACAGATAGCAGTGCGGGCTTTATCAGCGGGAGCATAACCTGTATCAGCGTCCGCACATAACCGCAGCCGTCAATCTTTGCCGCCTCCTCAATATCCGTCGGGATGGTCATGAAGAACTGCCGCAGGAGGAATATGAAAAATGCCGTGCCGAAGAATGAGCCAATCCAGAGCGGTTTGAGCGTGTTCACCCAGCCGATTTTTGCGAATATCAGGAACACAGGCACCATCGTTACCTGCGCCGGAAGCATCATGGTGGCTATTACGACTAAGAATATCGCATCGCGTCCGGGCCAGCGCAACCGCGCAAAGGAATACGACACAATCGTGCAGGAAAAGAGCGAGCCAATGATTGTGAGAATCGTTACATGAAAGGAATTCTTAAAACAGGAAATGAGGTTCACATATTCCAGGGCATTCAGGTAGTTCTTCCATACAAACGGTTCCGGAATCATGACATGTCCCCACGTGTCCACCAGCATTGTCTGCTGTTCGGTCTTAAGCGATGTTGAAATCATGGCGAAGAGCGGCACCAGAAAAAGAAGCGAGCCGAGGAGAAGAACCGTATGAAGGACGATGCGGTGATGCGTTTTAAATTTTCCAATCACGATGCGGGCCCTCCCCCGCCTTCATAATGCACCCAGCGTCGTGCGATGCGGAATTGAAGAAGCGTCAGAATCAGAATAATCACAAACAGAATCCATGCCAGCGCGGAGGCGTATCCCATTTTGAAATAGGCGAAGGCGTTGTTGAAGAGATAAAAGACAAAAACCAGAAGAGAATCCGCCGGACCCGCGGACGGCGGCTGTGAGACCATGTAAGCCTGCGTGAAAATCTGCAGGTAGGAAATGACGCCGATTACAAGGTTGAAAAAGATATAGGGCGTAAGCATGGGCAGAGTAACATAAAAGAAACGCGCAATAGGTCCGGCACCGTCCATTTCCGCCGCCTCGTAATACTGGCGCGAGATGCCTTTCAGCCCGGCAAGCCAGATAACCATGGAGCCGCCCGCCCCCCACAGGAGAATCAGCAGAAGTCCCGGCTTCGACCACACCGGGCTGTCAAACCACTGCGGCGCAGGCAATCCGCATCGGTCAAAAATCGGACGAAGGATGAAATTAACCGGTCCAATCTGCGGATTCAGCATCCAGAAAAAGAGGATCGTGGTCGCCACGGCTGGCACAATGCTCGGAATGTAAAAGAACGTCCGGTAGAAGGATATCCCCCTGATCTCCGCATTCAGCAGCAGGGCGATGCCAAGCCCGATGACCATTCCCAGTGGAACGCCGAGGACGGTTATATAGGCTGTGTTCCAGAGGCTTTTCCAGAAATAGGGATCGCGCGGCGCCCATTCCATGCCCCCCTCCACCGCCGGCACCCGATGAAACCCGAAGAGCTGGACATAATTGTTCAGCCCGGAAAATTGCGCCGGATGAATCACATCATATTCACAGAAGGAAAAAACGAGCGATACGAACATCGGCCCCAGCGTGAAGATAATAAATCCCAAAAGCCACGGCATTATGAAAAGAATACCGACGACGGCCTCCTTGCGATACAAGCGCGTGTTCCGCGTGAATCGGACAATCGCTCGAATCCACAGGGCAAGAAGCGCGGCGAGAAGCGCGGCACCGATGAGGGCGACCCGATTCCACCGAAGGTTCGGATAAACGGGTGGGATATAAATCCTGTTCAGTTCATCCTGAACACGGCGCGCGGAATTCTCAAGCGACTTCTGGGGCGATAATTCGCCGCGCAGAGCCATGTCCGTCGCCACAATCTGCTCATTCCAGAGCACCTGCCCCACGGGAGTAACGGGTCGGAATCGGCTATGCTCCAACATTTCAATGAAGGACTCGATTACCTTCTGCATATTCTCATTCGGCGCGGGAAAACGCTTGAACATCTTCTTATTCAGCTCCCGTTGACAGGTGAGCCGGGGCATATAAAACATCTTGCCAATAGTTTTGTTAAACTCTTTCTGCTTCTCGCCCTGAAAAATCATGCCCTCTTCAAAGGTCAGCCATCTGGCGAGTTCCCACGCCTCTTCCACGTGTTTGGACGCCGCCGGAATAGCCATTGCAAATCCTCCCGACCATGTGAGCGATTTTCCCCCTTTCGGTCCCGGCGGAAGAATAACGCCGAAATCAAGTTCAGGATTGTAACGGGCGATGTCGTCGAGCACCCAGTTGCCGTTAATAACCATAGCCACCTTGCCGGTGATGAAGGGGTCAATCGTCCCGCCGAATCCAGCGGCGTATTCAAACCCGCGCACGTTCATGTATCCGCCGAGGGCGTCATAGGTTTTTTTCATCCATGCAAGCGCCGCCGCATTCTGTGGATTGTTCATGACACAGCGAAGCCCATCCGGGGAGAGGAACTCGCCGCCGTTCTGCCAGCCGAAAAGAAAGAGCCAGCTGTTCCCAAAGAGCGGCGCAAAGCCGACCTGTTCATAAAGGTTGATCCCTTTTTTAATGGTCATGCGCACGCCCCAATCGGCAAGTTCATTCCAATCGGCTGGCGGGCGGTCGTAACCGTATTTCTTCAGTATGGAGCGGTTGTAATAAAGGGCGCGGGCGTCTGTGTCCCATGGGATGCCGTAAATCTTGCCGTGGTAGATAGCCTCATCCCAGCAGGCAGGATAAAAATCCTCCGCCCTGATGCCGTCGCGCGCCACGAGGTCGTTGAGGGGAAAGAAGGCTCCGCGCGCTGACCAGCCGGAGATGGTAAAGCGATCCTGAAGGATGAGATCGGGCGGCGAGCCGGCGGCGACGGCGGTCAGGAGTTTCTGTGGGTCAACGTCCGCTGAGCCTCCCGGCGCGCCCACATGCACCCTGATATTCGGATGCCGTCGCTCGAACTCCTTAATCGCCTCATGCGTCCCGCGATACTGGTCATATTCCGGAATCCCCCAGATGGAAAGGGTGATGGTTTTACCGTATTCTGCCGATTGTCCTGAGGGAAGTAATGGCTTTCCCAATAACAGTATGGTAAGGATGAGCAGGATTTTCTTGCGCACATTCATTTTCAAAGGCGTTGAGGAATAAATTCTTAAAGTTACAAGTAATATGACGATGGAGATACAGTAATTTCAATAGTAAAATATTCCCGGATTATATTCAGAACATTATTAATATCACATTGAAAAAAGAAGCCGGGATTTTTTTGCAATTCCGGCTTTTTTATAAAAATCAAAATGTCAGATAGTCATCAATTATACATTTCCCAATATTTGGCATCCGAAAGAGGATTTCCCTATAAAAAAAGAAAGGCAGGTGGTCGGTTTTTAATCCGACCGCCTGCCTTAAGAAGCTCTAACTGCCACAAACCCCTTACGGGAGCGGGATACTGTAGGAGCGAACTTCAACCTTGCTCAGGACTGTAGTACCGGACTGGTTGTCATTACCATCGGTGACGTCAAAGAGGAATGTCATGCCATTCTTGGCTAAATCTGCAGGTAGAGAGTAGAGAGTTGGCATGCTCTCTTGCCAGACGTCGTATTCCTTGACTCCCACCGTCGGCGGCATCTGGGCAGTAAACGCGTATGAGTCCGCGTCCAGTTCTGCCGACCATGAGCCGCCGACGTTGTTGTTTATCAAGCGCACCTTCCCAAGGCTCTGGGTGCCCGGTGATATCGCTGACAGTGTGTAGATAGTGCGATACAGCTTGTTAGCCACGAAGGGCACGCCAGAGGAGTTGTTACTCCACTGACCCCAGTTGACATTGGCACCAGCAGTCGTTGGAGTCTGAATGGAGATGAAGCTCGCGGTAAGTCCTCCGGCGAATGTGACATCCCCGTAGAACGGCAGCCCACCAACCTGGGTCAGCTTGAAAGACGACCAGCCGTTAAATCCCGAGGCACCCTGGAAGGTCGTAACGAGTGCTCCTGCCGACGGGGCAGGAGTGGCGAACCTCTCAAGCACCACCGAATCCAGATAGTTCGTTCCGTCTTCATCGGTAGCGAAGTCAATAAGTTCCCAACTGAAGTTTACATATTGGATCCCAAGGGAGCTGACATCCATAGGACCAAAATAGACGCTGTAAACCTTTGGCGTGGCTGTGGGAGCGGACGGTCCCTTGCCAAGACGGTTGCCGCCTGCAAAGGCAGCGCTCCCACTGCTATTGGTGCACTGGAGAAGCATACGGATGTTAGGCACCTTGTCCTGAACTGGCTGTGTCGTGCGGATGGAATACTTCGCACGATAGACCTGGTTAGCCACATAGGGCGCCGCTGTCGTGGGGCTCTTCCAATAGCTCCAGACGCTATTGGTGAGATGACCACTGGCACCTATGGAACCACCGGATGTTACTTGCGTGGCTATGTAGAAGCTGCCATCAAATGCAGGGAAGAACTGGCCATCAGTGCCAAACAACTTTGTCCAGTGTCCTACTGCGCTGGGAGTCGTATCCGTATATACCACGATCGGTGTCGGCTTTGAGGGGTTGGAAACTGCGCCCCATACTCCCTTGCCATAGGAATCCGTCAGTCCTGTGATACCTGACCCCTCTACATACCCGCCACCAGTTATAGGTGTAATGGACTGCGCTACACCCGTGATGAACTGGAAATTGACGCCTGTCCCCGGCCAAGTATCCTTCACCAGCGCCATAAAGCCAAACGCACCGGCGGTGTTATCAAATTTCCTGATATCGTTAAATGGGGGGTTAATGACAGTGCCATCCATAAACTGAACCCGGATGTTGACGGGTGCGTTGAAGGGAACGCCCACGTTGGAGTAATTCTTCGTCAAAACAACGAAGAGCGCATTGCTTGCCGTCGGGAAGGAATTCCCTCCGCTCTGCGCAGCCCCCTCGAGGGCTGACTGTTTGATGGTAACCCTTATCATGCTCGTGTCTGAGGGGTTTGTTACTACAACATAATTCGGGAATTCAATGCGGTGATAGGTATAATAACTGTTCGCCCCCGGAGCCAGGGTTGGACCAACAAGGATTCTCACCATACCCCCACCCTGCGGCTTGATATTTATTGTGCTTTCCTCAACTGTGGAACCGGGCAGGTTCCCGTAGATGCCAAAATCGCCGGGAGAGGCTAATCTCACTCCGCCCGTGGCGCCGGCGAGATGCCACAGATGCACAGTCACAGTATTATTCTCAGTATCCACAATTTGTTCCCCCGGGACAGGAACCCAATGCCAACAGCCATCCTCACCCTGCACATACATATTTATCCTCATCCCCGCCTCTGTAAAACCCATATCAGTATTCACATCGCTATCAAGGTATTCAAGGGTGAGCGTTGCCGATGTCAGAAATTGGATGTTATCCGCATTGGCAAGTATCTGAATGGCGCCGCCGGGCGGGGGCGACGTGTCACAGCCGACCGGGGGCAGCGGAATATCGGGGGATTTCATGGTAAACTGGATGTCGGGTTCTGCTTTGACCTTTGATGAAGAGGAGATGGAACTTGGAGGGATATAAAAGGAGTGGTGATATGCCGCGTCCGGGTCGCCTGATGTGTCAAGTGTGCCGCCAGCAGACCCGATGTCCTTCACCACAGTCTTGAAACTATATTTAATATCCAGACCGGTATCATTGGAATTCGGGTCGCCAAGGTCAATGGAGTCCATCAACCCATCAAGACTTCCAATAGAAAATGGCGGACGGGCAATGGAGAGGTCAATGCCCGAAGGCGAGCTCGATTGAGTCATCGTTGTTAGAAAATCACCATCAATCGTCAAATGAGCGCCCTGTCCGAGTATCAATATCAATTGGCGGGAACTGTAAGGATTTATAGATGCGCTGAATCCCGCCAGACCGAGACTATCCTCCGCAACAGGCAGGTAAAAATAGTCGGGAGTAATGAGGGATTGTGTGATTGTAACACCCTGGTCAAAGACAAGGGTCAATGCCTCACCGGGCTCCGCATTACCGTTTCCATTAGCATCACTGAAAATCGCGCCAACGAGATGAGGTCTCAGGACAATATCAAACTGGGCGAAGAATGACCTTGTTCTATCACCGCCGATGGTGAAATTGCCCCCGGCATAGACGTTCGAGCCAGAGACGGCGAGGGCATAGACATACCAGCTAGCGTCGGGGTTCCAGTCGGTGGCGGCACCCGTGACGGCGTCAAGGGCGGCGATATAGTTGTGCGCCTGCCCGCCGATGCTGGTGAAATCGCCCCCGGCATACACCATCGAGCCAGAGACGGCGAGGGCCTCGACACCGCCGCTCGCGTTGGGGTTCCAGTCGGTGGCGGCGCCTGTGTCGGCGTCGAGGGCGGCGATGCTGTTGCGCGTCTGCCCGCCGATGAGGTTGAAATAGCCCCCGGCATAGATGGTCGAGCCGGAGACGGCGAGGGCAGAGACCCAGACGTTTGCGTCGGGGTCCCAGTCAGTGGCGACGCCAGTGGTGGCGTCGATTGCGGCGATATGGTTGCGCGTCTGCCCGCCAATGCTATAAAACTCTCCCCCGGCATAGACAGTCGAGCCGGAGACGGCGAGGGCAAGGACCGAGTTGTTAGCGTTGGGATTCCAAGTGGTGGCGACGCCTGTGATGGCGTCGAGGGCGGCGATAAAGAAGCGCGGCTGCCCGCCGATGTTCCCGAAATCGCCCCCGGCATAGACGGTCGAGCCGGAGACGGCGAGGGCAGTGACCCCGCCGTCCGCGTCGGGGTTCCAGTCGGTAGCGGTGCCTGTTGCAGCATCGAGTGCGGCAATACAGTTGCGCGTCTGTCCGCCGATATTGCCGAAATATCCCCCGGCATAAACAGTCGAGCCGGAGACGGCGAGGGCATAGACCCAGTTATCCGCATTTGGGTTCCAGTCGGTGGCGGAGCCTGTTGCGGCGTTAAGGGCGGCGATATAGTTACGCATCTGTCTGCCGATGCTGGTGAACCCACCTCCGGCATAGACGGTCGAGCCGGAGACGGCGAGGGCATAGACATCAAAGTTCGCGTTGGGATTCCATGCGGTGGCGACGCCCGTTGCGGCGTCAAGGGCGGCGATATTGTTGCGCGTCTGCCCGCCGATGCTGGTGAAATTGCCCCCGGCATAGACTGTTGAGCCGGAGACGGCGAGGGCAAAGACATAGCTGTTCGCATTAGGGTCCCAATCGGTGGCGGCGCCTGTGGTGACGTCGAGGGCGGCGATAAAGCTGCGCGCCTGCCCGCCGATGATGGTGAACCATCCCCCGGCATAGACGGTCGAGCCGGAGACGGCGAGGGCAGAGACATAGCTGTCCGCGTTGGGGTTCCAGTTGGTGGCGGTGCCTGTGGTGGCGGCATCGAGTGCGGCGATATAGTTGCGGTTCTGCCCGCCTATGCTGGTGAAATAGCCCCCGGCATAGATGGTCGAACCGGAGACGGCGAGGACAGTGACATAGCTGTTCGCGTTGGGATTCCAAGTGGTGGCGGCGCCTGTGGTGGCGGCATCGAGTGCGGCGATATTGTTGCGCGTCTGCCCGCCGATGCTTGTGAACCATCCCCCGGCATAGACGGTCGAGCCGGAGACGGCGAGTGTCCAGACCCCGCCGTTCGCGTTGGGGTCCCAGTCGGCGGCGGCGCCGGTGGTGGCGTCGAGGGCGGCGATATAGTTGCGCGTCTGCCCGCCGATGCTCCAGAAATCGCCACCGGCATAGACGGTCGAGCCGGAGACGGTGATGGCATAGACATCGTAGTTCGCGTTGGGGTTCCAGGTCAGGTCAACTGAGCCGTTCGCAAGAATGTGGGCGATGTTGTTTCGGACAACGCCACCGACCCTGTCGAAACTGCCCCCGATGAACCACCCGCCCGAGCCATCAGGAACGCAGGCGTAAACAGTCCCGTTCACCCTGGGAAAGGTAGCGACGGGGGCGCCGGTCGAGGCGTCAAGAGGGACGCCCCCTCCGGTTACCGGACCAACATGGGTGAATTCCCCACCGATATAGACCGTGTCCGGCGTTCTGACGATGGCGTGGACTGAGCCGTTGGTCACCCACGTCTCTTTGCGGGGCGTGGAGCTCTGTGCGCGCACTCCCGTGCCGCTCATTGCCGCCAGCGCCATTGCGGCTATCGTTAGAACCAGCGTAACCGACCACGTTTTTGATTTCATAGTATGACTCCTTTGAAAATTATATTTCTATTAAACTTACAATAACAAGAAAGTCAAGAGCGAAATTTCAATTTCTACAAACCCAAATCATTATATAATATCTGCCGCAGGGTAATGCGACAGATTACATCAAAATAATGCAAGTTTCTCTTGCAAAAACGGGTGAGTGGAGAAAACTTAGTTTTGTTTTGTTCAATAAGAGGCGTAAATAATCAAACAGCGGACAACCCTTCCACATCCGGGATGATTCAAGGGGATTCTCATGGGATTCACATTCGCAGAAAAGATACTGGCGCAAAAATCAGGACGAAGCGGTGTCCGCGCGGGCGAGATTGTCATTGCTGAACCGGATATCATCATGTCCCATGATAATTCCTCTGCCATTGCTAAAACATTTGCTGAAATCGGCGTATCAAAGGTCTGGAATCCGGATAAAATCGTCATCATCCTTGACCATGTTGTCCCTGCGGCATCGGAAAAACACGCCCAGAATCACAAAACGGTTCGGGAATTTGTGGCTGCTCAGGGAATCAAAAACTTTTATGACATCAATCACGGCATCTGTCATCAGGTCCTTTCTGAAAAGGGACACGCTGTGCCGGGTCGCCTTATATTGGGCTCCGATTCGCACACCACCACATACGGCGCATTCGGTTGTTTTGCCGCAGGCATCGGTCGGACCGAGACTGCCGCCATCTGGGCAACGGGGAAACTATGGCTCCTCTGCCCACAAACATATAAAATCCTTATTAAAGGCAAATCCCCTGAGGGTGTTTTTGCCAAGGATGTAATCCTTCACATCACAGGAAAATTGGGCGCGGATGGCGCTGATTACCGATGTGTCGAATTCACCGGCATGGCAGTGGCTGACATGAGTATTGATGACCGGATGCTACTCTGCAACATGGTGGCTGAGATGGGCGCCAAGACGGGCGTCTGTATGGTGGACGACACGACAAGGGCATGGCTGATGGGGCATGGCGTCACGGAATATGAGGCGGTATATTCCGATGCGGATGCAGACTATGAAAATGTCCTTGAATTTGACATCTCATCCATTGAACCGCAGGTGGCGTGTCCCCACACGGTGGACAATGTGAAACCCGTGAGTGAAGTGGAGGGGGTGCGCATTCAGCAATGCCTTCTGGGGACATGCACGAACGGGCGTGTCTCTGACCTCCACCTCGCCGCGGAAATTCTTAAAGGGAAAAAGATTGCTCAAGGTGTCAGGCTGATAGTCCTCCCCGCCTCAAAAAAGGTTTATCAGGAGGCAATGAGTAAGGGGATTCTGGAAACCCTTTCGGAGGCGGGGGCGGTGATTTGCAACCCTGGATGCGGTCCATGCCTGGGGGCGCATCAGGGGGTGCTGGCACCTGGCGAGGTCTGTCTTTCCACTGCAAACCGGAATTTCAAGGGACGGATGGGCTGCCCCAATTCTGAGATTTATCTTGCCTCACCGGCGACCGTTGCAGCCTCCGCCATTGAGGGCGCTATCGCTGACCCGCGTAAATATATGTGAAAAACCGCATCTTCCTGAGCGGGAGGCATCTTAATGAGGGATGTGATAACAGGCAGGGTCTGGAAGTTCGGGGATGACGTCAATACCGACGTGATATTTCCGGGCAAATACACTTATACAATCACCGAGCCTGCAGAGATGGCAAGGCACGCTATGGAGGATGCAGATTCATCATTTGCGGGTCATGTGCAAAAGGATGATATCATTGTTGCCGGAAGGAATTTTGGATGCGGCTCCTCACGTGAGCAGGCGGCGCTCTGCCTCAAGGCAGCCGGGGTGGGCGCTGTGATTGCCAAATCATTCGCCCGCATATATTTTCGCAATGCCATCAATCTCGGTCTTCCGATTGTCATCTGTCCGGAGGTGGTTGGCAAAGTGGCGCCCGGTGATATGCTCAGCATCAGTTTCAGTCTGGGCAAGTTGACCCACAAAGGTCAGGAATACCGCTTCCCTCCCCTTCCGGAAGAGGTGGCAGGGATTCTGGATGCGGGCGGATTGGTTCCTTATGTCAAGGCAAAGTTTCAAAAGTCTGGCTGAATATAGATTTAACGATATTAAAAGGGAGTGAGAAAAGATGGATAAGGAAAAGGAACAGAAGAACAAGGCGCTTGAGCTTGCCCTGGCGCAGATTGAACGCGCTTACGGAAAGGGCAGCATTATGAGGTTTGGCGAACGCGCTTCCTGGGAAGATATCATGGTCATCCCGACGGGCGCCCTCTCGCTTGATTATGCCCTTGGCGTATGGGGATACCCACGGGGACGCGTGATTGAGATATTTGGACCCGAAGCCACGGGCAAAACAACCCTCGCCCTGCAGGCGGTCGCCAATGCCCAGAGAACTGGCGGCGTTGCCGCATATGTGGATGTGGAACACGCCCTCGACCCCAACTATTGCCGCAATCTGGGAGTCAAACTTGATGAACTCCTCATCTCTCAACCAGATACGGGAGAGCAGGCGCTTGATATTACCGAGACGCTGGTGCGCTCAAATGCAGTTGATATTGTGGTGATTGACTCCGTGGCGGCGCTCGTTCCCAAGGCGGAGCTTGAGGGCGAGATGGGAGATACACATATTGGACTTCAAGCGCGTCTCATGTCACAGGCGCTCCGCAAGCTCACATCCTCAATCAGCCGTTCCAAGACCTGCGTCATATTCATTAATCAGATACGCGAAAAGATTGGTGTCATGTTTGGTCCGACTGAAACAACACCGGGCGGACGCGCCCTCAAATTTTACGCCTCTGTAAGAGTTGAGGTCAGGCGTGTCAGCACCATCAAGGAACAGGAGACAAGCATCGGGAATGTGGTCAGGGCGCGGGTGGTCAAGAACAAGATTTCCCCACCTTTCAAGGAGGCGATATTTGACATCATTTTCGGCAAGGGAATCAGCCGCGAGGGCGACCTTATCGACCTGGGCGTCGAGCACAGGGTGATAGAAAAGACGGGCGCCTGGTTTTCATATGAGGGAACACGTCTTGGTCAGGGGCGCGAAAATACCCGGCGGTATCTGAAGGATAATCCACAGGTGGCGGAGAAGCTTGAAAATCAGCTCAAGGTGATTCTCACGACCGAAAAACCCGATACCCTGAAAAAGCCGCCCGAAGAAAAAGATGAATGAGCAATTATCCGGTCTCCAGGTCATGTGGTTTGTCCCATCCCACACCGGTCAGGAAATCCATGTCAGGATGTAGCATTGTTTTGCCGGTCAAAAACGGGGGCGTCCTGCTGGAAAAAGTCCTTGCCTCCCTCCGCAACCAGGAAGGCGTTCAAATTGATTCCATTGTGGGTGTTGATTCCGGCTCGGAAGATGACTCGGTCCTCATCCTTCAACGCTATGGAGCCAGAGTCATCCAGATTCCACCGGCTGAGTTCAAACATGGGGCAACGCGGAATCTTGGCGCAGAGGGCGTAACATCTGATGTTATCGTGTTTCATAATCAGGATGCCATTCCCGTAGACCGTTTTTGCCTCAAGACCATGATGGATGAACTCGCTGGAGATGAGCGATGCGCAGGGGTTTGTGCAACAATCATGCCCCGTTCAGATTGTGACCCACTGATGGCGCGCGATGTCCTTTCCTCTTCAGGATTGATGAATAGTTGGCGCATCAAAGGAGAAAGGGATGCGCGAATACTTGTGAACCCTCGTCACTTCCACACCATCAGCTGCGCTATCCGAATGGATGTATTCCGCAAAATACCATTTCAGGATGTAGCGTTTGGTGAGGATTATCTCTGGAATCATGATGTTCAAAAAGCGGGCTGGAAGACGCGTCTCTCATCCGCTGTGGTTGAACACTCACATCCCCTTTTTCCCCATTCAATCAGCATCATGCGGATTCATGCGGATTCCACATATTTCCACAGCCGCTTTGAAAAGCAGACACTCATCTTTTTTATATACTGGTTGGGCGCCGGTATTATCCTTGACATACTTTTCATCGCCAGAAAGCGCGACCTCGGAGTGTGGCATAAAGTCGGATGGATGCTGACCAGTCCTTATGCAAGAGGGCTTGAGTTTATCGGCAGGTTGGCGGGGAAATATCACGATTATCTGCCGGGAACTATAAGAAAAAAACTGTTTTTTTATTTCCGATAGGGGAATTCATGGCAAGACTGGACGACAGCCCCCGAAAACTTCTGGGGCAGATTTTTCACTTCTCCTCCGCCACCCTCATTGCAAGCTTCATCACCCTGTTGCAGGGCATTATCGTCCTCAAACTTGTTGAGCCATCCGTTTACGGAATCTGGACGAGCCTTACCCTCATTCTTGATTACGGCATTTACTTTCATCTGGGGCTTGTCAACGGTCTGGAGCGTTCCATCCCTTTTTTCAGGGGGATGAACAGGGATGACCAGGCGCAAAGGGCGGCTGAGACATGCAAATTCACACTCGTCTTCCTCATACTGACCGGCTTGGTTCTGCTTCTGGGAATCACAATGGTGTTCGGACGCCTCTGGCGCGCAGAGGTAAGAATTGGCGTTATCTGTGTTGCCATTTCAGCGTTTCTCTATCTGGGCACACAGTATTATTCCGCGCTATTAAAGGTGAACCAGCGTTTCAAAGAAGTGGGGTATCTGCAGCTCATCATAGCCGTTGGGATGCTGGTCAGTCTTCTTTTAATCTGGAGATACGGGTTTTACGGATTCTGTATGCGCGCCATTTTTACAACATGTCTCGGTCTTGCATTCACAGCATGGCGGGCAAGGGACAGAGGCAAAGTGCGATTTGATGGCGCCATGGCGCTTTATCTTGTCAAAATCGGATTGCCCCTCATGACAATCGGGGCGATTGCACTCATCCTCTTTTCCTTTGACCGCCTGCTCATTCTCACATTTCTCGGCAGCACACTCATGGGATATTACGGAATCAGCATTGCCCTTCTCCGCATGCTCAATCTATTTCCAATGGTAGTGGGGCAGGTATATGCGCCGGTTATGGCAAATGTTTACGGCGCTACCCTTTCCCCCCGCTCACTCCTGAAATATGCCACAAGAGCATCCCTCGTGGCGTTCTGCATAACCCTTGGCACCGTCGCGGCGCTTTATTTCCTCATTCCACCCTTTATTATCCACTTCCTGCCGAAATACACTTACGGCATAACAGCGGCGAGGATTTCACTTCTGACGGGGCTATTGCTCGCCCTTTCCGTGGGACCCGGTTTTTTTCTTCAAACAATCATGCGGCAATTTGAATACTTTATTGTTATTCTACTTTCAGCCATTGCCATCCTGAGCTCGGTTCTCATGTTTTTCGCAAGGGGGCATGACCTCTCCGGCGTTGCCTGGGGCATGGTTATCGGTTATGCCGTGAATACTGCCGGCGTCTGGATTTATACATTTGTCTTTTGCCACAGAGAAAAAAAGACAAGACGGGAATCCTCTCCTCAATCCTCATGAAACTGACAAAAGAAGAAATCATGGAACTGGTTCATCTCGACAGACTCTGTTTTGAGCCGCCGATTTGTTACACCTATCGAGACGTGACAAATTACATCAGGCGAAAAGGCGCTACACTCCTCAGGAAGAGGAAGGGGGAAAAACTCATTGCCTTTTGCTTAGGAGATTCATCAGACGGAAACATCATAACAGTTGATGTCCACCAGGATTATCGGAGACAGGGACTCGGACGACAGTTACTCTCAGAGATGCTGGAGAAATTCCGCGCCCTCGGCGTTAGCAAGGCAGTCAGCCAGATAGCCTTAGACAACATTCCATCGCTTAGCCTGCATAAAAGCCTTGGATTCGAAATCCGCCACATCCTTTATGGTTATTATCCCGATGGCAGCAGCGCCTTTGAGCTCGTCCTGCCGCTCACGCCTGAAGGTAAATCCTGAGGTTATTTATCAATGAATGAATTCTTCGAGTTTATCATCGCTCAGTAATTCCTGCGGCTGATTGGGATAAAGGAGGTATTTCAACCGGCGCACAATGCCAATGCCCGGACTATACCATATCATATCCTGGGCAAGTGAACCAACGCCCACCCTGCCCTTCTCACGGACAAATATTGTATTCAATGTCGAACTCGTCACAAGGCAGTCAAAGGCGCCGGCGGGGACTTCAACTTTACTCCATCCTATAATTTCCGTGTCATAAGCCGTGATGATGGGTTGTCCCTCCTTTTCCACCCAGGCTTTGCCACCCCACCGATGCCCGCTCTCCAGGGGGGTCATAAGGCGCACCATTTCACCACCCTTATAAAACTGCGCATTTTCGATATCCTCACCCGGGGCAACAGCCCTGAGGTATATAATATCATGCGTTATTTCAAAATAGCTGACGCCGAACGGATTCCCCAGAAGATTGTAAGGTTTCCCATCCTTTGTCACAACGCCCAGATACTCATTGGAATAATGTGAAGTTCCTTCCCGTGTGTCATGGATGTAACGCCAGCGAAACCCTTTCTCCAGCGGAAAGAGGTCTCTTATCGTCACATGTTGTGTGGGAGTTGTGAAATTATCCCCGCCCGCCATAGCAGAAAGAACGCTTATAAAAAAAAGGTATGAAAAAATCGGAATAATACTTTTTCTCTGCAACACACCTTACCCCCGTTCAATGCTTATAACCTTCAAGGAAGAGTTACACAGTGTCAATCCATTTGCATGAATAAAATATCCTGCTCATAATCCATTGAGGCACCTCCTGGCAAAGGCATCGGAAGGATTGTGCCGGAGCGCCATCTTAAACAGTTTCCCAGCTCTTTTCTTCACACCCAGCATCATATATGAATATCCTAAGGGTGCATAATCAACAAACAGGTCAGGTTTTATATTTATTGCCTTCTCATAATAGGTCACGGACTTTTCAAATTGCCCCGCCCTGAAATAAATATAACCCATCAGGACATATCCTGCCAGGTCTTGTGGATGGAGACTTATCGCCTGTTTAGCCTCTCTGACATATTCCGGGAGCAATTCGGGATTCGACTTCATGCCTCCAGAGATCTTCGGAACTTCAAAGAGAATGGGGTTCAGATATTTGAATTCATCACGCCTGATTAAATTTTCATAAGCCGCATCTCGCTTCACATAAACAAGCGCCTCATCATCAAAATAAACAAGCGCCCATCTTTTTGTCAGATACAGGTAATCGTTGAGATTCCCCTCACCCGTGGAATTTTTCAGAATGAAATACCCTATTGAATACTCCCTGACAAGGTTCTCCAGTTTATCCGGGTCAAGATACATAATTTTCCGGAGCAACTCCTTACCATAGACAACAGCTCGCCCGTCCATTATGACTTTCAAATCAGGATATCCACGCCAGATGATATAACCACCGATATCGTATGAGTTATACATATTACCCCTGATATGATTTTTTAGAATATAATCAATTGCCCCATCAGGTTTGAAATACCCCACGCCAAGATGCATGCGGAAATTTCTGCCGCCGCGAACAATATGCATCCCCTGCGTTGTGACTTTTATGGATGTGAGACAGACAATAACCGCAAGCCCACCTCCAGCCAGATAATAAACCGCAGTGTGAGAAAAGTGACTTTTTAGATTCTGCAATATCCCCCTCCCCCACCGGTAGACAATGGGGATGGTGACCAATACAAACATCTCAATATTACGAAGGGATTTGAGGGAAAAAATGACAAGGAAGGCGCAGATGATGATATCCGACCAGGATAATTTCCTGAAAGATGCAATCGCGAAAGAAATTGTGAGGACCAGATAAATCCAATAGAAAAACATATTGGGAATCATGAAGGGTGAAACTGATAAGGTGGATTGCCACTCCTTGATTCCCAGATATTCCTTTTTCATTGCCTCCAGCTCGCCAAAGATATGATACGTGCTGGGATTGGCGAATGTTGCGAGGAGAACAAGCACCATTATTATAAAAATCTTGCCTGAATCGTTTTGAGGTGGTTGTTGCCGCGCGACTTTCTGACCGGACACCTTCACCATGTCCAGCCAGCACCCTGCAAAAAACATAATTACTAACAATATCCCCAAAATCGCAGCGGCATGAAGATTGACCCAGAGCATCTGCAGTGGCGGAAGGAAATATAAACTCCTGTCATGTCTCAGCCGGTAACGGGTCAGGCAATAAAAAAACAAAACCACCATAACCATGCTCAGTAAATGGGGACGCACAATGATGCGGGGCCAGATTGCCATGACACCAGTATATGTCAGAAAGATAAATAAAAGAAGTTCCGGCAATGCAAATCCCTTCTCATCCAGAATGATATTTGTCATAAGAAGAAAAAATATAAGGATAAGGCAGATGGGGCGGAAAAGCGCCAGCAATGATTCTCCACCGAGTGCATATGCCTTGTAAAATATGACCTGTGACAGCCATTCATGAAGGACCCAGGGATGTCCTGCCGCAGTGTATGAATAAATATCTGTTCGTGGAAAAACATGATTCTCAAGTAATAGTTGCCCTGTCTTGAGATGCCACCAGATGTCATTATCATCTTTCTGTATCAGCCCGAGGGAAATCAGCAGGATGAAAAGAAAAAGGAGATTCAGCAAGAAAAGCGCCTTTTTCAAGACGTCGGCTCTCTGCGTCATTCTCCACCTCTTCCATTTTGGGTGTCCTGAAACAATCGGTCTAAATATGTCGCTGGATATTTCCCCCCTGTAACACGAACGCTGAAAATACGCGCGGCGACTTCTTCAATAATAACCTTTTGCGATACCGGCAGGGCTTCATATTCTGAAGGCATGGGGAGTTCACAAACAAGGACATGGAACCATTCGTGAGCCAATTGAAGGGCGCGAATCTCATCGCCTGTGGGTGCATTGGCATTGGATTTCTTCTGTCCCGCCCCTGTAAAATCACCAGGACTTTTCACCCCGATATGAATCATTTTTTCATCAGGGTCATACCATGAAATAAAATGCGAATGGTGAGAGGAACCAGCCCATTGTGTACCATGGCCTTCGTGAATGCGGATATTACATCTTGCGATTTGTTCCTCAAGTGATGAGGAAGTCAGGGGGAATGAAATATTTTCTTGCTCAAGGCGGGACAGGATTTCAACTATCAGACGTTGCGCCCAATTGACAAAATCCCTCACAGGCGACGTGTAACACAAAAAACGTAAGGGATGCCTCTCAACAAAATCCACCCATTCGCTACACTCATCATGGAAAAAATTCATATCAATGGACAAGGGGGAAGAATAGCGGGATATGGAAAATGCCTCACTCCCAATAACCCATATTACCCGCTGCGCCTTTACATTATTCGCTTTTAGTGAATATTTTAGATGGAATCCTCCGGAGGTTCCTGAAATGGCTCTTCACCTTCCGCTTCCTTTTGCGACCCACGCACCACCTGACTCAGAACCTCCTCATCGACAAAGACGGGGACTTTCATCTTGCTGGCGAGCACAATGGCATCGGATGGTCTTGAATCCACAAGGGTCTCCTCACCCAGGTTGTTTACGATGACAAGTTTACCGATAAAGGTATCACTGCGCAATTCATCCACAAGCACCCTGACAAGCTGGAGTTCATAAGCCTCAAGGATATTGAATATCAGGTCATGAGTCATGGGGCGGGGTGTTTTGTATCCCATTACAGACATCTCGAGCGCCGAAGCCTCATAATATCCAATAAATATCGGAAATGTCCGATTCCCACCTTTTTCAGTAAGGAGAATAACCTGTGGCTGATTCATCAATTCGGACTTCTGTATCTCGGCGAGTTCCATCTCTACAAACATCTTTTTCCACCTCAATTGTATACAATACAAAAAACAGTGAAACCCGCAATGGCAGCCCTTGTAAAAAACCCCCATCACGTTCCATACATGTGGCGTCTCATCTCCTCGGAATTCTTGGCGTTAATCAAGGCAAGATCCCGTGTAATCTTACCCCGTTTATGAAGATTCAAAAGGGCGCGGTCCATCGTCTGCATGCCATATTGCGCCCCCGCCTCTAACATGGCATAAATCTGGTGGGTCTTACCCTCACGAATCATGTTTCTAATTGCATCCGTTGCCACAAGAATTTCAATGCACACTATCCGCCCCCTGCCAGATGCCACTGGAAGAAGCTTCTGGCACATGATCCCTTCAATGACGCCGGACATCTGAATTCGAACCTGCCCCTGCTGGTGCGGCGGGAAAACATCAATGATACGGTCGATGGTCTGGCAGACATCAATGGTGTGGAGTGTGGACAATACAAGGTGACCGGTTTCTGCAGCGGTCAGTGCCGAGCTGATTGTCTCAAGGTCGCGCATTTCACCAACCATGATAACATCGGGGTCCTGGCGCAATACAAACTTGAGGGAATTGACAAATGAAAGGGTATCCTCGTGCAACTCACGTTGTTCAATCAAAGCCTTCTTATGGGAATGGAGATATTCAATGGGGTCTTCAATAGTGATGATATGACATTCCCGTTCGTTATTAATGAGGTCGACCATGGCGGCAAGCGTTGTGGATTTACCGGAGCCGGTAGGACCGGTTATCAGAATCAATCCCGAGGGACGACGTGAGAGCTTTTCACATACCTTCGTGGGTAGATTGAGCTCCTCAAAACCGCGTATGAGGGAAGTGATGACTCTGAATGCGGCGCCCACACTGCCACGCTGAAAATGAACGTTGACACGGAATCGCGCAACATTGGATAAGGATAGTGAAAAATCGAGTTCCTTATTCTCCTCGAATTTTTGCTTCTGAAGGTCGGTGAGGATACTGTAAATGAAACGATGGGTATCGGCGGCGCTCAGGGGTGACTCTCCATCCACATCATGAAGAATACCATCAATGCGAATGACAGGTGGTCTCCCTACCACAATATGGAGGTCAGAGGCTTCCTTCTCAACCGTTAATTTCAACAAGTCAGTAATATCAAACAACTTTGACTACCTCCTTTGAAAGAATCATTTCAACCAAATTTTACATTTACTATATACAAGTCAGTATCGAAGTCAAATCTGATTTTGGAAAATCGTAGGTTAAGTGCATGGACATTTCCCTTTTTGATTATTCCCTGCCTGAGGAGTTGGTGGCACGGCACCCTGCACCGGAGCGCGACCAGTCACGCCTTTTTGTCATTGACCGCATGAGAGGCTCTTTTACCCATGAACATTTCTCCAATATAGGCAAATTTTTACGCCGTGGAGACCTCCTCGTTCTCAATGACACCAGGGTGATACCGGCACGCCTGATGGGTCAGCGTCTCCCCGGCGGGGGAAAAGTGGAGACTTTACTCCTGAAGGAGATTGAACCTCTTCTCTGGCAGGTCATGGTCAAGCCAGCGAAAAAAATTCACACTGGCGACCGCATTGTCTTTCAACCTAAACTCCTTGAGGGTGAGGTAACGGGGTATATTGCGCCGGGAGAACGGCTGATGCGCTTCACATGCCTCGGGGACTGGTGGGAAACCCTCGATAAGGTCGGGCATACACCCCTCCCACCTTATATTTTGAAGGGAAGGCGGGATGACCTTCACACCGACCTCGGGCACACGCCTCTTGAAGAACCGGAGGATAGGGTCCGCTATCAGACGATTTACGCACGGGTTCGGGGGAGTGTTGCCGCACCCACGGCTGGTCTTCATTTTTCTGAAGGTATCCTTGATGACCTCAAGACCCGCGGAATTGAAGTCGCCTTTGTGACGCTTCACATCGGCGCCGGAACATTCAAACCGGTAACAACGGAAAGAGTGGAAGACCATCCCATGCACTGTGAAACCTATCACCTCACCACGGAAGATTCCGAAAAAATCAATCATGTTAGAATGGAGGGACACCGTATCATACCCGTGGGAACCACCTCAGTCCGGACACTTGAGACATGTGCTGACATGGAGGGTTTTGTTCATCCTGCCTCGGGCGAAACATGTCTTTTGATTATTCCAGGTTACCGTTTCAAATGTGCGGACGCCCTCCTGACCAATTTTCACCTTCCCCGCACCACACTCCTGATGCTGGTGTGCGCCTTCGGCGGAAGGGAACTGATACTCAGGGCTTATGAAGAGGCAGTGAGGGAACGTTACAGGTTTTACAGTTTTGGTGATGCCATGCTGATTCTTTGATGAATTCAGGCAGGATTATGGAATCCTTTTTATTGAAGCCCGTCTCCTATTTAATATGGTTGATGCAAAAGATTTTGGGTATATTAAGCCTTTTTTCATAAAAAAGGCAGATAATCTGGGTGTGTTTGCCTTTTTGAATATTGAAGATTATCTGACCTGAGAGAATACGCGCGAGATAGAGCCCGCGTCCGCTCTCATCAAATAGCCCTTCCCTATTATATTGCCGGGACAGTTTACCAATGATGAGCTCCGGCGTTAAACGTCCCCGATTATCGTTAACGCTGAAACCGATTGTTGTGGCATCAGCCCCATATTCTATCCAGAGCTCATCTGAGCCATCAAGAGCCACAAAGTCATCCGGGTGGTATTTTTCCTTGCCGGTCTCATCAGCAAAGGCATGAAACAGGGCGTTATTGATTGCCTCCTCAATAATCAATCTGACATCATAGAGTTCATGTATTTCATACTCACAGCTGGCGAAGAAGTTGATGATATCTTCAACCGAGTGATTTTTATCCTCACGCGTTCTGATGCAGACTCGTGACCAGTCGGCATCGTGGGAAAGGTAGCGTGCAAGGCCAAAGGCATTCATGGGTTCCATGATGTTTTCCAGAAACAGGAATACATCACGGGCGTTATAGAATGGAAGTTTTGGGAGGACATGATAGCAGTGCCATTGCAGGAGATGTGCCAAATAGTGTTCCGTGTCCAGCGCCGATATCAGACCAATCTTCGGGTTCCGTTGGGTTTGATGGACTTTCTGAAAGAGGTTTGCGTCGGCGGCACGAAGTATTTCATAATTCGCAATGATGAGGTCAAAAGACTGTTTGGCAAGTAATGCATGCATCTCTTCAATCGTGGGGGCAACGGTGATTTCAAAACGTGTATGAAGAAGCCCGCGAAGGT
>Ga0315279_10002713_pt1 | contig 25985 bp, 21 predicted proteins | sample YL17G06_20_MG_FD_203694 | JGI IMG/M metagenome (GOLD analysis project Ga0315279, IMG submission 203694) | Sediment microbial communities from Yellowstone Lake, YNP, Wyoming, USA - YL17G06_20 | ecosystem: Environmental > Aquatic > Freshwater > Lake > Sediment | place: USA: Wyoming | collected... | reverse complement strand
TTGAGGCGCTGAAAAAGGTGGCGGACTCTATCGCCGCCTGCACAAGTTGTCGCCTTTCCCTGGGACGCATACATACCGTCCCGGGTGATGGTCATCCGTTGACGCGAGTGGTCTTTGTTGGCGAGGCGCCCGGATACCACGAAGACCAGCAGGGGCTTCCTTTTGTGGGGCGCGCCGGCAAACTTCTGGAACGACTCCTTGCCGGCATCGGTCTGATGCGCCAGGAGGTCTTCATCTGCAATGTGATGAAGTGCCGCCCGCCGGAGAACCGCGAACCCCTGCCGGATGAAATACTCGCCTGCGAACCATATCTCCTGAAACAGCTTGATATCCTGAAACCCCTTGTCATTTGCGCCTTAGGAAGGCTTGCAACCCACATCCTGCTACGCACCAACGCAGGCATCAACACCATGAGGGGGCGCTTTTTCCCCTATCATGGCATCCTTCTGATGCCAACACTGCACCCTGCCGCCCTGCTCCGCAATCCCATCCAGTTGCCGGATGTAGAGAGAGACTTCAAACTCCTCTCGGCAAAATTGAAGGAGATTACGGGTCAAAATGTTTAAATGTATAACCGTATTCGGGAGCGGGACTGCTGGACGGGAGACCCCGCTTTACAAAACCGCTTATGAGCTGGGATTCTTGCTCGGAAAGGCAAACTTTACACACGTCTCGGGCGGATATGGCGGGACGATGGAGGCTGGCGCAAAGGGCGCCTCTGAGGCCGGCGCAAAAACTATTGGAGTCATCGTCAAATCATGGGGTCCCCCAAATCCCTACATCAAAGAAACACACACCATGCCCGACCTCTTCCAGAGATTAAAAAAACTGATGGAACTTGGCGATGGGTATATTGCGCTCCCTGGCGCCACCGGCACACTGATTGAACTCTCCATGGCATGGGAACGTGTGAACAAACATATCGACCATCCCAAACCTATCGTCCTTCTGGGAGATTTCTGGCTCCCCATCGTGAATTTGATAAAGAGTGAGATGTGCGAGCCCGCATGTGGTGTCAACTCAAAGCTTGGTAATATTTTTGGCGGTTTCATCTGGCTCGCACGCTCCCCCGAAGAGACAGTTTCTTTCCTTAAAAATCAAAATTTATCATAATTTCAAATCGGACGCATCTTGATCCCGTTACCAGAATAAAGGAAAAAGTTCGGAGTTCCGCCTTCAGGCGGTCATTTTCCCGGCTAAAGCCGGAACTCCAAAATTAGTATCAACTCTTCAGCAAAGTCGTCAACAAAATGTGAAAGATTGCATGTAATTGTTGACGTTATTCTTGTAAGATGACTATAATTATATAATATTTAATAAGGATATTGAACCAATTTGATTGTGCAATTTTATACATTTTTATAGGGGTCTGACCCTCTGATGTCTTATAAATCAAATCTGACTGCATCAGGAAATAACGATTATTGGGATAATTCATCATTGGATATTATTGATGGTTTTGAACCCACGATATGCGCAAGACCATTTGGCACTGAGCGAATATTTTATCATTTGAATGAAAATATCTTTGATAATTCTTATGGTAAATTTGAGCAGGCTGGGAATAATGGGGAATATCCACATATTACTACCGAAAGACCCAAAAAGGATAATTGTTTTCTCATACATAAGGGAGAATCTTCAGAAAAAATATATATTTATCAAGTTGAGCCATAAAGGTAAATATGCGCAGAATATTATTTATAATTATTATAATATTATTTTCTTCCCCACTCTTTTCATCAGAATATTTATTGTTTGCCTCCTATTTCGACGAAACCCGCGCCAGCGCCTTCAAAATGGATGGCGAAGGAAATCTTTCACATGTGCTTGATTTTAGCGTGGGAAAAGATTCACAATATGTTGCCACATCACCTAATGGTCAATTTGTTATAGTGTCTTCGGAATATGATGAATATGCATTAACATTTTTATTTTTAGATAAATATGGAAATATTACCACTTCTGGAACAATATCTAAAGCTAATTCATATCCTGTTGCATTTTCCAGAGATTGGCCATTCATGTATGTTGGATTTTATCCATGTAATATATTTGGAATAGATTATGTAGATAGAAAAATATATGATACTAAAGTTTGTTATGATTTAAAAACATCACCTTTAGAAATTGGATATTCATCATATTGTAAAAATATTGTTTATAATAGTTATATGGCAATAAATGATATTGGTGTAACATATGATGGCAATTTTACAACATCAACTCATCAGGTATCATTTAGTGGTGGTACAAATTCCGATTTTGCTATTTCTCCCGATGGCCGTTGGGCGGCGATTACTGGAATTGCCATGCCATGGGACCCGGATTTATCTGTTGTTGGCATAGCAAAAGATGGCTCATTGTCTTTAATTGAACAATGGATTCTGCCTCCTTATGATGAATGCACCAATCCTGAAAAGTTGCGTTACACCCCGGATGGGAAATATCTGATTTTAATGGATGAGGGGCCCCATGATTTGATATGTTTTAAAGTAGATCAGGATACAGGGAAATTAACAAAAATTTCATATACTGAAACACCACATGAACCTCCATGGACAGCGCCACAGGCGATGGCGATTACCCCTGATAGTCAATATATTGTGGTAATGGAAATAAATCCCCCTGGCTCCGATACAACATTGCGCGTTGTCCGCATTGAGGAAGATGGCAAGTTGACAATTCTGGCAGATAAATATTTAGTCATTAATGGCTTTCCATCAGATATGGATTTTGTTCCCTTCTGGCGGGAGACGCTGGCCCCGCCGCATGGCTGGCTGGCACATTAGACTTTATAAACAATTGCGTTAGTACAGATATTAATGCAAGACGGAGGCAAATCCCTCATGGAATATGTATCAATGATGAAGTCAAGATGCATACTTTAAAATCCCCATTATCTCAAAAGTAATTGACTTATAGTTTTCTATCACATAGTTATACCTTTCTGTTGAATGGGTATGTTTGAAGATTCACATGTCGTTTTTTTATCTTAGCACAAGAAAGGTAACAAGATGAAGATTCCCATTTTCAGGACAATCGAGCAGAATGAATACCTCATGGAAAGCATTATGAAAAAGATAGAGGATGTCTTCCGCACGGATGCCTTTGTTCTTGGACCTGTAGTGGAGAAATTTGAGTCAAAGTTTGCTCAGATAATAGGCTCCAAACATGCCGTGGGCGTCGGCTCCGGAACAGATGCCTTTCTCCTCTCCCTGCGCCTACTGGACCTCCAGCCGGAAAGCCAGGTAATTATCCCTGTATTCGGTTTTGTGTCCATTGCAATGGCTGTCCTTCGTGTTGGGGCAACGCCTGTTTTCATTGATGTCGACCCCCTCACAGGTCTTATGGACCTCTCCAAGGTGGAGGATGCCATTACGGAGAACACCCGCGCCATCATGCCTGTTCACCTCTATGGCAAGGCGATGAATATGAACAGCCTGATGGAGATTGCCCGCAAACACAATCTTGCCGTGATTGAGGACTGCACACAGGCGGCGGGCGCTCAGTTCCATGGCCGCAAACTCGGAACATATGGCATCACCGGTTGCTTCAGCTTCAGCCCGAATTCTAACCTTGGCGGCATCGGCGATGGCGGCATGGTCATAACGGAAGTGGATGAATACGCCGTACGCCTCAGGAAATTTCGCGACCATGGACACGCAGACGAGATTTATCATGACGAGATTGGATATAACAGCCGCCTTGACGCCATTCAGGCGGCAGTGCTGACGCTCAAGCTGGAGGACCTTGAGGACTCCAATGCTGAACGCATCGAAAATGCAAGATTCTATAATGAGCGGTTCGGGGACTTGAACGCCGTCCTGCCGGAAATTACTGACAACATCTCTCACGTGTTCAACCTTTACACTATCCAGGTTGCCCAGCGGGATGCCATGAATATTTATCTGAAGGAAAAAAAGGTGGGATGCGGCATTTACTATCCCATCCCACTTCACATGCAACCCTGTTTTGATTTTCTGGGATATAAGGAGGGCGATTTTCCCCAGGCAGAGCAGCTCTCAAAGCGTGTCATCTCCCTGCCCGTCTTTCCCGGGCTCAAGCGTCAGGAGATTCAATATGTTACCCAATCGGTGAGGGATTTCTTAAGCAGTTAATGCAAGAATTGCCTGAAGTCGTCGAACTTTTAACCTTTGGCTATTAACTCAAAGATGCCCGATGATGAATATTTCATGAGACGGGCGCTGTATCTGGCAGCCCGTGCGCGGGGTCAAACCTCCCCCAACCCCATGGTGGGCGCCGTCCTTGTGAAGAATGGTATAATTATTGCCGAAGGATATCATCACCACGCCGGTGAAGACCATGCCGAACGGATAGTCTTGAAAAAGGCGGGGCGTTCGGCGCAAAACGCCGCTCTTTATATCAACATTGAGCCCTGTTGCCACTGGGGCAGGACACCGCCCTGCACAGATATCATCCTTGAATCCGGCGTCAGGAGAGTTGTGGCAGCCATACGCGACCCATTCCCAAGTGTCTGCGGCAGAGGATTACACATTTTAAGAGATGCGGGTATTGAAGTTACAGAGGGTATGTTAAAGGGTGAAGCCCGCCGCCTGAATGAGGTGTTTTTTACCTTCCATGAAAAAAACCGCCCCTTTGTCATGCTGAAATGGGCAATGAGCCTTGATGGACGGACATCCACCGATTCAGGGCAATCTAAATGGATATCCTCTGAGGTGTCCAGACGCATGGCACACCGCATGCGTTCATGGTATGATTGTATTGCTGTTGGCGCAGGCACAGTGTTGATGGACAATCCTCAACTTACTGTGCGCCTCTCCGGTTACAAGCGTCGCCAGCCAGCCTGCATTATCCTGGATACAACGTTTCGGACTCCCCCCGATGCCGCTCTTTTCAAGGCGGAACGGAGGGTTATCATTGCGGGGGGGGCGGTCAGGGATGCGGCAATCAGGAAAAGGTCCCTCAGCCTTGAGGCTCAGGGCGCCGAGATAATACATCTGCCCATAAGGGGCGGTCTGGTGGATATCCCATCTCTCATGCAAAAACTCTACAAGATGGGTTTTCAATCCCTCTTTGTTGAGGGGGGAAGACATGTAGCGGGGAGTTTTTTCAAGGCAGAGATGGTGGACAAGCTGGGGGTCTTTCTGTCATCACGAATCATTGGCGGATTGAAGTCCGCCTCTCCGCTCCTCTTCAAGGGTCCGCTCTCCATAAAGGATTGTCCTAACTTCACCATAGATAAAATTAAACGTTCCGGCACTGATTTTTATCTTGAAGCCTACCCTGTATAAATGTTTTTTATCATAGAAATATTCAAAATATAAAATCAGGAGTTTTGATTTTTGGTGAGATGGGATTCTGCCATGGAGCGAATGCTCATGGGAATAGCCGGAGGCACGGGCTCCGGAAAAACCACAGTGGCTAAGGCAATCCGCCGCCAGCTCTCCGAGGAAGAGGTGGTGATTATCAGCCATGACATGTATTATTGCGACAACAGCCATCTATCCATGGATGAACGGGAAAGGATAAATTATGACCACCCCGATGCCTTAGATAACGACCTCCTTATAAAACAGTTAAAAGAATTGCGCGGCGGAAAGACAATCCCGCGCCCCATTTACAGTTTTACAAGCCACACACGTCTCAATGAAACCGTGCCGGTCAAGCCTGCAGATGTGATAATTGTTGAAGGGATTCTCGTCCTTGCTCATCCGGAGTTGCGCAACATACTTGACATCAAGATATTTGTGGATACAGACCCTGATGTGCGGTTTATCCGCCGCCTGACCCGCGATATCAAGGAGCGCGGCCGTTCTGTCCAGTCAGTGATTGACCAGTATCTGAATATCGTCCGCCTGATGCACATGGAGTTCGTGGAACCATCCAAACGGTATGCGGATATTATCCTGCCCGAAGGCGGCTTTAACAAGGTGGCGGTTGACCTCATTATTACCAAAATACGGAGCATCCTCAATGAAAACAGAACTATCCCCGACGACGAGCATTGATATCTCGTTTCTGGGCAAGTATAAAAGACTTAAGTTCCTTGTGGTCGGGGATGTGATGCTGGACCATTACATCCAGGCGGATGTGGAACGGACATCACCGGAAGCCCCCGTGATTGTGGCATCAGTGCAATCGGAGCATTACGTTCCGGGCGGGGCGGCAAACGTTGCCGCAAATCTAAAGGCGATGGGGGCGAATGTTCTTCTCGCCGGTATTATTGGAAATGATAAAAGTGGAGATGTCCTCAGCTCCCTCCTTGAGGAAAAGGGTATCGGTATCAACATCCTCTTAACCGACCCTGACCGCTCCACCACACTGAAGACCCGCATCATGGCGCGGGGTCAGCAGATTTTACGCCTTGACCGTGAGGTCAAAACCCCCGTTGGTGAAAAATTCGTAATCCAATTAAAAAATTTCCTCCGGCGAAATGCCGGCGGGATAAATGGCATCATCATTTCAGATTATGCCAAGGGGTTATGCACTAAGGAATTCCTCGAACCGGTTATTGAATTTGCGAAGCGCCACGGCATTACCACCCTCTGCGACCCCAAAGGTAATGACTTTTCGAAATATCGCGGTGTGGACATATTGACGCCGAATTTCAGGGAGGTCCAGGAGGCAACAAAACTTTCCATAAAAGATAATAAAACCTTAGAGAGGGCGGCGCAAAAGATTATCAGAATCACAGATTCCAAAGCCGTCGTTGTCACGCGCGGGGCGGAGGGTGTTTCACTTTTTATTAACCGCAAGCCGCCGATTCACATCCCCACCCATGCGCAGGAGGTGTATGATGTGACAGGCGCCGGCGACACATTCATCAGCCATTTCTCCCTTGCTCACCTTGCAGGTCTGCCATACCGCCAGGCGGCGCATATCGCCAATTTTGCCAGCGCCATTGTTGTTGGGAAATTGGGCGTCGCCGTTGTGAGCCCGGAAGAGCTGGTCTCTTTCATCCGCACTGAAACCTTCGTGATAAAGATTAAAACACTGGAAGAACTGGTTGAGATTATAAAGGGGCTTAAAGCCAGTGGCAAAAAGGTGGTTTTCACCAATGGGTGTTTTGACCTCATCCATATTGGCCACATCAAATTTCTTCAGGAGGCGAGAAGCCTCGGGGACTGTTTGATTGTGGGCATCAATACGGACACCTCGGTGAGAAAGGTGAAGGGACCGGGACGCCCCATCATCGGGGAAAATGAACGTGCAGACCTCCTGGCGGCGCTTCACTGGGTGGACTATGTGGTTCTTTTTGACGAAACCACGCCTGAACCCATGCTTCGCGCCCTCAAGCCCGATATCCTTGTTAAGGGGAAAAATTTGCGCCCGGAGGAGATTGTCGGATTTGAGATTGTTAAAGGTTACGGAGGTGAGGTTCGCCGCCTTCCCTTTTTCTCAAATATCTCAACATCTGAGCGGCTGAAGGATATTGTTAAAACCCTAAAAAACAAATAAATCCCACCACCATATAAATGAGGTACCGGTCACCGACAGGGCGCGGACGATGTGGAAATGTTTATTCCCGTTCCGGAGGTGTTTCCACAGGAGGCGCTGACCTCCGGCTCTCCGTATTGGGGAAGTCATCAATATTTATTTTTTTTCCCATATCGGGTTTAGAATTAATCTCAGGTGTGGGAGACCGGGGTGTCTTGGGCATGAGGACCCCTTCCTGAGGCTTGCCCGAAGGATAAAATGGCGCACCCGGCCTGATAAAACCCCTCATACCATCGAGAGAGATTTCAACATCCACCTCGCATGTCCCGTCTTCAAGATGTCGGGTCTCCACCCTTCTTGCCCCACGAAGAAAGGACTCAAATCTGGACCTGATTTCATCATTCTCCGTTATAAAATTGCGGACGGTAGTATTTGCAGTGATATGAACCCCCTTGATATTCTCACCCAGATTGCGCAGGGCATCATGATGGGCGGCACGCTCAGCCATGAGCTTGCCCTGGGGAGTATCCTTCAGGTCATCGGGGGCAACGCCGGAACCTGACGCCTTGATAGTCAGGTGATACCATGACTCCTCAGGCGGAGGCACATCACTCACCGGAACTGACTCCGCAATGGGATTGGGAACACCATGCCCCTCTGCGGAGATGACATCACTATAATATGCGAACTGTCTCCGAAGTACTCGCTGGAGTAAAACCACAGGGATTTCCATACGGACTGTGCATGTCCCATCGGGTTCCCAGCGTGTGACAACAATACGCGCCCCGCGCAGGACGGCATCAACATTGGACCTGATTTCATCATTCTCCGTAACAAAGTTGCGGACGGTGGTTCTTGAGTCGATGCGCACGCCATATATGGTCTCTGCGAGGTTGCGCTGGGCATCCTTGATGGCTGCCTGTTTTGCCATAAGGCGCGCCTGCTGGGGAGAACTCACCACCGTTGTTTGTGCGCTCACAAGACTGAGGCAGGCGAGAAATACCGCCATCCCCACAAGATATGTCAAAAAACGATGAGCCATTGTTAATCCCTCCTTCCCGCATAATCTATAATTATCGCACCACATTGCGTATCTGATTCAAATCGATTCTCATATCCACCTCACAGGTGCCGTCATTGTTATAGCGCGTATCCATGACTGGCGACATTCGGATAATGCCATCCACCCGGGAGCGGATATAATCATTCTGGGTCATGAAATTTTCAACGGTGGTATGGGAATTAATCGCCACACCCTTTGCCGTTTCAAGGAGCTGACGCTGGGCGTCTCTGAGAGCCGCCTGTTTTGCCATAAGGCGCGCCTGTGCAGAATTCATGCCTTCGGAAGCCACTCCGGTGCCGGTTACATTATACCAGTCAGGAGCCACATTATATGCACAGCCGGATAAAAACATCAAAGAGGCAAGAAAAACACCTAACCCCAAGATTTTCAACATTTTAGACTTCATTTTCCGCATTTCCCTCCCTTTATTTTGAAACATTGTCACTTAAAGTAATCTGCCAGAATTATGCCATGTGCAAGATTAATTTTATCAATGATTTACATATATTCTCTTCACTTCTGGGGGCTTCTTGTTCACCATTCGGACATCCGGTTTGTCCCAATCTCGGACAGTCGGATAAAATTTGCATAATATTGCCAAAACTGACCTTCCTGAGATTGTCATCCCATTCACCAAACCCGGATGTCATATAAATAATCCTTGATTTATAGTGGGTGTGGCAATCATTATATTATGTGAAAATTGTGAAATTGCGAGTGATGAAAAATGGATGGCAATCTTCAACATGAAGAAAAGGAGCTTACGGAACTTCTTCTTCCCCTTTTGAAAAAATACAGGGAGAAATTTCTCCAGACTGCCACAAAAATAAAGGATGAGACTGTATCTGACACTGTTCACGACCTGCGTGTGTCCATCCGGCGGCTCCGCGCCCTGATTACACTTTTTAACGACATTTCCTCCAAGCTCAAACCAAAGGCTTTTAACCGCGCCTTGCGAAGGCTATTAAAACCTTACGGAAGTCTGAGAGACCAGTATATCCAGATGAATATATTGAAGGCAAGCATCTCTCAGGATGAACAGTTCCTGAACCCTTATCTCGACCGGTTGAATAAAAAGGTCGCAAAACTGGAGAATATCCTGAAAAAGCGGATTAAAACCATAGACCTGTCGGGGGTGGAAGACCTCCTGGGGAGATTAATCAATCTGAATAAAATCCAGATACCCAGGAACAAAAGACCTCACGGGGCGGTTGAAAAGTCCATTCCCTTTTTCGTCTCGCGCTCCATCCTGCAGAAATTTCTGATTGCATGCTTTGCCTATCTCCCACTCATCTCTAAGGAAGAATTGAAACAGGATTTCCACAAGCTGCGTGTGGCTGTGAAAAAACTCCGATACAAGGTGGAAATCCTTCAACCCCTTCTCTCTCAGGATTTCTCAGAGGAGGCATTGAGCATTTTCCGACAAATCCAGGATGCCATGGGGGAAACCCACGACCGCGATGTTGCAATGGATGATGTGACATCCTTTTTCAGGAAAAAGGACCCCAATATCTTAGAAAGCCCTGCATACAAGAAATGGCTGGAAAATATGGGTGCGGAACGCCATAAATATTACAAAAGGAGCCTTGAACTATTAAAGCAGCTTGAAAAGGTGAACTTTTTCCACCCTGAAAAACCCGCAAAATCTGATTCCGCCGCCAGCTCTTCTTCAAAGGATTAAATGGCTGAAGCGCGGCGACGCCTGAACTGCCCCAACCTGACCTGCCGGTCGCTCTTCCTTACTCCTTCAGATGTTTGAGGAAGGTTTTTTCGTCAAGGATAGTGACGCCGAGGGTTTTTGCCTTGTCATATTTGGAACCGGCGTTTTCACCCGCAATCACATAATCGGTCTTTTTTGAGACATTATCAGTTGTTTTGCCGCCGCGTTTTTCGATTTCCTCCCTTGCGGCATTTCGCTCCATGCTTGAAAGCGTCCCTGTGAGGACAAATGTTTTACCGGCAAAAAATGCGGAGACCGCTGTTTGAGCGACTGCTGTCGTGAGCGGCTCCTTTCGAGGGTTGACCCCCATTTTAAGGAGCTTCTCTATCAGCTGGATATTATCCGAATTTCCGAAAAAGTCATAAACACTCTCCCCCATCACATCCCCGACGCCCGGAGTTGAGCGAATTTCCTCTAAGGATGCCTTTTGCAACTTTTCAAATGTGCCAAAATGCCTTGCCAGAATCTTTGCCGATTGGAGTCCCACATACCGGATGCCGAGGGCAAAGAGGAATGATGCAAGCGGACGGCTCTTGCTGTGTTCTATGGCGGCAACAAGATTTGTGGCGGATTTTTTCGCCATGCGTTCCAGCTCAGCCACCTTTTCAATCGTAAGTGCATAAAGGTCGCCAAAGTCCTTCACAAGTCCCTTGTTCACCAGTTGATGCACCAAAGCATCTCCCAATCCCTCAATATCCATGGCATCCCGTGAGGCGTAATGGCGGAGACGTTCTTTTATCTGTCCCGGACAGCTGACATTCTGACAGCGTATCGCCACCTCCTCCTCATCACGAATGAGCGGCGAACCGCAGATGGGGCAGGTCTCAGGGAAGACAAATTCCAGCTCCTCACCCGTGCGCACGGATTTCACCACAGCCGAGACCTTCGGGATAACATCTCCCCCCTTCTCAATAATCACACGGTCTCCAATCCGGATATCCTTTCTCCGGATTTCATCCTCATTATGGAGTGTGGCGCGTGAGATGGTTGAGCCTGCCAGAAAAACCGGCTCTAAGACGGCGACAGGTGTGACCGTGCCGGTGCGCCCCACCTGCAGGATGATGTTTTGCAGTTTCGTCTCCGCCTGTTCGGCGGAAAATTTGTATGCGACACACCATCGGGGCGCCTTAGCCGTGGAACCAAGCCTGTCATAAAGGGCGCGTTCATTAAGCTTGATGACAAGACCGTCTATTTCATAGGTGAGGAATTCCCTGCGTTTTTCCCACTCCGCCGTGAGCTGGATGACCTCACCGATATTACGGCAAAGTCGGCGGTTCGGATTCACGCACAGACCGATTTGTTCCAGAAAATTAAGGAGCTCCCAATGGGTCTCAGGCAGTGAGGCATCTGTTGCCCCAACGCCATAGAAGAATGTTGAAAGCGGTCGTGTGGCGGTTATGGAAGGGTCAAGGAGCTTGAGAGAACCTGCGGCGGCATTCCGCGGGTTTGCAAAGAGAATCTCGCCCTCCTTTTTTCTCTCCTCATTCAATTTTTCAAATGCGAGGCGGGGAAGATACACCTCTCCACGCACCTCAATCTGCGCCCCTTTTAATCCCCCCGCACGAAGACGTAATGGGACGTTGCGTATTGTCCGGACATTGGCAGTAACATCATCCCCCTGGAAACCGTCCCCACGGGTGGCGGCGCGAGCAAGAATGCCGCCACTATACAAAAGAGAAAGTGACACGCCGTCAATCTTGAGCTCCATCACATATTCCATATCTTTATTGAGCGGCAACCCCAGGAAGCGTTTTGCCCGCTCATCAAAATCGCGCAATTCCTCATGTTCATACGTATTGGCGATACTGAGCATGGGGATTTCGTGGACAACTGTCGAGAACCCTTCGGTGAGTTTCTCTCCAATCCGCATGGTGGGCGATGATGGGGATTTCAGCTGAGGATATTCCTCTTCCAGGTCCTGGAGTTCCTTCATAAGGAGGTCATACTGGCGGTCGCTGATTTCCGGGGCATTTTTGACGTAATAGAGATAATTGTGGCGCTCAATCTCACGCCGAAGTTCCTCAATCCTGCTCCGGATTTCCTCGAAGGACGGTTTATGTGAGGATTTACCAACCATAGCTGAGTCGTTCGGCGAGGTCCCGTGAAAGACCCTGAGCAATTATGGCATCCTGAGCTGCCTGGATGTCATAAGGGATTCGTTTTATCTGCACCTTACCGGTTTCAAAATCCAGGATAAGGTAACAGGCGTTCGGATTGCGGTCGCGCGGCTGACCGACACTGCCAACGTTAATCAAATAACGGCGGTTCTCAAGGATATCGATCTCCGGTGTTTCGGGGCTAGAGAGGTCATCCCGATAGTTCGTGATGATAAAAGGCTGATGGGAATGTCCGATAAAACAGAATTGTTCCGAGAAATAATCGAAATTAAGCCGTGCCTCACCCATGGTCAGGATATAATTCCACTCACTGGGGTTATCCGGAGATGAATGGACAAAGAACATGTTATCCGCCTTGAGGGTCAGGGGCAGGGAGTGCAGGAAAGCCCCATTTTCCGACGTAAGTATACTGCGTGTCCAAAGAACGGCATGTTTTGCCACTTCATTGAAGTAGCTGATATCCGTCAGGTCAAGAACGGCATGGTCATGGTTGCCGGCAATGACAGGGCAATTGCGTTGTCTCAAGAGGTCGCAACATTCATTTGGGAAGGCGCCATAACCCACCACATCTCCACAGCAAAAAAGGCGGTCCACATTTTCACCGTCCAGGGCTTTCAGAATGGCCTGCATTGCATGGAGATTTGAATGGATATCGGAAAAGATACCAACGCGCCTGAATTCATTCATAGTCATAAGTTTTTCCAGTCAGTTGCTTCAGAAATTGCGCGGCCTGTTTGCGAATGATCCGGCTGGGATTATGAAGCGCCTTGAGCCATATCTCCACCTCCTTTGGATTGACCCCCTTTGGCAGGTCCGCCGGTACTTCCAAAGGTTTTGCCCTTTCCCCTGCCTCCGGCACATATTTTTTCACCACCTCCGCATGTGCCTCATAAGGTTTGCTTACAGGCCCTGGTTCAAGAGATACTTCTTCCATTCCCCACCTATCCTTCACCGGCTCCCCAGGCTCTGTAAACGGCTCAACCATCATTTCCTGTTTTTCCAAGATTTTTTCCTCAAGAGCAACACTTTCAGGTTCAGATGTAAGTTGCTCCCATGCGGCTTGCATCTTTGCAACCTCTTCCACCTCCGCACGCAGTTCTTCCTCCAATTCCTCACTCTGAGTCTCTTTCATATCATCAGATATTACCTTCTCCACTTCCTGGGCAATCTCCTCCTCAGGAAAGGGTGTTTCATCTTCCACAATCTCATGTGGGACGCGTCCGGTAATCTGGAGCATCTCCGGCACACCAGCAATATAGAAATTCATAGCGGTTGAGCCGAACTGTAATGTATCGCCGTCCTTGAGCGAAGCCTCACGTGTAAATTTGCCGTTCAGCATGGAGCCTCGCCAGCTCTTGAGGTCCTTGATAAAGAAACTCATTCCCTGCTTGAAAATCATGGCATGTTTCTTGGAGACAAACCAGTCGTGGAGACAGATGTCATTATCCGATGAGCGACCGACATAGGTTTCATCCTTAGTGATCCTGAATTCCTGTCCTCTCTGTTTTCCCTTTTCAATCACAAGTCGCGCTGCAGGCGTCCTGTCCACAATCATGGTGCGTTCAGCGCCAAAGGCATCCGAGATAAGCTGCTCATCACTAATCTTCTTATTTTCAAATTGAATTGTATGTTTACCTATAGTAATAGTATCGCCATCGAAGAGTTCTATCTTATTGACACGCACATTGTTGACAAATGTGCCATTGGCGCTGTTGAGGTCAGTGAGGATATATTTTTCGTCGCTCCGGCGGATGCGGGCATGGTTCCGTGATACACTTAAATTCTCTATCGCGATGTCATTATCCCTTGCCCGTCCAATACTCATGACCTCTTTATCAAAAAGATATTTTTGAATAACCTTGTCTCCCAACTTGACAATTATATCAGGCATAAAAACATCACCTCAACCTCTCAAAATAATGATAATATTTCTAAATAAATAGACTCTTCTAATTATCTTTATCCCCGCCTCTTGTCAAACGGTTTTTTTACCACAAAAATATCGGCAGTGCATACAAGCCCATGCGTGGAAACAAATCATATCGGTTTTTGGATTTAAGTGATGTCAGACACGATGAAAGAACAGGTGTCAAAATAAATCAAAAATCTCATTGCGCCTTGGGATAATGACTTCCATGCCAAGGATTTCCCGCAGGCGCCCGGCTAAGGCTTCAGACTGATCCGGTTCCCCATGAACGACAAAGATTTTTTTAATGTCCCCTTGCCTGCTGACGGCTGTGGCAAATTCGGGGAGTCCATTTGCATCGGCATGGGCGCTGAATTCATTCATGATGGCAACCTCAGCCCTCAGATTATACATCTCGCCGAAAATCCGCACCGTTGGCTGGCGTTCCGCAATCTTGCGTCCCAATGTGTCCACCGCCATGAATCCCACAATTAAGATGAGGTTGGCAAGGTTTTCAATATTGTTCTTAAGATGGTGAAGAATCCGTCCCGCCTCGCACATCCCGGAGGCGGAGAGAATGACACAGGGCTTTTTCAGGTCATTCAGCGCCTTGGACTCCTCCACCGTCCTGACATAGGTGAGCGTTTCAAAACCAAACGGGTCTCTCCCCTCAAGGAGGAGGTCGCGCATCTCGGGACCATAACATTCATAATGACTGCGAAAGATTTCCGTCACATTGACAGAAAGTGGGCTATCCACAAATACAGGTATCGGGGGAATAAGTTTCTGGTCAATGAGTCGCTTCATGCTGAAGACAAGTTCCTGTGTGCGTCCCACTGAAAAGGCGGGAACTATGATTTTCCCTCCCCTTGCCACAACACGATTGATGATGCCTGCCAGTTTTTCATCGGATTGGGCAATATCACCATGAAATCTGTTTCCATAAGTGCTTTCGATAATCAGGATGTCAACATTATCGGGGATTTCAGGGTCTCTCAGTATGGGCATATTTTTTCTCCCAAGGTCGCCGGTGAAAAGGATGCGTTGAATATGCCCATTTTTTCGGACATCAATGACTGTAAGGGCGGAGCCGAGGATGTGCCCGGCATCAAGGAAGGTCACGAGTACATCCTTCAGGACGTGGAACGTCTTATGGTAATAAACCCCGTGAAAATTATAAAGGCATTTTTCCGTATCTTCAATGGTGTAGATGGGTTGAAGGGGAGGGAGCCCCCTCCGTGCCCTTTTTTTGTTCAGAAATTCAATATCCTTTTCCTGGATATGCGCACTATCCCGCAACAGGGCGCTGGAGAGGTCAAGTGTGGCGGTGGTGCAGAAAACAAAGCCATCAAAGCCCTGTTTTCTCAAATTCGGGATGTTTCCGCAATGGTCAATGTGGGCGTGGGAGAGTATAAGGGCGGTGACCTCTGCAGGCTTGAAGGGAAAATTCAGGTTTCGTTCACGGCTCTCCTCGCGCCTTCCCTGAAAAAGACCGCAATCAAGTAGAATTTTCTTATCTCCCATGTGGAGCATGTGCATGGAACCCGTTGTATTTTGAACGGCGCCATGAAATTGAAGACGCACCTTTTCATCCATAAGACACTCCTGAAGATTGGAAAGGATTGATACCACGGAAGGCCCTTTGGAGAGCTATGTGAAGCATATTCAGAGACAAGTAAAAACGAATTCCATTCCCATAAAATATCCCGGAGTAAGGTTTACTCGTGAGTCGATTCAGTCACGGCTTTAATACAGAGATTGACAGTCTTGGTATCCTCTTCTGTGATTTTTTCAAAACTGATGCCATAATTGGTCACCGGGATACGCCCCAGGTTATCGTAATCCAGCCAGACAATTCTGCCGAAAAGTGTATGAGCCTTTTCAATACCAGGGGGTGTAAGCGTAACCCTGACCAGGCGGGTGGAACTCAAAAGCATCTTATATGTAGCGTCATCTATATCCGTGGTCCTGAGTTTCATACCCCGTTGGCTGATATCCTGAATCACTGCCTCATGATTATAAGGAGAAAAGGTTTCCTCCGGGATGAGAATCCGGACTCTGGCAATAATATTGGACTGGACTCTGGTGGATTTTCTTTTCTCTTCCATTGGGTTCCTTACTCCTTTTCTTTATCAACAATCTCGTGGGATTGCGTATTTGATTGTGCATGTTGCACGGCGCGTCTGGAGGGAATTGACAATTTAAAAATACTGCCGCCTTCGGGATTATCTTCAACCCAGATATCGCCTTCAAGTGCCTTTGCAGCCAGTTTGCTAAAGGCTAACCCCAGCCCGACACTTGGTTTGTTATGAAGAAAGAGTTCGCTGGCACCGAACTTTTCGAAAATCCTCTGCTTGTGTTTATCCTCAATTCCGGGACCATTATCCTTCACACTAATAAAAACATGCTCGCCGGAGGAATCAGTGGAGGCGGATATGGTTATTTCCTGACCCTTTTTGGAGAATTTGATGGCATTATTTACAAGGTTGTCCAGAATTCGGCTGATGAGCATGGAGTCAGCCTCCATTTTAAAACCCTCTTCACCGCACAGAAGTTTCAATTTTATTTCGCTGAACTGTGCAAGATTAGCCATCCGCTCAACACATTGCCGAAGACAATCGCCAATGGTGAACTCCTCCCAGAAAAGGGGCAGCTTGTTGTTTTCCAATCTGCCAACATCAAGAAAATTCTGCAACATCTGGTTCAACCGATATGCGTGATTCTTAATTTGCTGAGCCAGCACGGGGGGCGAAATAGGGGATGGGAGGGTTCCGTCAAGGAAGGAGCAATATCCATAGATCGCCTGAAGTGGATGACGCATATCATGTGCCAGCATGTTGATGAGATTATCCCGCATGTTTTCCATCCCCTTAACCTCTTCCACACCTTGCGACATCTTCTGATATTGTTCCCACATGCGAAGCATGGCGCTGATGGTGATCTTCAAACGAGCCTTATTAACAGGTTTTGTCAGGACGGCATCCGGCAGGCTGGCGGGAATTCCCTCCAGGATTTTGTTTTCCACATCGTCAATGCAGGAGAGTAAAACGACCGGGATGGTGGAGTATTCGGAGGATTGTTTCACCATTTTGCATAATTTAAATCCATCAGGGTCGGGCATAATGATATCCAGAATCAGTGTGGAAGGATGCAGGGAGCCAAGCAGTTCAATGACTTCGTTACTTTTGTTTGTGGCATGGGTTCGAATGCCCATCTGCTCAAGATAACTCTTTATGACAAGTAGACTCTGCTCATCGTCATCTACAATCAAGACGAGCGGATCATTCATCTGGAGTTGCTCCCCTAATGTCCCACGCAGGTTTGGTCGAATATATTCTTGAATTCATCCTCAAAGCTGAAAAAGCTTTCCACAACAAGAGGATCAAAATATTTTCCCTTGTCATCAGCAATATATTTTCGCACATCATCATGACTCATCGCCTGCTTGTAAATCCTTTTTGACCTCATGGCGTCATAGACGTCCGCCAGAGCGATGATACGGGCACAAAGGGGGATGGACTGCGCCGTAAGTCCCTCACAATAGCCTGTGCCATCATACCTCTCATGGTGATACATGGCAATTTTCATCCCCATGGATAAGAAACTCTTTTCTCCGTAAAGAGAGATTGCTGAATTCAATATGCGCCCCCCAATAATGACGTGTTCTTTCATTATCTGCATCTCTTTGGAAGTATAACGACCTGGTTTGTTCAAAATATTATCGGGGATTCCCACCTTTCCAATATCGTGGAGCTGGGCAGCCATAACCAGACTGTCAATATAGGAATCAGTAATATACTGCTGAAGGTCGGGAGAGATTCTGAGCAACTGTTCGGACAAAAGTCGCGCATACTTGGATATACGATGGATGTGCTCTCCAGTGGAGGGGTCGCGCGCCTCTGCCAGATTGGCAAGAAGGAGAATGGACATCTCCTCGGTTTTTGAAAGACCTTCAAGACTGGAGGATGCGGTGGTTTCCAGCCGCCTGCAATAGTTTTGAAGATAGTCAATCTCCTGCTGCATCTTACTTCTCGTGGCAGATAACCGCATCAAGGAGCGGATATGGATGAGGAGGTCTGTCTTGTTAATTGGTTTAAACAACAAACCATCCGGAAGACTATGAGGTCGGGTTAGTATATCCTTCTTGATTTCCTCTGAGGAGGTGACAAATATGACGGGGATATTGCCTGTGATTGGGTTAAAGCGAATTTCATCACAGACTTCAAATCCATTCAATCCGGGCATAAGGACATCAAGAAGTATCACATCTGGCAGATGTTTACGGGCGAGATTTAAGCCCTCCAGACCATTTCGAGCCGTTATAATCTTGACGGGCAAACCCGCCATATATCCCTCAAGCACCTGAGCGTTGATGGGATTATCGTCAATAAGGAGCACAAGAAACTGCTCATCCATACAGCTTTAACCCACAAATACTTCTGACTTTTTCCCTCAAATATTTGAGTAAGTTTTTATTATACCTTATGTATAGAAGTCAATGATAAAAAGTTAAAACACATTTTTAAATTGTCTATACATCTGAAACAAGATTGCCGTGAGGTATACAATCATGCTATCGCGTCAAGAGCATACGGTTGATAGTGGCGAGGAGGGTCTTCATCTGAATGGGTTTTGATAGATATTCATTTGCGCCTGCCTTCAGACACTGCTCACGGTCCGCCTCCATAGCCAGTGCCGTCACAGCTATTACGGGCAGTTTGGATAATCGTTCATCGGCACGGATTTTTTTCAGAAGGGTGAGCCCGTCTATCTTTGGTATCTGGATGTCGAGAAGCATAAGGTCTGGTTTGGATGTCTGAAGCTTGTTCCATGCCTCCTCCCCATCCTCGGCTGGCGTCACCTCATAACCCGCCTGTGTAAGAAAATCATAAATAATCTGCATATTGGTGCGGTTATCTTCCACTGCAAGGATAAATCCCATCTTGGTTGTCTGGCGCTTCAGGTCATCTTTTGCCTCTTTGGGGGTCTTTGTTTTTATCCTGACTTCTTCATACTCGTAGAGACCTCTGGGATATTCACGCAATTCCTCCTCCGTAAAACCGATGGGGATTTGAATGGTGAACACGCTTCCCTTATCAATCTCGGATTGCACGGAGATTGTGCCGTTGTGCATTTCAACCAATTTTTTACACAGGGATAAACCAAGTCCTGCGCCTTCATGTCTCCTCGCAAGTGAGCTATCAATCTGGACGAAGGGGTCAAAAATGATGGATTGTTTTTCTGGGGGAATGCCAATCCCCGTATCCCATATGGCAAATTTGAACACATTTCCCTCCCTCATGGTTTTTAATCCCATTTTACCTTCAGGAGGTGTGAACTTCACGGCGTTTGTGAGGAGATTCACAAGGACCTGTTTCATTCGCTTTTCGTCAACCTTGATGACCGTGATATTCTCCTGTCTTTCGAATTCCAATGTAATGCGGTTTTTGGCGGAGCGCTCCTTAACCATGCGCAGGCTGGATTCGCAGATTTTCTGGACATCCACAGTATCCAGCTTGAAATCAAGCATGCCAGCGGAGATTTTTGTGAGGTCCAGGATGTCATTAATGAGTTCAAGAAGATGGCGTCCGCTCTCCCTGATAGCCGTCACATATTCCAGTTGTTTGTCACTGAGAGAGCCGTAAACCTGGTCTTCCAGGATTTCACTAAGACCCAGGATTCCATTCAGTGGTGTCCGCAATTCATGGCTCATATTGGCAAGAAATTCATCCTTCATGCGGTTAGCCTTGGCAAGTTCAGCCCCTTGAATTTCCAGTTCCCTTGTCCGCTCCAGCACCCTTTGTTCCAGAGTTTCAAGAAGGTCTATCATCTGCAGGTTCAACGCAACCTGGTTGGCAATGCCGCTGAAAAGGGCGAGATCATCCGAAGTATAAGCCTGTGGGGAGTATTTTTGAACCGCGAGGAATCCAATGATTTTTCCTCCTGTAATCAGGGGGACAAACAGGAGTGAATCCGGTCGGTTGCCGGGTGTGCGAAAAGGAATCTTGTCACTGAATGTATCCTGACCATCCCTGGGTGTCAAAAGCATCTGTCCTTTAGAATTTCGAAGAATCTCTTCGCATAGAGTGCCTTTCACTGGAATGAGAGAGGGAGTCTCCGGAATATTCATGACCTGGTATTTGCCGTTGATTGTGTCCGTTTTATATATGGGGGTTATCTTTTGCACGGAATCATCATAACGGATGAAACTGAAGGCATCACAGGGTAGCATTTTATTAGCCAGCTGATGAACGGTCTGGCACAATTCGTTTATACTCTTTAATGCTGCAAGAGCCATGGAGACGGACAACAACTGGGAGACATGCTTTGCATCACGTTTTTTCTCCTCATTGGAGATGGATGCCTGGAGCCCAAGGGCGATCTGGCGTCCAACGCGGAGGAGATAAACCAGGTCGTTGGATGTAAATTTATTGGTGGTGCCACTATAAAGCGATAAAATGCCCACACACTGGTCTTCCACCTGAAGTGGGACAATAATAATAGACCTGGGTTTGAAGTCGCCCATGCCAAATCTGGTGAAATTGGAAAAGCCACCTGTGCTGTCCGCTTCCCTGAGAAAAATCTCCGCCTTAAGTTCCCTGAGGCATCCCCCCACAAATGGGTCGGCATCGGGATACCAGTCAGTATGCCCGAATGTCTTTTTCCCCTCGTCACTTGTCCTTTCCACCTCAATGAGATTATGTGCCACGCGACCAGTGTTATCATATATGCTGAGATACATCCCATCGAAATCAAACTCCTCATCAAGGGCATGGTAAATATCATTGGCATAATTTTCAGGGGGGAGAAGTCTGGATGCCATCTCGGTGATTTTATTGAGAAATGCCATATGGCGCAGGTAGGTTTCACGGGATGCTTCGGCGCGTTTCACCTCTGTGATATCCTGTCCCACAACAAGGCAGCCATCCGTCTCATTCAGGGTATTCTTGAGAAGATAGATATTCATGAGAATGGTTTTGCCGATTGACTCATCTTCAACTTCAACCTGTCTGACATCCCCATTTCCCATGACATTCCCGAAGGAGTTTATAACCTCTGAATATTTATTACTGAGGACATCCTGGCATTTCACGCCAAGAATATTAGCCATGTTCAAGTTATACATTCTTGCGAATGCAAGATTTGCCCTCCGGATAACATTGTTTTTATCAATAATGATTACCATGTCCTTCATGGAGTCAAAGGTCTGTGCCCATTCCCTGGCGGCATTAGAGATTTCCTTGACCTCACGTTCCCTGATTATAGCCAGTGTGGCTTGCTGGGCAAGAATCTCCAGCTCTCGAATCTCATCCTCTTCAAACACATCATCCCTGTCACAGAACACATTGATGGCGCCTTTAATTGTCTGCTCCTGAATCAATGGAATGCTTGCAAACGAGCGAAATCCCAGTTTCAAAAGATGCTGGTATTTCTGTTCACCGGCGATTTCCTTTTCCAGAGATTGGATGACCTGGGAGTTGCCGGTTTTCAACGCATTAGTAATAATTTGATAAATGGGGTCCTTCTCTTTCGATTCCAGAAAGATGGTAAGATATTCACGCCCTTCGCCATCAAAGGCAACCGGCTCAAGAAAGGATTCCTTATTAATCATGCCTATCCAGCAGAATGTGTATCCGAGGATTTGGGTCAGAGCGCGGCAGATGCTTTTCAAGATTTCCTCGGCATCTGTCTGGGCAGTGATACTGCGTTCGATCTCCCCCAGAAGTGCTTGTCGTGTGGAAGCCTTTTTGAGTCTTTTAGTAAGATGAAGGAGCGCTTCCGCATCCCTTTTTTGCCGTGTGATATCATGACCTATAATCTGGGTGACATTCTGGCCCTTGATGGCTAATGGGGTGATTTCCAGCAGGAAACACTTATTATCCCCTTTTTTTGTGATGACTTCAACCTCACACTGCATCGGGGTTTTCTGGTCAGAATGCCCCATCTGCTGCAAGATTTGTTCCAGCAGAGAGAATGACTCTGGTGTCAGAAGGGATTGCCATCCGCCTTCGCGGAGTTTTTCAATGGAATCCACACCAAAGGCGGAAAGTGTTGCCTTATTAGAGAATGTTATCTGTTTTTCTATAAGATAGGTGATTGGCGTGCGTGACTCTTCCACCAGGGCACGATATTTTGCCTCATCATCCCGAAGTGTTTCCCTCAAACGCATCGTCTCTAAGTGCGGTGCACAGTAATTGGCGACGATTTGCAGGCGTTGCAGGTCATCCTCATTATAGGCATATGGTATGTAGCTCTGGAGTGAAAGAAGTCCCACAACGCCTGTCTTGCTCCGCATGGGGACATACATAATGCTGGAGGAGGGGCGGCTCTTGTCACCAAAGGGGAAAGGGGAACATTCCGCGCTTCCAGGCGGGCGGTTTATCAATACCGGCTCACCATCGAGACATTTTCTGAGGGGTGAACGTTCTTCAACCGGAAAGATTTGGACAGGTGGGGGCACCTGGGTGCGAGCCCCATCAATTTCATCCACAAAATATATCGGAATTTCTTGCTGTGTTTCAGCATCATAGCCTTCGAGAAAATATGCATTGAAGCGAAAGACCTGACTGAGGATACCAAGAATTTGCTCAGCCATTTGGGTCATGGAATTCACGGCAATAAGACGCTTGCCCAGCCTGATGAGGGCGGTCTGGAAGGCGAGAATATTTTCGAGTTCCTGTCTTATCTGGTCATATTTCTGGCGCGCCTCGCCAAAACCCCCGACCGCCTCAATAACGCCCTCATTATTTTTGATGGGAAAAAGTTGATAACGAATATATGTCTCAATATTGGAAGGACAGGCGGCATATTTGACGAGCGACTTTCCAGTTTCCCTGATTATGCGAATGTCATTTCGGAAATCCAGGTCGGTGGATTCTGGATAGAGGTCTGCATTGGATTTTCCAATCATCTTCTCAACCGGGATATTCAAAAGCCTTCCAAGCGCCTCATTAGCATAAATATAGCGTCCTTCCAAGTCCATTAGAAACAGAGCCTCATCCATCTGGGATGCCAGACTGCTGATAAGGGAAATTTTACTTTTTTGTTTCATATATTCAATCCATGCCCTATGGGATTTAATTTATTTATTTACAATACATATTATTATTTGAGGGGCTTTCCCTCTGCAATGAAAATATTGCATGTGTGATGACTGGAAAAAAACTTGCATAATGCAAACGGGTTTTGTAAAGATTGTTATAAATTACCAGACAAAAGAGAAACAATCATGTCAGGTGTCTTTAAAAAAGTTCCCGTCCACGGTGTGACATTCGGGGATGACTCCACATTCACCCTCATTGCAGGGTTGTGCGTTATCGAAAACCGTGACCATACACTCATGATTGCCCGTCAGCTCAAAACCGCGGCATCTGAGCTCGGACTCCCCTTTTGTTTCAAGGCATCCTTTGATAAGGCTAACCGCAGTTCCATCCATTTTTACCGCGGACCTGGTATGAAAGAGGGGCTTTCCATCCTCCGGGAGGTCAAGAAAGAATTGGATGTGCCGATTCTGACGGATATTCACTGTTGCGAGCAGGCGAAAGACTGTGCTGAAGTGGCTGATATTCTTCAGATTCCAGCGTTTCTCTGTCGACAGACGGACTTGCTCCTTGCCGCCGCGCGGTCGGGACGCGCCGTCAATGTGAAAAAAGGGCAGTTCATGGCACCGTGGGATATGAAGAATATCATTGAGAAATTAGAGTCCGCCGGCTGTGAACAGATTATCCTCACCGAACGGGGCGTCACATTCGGGTACAATAATCTCGTCTCGGACATGCGCTCTCTGGTTATCATGCGTTCACTGGGCTATCCGGTTATTTTTGATGCAACGCACTCGGTACAGCTCCCCGGGGGACTTGGAGAGACCACAGGCGGTCAGCGCGAATTCATTGAACCACTCGCCCGCGCCGCTCTGGCTGTGGGCGTGGATGGGATTTATCTTGAGGTGCATGAGGCGCCGGAACGCGCCCTGAGCGATGGGCAAAACAGTATTCCCCTTGAGCATCTGAAGGGTCTTTTGTCCCGTCTGCAGAGACTTGACCGGTGCGTGCGCTCCATTAAGGATTGAAAGGTGGAATATGGCTGAAGAGAAAAAAACTGACGCGCTGGAAAGGGCGAGGAAGGTCTTCCGCATTGAGGCTGATGCCATCCTGTCACTCTGTGACAAACTGGATGACAACTTTAATAAGGCTGTTGAGCTCCTTTTCAACAAAAAACGGGTCGTCCTCACCGGCATGGGAAAGGCGGGACATATCGCCTGCAAGGTTGCAGCCACGCTTGCAAGCACCGGCACACCCGCATTTTTCATGCACCCGGCGGAGGCGCTTCATGGCGACCTGGGAATGATTACTTCAGACGATGTGGTCATTGCCTTTTCCAATAATGGGCAGACAGAGGAAATACTCCGCATCATCCCATATCTCAAACACTTCAATATTCCCCTCATTGCCGTCACGGGCAATGCACAATCAGAACTGGCGCGTCAAGCGGATGTGGTGCTCAATACATCTGTGAAAGAGGAGGCGTGTCCCCTTGGACTTGCCCCCACTGCCAGCACCACCACTATGCTGGCAATGGGAGACGCACTTGCCGTTGTCCTCCTTGAAAAACGGAATTTCCGAGAGGAGGATTTTGCCGTCTTTCATCCCTCCGGCACACTTGGACGTCGTCTCCTTATCAAGGTGCAGGACCTCATGCACACCGGTGATGCCAATCCAGTCATTCAATATTCAAGGAATATCAAAGAGGCAATTATTGAGATGACCAGCAAGGGGCTTGGCTCAACAAGTGTGGTGGATGATGATGGGAAACTAATTGGAATTCTGACGGATGGCGACCTGCGCCGAATCCTGTTCACAGGTTCTTGCGATTTCAACGCACCGGTCAGACAATTCATGATTAAAAATCCAAAGACCATTTACTATGACACACTTGCCGTAAATGCCATTGACCGCATGGAGCAATACAATATCACCGTTCTGCCCGTCATAGATGATGAGCGTCATCCCATAGGCATGATACACCTGCATGACATCCTGAAGGCAGGCATCACAACTGTTCGCGAAAAGGGGCAGGAAGGATAAATTATTTGTTATTGGTCGTTGGCGCGGGTCATATCCATTATCAGATTCAATCAATAAAAAATGCTTGCAATCAGCAAATTGGAATAAGTATTTGTCATTTGTTCTTGTGTGGGCGATTAGCTCAGTTGGTTAGAGCGCCGCTTTGACATGGCGGAGGTCACAGGTTCAAATCCTGTATTGCCCACCATTTTTTATTTTATCTTTCGCACAATTGCAAAATCAATTTTGCCCATTCCCATAAAATTCTTCTTGCATAAGTGGGTGTCAGGGGTTAAAAAGCAAAAAATAATTTACAAAGAGATTGTCATTTTCCTGTTATATCGTCCATAAACAACGTTGACATAAACTCCACCATCTCTGGATGAAAAGGCATTGGAAAGGATGACAAAAAGGACACAGAATTCAAAGGAAGCGAAACGGCAAACCAACCTTTATTTGCAATGTCTCGCCGATATCTCCACTCTTCTTCAAAAGCCTGCGGATATTCATGAGCATATTCCTTACATCCTGAGACGTTTGCAGGAGGTCTCAGGCGTTTCTCGATGCTACCTTTCTGAGAATCATCTCTCCCCATCAGGTGAACTGCTGACGAGCCAGATATGTGAGGTGTGCGCACCGGGTGTGAATCCGCGGATGGAAAATCCCGAACTGCGGACACTTGATGCAGACAAGG
>Ga0315279_10002712_pt1 | contig 25987 bp, 17 predicted proteins | sample YL17G06_20_MG_FD_203694 | JGI IMG/M metagenome (GOLD analysis project Ga0315279, IMG submission 203694) | Sediment microbial communities from Yellowstone Lake, YNP, Wyoming, USA - YL17G06_20 | ecosystem: Environmental > Aquatic > Freshwater > Lake > Sediment | place: USA: Wyoming | collected... | reverse complement strand
CACCATAAGAAGAAAGTCCTCCTCGACGTTCTCGACAGCGTTGCCGAGACGATGTTCAAGTTCACCGGAATCGTCATGAAGTTCGCCCCCATCGGCGTCGGCGCGGCCATCGCCGTGGCCGTAGGAAGCAAGGGCCTGTCCGTTCTCGTTCACCTCGGCCTCCTTATCCTGACCTTCTACGCCTGTGCCGCTTGTTTCGTCGTCTTTGTCTTCGGCACCATCCTCCTCATCTTCAAGGTGCCCGTTAAACGATTCATCCGGGCCGTCAAGGAGCCCGCCCTGATCGCCTTCTCGACGACGAGCTCGGAGGCAGCCTTGCCCAAAGCGCTTCAGAACATGGAAGCCATGGGCGTCCCGAGGGAAATCGTCTCCTTCATCCTGCCGACCGGTTATTCCTTCAACCTGGATGGGACATCGCTCTATCTTTCGTTGGCCTCGGTCTTCGTCGCCCAGGCCGCCGGCGTCCATCTATCCCTCGGTCAGCAGTTGGTCATGGTCTTTACCCTGATGCTGACCAGCAAAGGCGTCGCCGGCGTGCCGCGGGCTTCGCTCGTCATCCTGGCCGGAACCTTGGCCTCTTTCGGTCTTCCTCTCGAAGGCGTGGCGATCCTACTCGGAATCGACGAACTCGTCGATATGGTCCGGACGATGATCAATGTCATCGGAAATTGTCTGGCCTCGGTCGTCGTGGCCAAGTGGGAGAAGAAATTCGTCGAGGCCGAGGCGCCCGCCTTCGAAAATTAAGCCCGGAATAAATGTCGGCGGGTCCTGCCTGCTCCGGCGCCCCCTCCGTGCTCGCTTGATCGACGATTCGGGAGGAGCGGGTCAAAACACACAGATTTTTCCCAGCGTGAAAAATCTGTGTGTTTTAACCGGCTCGCCCCGAGCCCGATATTCCAGAAATTTCGATGGTCTATTCGATCGTCTCGCGGTAGACGATGCCGCGCTCGCCCTAGCTCAGGCCTAGGACAGAGCGCTGGCTTATTCAACGGTTTCGTTATAAATAATGCCGCGCTCGCGCAGGCCGGCCAATAAAAATTCGACGCATTCCGGACGGCGGCCAAGGAATTCGGGAGCGCCGATGCCCTTCTCGGCATACAGGCCGCGGGCCAGCATGCGGGCCGCGACCGCCGCCGTGTAGCCCGTCGTCCGGGCCATCGAATGGATCCCGGTCGCTTCGTCAAAGCGGTCGAGCAGGTTGTAGGTGAAGCGCCGGCCGCGCCCGTCTTTCTTTCCTTCGACCACGATCTTCATCACCGTGATGTCGCGGTCGGCCGGACCCAATTTCCATTTCGGGAACAGCAGCTTGGCCGTCACGTCCAGCGGCCGGACATTGACCCCGCCGACCTCGATTTCTTCCTGACTGAAGAAACCGGTCTCGCGCAGGACGGCCATCTTCTCGATGTGCCCCGGGTAACGGAGGGTCTTTTCCTTCATGTCGGGCGCGGCGATCGTCCCGATCAGCGTCCGCAGGCCGTCCGTATTGAACGCCTCGAGCGTACCGAGGCCGGGAAAATTGAGCAATTCGGCGTCCGAAAGGGCGGGCCGGACGACCAGGACGCCGTTTTGGACGTAGCGGGCCGGCCGGATGTACTCCTCGATCACGTCGACGGGGGAGAAGACGGCTTTGTAATCGTAGGGCCATTCCCGGACTTCGGGGAGCCCGCCGACATAGATCAGCACCGAGCGGACCTCGTCCAGCCGGTGTTGAGCAAACCCGGTCAGCACGTTGGACATCCCCGGCGCAACGCCGCAATCGACCAGCGCGGTGACCCCGTTGGCCCGGGCCAGGGCATCCAGGGCGAAGGGGTCTTCCGGGAAGAAGGCGATATCGACGACGTTTTTTTTCGCTTCGATGACGGCCTGCAGAGTGCGGAATCCCATGAATCCGGGAACCGCGCTGAGGACCAGGTCGTATGCGGCGACGAGCCGGCGGACGTCCTCCGGCCGGGTCAAATCGCAGCGGACCGCCCGGACGGCGCGGTTTTTTGCCAGCCGGGCCAAGGCCTCCGCGTCGACGTCGACGGCCGTGACTTCGAATGAAGGATCGGCGGCCAGATCGGCGGCCATCGGGCCGCCGACCAGGCCCGCGCCGAGAACCATGATTTTCATGATGACCTCGCTTGAAATGAAGAAGACGGACAACGGGGGGAAGATCGAAGCGGGGATAGGGATAAAGGATTATAGACCGCTGAACCGGTTCAGAAAACGAACCAGTCCGGTGCGCGTTTCCGCACACCCGCCGGAGAATCCGGTCCTGACGAGACGAATCATGGCGGAAGCTTAATGCGGAAGGACGAAGCTTGTCAATGCGCTCCGCCCGCGTTTCGTCTTCCTTCCCGGTTGACTCCGCCCGCCCGTCCCGGGATAATGAAGCACGTCACGAAGGAACGACCATGACCCTCCGCCAATCGATTTCGCTTCTGTCCGTGTGCGCCATCGCCGCGCTTCCGGCTTCGGCCGGCTCGGCCCAGTCGAACGCGAAAGCGCCCGCCCCGGCCGCCATCCAAAAGGCCCTCGAGTACTCCAAGAGTAACAACGGACTGTCGCTTCTGATCCTCCAGAACGGCCGGCTGATCTTCGAGGATTATCACAACGGGTATAGAAAGGACGATTCCCACCTGCTGGCCAGCGCTACGAAGAGCTTTTCGGGAGTCCTGCTGGCGGCCTTGATCGAGGACAAGATCGTCTCCTCCTTCGAGGAAAAAGTCTCCCAGACGATCTCCGAATGGTCCGACGACCCGCTCAAATCCCAGATCACATTGCGCCAGCTCCTCAACCTGACCAGCGGAATCGATCCGGGACCGATCGGACGCATCGTCCCTTATGCCCAGGCCCTGCAGGCCAAAGCGCTCAATCCCCCCGGCGCGGTCTTCCAATACGGCCCCGTGCCCTATCAGGTTTTCGGCGAACTGGTCAAGCGCAAGCTCAAGAAGGAGACTCCGATCGAATATCTGACCCGCCGCGTCTTCCGGCCGATCGGGCTGGACATACCCGGCTGGCGGTACGGCCAGGACAACAACCCGGCCATGGCCACGGGGGCCACGCTGCAAGCTTCGGAGTGGGCCAAATTCGGCGAGTTCATCCGCAACCGCGGCCGCTTCTCCGGACGTCCGATCGTCCGGGCCGATTTGATCGAAGAGCTCTTCAAGCCCTCGACGGCCAATCCGGCGTTCGCCGTCGGCTTCTGGCTGGAGGCGACGTCCGACATCGAAGCCGAGGAATCGGGGCGGGCCATTCAGAACGGGGCCGGCCGGGCCCCCGCCGCCAAGCCGCCTTTCCGGATCATCATGTCCGCCGGGGCCGGAAAACAGCGCCTCTACATCATCGAACCCCTCGGATTGGTCGTCGTCCGCCAGGGCAAGCCCTCGTCGTTCAGCGACGCTGAATTCCTGTCCCGGCTGCTCCAGTAACCTTGCCCGGGCCTATTTCTTGAGCGCTTGTTCGAGAAGGGCCTTGACGGCGGGTTGGGCCGGTTCGATCTCCAAGGACTTGCGCAGCAGGGGCACGGCTTGTTCCGGCTGGTTGACCCGGATGTAGCATTCTCCGGCCAGGTTGAGGACGGAGACTTCCGTTCCTTCTTTGAGCAGGTCCCGGCAGTAGTCCAGGGCTGAGCTCCAGTCCCCCAATGAGAAATGGTCCAAGGCCAGGACCTTGCCCGTGTCACGGTCCTGGCGGGTTTTATAGAGGGGATCGAGGACTCCGATCGAATCGGCGTAGCGGCGCAGGGCGTAGAGCGTCCGGCCCAGGAGCAGTTTCACGCGCGGATCGTCGCGCATTCCGGCGGCGGCGTCCAGCACGCCTTTGGCCTTGGCGTAGTCGCCGCTCAGGAAATATTGGGAACCCAGGAGGTAGAGCTGCTCGGGGTTGGGAAAAGGCGGATGCTGGCGGGCGAAGACCCAGGGCAGGACGGGCATGCGGTTGGCGAGGACAATGAAATTTTCTTTGCGGACCTGGTTTGAATGTCCGCCCGCATCAAGCAGGGTCAGGACGGCCTGATAATAGCCGGGAGGAATGGAGGCCAGGGAAACCGGGCCGAGATCGACGCCGCCCGTCCGGACGTTGAGAACGTCCCGGACGGGGTACCGCCGGCTGAAGAACGGAAGCTTGGTTTTGGAGGGGGTCGATGCCGCGCCCGCCGATCCGAATTCGACGATTTCAAATTGGAACACGGCCGAGGCCGCCGCGGGGTCGCCCGCCAGCCGCACGGCCTGGGTCAGACAGCCCAATTGTTCCCCCGGCAGGAATTCGTTCCGGGCGTTGAAGGCGTAGCGGCGCCCGTCGACGGCGAAGGCCTGGATGTTTTTCTTCTGGGCCTCCGGAATTTCTTCCCGGGCATGATAGAGAAGGAGGTCGCTCAGGCGCGGTGTTCGGTTCTCGCCCGGGACGGACAACCGGGCTTGGAAGGACATGAAATCCCGGGACGTTTTGTTTTTAAGCAGGAGGAAGAGTCGCGCCTCGCCGGGCACGACGGGCAGGACGTCCTGGAAGGCGACCCGCTGGCGCTCGTGGGCCTTGAATTGCTCGGGCGTCACTCGGAAGGGGATCTCCTCGGTCTGTTCCAGGAGCGGTGCGCCGTCCGGACGCTCCAGCTTGAGGACAAGCTCATAGGTGGCGAAGACGACATTCCCGGCGGTATCGAAATTCATTTTCGACGGCTCGACCGTCCAATCGGCGAAGAATTGGCCGCCGCGCTCGAAGACCCGGACCAGGGCGCTGCAATCGATATAATTGTGAGAATACTCCGTCTCCACGTGGTCCTTGAAATCGAGATAGGACCGGGCATAGGCGTCCGAAAATTTCTTTTCGGGAAGGGCCCGCACGTTGGCCACGAGCGTGTCGGATGAGAACGAGGCTGAGGTCAGCGGCCTCTCACCCGGGATGTAGCTGAGCGAGGCCCCGGCCACTTCGGAAGCGACTTCCTTGATCGTCCGGTAGGCGCTGTCCCGGGTCAAGGTCCCGTTGCTCATGGTCGGGATGGCCAGGCGTTCCGGGCCGTCGATGCCGGGACTGTAGAGCTTATAAGGGCCCAGCCCCTGGGGCTGATAAAACATCAAGTAGAAAAAAGCCGGAAGCCCGTATTGCTCTTCGCCCTTGTAGAACCAGACCTCGAGGGGCCAGAATTGAGAGTAGGTGGCGTAGATGTGCCGTTCCAGGGGCGCTCCAAGAAGAAGATAATAATAACCGCGCTCGGTGCGGCTGCCTTTCTGCGACGTCCCGTCATGGAAAGTCTGGTCGGCGAAGCGGATCCGGGTCATGTATTCCTTATAGAATTCGTTTTCGGACGTATCCATCCGGGGATCGCGCTGTTTCCAGAAAAATTGGATGAACTTGTCCCGGTCCGATTTGATCGTGAGTTTAAGGAAGACCTCCCGCTCCGTGCGGGTGATGATGGGATTCACGGAATCGAGCCAATCTTTATACTCAGGGGGCAGTTTGTTTTGGCCGGACAAGGCCGTCGCGATCATGGTCGAAACGAAAAAAAGCAAAACTTTTTTTTTCATGAGGCCCTCTCGCTTTTCAAACTATCATAAGCCGAAATGGGTTTCAATGCGGTTCCCCTGAATCCAAAAAAATGAATAATTCAATTATTTGGATATATTTGATGTATAAAATTTGATTTCACGCTAATAAATACAATGATTATAATAAGTTATGCGCTATTAATTTTGGCACAAATAATGCTACATTTTATTTAGAATTAAGCTTGCTTTGAGGAGGTGAACGAGGAGGAAGGTCCAGCCCGCATCAAAACACTTTTGCCCGGTCTTTTTTCCCCGGCATTCAGAATTCAGCGAAGGAGGCATCATTTGAAAGCCAAATCGATTTTAGCGATCGGCTTGCTCCTGACCATCGCCGTCCTGTCTTTCCCGCAATCCCGGGAGACGGGCGCCATTATCGGCAGGGTCACGGACGAGCAGAAAACTCCGCTTCCGGGAGTGGCCGTGACGCTCACAGGCAAGAACCTGATGGGCTCACGCAGCACGGTCAGCGACACCCAGGGAAATTTCCGTTTTCCCGCTCTTCCTCCGGGTGAGTATTCGGTAAAGAGCGTCCTGGCCGGGTTCAAGAGCGTTGTCCAGGAGAACATTCGCCTGACGACCACGGTCAGCCTTTCGCTCGACCTGGTCATGGCCCAGGCCGCGTTGGCCGAAGAAGTCACCGTCCAGGCCAAGTCACCGACCGTCGATATCAAATCGACCGAGTCGGGGTCCGTCACCCTATCCAATGAAATGCTGCGGAACCTGCCGACGAGCCAATTCACGTCCGACATCGTCAACATGGCCCCGGGCGTCAATAACGATGTCGCCTATGGCGCCGGCTCCGGCCGCGGGATCTCCTGGCAGATGGACGGCGTGGGCGTCGGCGACCCCGACGGCGGGACGGCCTGGGTCTTCCTCGATTACAACATCATCGAGGAAGCCAAGGTCATGGGCGTCGGACTTCCGGCCGAGTACGGCAATTTCACCGGCGTCATCTTCAACCTGATCACCAAGTCCGGCGGCAACCAGTTCGCCGGGCACGTGGAAATGGACTACCAGGGCGCCCAGAAGCGGCCAGGGATGTCGAACAACTGGGTCCTCCCGGCCGGCAACTTCTGGGGAACGGCAAACAACTCGGCCTATGCCTCCGATTTCCCGGACATAACGTCGCCCATCGAATCCATGCTCGACGCCAACTTCCACCTTGGCGGGCCGATCATGAAGGACAAGCTGTGGTTCTACGCCGGCCTGCAGTGGTACAATTCGCGTACTTGGCCGACCGGCTTTCCGTATGCACAGGACTATAAACAGCCGCGCTGGTTCGTCAAGCTGACCTCCCAGCTGACCAACAAAACGAATTTCACCTTTTCGTTCGAGAACGACGGTTATGACGGAACGTATAGGGGCGGCAGCGCGACGGTCTCGCCCGAGGCGACCGTCAACCAGCTCGACCCCAACTATGTCCTAAGCCTCAGCCTGACCCACATTTTCAGCCCCAGCACGTTCGTCGACGTCAAGTTCGCCGGATTCTACGGCTACTACAACCTCGAGCCCCGGACGGGACGGGACACCAACTCGCATTTCTACCTGGACGCTAATCCCGCCGATCCCACGCGGCCGGACAACATGCGCTATTTCAGCTCGGGGTATTACGCCGAGCATCCACGCTATCGCTATCAGGTCAACGCCAGCCTGACCCACTACGCCGAGGACTTCATCAAGGGCAGCCACGACTTCAAGTTCGGCGTGGAACTCGAGCGCTCGATCTCCAAGAACCTGTACGGCTATACCGGCAAGAACCATATGTACTACGAGGACTATTGGGGCGGCGGATACACCGGCAATTACCTAGCTTACAAGTATGACGGGTACAACATCGACACCCGCATGGTCCGCCTCGAGGCCTTCGCCCAGGATTCCTGGCAGATCACCGATCGTCTCAACATCAACCTGGGCCTGCGCTTCTCCCAGAACTGGGGAACGGTCAGTGGTGTGAGCGGGGTCGTCTTCAACACTCACCGGCTGGCGCCGCGGATCGGCTTTACCTACGACCTGCTGGGTGACAAGAGCACCGTCCTCAAGGCCCATTACGGCCAGTTCACGGACGGGGTTTATGGCGGCATGTTCGACCGGATGAACAAGATCTGGAGCGACAAGATCTTCTACGCCTGGAACCTGGACACCTCGACCTGGGATGAATACAAGCGCAACGTCCATGGGACCTGGTCGGTTGACTCCAATATCAAGCACCCTTATATGGACCAGTTCACGGCCGGCTTGGAGCGGGAGCTGTTCAAGGACACCTCGTTCTCGGTCACGTACATCTACCGCAGCTTCCATAATTTCATCTCTCCCTATAACACCTTGGCGGCCTTTAAAAAAACCACCGTCACTCCGGCGGCTCCTTTCAACAACCAGTCCTACACCCTTTATTCGTTGACCTCCGGCAATGACGCCAATTGGGTCATCACCAACTTGGAGAATCTGACCGATCTGTATAGCAGCCTTGGCCTCACGTTCAACCCCTACCGGAAGTATTCGGGCCTCGAGCTTCTCTTCAACAAGCGGTTCTCCAACCGCTGGCAGCTCATGATGTCCTACGTCTATTCCAAGACCTGGGGGACGATCAACAACAGCGGCTCCTATACCGATATCGGCTGGGGCGATTTCCGCTACGGTCCCGATCCGAACATGTGGATCAACGCGGACGGGAAGATGAGCGCCGATCCGACCCACCAGGTCAAGATCCAGGGGTCCTATGTCCTGCCCTTCGACATCCGCTTGAACGCCTACTTCACGGCCATCTCGGGCGACACCTGGACGGCGCGCTTCCGGAGCAAGGTCTATGGGACGGGCGGCCGGGTCACGTTCTTCCTCGAACCGCGCGGCTCGGAGCGGTATCCGATGCAGAAGAACCTCGACCTGCGCCTGGAAAAATACTTCGTCCTTGCCGGGAAATACCAACTGGGCATCCTCTTCGACATCTTCAACGTCTTCAATGAATCCGTCATCACCAGTTGGGGCACCAGGATCGGGTACGATTGGTATTTAGACGGGCCGACGTCTACGAGCGGCCACGATTTGTATGGTCTGAACCTGCCGCGCCGGGCTCGGCTCGGGCTGCGTCTAATGTTCTGATCGGATCGCCTCAAGAGCGAATCCGGGGGCGGCCGCAAGGCCGCCCCCTTTTTTTCGGCGGCGGGGGCCCCAGGTTATGCCTGGGGGTCCTGTTCCGCCGCACCCATCCGGGCGTGAGATCGCGGATGGGTGCAGCGGCAGGGGCCCCAAGCCCTGCTTGGGGATCATGCTCCGCAGTACCCACGCGCGTATTCAATCGCGCGTGGGTGTCGGAAATCCTGATCTTTTGATAAAATCGACCTTCGCCGATGCCTAAAACAAAGATCCGCTTCATCCTCATCGCCGCGGCCGCCGTTCTGGCCCTGGCCGCGGCGATCTTCATCCTTCGGCCGGGAGGGACCTCCATGGCCCGTCTCCGCGGCGGACAAGAATACAATGTCGTCCTGATCACGCTCGACACGACCCGCGCCGACCGCCTCCGCTGCTACGGTTTTCCCGACATCGACACGCCGACGATCGACCGCTTCGCCCGCGAGGGGGTCAAGTTCGAGCGCTGTTTTTCCCAAACGCCGCTGACCTTGCCTTCGCACACGACGATCATGACCGGAACCTACCCGCCGTTTCACGGCGTCCGGGACAACGGCGGATTCATCGCGCCGCCGGCCCTCAAGACCCTGGCCGAGTCGTTCAAGGAACGCCGCTATCAGACCGCCGCTTTCGTCGCCGCCTACGTCCTGGATTCGAAATGGGGCCTCAACCAGGGATTTGATTATTACTTCGATAAATTCGACCTGAGCCGCTTCGAAACGATCTCGCTGGGCACGGTGCAGCGCCCGGCCAACGAAGTCATGGACGAGGCGCTGTCCTGGTTGGAAAAAGCCAAGGGGGGCAAGTTCTTCTCCTGGATCCACCTCTACGATCCGCACACGCCATACGAGCCCCCGCCGCCGTTCGATAAAAAATACCGCCATCCCTACCTGGGGGAGATCGCCTTCGCCGACTCCCAGCTCGGACGCCTCTGGGATTTCCTGGAGACGAACAAGCTGCGAGACAAGACCCTGATCGTCTTCTGCTCGGACCATGGCGAAAGCCTGGGCGCCCACCAGGAAGGGTCCCACGGATTTTTCATCTACCAGGAGACGCTCCACGTCCCGCTGATCGTGGTCACCCCGTTCGGCCGGCTCAAGAACGTCGTCTCGCCCCAGGTCGTGACGCTGGCCGACATCATGCCTACGGTCCTGGACATGGTCGGCCTGCCGATCCCCGCCGAAGTCCAGGGCCGCAGCCTGGTCCCTCTGTTTTTCGACCCGAACAGAGAAGAATCCGGGGCGGGCTATGCCTACAGCGAAACGTATTATCCGCGCTTCCATTACGGCTGGTCCGACCTGAAAAGCTACCAGGACCGCCGCTTTAAGCTCATTCTGGCGCCCGACCTGGAGCTCTACGACGTGTTCAACGATCCGCAGGAACAGAAGAACCTGGCCGGCGAGAATCCTCAGGCCGCCCGCGACTTGTACGCCCGGGCCGCGCAGTTTCTGGAGCGGACGTCGCGCAACGCCCTGTCTCTCGACCTGACCAAAATGGACGAGGAGACCAAGCAGCGGTTGGCCGCCCTGGGGTATGTCGGGTCGTTTGCCGACACGTCCAAGCTGGACGGGAAAAGACTTCTCAATCCCCGGGAGAAGATCGGCGTCTTCAACGCCCTCAATAAGTCCCGCGAAATGGGCATGGAAGGGAAAGCCGACGAGGCCATCCGGGAGATCCAGGCCATCATCGCCGACGACCCGGAGCTGGTCGACGCCTATTTCACCCTGGGCAATATCTATTATAAAGAGAAGCGCTTCAAAGACTCCCTCCAGGCGTTCCGCCAGGCCTTGACGCTCAAGCCGGACGACTCCTTCACCGTCATCAACATGGCCAATTGCCTGGCCGCGCTGGGACGGACCGACGAGGCCGAGAAGGCCGTCCTCGATTTTCTGGCCAAGGGGTTCCAGGATTCCCAGCTCTATCACCTGCTGGGCGGGCTGAATTTCGCCCGGAAGAGATACGCCCAGGCCATCAGCTACTTCGAGAAGTGCCTGTCCCTCAATTCCGAATCGGCGGCCTCCCACAATTCTCTGGCCGCCATCTCTATCGTCCAGGGCGACCTGGACAAGGCCGATGCCCATATCCGCGAGGCGTTGAAGACTAACCCTCGCCTGCACACCCTCTATTTCAACTGGGCCCAGCTCTATGAGAAGAAAAACGAACCGGAGAAGGCGGCTGAAGCTTATTTGAAGGAAATGGAGATTTCGCCCCGCAATTTCCGGGCCTGTTTCAATTTGGCCCGCCTCTACCGCCAGATGGGCCGGGACCAGGACGAGCTGGCTTATTTGAACAAGACCAAGGCCCTCAACCCTGATTTCCCCCTGACCTATTTCTATCTGGCCCGCGTCGATCTCAATCGCCATCAGAACTACGAGGAAGCCGTGGCCTTGGTCAAAAAGGGGATCGAGCTCAAGCCCGATCCGCCCGACCTGCCCCTGGGTTATTTCCTCTTGGCCGACCTCTACAATCGGCTGGGGCAGGAGGCCCTGTCGCAGGACTATGCGCGCAAAGGCCAGAACGCGGCCCGTTTCAACCCGCCCCAGCGCTGAAGGCGATCCCGCGCCCGGCTCAGCGCGTCCGGATCGTTCTCGTCTTCAGGTCGAAGACCGTTCCCGGAAGCAGGACGTGGAGCGTCATTCCGACGACGCCGACGGCCTTGGAGGGCTTGATCTCAAACCGGGCCCGGCCCGGATCGTAGACGATGACGTCCTTCTCTCCGACCACTTCGAACGTCTCGTCGGGCCGGACGATGATGGCCGTCGATTCGTCGATGCCGATGCCCAGCAGGGCGGGATGTTCGGCCAGCACGCTGATCAGCCGGTTGTGGCGCTTGCGCGTGGCGAAGTGCTGGTCGATGACGGCGCTCTTGATGAAGCCCAGGCCCGGTGTCGTGATCACGTTGCCGGCCTCGATCGTCTCGAATTCGTGCCCGGATTCCGGCTTCTTGACCTCGTCGCCCGTGATCATGACCTCGCTCATGATGGCCGCCCCGGCGCTCGTGCCGCCGATGACCGCCCCGTTCGCATAGATCTCCAGGAGCTTGCGGTGGACGGGCGTCCCCAGCAAGGCCTTCGTCACGCGGGCCTGGTCGCCGCCGGTGAAATAGACGCCCCCGACGCCGTCCAGGATCGCGGCCGCTTCCGGCTTTTCGGCCTGTTCGCGGGTCAGGATGCGGAACTCCACGTTTTTCGCCCCGAGCCCCTTCAATTCCTTGACCATGTCCGGACCCGACTCGGCCGGCGTCGCGCTGGCCATGGGGAAGACTAGGATGCTGCCCGTGGCCGCTTTTTCGGACAGGGCGATGAACTGCTTGGTCATCTCGGCGTCGCGGTCGCCGCCGCCGATGATGAACAGACGGCCCTTGGGGCCGGCTGCGGCGGCCAGCACCGGGCCGAGGAGGAGAAGCGCGAAACAGAGCGGTGTTTTTTTCATGGTTCAATCCTTGGGCGTATTCCGACGACCGCTATTATCGAATGATCGAAGGCCTGATTCAAGCGAACGGCGGATTTGTGATATTCTGGCCCCTGTGATTTTAAAGATCACTACGGGAGGACGGCATGCGCATTGAACGGATCGAGATCCGGTATACCAAAATGGAACTCGTCTCCTCGTTCGAGACATCGATGGGGGTCGAGCTGACTGAGGACCACATCCATGTCCGGGTCGACGGCGACGGACTGACCGGCTGGGGCGAGTGCGTCGTGGAGGAGTTTCCCCTCTACTCTTCGGAAACCGTCCAGACCGCCTGGTCCGTCCTTCACGACTGCCTCATCCCGGCCGTCTTGGGCCGGCGCATCGACCGGGTGGATGAAGCCGTCGCCTTGTGGTCCAAGTTCCGCGGCCACCGCATGGCTAAGGCCGGGCTGGAACAAGCCCTCTGGGACGCCCTGGCCAAGGCCAAGGGCGTGTCCCTGTCCAAGATGCTGGGCGGCGTGCGCGACCGTGTTCCCGTCGGCGTCAGCGTCGGCCTGCAGGCCTCTCCGGATGCCCTGATCCGCAAGGTGGCGGCGCATCTGGCCGAAGGGTACGGCCGCATCAAAATCAAGATCGCGCCGGGCCGGGACCTGGAACTGGTCAAGGCCTTGCGCCGGTCTTTTCCTAAAATTCTTCTCCAGGTGGACGCCAACTCGGCCTACGAGCTCGGTCAAGCCCCTCTTTTCAAGGCCATGGACGATTACGGTCTTCTGCTCATCGAACAACCGCTGAGCCATGAAGATATCTACGACCACTCCAAACTGCAGAAAGAGATCCGCACTCCGATCTGCCTGGACGAGAGCATCCACAGCGTGGCCGACGCCCGGGCCGCGGTAGAGCTCAAAAGCTGCCGCATCATCAACATCAAGCCGGGGCGGGTCGGCGGTTTCTCCGAATCCATGGCCATCCACGATTTCTGCGCGGCCCAGGGCATCCCCGTTTGGCACGGGGGAATGCTGGAGTCGGGCATCGGGCGGGCCGGCAATGTGGCCCTGGCCTCCCTCCCCAATTTCACCCTGCCGGGCGATATCTCGGCCAGCCGCCGCTATTACAAGCAGGACATCGTCGAGCCCGAGTTCGTCCTCGGCCCGGATTCGACGATGGCCGTCCCGACCGGGCCGGGGATCGGCGTCCAGGTCATCTTGGACCGCCTGGAACGGGTGACCGTGCGCAAAAAGGAATACCGCGCCTCCGCCGGATGAAGATGAAGAAGACGCCTCCGGGAACCGTCCGCGTCTCCCGGCGGCGCTTGCAATCGGTCGGGGATTCGATATAATCCAAAATCTGAGGCGTCCATGAAATTCCTGCTCCCCAAAGAGCCGGCGTTCGCTGAAAATTTCCTGAAAATGTCGGCCACGTTGACCGAGATCACCTCGGTCTTTCAGGAGTTTTCCCGCGATTTCCGGGACTTCGAGGCCTATTGGCGCAAGGCCAAGGACATCGAACACAAGGCCGACGGAGTCGCCCACGTCATCATCAGCTTGATCAACAAGAGCTTCATCACCCCCTTCGACCGCGAGGACATCTACCAGCTCATCCACGAATTCGACGACATCATCGACCTCATCGAAAACACGCTCCACAGCATCTATCTGTATGAAGTAACGGCCAAGAAGCCCTTCGTCGACGGCTTCGCCGAGCTGATCGGCCGGGCTACGCCCGTCCTCAACGAGCTGATCGCCGAAGTCTTCAAGCAGCAGAAATACACCGAATCCATGTGGAAGCTCATCCGCCGGCTCCATGACCTGGAGGACGAGGGCGACGTCGTCTACCATCAATCGATCCGGACACTCTTCCAGGAGGAGAGAGACCCCATCGCCGTCATCAAATGGAAGGACATCCTGGGGACCCTGGAGCACATCATGGACGTCTTCCAGAACATGAGCAACACCGTCGAGGGGATCGTGGTCAAGGGCAGTTAGCCGTGACCTGGGGCTTCGGTCTCGTCGTTTTCATCATCGGCATCGCGCTCGCTTTCGATTTCACCAACGGCATGCACGACGCGGCCAATTCCGTGGCCACGATCGTCTCGACGCGGGTCCTCAGCCCCAAACGGGCGGTCATCTGGGCCGCCTTCTTCAATTTCGTCGCCTTCATCATTTTCGGCACGGCCGTGGCTTCGACGATCGGCAAGGGGCTGATCGACATCACCGTGGTCGATCCTCTCGTCATCTTGGGCGGGCTGGCCGGTGCCATCGCCTGGAACCTTTTGACCTGGACCTTGGGCCTGCCTTCGAGCTCGTCCCATTCCCTGATGGGCGGCTACCTGGGCGCGGCCGTGGCCAAGGCCGGCTTTCGCGTCGTAATCGTGAGCGGCTGGACCAAGATCGTCATCTTCATCGTCCTGGCCCCGATGCTGGGGATGATTCTCGGCCTGATCCTCGAAGTGGTCATGACCTGGGTCGTGCACCGCCAGCCGCTGGCCGTGGTCAATGTCTGGTCCAAACGCATGCAGTTCGTCTCGGCCGCCCTCTACAGCCTGGGCCACGGCGGGAACGACGCCCAGAAGACGATGGGCATCATCGCCAGCCTCCTTTATTCATCCGGACGCATGAAGGAATTCCACATCCCGCTGTGGATCGTCCTGTGCGCCCATACCGCCATCGCCCTGGGCACGCTCTCGGGCGGCTGGCGCATCGTCAAAACCATGGGGCAGAAAATCGTCAAGCTCCGGCCCATCGACGGCTTCTGCGCCGAGACGGCCAGCGCCGCGTCGATCTTCTTGGCCACGCATGTCGGCGTGCCCGTCTCGACGACGCACGTCATCACCGGCGCCGTGGCCGGCGTCGGGGCCGCCAAAAACGCCGCCCAGGTCAAATGGCAGGTGACCATCAAGATCGTCTGGGCCTGGGTTCTGACCATCCCCGCCGCGGCCGCCTGCGCCGCGATCGTCTACAAGCTGGTGACCCTGATCGCCGGACGATGAACCCGGGCGCCGGGCCGTCCGGATCCGATTGAATTCCGGCCCCAAGTGGGATACATTGTCGATCCGACCGGAGGTATCCATGTCCCGTTCCCCCAAGATGGCCGCGCTCGCCGCGTTCGGAATCGCCCTCGCCGCGGCCGGGCTTTTCTCCGCCGAGACGGTCCGGCCTCCGGCCGTTCCCCTCATCACCCACGATCCGTATTTCAGCATCTGGTCTGCGGCCGACCGCCTGACCGACGACTGGCCCAAGCATTGGACGGGCCGGGTGCAGGCCCTGGCGGCTTTTGTACGCATCGACGGCCGTCCCTACCGGGTCATCGGCCCCTCACCGCGCCGCGTCCCGGCGTTATCCCAGACCGAGCTGCGGGTCTTTCCGACGCGGACGGTCTATTCGTTCCGCGATGCCGGGATCGACCTCACCGTGACGTTCCTCTCGCCCCTTCTGGCCGCGGACCTGGATATCCTCGCCCGTCCGGTCAGTTATCTGACGTTCGAGGCCCGCTCGGCCGACGGCCGCTCCCACGACGTCGCCCTCTATATCGACGCCACGGCCGAAATCGCCGTCAACGACGCGACCCAATCCGTGGTCTGGTCGCGGCTGAACGTGGACGGCGCGGAGGCCCTGGCCATCGGCTCGCAGGACCAGCCCGTCCTGGCCAAAAAGGGCGACGATCTGCGCATCGATTGGGGCTATTTTTATCTCGCCGTCCCGGCGGGACAAGGGGGCCGGACGCGTTTGGGATCGGCCCAGCCCGCCCGCGAGGCCTTCCTCCGCGACGGGCGCCTGCCCGTCCGCGACGATCTGGACATGCCGCGGAGTGTCGACGACGAATATCCCGCGGCCTCGGCCGCGTTCGATTTCGGTCAGGTCGGCGCCGCTCCCGTTTCCCGCTGGCTCCTGGCGGCCTATGACGACCGTTTCTCCATCGAATATTTCTACCGCAAACTGCGGCCCTATTGGCGCCGGGGCGGGATGGATGCCGCCGGCCTGCTCGAAACCGCGGCCCGGGACTATCCGGCCTTGACCGAGCGGTGCCGCAAATTCGACGACGAGCTCATGGCCGATCTGACCGCCGCCGGCGGGCCCAAGTACGCCGCCCTCGGGGCGCTGGCCTATCGCCAGTCCCTGGCCGCCCACAAGCTGGCCGTGGACATCGACGGTACGCCGCTTTTCTTCCCCAAGGAGAATTTCAGCAACGGCTGCATCTCCACGGTCGACGTCATTTATCCCGAGGCGCCGATGTACCTGCTGATGAGCCCGCCGCTCCTGCGGGCGCTCATTGGACCCGTCTTCGATTACGCCAAAACGGGCGAATGGAAATTTCCCTTCGCTCCGCATGATTTAGGAACGTATCCCAAGGCCAACGGCCAGGTTTACGGCGGCGGCGCCCGGACCGAGGAAGACCAGATGCCCGTCGAGGAGAGCGGCAATATGATCCTCCTGGCCGCCGGCCTGGCCAAGGCCGAGGGGACGCCCGCCTTCGCCCTGAAATACTGGGACCAGCTCCGAACCTGGGCCGAATACCTGAAAGCCAAGGGCTTGGACCCCGAGAACCAGTTGTGCACCGACGATTTCGCCGGACACCTGGCCCACAACGCCAACCTGTCGGTCAAGGCCATTTTGGCCCTGCGGGCCTACGCCGATTTGTGCCAACGGACCGGCAAGAACGACGAGGCCGCGGCTTATCAGAAATTAGCGGCCGGTTATGCCCAGGAATGGGAGCGCCTGGCCGCCGACGGCGACCACTACCGTCTGGCTTTCGACAAGCCCGGGACGTGGAGCCAAAAATATAACCTGGTCTGGGACAAGATTCTGGGTTATCGTCTCTTTTCCGCCGAGGTGGCCCGACGGGAAATCGCCTATTATAAAAAGAGCCAACGGACCTACGGTCTGCCCCTGGACAATCGCAAGGAATACACCAAGCTCGACTGGATCCTGTGGACGGCGACGCTGGCCGACGCGCCGGCTGATTTTGCCGCCTTCCTCGACCCCGTCTACGAGTGGCTGAACGAGACCCCCGACCGCGTTCCCTTGACCGACTGGTATTGGACGAATACGGGCAAACAGACGGGCTTTCAGGCCCGCCCCGTCGTCGGCGGCGTTTTGATCAAGATGCTGGCCGACCCCGCCCTGGCAACGAAATGGGCGGCCCGGGCATTGAAATGACAAGGAGAGACCGAACCATGAAACAAGCGATTCTTTTCGTTCTGACGGCGGTTCTCGTGATGGCCGTCGGATGTTCCAAAAGCGGGACCAAGATCGAAGCCAAGGCCGCGACTTTCAAGGATGATGTGGCGTTCCTCCAGCAGCATACCCGCGTGGCCGTGCTGGAGGACCTCGGAGGCACGGCCCAGATCGCCGTCAACCCCGACCTCCAGGGACGGGTCATGACCAGCACGGCCGGCGGCCCGGAGGGGCTGAGCTTTGGCTGGATCAACCGGGCCGCCCTCTCTTCGCCCGAGAACAACCCGCACATGAACGCCTTCGGCGGTGAGGACCGTTTCTGGCTGGGGCCCGAGGGCGGGCAATTTTCGATCTTCTTTAAAAAGGGCGCGCCTTTCAACCTGGACAACTGGTTCACGCCTCCCCCGATCAACGAGGGGGAGTTCCGCATCGTTTCCCAGCAGATGAGCGCCGTCCATTTCCGCAAGCCCATGCATCTCGTCAATTACTCGGGCACGGAATTCGACCTGGAAGTGAACCGCATGGTCACGGTCCTGGAAAAGCCGGCCCTGGCCGCGTTCGGCATAGAACTGCCGGACGGCGTCCGCGGCGTGGCCTACGCCACGGACAACAGCATCACCAACATCGGCCTGAACGCCTGGACCAAGGAGACGGGGCTGCTGTCCATCTGGATCCTGGGAATGTTTAACCCCTCCCCGGCCACGACGATCGTCGTGCCTTTCAAGACGGGGGAAAAGAGCGCCCTCGGGCCGATCGTCAACGACGCCTATTTCGGCAAGGTGCCGGCCGACCGGTTGATCGTCGGGAACGGCGTCCTCTTCTTCAAGGGCGACGGGCTCCATCGCAGCAAAATCGGGCTCACGCCGCGGCGGGCGCTGCCGTTTGCCGGGAGCTACGACGCAGCCAACGGGGTGCTGACCCTCGTCCACCTGACGCTCCCGGAAGGCCTGACCGATTACGTGAACTCGATGTGGGAAATCCAGAAGGAGCCCTTCGCCGGGGACGCGGTCAACAGCTACAACGACGGCCCGGCCTCGCCCGGGGCCAAGCCGCTCGGCCCGTTCTACGAACTGGAGACGTCCTCGCCCGCCGGCGCCCTGAAGCCCGACGGAGTCCTCCGCCATGTCCACACGACGATGCACTTCCAGGGTCCGGAAGCGGCTCTCGACGGCATCGCCCGCAAGACCCTGGGTGTCGGGATCGCCGAGATCAAAGCCGCTTTCGCCGCCAAGTAAAAAAGGATTTTCGGGCGCGCTGGGGGACCGGCCGTCCGGCCCCGTCGGAACTGCGCCGGTTTTGTCCCGGGCGATCAGCCGCGGGCGATGCGGGCCAGGGATTTTCCGAAATGGGCGACTTCGTCCAGGGTGTTGTAATGGACGGCTCCCACGCGGACCGTGCCGCCCTTGTCCTCGATACCGAGCCGGCGGGTCACTTCGAGCGCACAGTAATTGCCGTCCCAGACGAAGACTCCATCCTTGTCCATTTCCTCGGCGATCGTCCGCGGGGCCAGGTCGCCCAGGCGGAAGGCCAGCGTCGGGGTGCGTTCGGCGAACCGACCGGCGTCGGTAAGACCGTAGATTTTCGCGCCGGGGACATCCTGAATGGATTTGATCAAGGCGCGGCTGAGGTCCTGCTCGTAAGCCCTTACGGCGCCCATCGCCTGTTTGAAGAGAAGCGGGCGGCCCTGGTACCGGGCGTCCGGCGGGGCGGCGAGATCCTTGCCGAATTCGCGGCCCAGCCATTCGAAGTATTCGAGCGTCCCCAGCAATCCGGCGATGGCTTCGTGATTCTGGGTCCCTGTTTCGAATTTGGTCGGCAATTCGTCCGAGGCGGGCCGGACTTTGTAGGCGAACAAATTCTCCAGAAGATCGTGCCGCCCGTAGAGGATGCCCATATGCGGGCCGAAGAATTTGTAAGACGAGCAGGCCAGGAAATCGCATCCGGTCGCCCGGACGTCGATCGGGCCGTGCGGCGCGTAATGAACGGCGTCGATAAAGACCAAGGCTCCGGCCCGGTGGGCCAGCGCGGTGATCTCGTCGACCGGATTGATTGTGCCCAAAGCGTTGGAGGCATAGCCGACGGCGACGAGGCGGGGCTTCTTCTCCAGGGCCTGGTTCAGCGAGTCCAGGTCGAGCGTCCCGTTTTCACGGTGAAAATCGACCCATTCGACGTTCAGGCCGCGGTCCTGGGCGAGCAGGAGCCAGGGGGAGATGTTGGCGTCATGGTCGAGGCGGGTGACGACGATTGTTTCACCGGGTTGAACGAGGCGGGCCAGCGAGCGGCTGAGGTGGAACGTCAGGGTGGTCATATTCTGACCGAAGATGATTTCCTCGGGCCGGGCGGCGTTGATGAAATCGGCCATGGCCGCCCGCGAGCGGGCGATCAACTCGTCCGACTGGCGGCTGGTGGCGAAAGCGCCCTTGTGGTTGGCGTTATATTCGATCAGGTATTCGAGGATGCGATCGAGCGAATTCTTGACGATTTGCGTCCCGCCGGGATTGTCCAGGTAGATCTCTTTGCGGTGCAGGGCCGGGAATTGGCGGCGGACCTTGGTCGGATCAAGCGGCATGGCGATCTCCTTCGGCGCGGTCAGGCGCATATATTGCCGCTCGCGCCCGGCCAAGTCAAGGAGGGTTCAAGAAAGCGGTCGGCGGGTCCTAGCCAAGGCGTAGGACTGCAAAGCCCGTCCTGCCTGCTCCGGCGATCTGCGCGTCTTCTTGAACATGAATATCGGGCTCAGGGCAAGCCGAGTAAAACACGCTCGTTTTCCCCTGCGAGGAAAACTCGCTCCGACACTCCTCCTGCGCTCTCCTACTCATCGTATGGATACCGCTTCCGATGAGTAGGAACCATGCCCGCTTAGTCGTCGTACGGGTTTTACCCGGCTCGCCCGTCGCCCGATAGATTATTTTCACGCGAGTGTTAGCCGCGTTTGAGGAGTCTAAAATCTCGGCGGGTGACGCGACGGATGCACCCGGATTCCGCGAGCGGAAGGGACCCACTGGGGGATGGGTGGAGCGAGCGGAATTCGGGGCGCCGGAGCAGGCAGGACCCGCCGACCATTTTGAATTCCGCGCCGGGGAAAACGAGCGTGTTTTTCCCCAAATGCTCCGAGCCCGGCCTCCATTTCTTCATATTGACCCTGGCCGGCCGATGGAAAATAATAGCCCCATGACACCCGAAGAGAAAAGGAAGGCTTACCCGAAACCTCCCGGCCAACGGCCCAAGGTCATCCTGCGCCGGGCGCCGGATTACGATCCGGAGAGAATTGCGGCCATCGTCCGGGACGGCCTGACCGAGCTCGGCCTGGCCGGCCGCGTACGCGGCCGGGTCGTTCTCAAGCCGAACGTGGTCATGGCCCACAAGAAGATCGCTCCGTCCGCGTATACCCGTCCCGAGTTCATGGACGGCGTCCTGCGGGCCCTGCGTTCGGCGGGAGCGGCGGATGCGTCCTATACCATCGCCGAGAAGAGCGGGGCCGGCCTGACCACGCCGCGGGTCTTTCGCCGGGCCGGATACCGGGCCCTGCAAAAAACGCACCCCGTCCGGCTCCTGGCCATCGAGGAGGCCCCAAAAATCCAGGTGGAACTGACCCGGGGCCGTCTGCACGATCAGATCGCCACCGCGTCCGAAATCGCCGACAACGATTTTCTGGTCTATACGCCCAAGCTGAAAACGAATTACTTGACTCAGGGCTTGACCGCCGCGATCAAGCTCAATATCGGCATCCTGCGCGACCGCCAGCGGATGTGGAACCACAATGACCATCTCGACGAAAAAATCGTCGATTGCTTGGAGGTCGGCTATCCCGATTTCATCGCCACCGACGCCGTCGAGATCGGCTTCGGCGGGAATCAATTCACCCAGCACGGCCGGTTGCTGGGCCTCGTCGTCTTGGCCGACGATCCTCTGGCCCATGACGTCATCTGCGCCCGGCTCCTGCATCTCGATCCGCGGTCGATCGGCCATCTCGTCGAGGCGGAGGCGCGCGGCTACGGCCCTCTCGATCCGGCGGGGATGGCCGTCTCCGGCGATATCTCCCTGGCCGAGGCCATGGACCGGACCAAGGATTGGGACGTACATCCTATCCGAGTGGAAGAGTCGCAGGACCGGATGCGGATCTTGAGCGGCGAACCCTACTGCAGCGGAGGATGCCACGGCGTGTTCCTCGATTGGCTCTACATGATCAAGGACCGCAAGCCGAAACTGTGGACCAAACTCCCCCGTTGGACGGTCGTCATCGGAGAATACAACGGGGACGTCGAGGCTAAGCGTCTGCTGCTCATCGGCACCTGCACGAAAATCAACGGGACCGTGAAGGCCAAGAAGATCCGGCGGGTCCGCGGCTGCCCTCCGGGTCACAAGCGGCTCGTCCTCGAGTTGTTCCTGAAGGCCGGAATCTGGAACCCGTTGATCCGGCCCGAACTGGTCCTGGACGGCTATGTCTTCGAGTTTTTCGCCCTGGTCCGCCGGTTTTTCCGCGGCCGGCTGGGGTGAGGGGGAATCAGGGTTTTTTCCGATCGGCCGGTTTTTCCATTTTCCGGTTCAGCAGGAACTGGCCGAGATCCTGCTCGATCTGGCGGGCGGTTCGCTTGTAGGCGTCGATCCCCAGGCCGCACGGATCGCTGATCTCCCAGCCGTAGAGCTTGTCCTTGGGGATTTGGGGCATGGCCGACAAACGCATGAAGACGGACGAATCCATGCCGATGATGTAATCGAAGTCGTCGAGGCGGTAGTCCAGGACGAAACGGGGCCGGTGGCCGGAGGCATCGGTTCCGGTCAGCCGGCGGATGAGATCGATCCCCTCTTCGGGGATTCGCGAGAGAGAGGGGACGACGCCCGCGCTCTCGGCCGTCACTCTTTCGCCCAGGTGGCGCTCGGCGATCGCCTTGGCCAGGGGGCTGCGGCAGAGGTTGGCCAGGCAGACGAAAAGAATGCGGATCGGCGGTTCCGGCTTGGGCGCGTCCATGGCAAAGCTTTTATAGCCGCGTCGGGGACCGCAAGTCAAGGAAGGGCTCAGGGGGAGGACTCAGGGGCAAAAGGTCGGCGGGTCCTGCCTGCTCCGGCGCCCCGTCTCCGCTCACTCCACCCATCCCCCAGTGGGTCCCTTCCGCTCGCGGATTCCGGGTCATCCGTCGCACCGGCCCCGAAGGCGAGTACCGACTATTCCCTCCTCTTGGAGGAGGGATAAGGGTAGTAATATTGAAGGAAGGCTTGGAACGAGCCTTCGGAATTCACGTTGATCGCTTCACCCGCCGACCGCTTATCGTCCCTTTTTGGCCCCCACGCTCCAAATCCAGGCCGATCTATTCCGAAGCCGCTTGAACACCTCTTCTTAGATCTCACCTCCCCTTCCCCTCCTCCGCAGGAGGGGCCCCGAATGAGGTTTGCGGCTTCGGCGATATGTGGCGAGGGGTGAGCCGGGTAAAACCCGTGTGACGTACTATGCTCGCTAGAGCAAAAGCGAGCATAGTACTGTCCTACGCCTTTGCTAGGACGACGGAGCGGGCATGGACCATACTCATCGGGTACGGCCTCTAACCGATGAGTAAGGGAGCGAGGGAGCGTCGAGTACCGTTCTTCCGATCGTAGGAAGAACGGCACGTGTTTTACCCGGCTTGCACCGAGAACGGCATTCATGTCCTATGTATCTTTACTCGGACGGTTCATTCGATCCATAATAAACGCATGAGAACAGCCATCCTCCTCCTTTCGGCGTTAATCGCCGGCTCCGCCGCGGCGGCGCATGTCGCGGCGGCCGCCGACAAGCCGCTGGCCACGGTCCCCTCGGTCGACCTGGAAAAGTACATGGGGAAATGGTACGAGATTTCCTCCTTCCCCCAGAGCTTCCAGAAGGGGTGCCACTGCACCGTCGCCGAGTATGCGATGACGGACAAGGGCTATGTCCGGGTCGTCAATACCTGCCGCAAGGACAGTGCCGAAGGCAAGGTCAAAACCGCCAACGGGAAAGCCTTCGTCGTCGAGGGCAGTCACAACTCCAAGCTCCGCGTCCAGTTCTTCTGGCCGTTCCGCGGCGATTACTGGATCATCGACCTGGCCCCCGACTACACCTATGCCGTGGTTGGGGATCCGAGCCGGAAATACTTGTGGATCCTGTGCCGGACGCCCCAGATGGACGAGACGCTCTACCGCGGGATCGTCGACCGCGCGGCGGCTAAAGGGTTCGATATCACCAAGCTCGTCCGCACGGACCAAAGCTGCGTCGGGAGGCGGCCATGACCAGATGTCTTTTAATGGCCATCCTGGCTTTGGGTGCGGCGGCGGCGTTCGCGTCGGCCGCGGGGTATGAAGAAGACATCTTTCCCACATCGAAGGGGGATTTGAAAATCGCCTGCCTCGGGCACGGGACGCTGATGCTGACCTTCAACGGGAAGGTCATCCACGTCGATCCGGTCGGCCAGTTCGGCAATTACGCGGCCTTGCCCAAGGCCGATCTCATCCTCGTCACCCACGAACACGGCGACCATCTCGATCCGGCGGCGATTGCTAAGATCCGCAAGCCCTCGACCGCGTTGTTCATGACCGCCAAGTGCGCCGAAAAAATAAAGGACGCCACGGTCATGAAGAACGGCGACGAGCGGACCTGGGAGGGGATCACGGTCAAAGCCGTGCCGGCCTACAACATCGTCCATATGCGCGCCCCGGGCAGCCCCTTTCATCCCAAGGGCGAGGGCAACGGCTATGTCCTGACCTTCGGGGACAAACGCCTCTATATCGCCGGGGATACGGAAAACATCCCGGAGATGGCCGCCCTCAAGGGCGTCGATATCGCCTTCCTGCCCATGAACATGCCCTACACCATGACCCCCGAGATGGCCGCCGCCGCCGCTAAGATGTTGGCGCCCCAAGTTCTGTATCCTTACCACTATGGGAACACGGACACGGCCAAGCTCGTCGATCTCCTCAAAGGGGAGAAAGGCATCGAGGTCCGCATCCGGGCCTTGAAGTGATGACGCCGACACGTCCGGAGGAGGAACCATGAAAGCGACAAAAATCATCGCCTTGATCCTAGCCGGGTCGTTCCTGGCCGCCTGCGGGGCGAACATGCTCCCGTCCCGCGATCCCTGGTATGCGCAGCACTACTTCGTGATGCAGGATTACGAGCGCAGCGCGTACCGGGCCCTGTCGGACAACGCCCGGCTGGAGTTTCAGAAGCTGTTCTGGGAAGCCCGCTCTCCCGAAGTCAAGAAGCTGTTCGACGCCCGTATGGATTACATTGCAGCGAACTTTAAAAAAGAGAATTTCAAGCAGCCCTGGAACACGGACCGGGCCCGCGTCTATCTCCTGAACGGCAACCCCGCGAACATTGAGTACTCCCAGAACACCAATTGGGCCATGAACATCCGGGAACCCGGTTCCGGCACGAGCGGCGCCACGTCCCGTTCAGGCGAAGACATCCAGGCCACGACACTCGAGGTTTGGGCCTATCCCTATGAGCGATTCATCGTCAACTATGGGTTCTACTTCGATCCGCCCAACAAATGGCGGGCGGTGACCATGTCGGCCGGAGGAGCACGCTTCATCGGCGAACTCGAGCTCAACAACAAGACGGCCGTGTGGGGGGCTTTAAACCCGGATGCCTACTTCCGCAAGCTGGAAGAACTCAAGACGATCAAGTGAGTTGACACCCCGCTCTTCAATCGCCAATAATAGGCCTTCCATAAGGAGGACTCATGATCGTTTCATCCCGCCTGAATATCCTCAAGCGAACCGTGTGGATCGGCGCGCTTCTGGCCCTCGTCGGGCTGTTCGGCGTATCCGCCGCCCAGGCCCCCGCCGCAGCCAAGCCTTGGCCCGCTGAATTCGACGGTTGCACCAGCATCATGGTCGGCCGCCTGGCCTCGGCCGACGGCTCGGTCATGACCGCCCACACCTGCGACGGTAATTACCGCCAGTGGGTCAATATCGTGCCCCACGCCAAGTACCCGGCCGGGTCCAAAAACAAGATCTATTCCGGCAAGATGCACACTGAGACGCCCGGCGACCTCAAGGGCGTCCAGCCGACGGGCGAGATCCCCCAGGCGGCCGAAACCTACGCCTTTATGAACACGGCCTACCCGTGCATGAACGAGGCCGGCTTGGCCATCGGCGAGACGACCTTCGGCGGCCGCCGCGAGCTCTACAACCCCGAGGGCATGTTCATGATCGAGGAGATCGAGCGCATCGTCCTCGAGCGATGCAAGACCGCCCGCGAGGCTATCAAGCTGGCCGGCGAGCTGATCAAACAGTACGGCTACGGCGATTCCGGGGAATGCATCACCATCGCCGACGCCAAGGAAGTCTGGCACTTCGAAGTCATGGGCGAGGGTCCGCTTCAGAAGGGCGGCGTCTGGGCGGCCGTGCGCATCCCCGACGACCACGTCGGTATCTCGGCCAACATCTGTCGTATCGGCGAAATCGATCTGAAGAACCCTGACCGCTACATGGCCTCGGAGAACGTTTTTAAGGTCGCCGAGGACCTGGGCTTTTACGATCCCAAGAAAGGCGAGCCGTTCAAGTTCTGGAAGGCCTACAGCGGCATGCGCCCCTATTCCATCCGCGAGTTCTACGTTCTGAGCACGCTGGCCCCCTCGCTCGGCCTCAAGCAGGACCTGCCGGAGCTGCCCTTCTCGGTCAAACCCGAGAAAAAGCTCACCGTCAGCGACGTCCTCCGTTACTATCGAGAGACGTACGCCGGGACGGAATTCGACGCCACCAAGAAGCTCATGGTCCCGCGCCGTCAGCCGATGCGGC
>Ga0315279_10002711_pt1 | contig 25987 bp, 22 predicted proteins | sample YL17G06_20_MG_FD_203694 | JGI IMG/M metagenome (GOLD analysis project Ga0315279, IMG submission 203694) | Sediment microbial communities from Yellowstone Lake, YNP, Wyoming, USA - YL17G06_20 | ecosystem: Environmental > Aquatic > Freshwater > Lake > Sediment | place: USA: Wyoming | collected... | reverse complement strand
ACTTAGGGCATTGAGATGGAAATCTCACCATTGTATGAGTCGTCCCTTTGCGTCTTCCTTCGAAGAGAAACATTGGATCATCCGACTTGATGCGAACGTTGAACCGCCTGCGATACACGCCGCGCGCGCGTTCTTCTGAAACCTTCATTTCCATAAAAAAATATAACGCTGTTAAGTAATAACATTAACTGGCTAACAATGGAACAGGGACAACGATTTCAAATGTAAAATAATTTAACATGTCTTATCCCACTCAAGAGGTCTTTGAGCAATTTTCTCTTTCTGGTTCGCACGCGCATTTTATCAGGAGGTTATCTATTTTCCGGTACTCCGCACGCACGGCAAAGGGGGGTTCAGAGGTGCATCTTGCAGAGCAAGATACTATGGAATAGAGCAAGTCAAACTAAGCAGAGCAAATCAAAAAAAGCTATGCCACTCTCTGCTTCTCGGATTTCTTCCATAATTTGATAAGGTCTGAAGGGATTTTGACTGTCCAACTATGGTGGCAAACATGACATTCCATGGGAACAATATTATCCTTAATCTGCCCGCCATACGTATCCGAACTCCAGCAGTTCGGACACGCCCGAGACGGCATCGCTTCTTGTATCCTATTCAACTTACTCAGCCTCATTTTCTTTACCACGCGCCTCGCTACAAGCACTACTGGATAGAGAAGGGCCAAAAATATGACTACAGGCGGTATGCTCATTTCTCAAACCTCCCTACCGCGCGCGTCCTTAAAACGCGCAGGATAGTATTTAAATAAAGTTACTCTTAAAGGGTTCTGAATCATGTTTTTGGGTACTATTTAGATGATTTGTTGAATCTCCCGCGCGCGCAACTATAACAATACCCTTTCTAGGGGTTATCTAGTTTCTAGGTACTCGGATATACCTACCCCTAGCTTTCGACGTAACTGGATCACCTCTAATCGGGGCACCCAATCCGGTACATTTTTGGATACAAAAATACAGAATAGTATAAGATAATACAGGAAAATACGCCTGTTAAGCCGTTCCAGGGTTCCCGCCGCGGAAAGGAGACAGAAACAGGCTCAGAAAAAACAGTGGGGGGTACCCATTTAATGCGCCTTTTAGCCCCTATGATTGAAATGAACACAAAAAGACCACCGCTTCCGGCGGCTGTATAAGGGGATTTGCTTGTGTTATTTTAAAGTACTATACTCATCAAGTCCATCCCATACATCGAATAAAATAACTTTATTATAATGTAACGATTTGGGAAAAAAAAGTAAACGCTATGTGGCGTCAAGTAAAACTTCTGGTAATTTGTAGAGACTTCAAGGATTAGAAGGATAAGCTGAAACTCGCAGGACAACTAATAGACTCAGTTATCCTGATGTTATTAGCTTGTTTTACGTTCTTAGTATGAGAAGACGTGATCTTAACTACGTTCTCAATGCTTGTTGTAGAAGTTCTTTTGTAATCTCCGTCCTCTCTGAACACGCCATATATAATTCATCATGTATCGTCGTATTCTTTGACTTGAGATAATATACGTGAGTCAAGATCTGGGCACGATTCGCCTCATCAACAGCCGGAACAAAATCACTGTCTCCGGTAACAAGAATTGCCTTGTGAATATTATCTTTCCAGATCGCCCTTGTCAAATCCACAGTCAGTAGGTTATCTACTCTCTTCTGCTTATAGGTCGTAACATTATGACCACATTTTTCACATACAGAATTGAAACGACTCAGTTTACCTAACCTAACCTGAAACCTAGGATAGGATTTCAAAGAATATACAAACCTATCGAAATTCACCTTTCTAATTCTCTCTTCAGCAGTAGGAGGACTGCCTTGAAATGGAGGACAATCATAATAAAAGGTAAACAATCGCTCTAAGCTACCACAGAGTAGATCTGAAAACTTGCAAAAATCTACATCATACATGCCCAATTTTTCTCTAACCTTGGCAAAATACCCCCCGTCTATAAACACGGCCGCCTTGTCCACCATATAATTTAGATTCACCTCGTACTATCAACTTCACCTTCAGTTAATATAAAACTTCAGATAAAATTAAATCTAGGATCCTACAAATGCCTGTCGTCCGAGTCCGAACGACAGCGATAACAACGAAAATCATTAACCCTCGATTATATTTAAAGTTTGTTTAACTAACAATCTCGGTAAATCACCGGAAAATGATTTTGCGATAAAACCCTAATATTTAAGGACAGGTATTCCAAGTCTATCCTAAGCCACATATTCTTTCTCACCGACCCCCCCCCACTCGTAAACGTTATCCCTCCCCTACAGGTCTTATTCCCCATGCCAGTGACTAAGGAAGAGCTTCTGAAAGAGGCTCAGAAGTGGAGCAAGATCGCTCCACCCTACCACGCCTTCTACCAGGGCAAGGTCGAGGTCATGCCGAAGTGCGCCATCCGCACACTGCAGGACTTCTCCATCTGGTACACCCCCGGCGTGGCCCAGGTCTGCAAGGACATCGAGAAGCAGAACGAGCTCGCCTACGAGGAAACCAGCAAGTGGAACTACGTCGCGGTGGTCAGCGACGGCACCCGCGTCCTAGGCCTCGGCGACATAGGCGGCCAGGCCGGCATGCCTGTGATGGAGGGCAAGGCACTCATATTCAAGTACCTCGGCGGAGTGGACGCCTTCCCGATCTGCCTCGCCACCAAGGACCCGGAAGAGATCATACAGGCTGTCAAGTGGATTGAGCCCAGCTTCGGCGGCATCAACCTCGAGGACTTCTCCAGCCCCAAGTGCTTCTACATCCTCGACAGGCTGAGGAAGGAGATGCCCATACCCGTCTGGCACGACGACCAGCAGGGCACGGCGGCGGTCATCCTCGCGGGGACAATAAACGCGCTCAAGTTCGTCGGAAAGAAGCTGAACAGGGCGAAGTTCACCATAGTCGGCTCAGGCGCCGCGAACACTCGGACCTTCTACGTCCTCGAGGCCGCGGGCGTCAACCCGAAGAACGTGATCATGGTCGACAGCACCGGCACCCTCCACACGGGCAGGAAGGAGCTCGAGGGCACCTACAAGTGGGACCTCGCGAAGAGGACCAACCCGGACCGCGTCGAGGGCGGCATAAAGGAGGCCGCCGAGGGGAGCGACATACTCATAGCCGCCTCGAAGCCTGGCCCAGGCACGATAACTGTTGACGACGTGAAGGGGATGGCGGATGACTCGGTGATCTTCGCCTGTGCGAACCCGATCCCGGAGATCTGGCCGTGGGAGGCGAAGGAGGCCGGCGTCAAGGTGATGGCCACGGGCCGCAGCGACTTCCCCAACCAGGTGAACAACAGCCTCGTCTTCCCCGCGATCTTCCGCGGCGCCCTCGACGTAAGGGCGAAGACCATCACCGACGAGATGTGCATCGCCTCGGCGAAGGCGCTGGCGAAGTACGCCGAGGATAAGGGGCTGACCGATAAGTACATCATACCGTCGATGGACGAGTGGGAGATCTACCCGCTGCAGGCCGTGGAGACGGCGGCGAAGGCGATGGAGCAGGGCGTCGCGAGGAAGAAGGCGACCAGGAAGGAGCTATACGACGGCGCCAACAGCATAATAAAGCGGACCCAAGACATAGTGAAGCTCCTCATGAGACAGGGGTACATAGCCTCCCCCCCGCCGGAGCCCAAGTGAGGCCGAGAAAGACTGCGTCCTCATTCTTTTTTCTCGAATCCCAGAATTATTTCCATGGCCTTCTCGATGGCTGCCTGGACCTTCGAGGTGCAGCTCTCGCTCAGGGTCGTGACGTCCTCGGCTTCAACCGCGAGGAGTATCATCTCCTTCGGCATCTGACCCGGGAAAAGGGAGTCGCCAAGCCTGAGGGTGGTCAGCAGGTCCACGCCGTGGCTGTGAGTGACTCTCGACGGCTCCTCGCCCTTGCTCAAGTTCACCCTGTATATCGTACCAGGCTCGCCGCCCGCCTGAATGGCGTCTACGACGAATACACGGTCGCGGCCCTTCATGGCTTCGAGGATCTCGACGCTGCCGAGGGCCACGTCGAGGGTGTCTACGCAGGGCGCTACCTCGTTGAGCCTGTTGACGACGTGTATGCCGACCCCGTCGTCGCAGCGTAGGAGGTTCCCGACGCCGATGACGAGGGTCCTCAAAAGTGGGTCTACCTCTCGATCTTCCTGTAGAGTTTTCGGCGGCTATCGTATATCTCTACTACGAGGGGCGCTGTTCCCGGTAGGCTGTGGGTGCTGCAGCCGAAGCACGGGTCGTAGGCGCGGAAAGCCATCTCGACCATGTTGAGGAGGCCGTCGTTCACCTGCCCGCCCCTGATGAGCCCCTTCGCGGCGTCGCGGACGCTCATGCAGATGTCAGCGTAGTTGTTGGTGGTCGCGACTATCAGGTTCGCCTTGTCGACGAGCCCCTCCTTGTTGAGCTTGTAGTGGTGGACCAGGACTCCGCGCGCCGCCTCGACTATGCCGACGCCCTCACCTGGCTCCTTGACTGGGTTCCTCAGGTCGGTTTTAGTGATGCCTGGGTCCCTGCTCAGATCCAGCGCCCTCTCGGAGGCGTAAAGGAGCTCCACGAGCCTAGCCCAGTGGAATGCCAGGGTTGAGCCAACCGGCTTCCCCCCTAGGGTCTCGAACATCCTCTTGTACTCGGCGTTAGCCAAAGGAGTAGCCATTCCGTCTGCGGCGTTGAGCCTTCCCAGGGGCCCGACGCGGTAGACGCCGCTCTCCGGCCCGTCCGTGAGTCCGTTCCATCCGACCTTCTTCAGGTAGGTGAACTTCGAGTAGGTCCAGGGTTCGACGTGCTCGACGATGTGGTCGAGGTAATCCTTCGCCTGGAACCTGTCGAACTCCTCTCCCTCCTGGTCGGTGACGCGGACGTCGCCGTCGTAGAAGTTGACGTGATTGTTCTTGTCGACGAGGCCCATGTTGTATGTGTCGAGCTGGTACGGGTCGCTGAGGATGAGGTCGACGTACTTCTTGTTGCCGAGGACGACGTCGTTGAAGATTCCGAGGGTGAACTTGGCGAACTCCACGGAGCTCCGGGCCATCTCCTCTATCTGGCTCCGCTCCTCCTCGTTGAGCCCCTTCGATATGCCCCCTGGGAGCCCGCAGGTCGGATGGGTCGCCTTTCCTCCGATGATCTCGGTTATCTTCTGTCCGTAGGCCCTGTGCTTGATTACCTCCTTCCCGACGTCGAGGCCGACCTTCTTGAGGACTCCGAAGATGTTCCTCTCGGCCGGCGGAGCGTCCGGCCCCACGACGAAGTCGGGGGCGCCTAGGAAGTAGAAGTGGAGGGTGTGATCGTAGATGAAATAGCCGGCGTACATGAGCTCCCTGAGCTTCTTCGCGGTCTCGGTCGGCTCGACGCCGTAGGCGGCGTCCAGCGCCTTGGTGGCGGCGAAGTGGTGGGCGACGGGGCAGACCCCGCAGATTCTGGGAGTTATTATCGGCATATCCTCCGCCCGCCTCCCCTCGCAGAAGCGCTCGAAGCCGCGGAGCTCCGGAATCTGGAGGTAGGCGTTCTCGACGTTCCCCTGCTTGTTCAGGAATATGGTGATCTTTCCGTGGCCCTCCAGCCTCGTGATCGGGTCGATGGTTATCGTCTTCACTTTCTAACCCTCCTGCTTATGATGGATGCGGGAAGCGCGTACTTGTAGAAGGTGCCGAGGGGATCCTTCAGCTGGTCTATGAAGGCCGAGGGGTCGTACCCCTCCGTCTTCTCCGACTCGAGCCCGAGGACGGTCGAGAGCGCTGAGATCATGGCTGCGCCCTGCTCCTCGACTCCTGGGCATGGTCCTCCGCAGCCTGTGCAGGGCATGTTGGCGTTTACACACCTCGCCTCGCACCCTCCCCTGGTTGCTGGACCCATACATACGATGCCCTGCTCTAGGAGGCACTTCTCCGGCTCGGGCTGGAAGTCGATGACCCTCTTGATCTCTGAGATTTTCTTCTCCTCCTTCACCCTCGGGCACTCGTCGCAGACTGAGCGCTCAGGCGCCAGTATCGAGCCCTTCGGGGGTAGCTCACCCTTCGCGATGGCTTCGACGGCGTCGAAGATGAGCTTCGGTGGAGGCGGGCAGCCTGGAAGATAATAATCGACGTCAACCACCTGATCGAGAGGCTTCACAGAGTCGTAGAACGTGGGCAGCTTCAGCTCTCCTTCCTTGACCTTTAGCTCGGTCTTTGGCACGGTTGCGCCCTTGTTCACCGTCGACGGCGAGCTTTGGTAGGCCCTGTCGAAGATCTGAAGCCTGTCAGCCTCGTTGGCTAGGCCCGGGATACCCCCTAGCTGGGCGCATGCGCCGAAGGCCACTAGCGTCTTCGCCTTCCTTCTCAGCAGCTTCGCGAGGTGCTCCTGCTCAGAGTTGCGCACGGCGCCGTTGAAGAAGCAGACGTCCATGTAGCCATCAGGCATCGCCTCGACGTCCTTATACTTGATGTCCATGGCCACGGGCCAGAAGACTATGTCGGCGATGTTCATCACGTCCAGTATCTTCTCGTCGACGTCGAGGACGGCGATCTCGCAGCCCCCGCAGCTCGCGGCCCAGTAGAATCCGAACTTGAGCTTCTCCATTCTTAGGCCTCCTGCTTCTCCATCATTATCGAGGCGTCCACCTTGTTCGAGCCTATTCCCAGGTCGTCTGGGTCTATGCCCATGGCGAGCCCAATGAGCTGGGGTATGTGAACGATGGGAACCTTCGGCGAGTTCTCGGTCATGAACTGGCAGCGCTCGTAGGTGAGGTAGCAGAACGGGCAGTTCGTCACCATGATGTTGGCGTACTTCTTCACGGTCTGCACCTTGTCGAGGCCGACGCTCCACGTGACGTTCTCCCTGACGCCCATAACGGGCCCCGCGCAGCACTCGAGCTTGTTCGGGTAGTCGACGCTCACGGCGCCCGTGGCATCTATGAGCTCGTCGAGGCTCTTCGGGTCCTCGGGGTCGTCGAATTCCATCACCTCGTGGGGCTTCAGCAGGTGGCATCCGTAGTGGGCTCCGACCTTCAGCCCCTTGAAGGGCTTGACGGACGCCGCCCTGATCTTCTCGGCGCCGACATCCTCGCTGAGCATCCTGACGAAGTGCTTCACGTTCTGTGTTCCCCTGAACTGTTTCCCGGTGTCTGCCAGCATCTCGTTGACCTCCTTCCTCAGTTCAGGGTTCTCCTTCAGCTCCCTGTTCGCCTTGGTCAGGACCTCGGTGCAGCCGTTGCAGACGGTGACTACGTCGAGGCCCATCTCCTCGGCGATGGCTATGTTTCTCGCGGCCAGCGCTAGGAACGTCTTGTGGTCGAGGGTCTCCATGTATGTCGTGCCGCAGCAGCTGGAGCCTGGCATGTCGACGAGCTCGACGCCGAGCTTCTCCGCGACCTTCCTCGCCGACTTCTCGTAGCCCGGCAGCCGGGAGAGGGTAGTGCATCCTACGAATAGGGCGTACTTCAACTCACTCCCCTCCCACCTTGCCGAGGAGGCCGGTCTTCCTCATGATCGCCTTAACCGCCTCCGCGTCAGGCTCAGGGGCCACGGGGAGGCCGTCCTCCTCCCTCATCTCGTTCTCGAACTCACCTATCTCGTAGACGTATCCCATCCTTGAGAGGCTGCCAATCAGCGCCTTGATCGTCGGATGTATCTTCCCTTCGTTCAGCGCCAGCTTCCTTAGGGCGGAGATTATCTCTGAAACGTGGACCTCCTGCGGGCAGCGCTCGTAGCACGTGTAGCAGCCGGCACAGAGCCAGAGAAGGTCTCCACTGAGGAGCCTCTCCTTCTGGCCGTACATGGCGAGGCGGGCGATGTTCCGGGGCCTAAACTCCTGCACCCTCTTCGCCACCGGGCAGTCAGAGGAGCACGTGCCGCACTGGTAGCAGCGCATCAGCTTCTCCGCGCCCGGGGTCCCGAGCACCTGGCTCCTGAACTCCTTGTTCTCATTGTTGATCCTGATCTCTGTCGCTTGTGTCATCTCAGTCTCCCTCCGCCATGACCTCAGTAGCCTCCCTGATGGGGTTCGGGCCAAGCTTCTTTACGTCGGCGACCATCTCCCTTATGACGTGGGCGAACTTCTCGCCCTCCGATGCACTGATCCACTCCAGCCTGAGCCGCTCAGGCTCCAGTCCGAGCTGGGTCATCAGCTTCTTGAGCATCGCGATGCGCCTCTCGGCCTTGAAGTTGCCGGAGATGTAGTGGCAGTCGTTGGGCGTGTGGCAGCCGGCGACGAGGACGCCGTCTGCGCCGTTCTTGAAAGCTTCTAGGATATAGCTGGGATGGACGCGGCCGCTGCACATCACCCTTATCACCCTGAGGTTCGGCGGGTACTGGAACCTGCTGACGCCGGCGAGGTCTGCCCCCGCGTAGCTGCACCAATTGCAGAGGAAGCCGACGATCTTCGGCTCAAACTCGGTCATGCCTTCACCTCCTCAAGGGCAGCCCTGACCTGGCTGAGTATCTCGTTGTCCGTGAAGTGGCCGACTGTTATTGCTCCTGACGGGCAGGTGGCGGCGCATACTCCGCATCCCTTGCAGACCTCCGGGATGACGTGGCTGTGGATGCGGCCGTTCTCCTCCTTCATCTCGATGGCCTTGAACTCGCAGACGCCCTCGCACATCCGGCAGCCTGAGCAGACGTCCTCGTCGACGCTGGCGATGGCCCCCTCGACCTCTATGCTCGGCTGCGAGAGAAGCGTCAGGGCCCGCGCCGCTGCGCCGCTCGCCTGGCTTATGCACTCGTCTATCGTCTTGGGGCCGTGGGCTAGGCCACAGAGGAATACGCCGTCCGTGGCGAAGTCCAGGGGCCTTAGCTTCATGTGGGCCTCGAGGAAGAAGCCGTCCTTGCTTATCGGGACCTTCAGCATCCCTGCAAGCTTCCCGTTGTCTGGTGAGGGCATTACACCCGCGCTAAGCACGAGGGCGTCTGGCTCTATGACCACGTTCTCCTTAAGGACCGGGTCTAGGACCTTTACCTTCAGACCTCCGTCGTTGGTTACCTGGGGCTTGTGCTCGTCGTCGTAGCGGATGAAGAGGACGCCGTTGTCAGCGGCCTTCCTGTAGTAGTCCTCTTTGAAGCCGTAGGTCCTCATGTCCTTGTAGAGGATGTAGACGTCTGAGCCTGGGCTCAGCTCCTTCACCTTGAACGCGTTGTTCACGGCGCCGGTGCAGCAGACCCTTGAGCAGTTGGGGTGCTCCTCGTTCCTGCTGCCGACGCACTGGATCATGACGACCGTCTTCGGCTTGTATCCCTCGGCGAGCTTCTCCTCGAGCTCAAGCTGGGTCATCACCCTGTTGTCTGCGCCGTAGAGGTACTCCTTAGGCCTATACTCTACGCCCCCGACGGCCACTATGACGGCGCCGTGCTTGACCGTCTCCTCGCTCGTCTGGCTGACGAGGGTTGTCTCGAAGTTGCCGACGTAGCCGTTGACGTCCGCGACCTGGGTACCGAGGTGGACCCTGATCTTAGGGTGCTTCTTGACCCTTTTGACGAGCTTGGCGAGTTCCTTCGCAGGGTCCTCGCCCGATGGAACGTACTTGATCTTCCTAAGGTTGCCGCCGAGCTCGCCCTCCTTCTCCACGAGGTGGACCTCGCATCCCTGGTCTGCGATCTCCAGCGCGGCGGTGATGCCTGAGAGGCCTCCTCCGATGACGAGGGCGGCCGGAGTCACCTGTATCTTCGGCTTCGCCAGCGGCTTGAGGAGCCGCGCCTTTGCGACAGCCATCCTGACTAGATCTTTGGATTTCTGGGTCGCCGCCTCATGCTCGTGCATGTGGACCCAGCTGCATTGATCTCGGATGTTAGCCATCTCGAAGAGGTATGGGTTGAGCCCCGCCTCCTGGAGGGTGGCGCGGAACAACGGCTCGTGGGTCCTAGGCGTGCAGCTCGCCACCACCACCCTGTTGAGGTTCTTCTCGAGGATGGTGTTCTTGATCTTTGCCTGGGTGTCCTGGCTACAGGTGTAGAGGTTTCTCTCCGCGTATACTACGCTTGGCAGGGTCTTAGCGTACTCGATGACATCGGGGACATCGACGTAGCCACCGATGTTCACACCACAGTGGCATACGAATACTCCGACTCGTGGCTCCTCGGCCGATACGTCCTTCTCGGCCGGGTACTCGACTGGTTTGACCTGAGTCCCCCTAACCGGGGCTATCTGCTTCGCGGCCTTCGCGGCGGCTCCGCTGGCCTGGGCTACACTGTCCGGTATATCCTTGGGCGACGAGAAGGCCCCGCATACGTAGACTCCTGCTCGAGTCGTCTCGAGGGGCGTGAAGAACCCTGTCTTGCAGAAGCCGTAATGGTTGAGCTCGATGTCAAGGGCCTTGGCTAGCTGCTTCGCGTCCTTCGGCGGGCCCATGCCGACTGAGAGGACGACCATGTTATACTTCTCTGTCTTTACCTCGCCGTCCTCTTCGTAGGTGACTTCGAGGTCTCTGGTCTCTGGGTCCTCCTGGGCGTGGCTCACCCTGCTCCTGATGAACTTGACGCCGTGCTCATGTTGGGCCCGGGAATAATAGTCATCGAACTCCTTGCCGAAGGCGCGGATGTCCATGAAAAATACGGTGGCTTTAAGCCCTGGGTTGTGCTCCTGGGCGATGACAGCCTCCTTGATCCCGTACATGCAGCAGACTCCGCTACAGTACGGGTTACCGACGCGCTCGTCCCTTGAGCCGACGCATTGAACGAAGGCAACCCTCTTTGGGAGGTCGCCGTCGCTGGGCCTGAGCACGGTTCCCCTGTAGGGCCCAGTTGCGCTGAGGATACGTTCGAACTCGACGCTCGTGACGACGTTAGCGTATCTGCCATAGCCGTACTCGGTGATTACGCGTGGGTCGAAGGCCTCGAATCCCGGCGCGAGGACGACACTTCCTACGTTGAGCTTGACCTCTTCGTCCTTCTCCTCGTAGTCGATAGCGTGGGCTTTACAGACCTCGCTGCAGATGCCGCAGCCGAGGCACTTCTCCTTGTCGATGGTGTAGACTAGTGGCACGGCTTGGCTGAACCTGATGTAGACTCCCTTCCTCTCGTTGAGGTTCGCGTTGTACTCGTCTATCGCTGAGGCGGGGCACTTCGCGGCGCAGTCGCCGCAGCCCGTGCACTTGGTCGGGTCGACGCGCCGGGCCTTCTTCAGTATTGTTGCCGTGAAGTCGCCCTCTTCGCCTTTCAGACTCATCAGCTCGGAGTAGGTTATGAGCTGGATGTTCGGGTGCCTGCCGGCGCCTACGAGCTTCGGTGCCAGTATGCACATGGCGCAGTCGTTTGTCGGGAAGGTCTTATCTAGCTGGGTCATGACGCCTCCGATGCTCGGCTCCTTCTCCAGTATGTAGACCTTGAATCCGGAGTCCGCCAGGTCCAAGCTGGCCTGTATGCCGGCTATGCCCCCGCCGACGACCATCACTGCTCCGACTTTCTTCATTCAGGCACCTCCAGCGCCGTATAGATGGGTGAGCTGCCAAGTATCTCCTTGACATCCACCCAGCCCAGTTGACGCATGGCGACTATGTGCTCGAGTACCTTCTTCGAATCGATGCCCAGTTTCTCGGAGAGCTTCTTAACAGACGCGGGTTCCTCGAGGAGGGTGAGACGGATCTTCTGGTGGACATACTCATTCTCTACGGCGTCGTCCATCACCGTGTCGAGCTCCTCCTGCGTGACCGGCTCACCGTATACGTTGCCCTCCTTAACGAGCTTCTCCTCCTTCCCCACGAGGGCCCTCATCCTGTAGTTCTCAGCCACCGCCTTGGCGGCCCTGATGTTGAGCAGTAGGTCCTGGTCCGGCGAGTCGCCTGAAAGGGGTGAGGGGCCGAGCCCTCTGACCCTCTCTATGAAGCTATCCACTTGGTCGGCGAACTTCCTGCCCTCCGAGGCGAACAAGTACTCGAGGGTCACCCTTTCTGATTCGAAGCCGGCTTTCTCCAGTAGCCTCTTCATGAAAAGGAACTTCTTCTCGACTTGCTCGTGATTTTTTATGAAATTGCATCCGCCGAGTGAGCAGGTCGTGATCATCACGCCGTCGATGCCCTCCGATAGAATCCCGAGCACGAGTGAGGGATCGAGGCGCCTGCAGCACATGAGCCGCAGGAATCGGATGTTGGGGGGGTACTGTATCCTGCTGATCCCAGCCAGGTCGGCGACGGCGTATCCGCAGCAATTGCAGAGGAAACCGATTAAACGGGGCTCGTATCCAGTCATTTGCGGGGCCTCCTGTCGATGGCGGCGAGGAGCTGCGCCTCCAACTGATCGTCGGTGAAGTGGTGTATTGTTATGGCCCGTTCTGGGCAACTGGCGGCGCAGACGCCGCAGCCGCCGCAGAGGGCGCTGTCGGTCCTCGAAATCCCTATTTCGTCCTTCCTGATGGCGTTGTATGGGCAGAGCTCAATGCAGATGCCGCATCCGCTGCACTTCTTTTCGTTTATCTCCGCGAAGGCGGCCCCTCTGCCCCTTATACGGCTGAATTTATACTCCGCTGCCTTCGAGCCCACGCCCAGCCCCTCGGATATGCTCTCAACAGCATCTTTGGGCGCGCGGGCTGTCCCGCAGACATAGACCCCCTCCGTGGCGAAGTCGAGGGGGCTCAGCTGATGGGCTTCCTTGAAGAATCCAAAGGGATCCTGAGGGAGCTTCAGCATCCTGGCGAGCTCCGAGGCTTCCCCCCTCGGCACGAGAGGGGTTGACAGCACGACGAGATCCGCCCTGAAGGTCATCTCCTCGTTTATCGTGGGGCTGAAGACCTTGACGACGACGCTGCCGTCCTCTATGGCGACCTCAGGAGGGCTCTCGTCCCTATACCTGATCAACTTCACTCCCCTCCTCTTAGTGTTCAATTCTAGTGCCGAGGACTCGACGCCGTAGGTTATTAGGTCCTTGTAGATGATGTACACGTCTATATCCGGGCTCAGCTCCCTGAGGATCTGGGCGTTCTTGAGGGCCGTGTTGCAGCATATCCTGGAGCAGTAGGGCCTCTCATCGTTCCTTGAGCCGGCGCACTGTATCATGACGACGGTGCCGACCCCCTTCAAGTCGTTGTTCTTGAGCTTCTCCTCCAAGTCGAGCTGTATTATGATCCTCTTGTCGTGGCCGTAGCCGTACAAGCCATGGGGCTTGAGTATTTCAGCCCCTATAGCGACGATTATCCTCCCGACATTGAACCTTTCCACGACTTTCCCGTCTGACTCGATTTCGACTTCGAAGTTACTGATGGCTCCCTCCACGGATTTGACCCTCGAGGATGTGTGAATCTCGATGTTCGGGTTTTGCTCGACCAACCTGAGCATGCTCTCCAAGCTCTCTGAGCTATCCCGCATCGTGGGTGACAACTTGTGCAGACTCTTAAGCATCCCCCCGAGCTCAGCTTCCTTCTCGACCAGGTATATTTTGAAGCCGAGATCCGCCAAGGAGAGAGCCGATGATAGTCCCGAGACACCGCCCCCTACGACGAGGATGTTGGGGTTTACCTTTATCTCGGGTTCTTTCCAGGGCTGGAGGAGACGTGCCTTGGCTACCGCCATCCTGACGAGGTCCTTCGCCTTCTCGGTCGCCGCCTGAGAGTCGTCCCTGTGGACCCAACTGCACTGCTCCCTGATGTTCGCCATCTCGACAAGATACTTGTTCAGGCCTGACCTCTCGCATGCCGACTGGAATATGGCCTCGTGGGTCCTGGGGGTGCAGGCCGCCACTACGAGCCTCTCCAAGTTATGTCGTTTGATGGCATCCTCGATTTTTTCCAGCCCTGAAGTTGAGCAGGCGAACGAGTCTTCGGTTGCATAGGCCACCCCCTGAACCTTTTTTGCGTATTCGACCAACGCGGGGACATCGATGACGTCGCCGATGTCGACCCCGCAGCGACACACGAACACGCCAACTCGTGGAGAAGAAGATTCTGCCGACATATTCATCCACCTGATCCCTCAGCTGTCAATCGGGTGCCCGTGGTGGCTTTCATAGCTGCGGCGCTCGCCTCGACCACCGAGTTGGATATATCTCTGGGCCCGTGGCAACAACCACAGACATAGATCCCGTCTCTAGTGGTTTCAAGGGAGCTGAGGAACGGATCTTCGACCTTAAAGAAGCCGAACTCATCGAGATCGACGCCTAAGACCTGAGCGAGCCTCGTATTCTCGTTCCTCGGAAGCAGGGCAGCTGACAGAATCGCCAAGTCCACCTCCTTCCTGCCTATCTCGCCGGTGTCGGTGTCCTCGTACCAGATGTACAGGTCCTTTGTCAACGGGTTCTCTCTTATCTCTCCGGGTTTGCCTCTGATGTATTCGACGCCCATCTCGTCGCGGGCTTTATTGATTAGGTTCTGGAAGTCTCTGCTAAACGCCTTAATGTCGATGTAGAAGATTGTGACCTCCGAGTCCGGGTATTTCTCCTTGATCGTGACGGCCTCTTTAGCGGCGTACATGCAGCATATTCCCGAGCAGTAGGGCACGCCAATACCCGGCCTGTGGCTCCTTGAACCTACGCATTGGATGAATGCTATCCTCTTTGCGATCTTGCCGTCAGAGGGGCGCGTCAACTCGCCTCCAGTCGGCCCATAGGGGGACACAAGCCGCTCGAATTCGAGCGGGGTGATGACATTATCGTATCTCTTGTAACCATACTCCCCCATCTCCTTCGGGTCGTACTGTTCAAAACCTGTCGCTACGATAATGGAGGAGACGTTCAGGGATACGGTCCTCGGATCCTGCTCGTATTTTATCGCCCCCGTTGGACAAGCCTCCTCGCAAACTATACAGCCGCCGCCACCGAAATGGAGGCAGGATCCTTTGTCTATCGATGGCGCATAGGGTACAGCCTGGGGGAAAGGTATGTAGATTGCCTTCCGGGACTCGAATCCGGCTTGAAACTCGTCAGGCACAGTTACAGGGCACTTCTCGATGCAGGCACCGCACCTAGTGCAACGGGATGTGTCCACAAACCTCGGCCTCTCAATTACCTTCACCTTGAAGTTGCCCTTCGAGCCTCCCACCTCTGTAACTTCGGAGAGTGTGTGCACCGTAATCTTCGGGTGCCTGTAGCATTCGATCATCTTCGGCTCGAGGATGCAGATGCAGCAGTTCATGGTTGGGAAGGTCTTGTCTAGCTGAGCCATCACCCCTCCGATGAACGGCGCCTTCTCGACGAGGTGCACTTTGATTCCTCGGTTCGCCAAGTCGAGGGACGCCTGGATACCTGCTACGCCTCCCCCTATGACCAAGACACTCTCATCCATCTGCGATTTATCCCTCCAAAATCTTCTCGAGTATGGGGTCTATCGGGCTGAGGTTGAGTTCCAATCCGAGCTTCTCGGGTTCCAGCCCCATCGCGAGGCCTAGGAGCTGAGTATAGTAGAACACGGGTACATTCAGTGACCTATCACCCATCGCCGCTTGAATGGCCCTCTGCCTGTTGTCGAAGACCTTGAAGCAGAAGGGGCAGACGGTCACCAAGCCGTCGAAGCCGAGCTTCTTGACCGACTGGAGTTTCTCCCCGGCTATCATCAGGGTCGTCTTCCCCGATGCGATAGCCAGGGACGAGCCGCAGCAGTCGGTCTTTTCTGGGTAGTCCATAACGTCGGCGCCCAGCGCCCTCATCAGGTCGTCGAGCTTCTGGGGGTTCTCAGGGTCGTCCGTGTGGTCGAGGCCGCCGGACCTTATCGCGTGGCATCCTGGGTGAGTAGCGAACTTCAGCCCACCGATGGGCCTCTTCACACTTGCCCCGATCTTTTCTACGCCCACGGCGTCGTGGAGGACCTCGAGAATGTGGGCTATTTTCACGTCGCCCGTGTACGTCAATCCTTCCCTTCTCAGATTCTCGTTGATGGATTCCTTGAGCCTCGGGTTGACCTCCAGGTGGTGCTTGGTCTCCACGAAGGATAGGTGGCACCCGTTGCAGAGCGGTAGCAGGTCGAGCCCCATGGATTCCGCGATTGCCATGTTCCTCGCGGAGAGGTAGAACCAGGCCGAAGGGTATATGCTGCTGAAGGCTGGGAAGCCACAACAGCTGGACCCCTCCATGTCCACCAGTTCGACGCCGAGCCTCGGCAGAACCTCCCGGGCCGACGCCTCGTATCCGAACTGATCAGCCTGAACAGTGCATCCTGGGAAAAGCGCGTACTTCATGCCAAACACTCCTAGGACAGCCTCTTCAATACGTCGTGGAACACTTCCATGTCCTTAGGCCTCCCGGCTGGTGGAAGCCCCAAGGATTCTCTGTCGCAGCGTCCGCCCTTCCTAGAGCGTACCTTCTGAGGCTCGCCCGCTAGCCCGCTCTCTGTCACCGCCTTGATGAAGTCGTCGTACCCGGAGGGGTGCTCGTATCCTGCCCTGTACGCCAGCGTCCTGAGTATGAGTATTACGTCGTATGGCGAGATGTTCTCGGGGCACCTCTCTTTGCACTTCAGGCATGAGGTGCACATCCACAGGAACTCCGATACTAGAAGCTCCGGCAGCTTCTCGAGGGAGACCTTGGCGATGAGCTGACGGGGGTTGAACCCCTCTATGTATTTAGAGACGGGGCACGACGAAGAGCATTTGCCGCACTGGTCGCATACCTCGGCGGTCTCGCTCACTGCCCTCTGGAGCAGCATCGAGATGAATTCTTCCTGCTGTCTTTTAGCCTCGCTCAAACTAGGTCCCCTTTTCCATTTCTTTGTAGGAGGTATAGCATAAATGTGAAAAAGTGGTGTTTTTATACAACTCTCATGCCCTTCTCATAACTCCTCTTAACTTTTTATTGGTGGATTTAAATATTACCCACTGATTGAAAGAACTCTCGCGCGCAAAAAAGCAATTCGCGCATGCGAAAATATTAAACCTTTTAAAGATTGTATTTCTTATAATATTGAAACCATATATACTCGTATGAGAGTAGCTAAAAGTAAAAATAAAAAAACATTTTCGAATCGGGATGAGGTGGAATGGTAACTTCGAAAGAACTCCTAGAGCGATTGATAGATGAGAAAAAACTTACTTATTGCGAAAACTGCGGTATGTGCACAGCGAGCTGCCCCTTAACGAGGGCCATCCCTGAGATATACAACCCACGGATTCTGCTTCAAAGGGTAGTTTTTCAACTAGATGATGTTATAAAGAAGGAAGAATTTTGGCTCTGCGCTTGGTGCTATAGATGTACCGAGAGATGCCCTCAAGGAATACAGCCAACTGAGATCTTTCTTCTTACTAGAAATTTCGCTGTGGAAAAGGGGTACATTCCAAGTAATCCAAAGAAGATTTTCCAGGAAATTATCAGATCGGGTAGATCGGTCCCCGTTTTTGAAGATTTCGACGATTGGCGAGAAGATTATGGGCTGCCTCCCATTGGGACAACGATCTCAGAAAAGGCCCTGGAGGAGCAGAGGAAGATAATGGGGGAAGAGTTGATTAGGAGGGTTAGTAGTTGACGCTCGAGTATGCCCTCTATCCGGGATGCGTTGCCTCAGTAAGGGAGCTCGGTTATGAGATATCAATGAGGAAAGTATTCAAAACGCTTGGCATCGAGCTGAGGTCCGTTGCCGATTTCAACTGCTGCATGCCCGCCTGCCTAGTTCATAGCTTCGACTACAAGAGGGGACTAGCTCTAACTGCTAGAAACCTCTGCATCGCAAACGAGGCAGATTTACCTATCTTAACACTCTGCTCGAGTTGCTTCGGTAACCTCTCGAGAGCAAAATACCTTCTTGACACAGATAAGAGTCTCAAACAAGATGTGAACGAGATTCTAGGCGAGGTGGGCAGAGAGTATAAGAGTGGTGTAAAGGTGGAACATGTAGTCACCGCACTATACACCGATTACACCTTAAAAAGCCTTGAAAGCATGATCCGCACCCCCCTTAAAGACATTAAAGCAGCACCATTCTATGGATGCCACATCTTCCTCCCAAGCCGCTATTTGAAGTTCGACGATCCAGAATTCCCTAGGAATCTCGACAGCCTCATAAAGGTGACAGGGGCTGAAAGCGTGGACTATTACGAGAAAACAAGCTGCTGCGTAGGTTGTGGCTCATTCTTTGGTGAATTATCTGACAAAGCGAGCCTCTTGTTGGCTGAGATGATATTAGATAGTGCCGGTAAACAAGGCGCCGATTGTATTATCACCACATGCCCTTTCTGCATAATGCAGCTAGAAATGGGACAGATCCGATTAAAGAGGGAAAAAGGGACAGATTATAAAATGCCCGTGATGCACTACGTCGATCTCCTCGGCCTCTCCATGGGGTTGAAGCCGAAGGAGCTCGGTTTAGATATACGGAGATCGGATATGACACCTTTATTATCAAAGATCGACATTCAATAGATTTTTTTATCTTTTAAAAAGAGGGAGTTTTTTCTCACACGCACGGCGTGTATGAGCACGATCAATTAGTAGGTTCGTCCATTTAGATCCCAAAATCGAATTCGATTTTTTTATGACTTTTGAAGTAATTTTTCGCTTACTTCAGCTTCCATGGTTCGGCGAGTGGAAGCCTAACCCCCCAACAAGCGTGTACGATACCTGGGGGTTAGCTAGCTATCTTAAGGTGATAAATATAAGAAGGGTGAAGGCGATCCTCTAAGTGAATAAAATTGGTCAAGATAGAGGGTAACAACTTCCCGGAGGACATCTACTACCACAGGGAGCACATGTGGGTGAGGGTCGAGGGGGACCTCGTCAGGGTCGGCTACAACGACTGGGCGCAGGCTGCGGCGAGCAAGCTGGTGAGTATTAAGACGAAGAAGGCGGGGAGTCCCGTCCAGTTTGGGAAGACCCTGGGGACGGTGGAGAGTGGCAAGTGGGTGGGGCCACTGAAGGTCCCCGTCACAGGTGAGATCAAGGAGCTGAACGAGGAGGTCCTGAAGAACCCGACGCTCATCAACAAGGACCCCTACGGTCAGGGCTGGGTGGCGGTAATCAAGCCGGAGAACCTTAAGGCCGAGCTTCCACAGCTCATCAAGGGCACCGACACTGAGCAGCTGAAGGCGTGGCTGGCGGCAGAGAAGGCCAGGGTAGGGAAGTAGCAGGCAGGGACATCCATAGAGAACTGGCGCTTCATCGACCTAGGGGCTCCGGAGCCCCTGGTAGCCCAGACTTTTTATGAGGCGGTCGCCGAGGCAGTCGACAGAGGGATCAGCCCCAACACGCTGATCATGCTCCAGCCCGGCTCACCATACGTCTGCGTCGGCTACCACCAGGACATCGAGAAGGAGGTCGACCTCGAGTATTGTGAGGAGAGAGGCCTACCGATCATAAGGAGGAGCCAGGGTGGAGGAGCCACCTACCTCGACAACGACCAGGTCTTCTACCAGATAGTGGCCAGGGGCAGCACGGTGGTGCCGAAAGACGTCGATGCGATGTTCGAGAGGCTCCTCTCCGTCACGGTCGAGACCTACAGGAGGCTCGGCGTGCCCGCCGAGTTCAAGCCGCTCAACGACGTCGTCGTCGGGGGAAAGAAGATCTCGGGGAACGGCGCCGGCCTGCAGGGCTCCGCCACAGTGCTCGTGGGGAACGTCATCCTCGACATGAACTACGACCGGATGGCCCGCGTCCTCAGGGTCCCCGACGAGAAGTTCAGGGACAAGATGGCGAAGAGCATGAGGGACTGGGTTACCACCCTGAGGCGCGAGCTGGCCGCCGCGCCGACTGGTGAGAGGGTGAGGGAGGTCTACACGGCCACTTTCCAGGAGCTCCTCGGGGTGAAGCTAACGAAGACCCAGCCAACCGACGAGGAGTGGAGGATCTTCAACGCTGAGACGAGGCCACGCCACACGAGCAGGGAGTGGCTCTACATGGAGGCGCCCTACTCGTCGAGGAGGCCGGGGAGGGCCGTCAAGATAGCGGGCGACGTCAAGGTCGTGGAGGTCGACCACAAGGCGAGGAAGCTGATAAGGGTCAGGGCTGAGGTGAAGGGGGACGTCATCCTCGACCTGAGGCTCACAGGCGACTTCTTCGCCGTGCCGAAGGAGGCGATCTCCATCCTTGAAGGAAAACTTGTCGGCGCGAGGCTCGACGAGGGGAGCCTAACCCCGGTGGTCGAGGGCTTCTACCGCTCCTCCGGAGCGCAGATCCCTGGCATAGAGCCGGCCGACTTCGTCGCGGCCTTGATGAAGGTCAGGGAGCACCTATAGCCGATCCCTTTTCCGCTTTCCTTCATTCCTCGTAGCTGGCGCCGAGGTACTCAAGGTACTCTCCGCCGCTGAGCTGCAGTGCCATGGCGTTAGCCGGCCTGAGCTGGCGTGGGTAGCGGTCGTTGAAGCGTTCAAGGGTCTCCTTCCCGAGGTTGGCGAAGCTCACGTCGAGGACCCTGAGCGTACCGTCCTCCCATCTGGCGAGTATGAAGACGACGAACCTTGGATATCCCTCGTGCCTCATGACCTCCGTGAGGCAGCCAGCTTGATCCCCCTCGACGCAGTCGAAGAATATTCGGTCTTCAACAGAGAGTAACTTCCTGAACTTGTACTCCGGTATCTCTACGCCGACCCACTTCTCCCTAAGCGATCTGAAGAATTCCTCGATGGGTACAATATTAGGGGACATCTGTAGCTTCATCGAAGCCCAGGCTAATAAACAAACTTTCCTACTTAGGAGAGGGTTCCACCAAGCATACCTGCTCTCTCCTCCCGGTTGTTTTTAATTTCCCGGGAGCTTAGCCTCTATCGAGGGTTCTGGGTGCTATCCAGGGAGGAGACAGTCCGCAGGGCGAAGGGTTATGCCGAGGAGGGGTTCCTATGCTCAGAGTCCGTTCTCATGGCCCTCGCCGACTGCCTAGGAGTCTCCAGCGAGCTCATTCCGAGGGTTGCGACCGGCTTCGGCGCCGGGATAGGCCGCTCAGGGGAGGTCTGCGGCGCCGTCTCGGGAGCGGTGCTCGGACTGGGGCTATGTTTCGGCAGGTCTAAGCCCGGGCTCGGCCAGGAGCCTAAGCCGCACTGGTACTCCCGCAAACTGGTCGACGGGTTCAGGGAGAAGTACGGCCACGTCAGATGCGGAGACCTTCTCGGCCTGGACATTTCGAGGGAGGAAGACTACAGGGCTTACAGGGAGCGAGGGCTATGGGCGACGGCGTGCCGCGAATACATAGCTACGGCGGCGGGCATATCCTACGACATTATGCAGAAGGAGCTCGGGAAATAGAGAGCGAGGCATTCCTGTGATACTCGCCGCTCAGCGGGGTGCTTGCTTTATTATACCCTTGACGGAATGGTCTACTGATCCTGATTTGAAGGAGTTCAGTCTGGTCGCCACCGGCGACTCGTTCATCACCATGAGGCAGTCCATCCACGATGAACCAGATTTCGTCAAGATTCTCAAGATCATCCGTGAGGTGGATGTCGCCTTCACTAACCTTGAGATGAACCTCCACGACTACGAGGAGGACTGTTACCCGGCTGCCGAGAGCGGCGGCACGTACACGAGGGCGCCTCCTAGCATGCTGGACGAGCTGCTCTGGATGGGCTTCGACATCTTCGGCACGGCCAACAACCACAGCGTGGACTACATGTACGGCGGCCTCTTCAGCACTATTTATCACCTCGATGCATCTGGTGTGCCCCACGCCGGCACCGGGAGGAACCTCGCAGAGGCGAGGGCGCCTGCATACCTCGAGACCAGCAGGGGGAGGGTGGCGCTGATCTCTGCGTGCAGCAGCTTTGCAGGATTCGGGCGCGCCGGAGATGCGAGGAGGGACATGAGGGGACGGCCGGGGCTGAACCCGCTCAGGTACGAGACCTGGTTCGAGGCCAAGGAGGAGACCCTATTGAAGCTCAGACAGGTGGAGAAGGAGCTGAGCCTCCCGGAGGTGCATCAGGAGCACGACTCATACCACTTCTTGACGAACAAGTTCGTGGCAGGGGACAAGCTGGGGTCACATACCCGGCCCAATAAGGGCGACATGGAGGGCAACCTCGCCTCGATAAAGGATGCCGAGAAGCAGGCGGACTGGGTGCTGATGACCCTCCACGCCCACGAGGGGAGGCCGGGCGACGACGAGAGGCCGGCGGAGTTCGTCGAGACGTTCGCCAGAGCCTGCATCGACGCCGGCGCCCACTGCTTCATCGGCCACGGCCACCACGCCATGAGGGGGATCGAGATCAGGGAAGGGAGGCCCATATTCTATGGCCTCGGCAACTTCATCTTCCAGAACGAGACCGTCTACAAGATGCCCGCCGACTTCTACGAGCGCTACAAGTTAGACCCGTACTCGGGCGCAGTATCAGACGTCTACGACGCGCGGCAGAAAGCTCCGCCTCGCCCAGGATACCCGGTACACAAGTGGTTCACGGAGGACGAGAAGTACTGGAGGAGCGTTTTGCCCATGATGGAGTTCGAGGGGGAGAGGCTCAAGGAGCTAAGGCTCTACCCCGTCGAGCTCGGCCAAGGCAAACCCAGGAGCCAGCGCGGCCGCCCCATGATGGCGGAGGGTGAGCTAGGCGAGCAGATACTGGGCGTCGTCAAGTACCTCTCAAAACCATATGGGACAGAGATAACGATCCGCGACAACGTCGGGACCGTCAAGTTGTAGCGAACCATTGTCTCTGATGCTCGGCTTGATAGCAACATCAATCTTGGGCTAAGGAAGCCCCTGCTGTCTCCCTCTAAATGAGATCACCGTCAAATTACGATCGCAAGAATGTGAACTACCCACCTCTGAAGAGGTGGGCTTCCTGATTCACCGAGGCGACTTGCCCAGCTTCGCCGAGTTGGGTAGCGGTCACCTCTCCTACAGGCGTATATTCGACTCGTTCCAAGCCTATCTCAAGCCCTCGCTTGAGGACGTTGAGCGCCGCGTTCACATCCCTGTCAATGGTTAAGCCACACCCGGGGCACCTATGCACCCTCACAGACAGGTCCTTCTCAACGTAGGCTCCGCATCTTGAGCAGGTTTGGCTGGTTCCACGGGGGTTGACGAACGCCGTCACTCCCTCTGACATCTTCGCCATGTAGGTCAAAGCGTTCCTCAGCATCCCCCAACCAGCGTCACCTATGCTCTTGCCGAGCCTCCTATCCTTCACCATATTCGCTATCTTCAGATCCTCAACGTAGACCCTCTCATACCTGTTCACTATGCTTCTCGCCGTCTTGTACGCGTAGTCTCGCCTCTGGTTAGCCACCTTCTCGCACACAGACGCGACCCGGAGACGGGCCTTCTCACGGTTCCTCGAGCCCCGCCTCTTCCGGCTTAGGCTGCGTTGTACCCTTCTCAGCCTAGACTCGGCGTTACGATAGCTCCTCGGGGCTTCGATTAATGTTCCGTCGCTGAGGGCTACGAGGCTGTTCAAGCCGAAGTCAACACCCACGGCTGGGAGCCTGTTCCGAATAGGCTTAGCCTCAACCTCGGAGGCGAACACGGCGTACCACTTCCCGGCTCTGCTCCGCGTCACCGTCAAGGTTTTAACTTGACCTTCGACGGGCCGGTGCTGGACGACGCGCACGTCACCGATCTTGGAGAGGCAGAGCGCGCCGTCTTTGAGCTGGAACCCGAGCTGGGGGTACGTCAGGCTGTCGTACCTGTCCTCCCCCCGGAACCGGGGAAGATGAGCCTTCAACTCCGTCCGCTTCCGGTTCCAGTAGCCCTCGAAGCCGCTTCGGACCCGCTTGGCGACGTTCTGAAGCACCTGACTGAACACGTTGCTCAACTCAGGTTTCATGGCCTTCATCTCGGGGAGAAGGTACGTCAACGCCTTATGGGTCGGGGTCCCACGCCCCGCCCTGCGCTCGCTGAAGCTGTATTCTAGAAGGGCGTTGTATGCCCATCTGCAGAGACGTAGCTGCTCATCAAGCGCCGCTACCTGTTCGGCTGATGGTTTGAGGCGGTACTTGTAGGAGAGTATGATCATGTCTCTGGATTGGAATCAGTTTGATGGGTATGATTTAACTGAACCTCATATATCGGTGGGGGAGTAGGGTGAAGGTGGAGCCGCCTGTCGGTGAACGGATTCTTTGGGGGTTCAATTCATCCCATGACTGAAGTCATGGGCTTTCTTGAACCACGAATCGTAATATACTGAGTTCACCTGCTATAACCGTGGAGTCTAGGAGGGGTGAAAGATGAGGTACACTTACATCAGAGCCTTCGACATCCCTGATGCCTGGTACAGGACCCTTGAGGAGATATGGAGGAACGGGGACGAGTTCCGGGTCGGCTACGGCTCGGAGATCACGGTCAATAAGAAGCTGAACCTGAGCATCGAGATCGTCAACCCTGAGAGCAGGCCCCTCGTCGCGGAGAAGGCGCCGTGCGACATGAAGTACGTCAACTCCTACGCCCTGCAGTACCTCTGGGCCGGAGTCAAGGAGGAGGGGGAGACCTACACCTACGGGAGCAGGCTCAGGGAGCCCGTGGATCAGCTTGAACTCCTCATCAACAGGTACGTGGAGGAGCCGAATGACAGGCAGCTGACGATGGTCATAAGGCTGCCTCAGGACATCCTCAAGACCCTGGACGGCATGAAGCACGAACCCCCATGCCTGACGGTGATGGACACAGAGCTCGTCGACGGAAAGATGCACCTGACCTGCTACTTCAGGTCGTGGGACGCATACGCGGGGTTACCGGCCAACGTCGCGGGCATACAGATATTCAACGAGGCACTGGTCGGCGAGATAAACGCCCGCGCCGGCACCGACTACACCACGGGGAAGCTCATCTTCCACTCGAAGAACTGCCACATCTACAGCAGACTATACGATTTGGTGAAGGAGCTGATAAAGCCGGGAGAGGACACGAGGCGCCAGTTAAGCCAGAAGAAGGACTCTACGCGACAGGCCTAGGGCTCCTCGTTTTCCCGTCATATGGTAGAGTCTGTTGAGGCCAAGGTTCGTCGAGAGGTGTGGGGATAGGGATGCACATAATTTAGTATACGTTTTTTTATTGTCTCGTAAATTCGATTTTTGGGTATACTAGCTCTGGTTGGCTGTCTATGATCAATCTAAGGGAACGGTGGAGAAAGCCTGCGTTTACTCCCATTGGAGCCCGCAGTCCCTGAACTCGTTCTTGACCCGTGCTATGAGCTCCTGGTACTCAGAGCTCGGCTTATGCCGCTGGAGGTCGTAGCACTCCGTGATCAACTTGCCTGGCTCAGGGTTGGGGTTCGCCATGAGCTTCGTGATGACGGGCTTGAACATCGGGTACACCTCGCTCCGCTTGATCCGCGTCCTGATAGCCGCATCGGAGGCCTCTATCATCAGCTCGGCGTCAGCCGGCGTCTGCCCGCCGTTCATCCTGCTCCTGCTGACCCGTGGGACGTACAGGTTGGCGCCGTTGACCGTCGCCTCGACGCTCCGCAGGATCAGCTCCTCGAGGTGGCTCTCCGTGCAGAGCTCCGAGACGGGGATGGGCCAATGCATCGGGATACCGTTGCTGTTCCGGATGGTCGCCTGGTAGACGACTGACCGTGCGAAGCTGATGGGGAACATGCAGCGTTTGACCCCGCTTATGTGGGAGAAATGCTCTACGCCGTTGTAGTAGAGGTTGTCCCTGTAGACCATCCACGCGATTATTGTCTTCGCCAGGCCCTCGATTATGGCGCCCTCGGGGCCGCCGGCGAAGCCGCCGACGATGCCGAAGCTGCCGCTGATGCCGAAGTAGCCGTGGCTCTGGAGGACGAGCGCCGCCGTTATCAGGTCGTACTGCACCTTGACGTCTGGTAACACGGATAGGAGGACGCCGTCCGTCGGCCTCAGCCCCGCGACGGGGTCGATGGTCGCGAGGAACGATGAGGCGGCTGTGCTGATGGGGTAATAGACTATGGCGGCGCCGGGTCGCCCAGCCTTCCTGATTCCCTCCCTCAGCCACGCCACCTGCCGCTTCGAGGCGTAGGCCTCCAGCGGAGTGCCGTAGATCTCGTAGCCGTCTATGAGGGGGAAGTTGAAGCCCTCTAGGAAGTCGAGGCGGGGGATCGTGGCGAAGTTCTGGACGACCGTGTTCGCCAGGTCCTCAGTGAACGGCGCGTGGTGGCCTGGGGCGACGTTGAGGGGCTCTGTGCCCTCGACCCTGTGCTGCCTCCACACCCTTGCGTCCTTCCCCTCGCCCATCACCACCTCCCTCTGCATCGAACGTACGGCCTCCCTGACCTCCTCCTCCGTGAACTTG
>Ga0315279_10002710_pt1 | contig 25989 bp, 17 predicted proteins | sample YL17G06_20_MG_FD_203694 | JGI IMG/M metagenome (GOLD analysis project Ga0315279, IMG submission 203694) | Sediment microbial communities from Yellowstone Lake, YNP, Wyoming, USA - YL17G06_20 | ecosystem: Environmental > Aquatic > Freshwater > Lake > Sediment | place: USA: Wyoming | collected... | reverse complement strand
AGGTGCAGCTCCAGGCTTTCGGTGATCTGGCGGCCGATGGTGAGGACAGGGTTGAGAGAGGTCATGGGCTCCTGGAAGATCATGGCGATGCGGTTGCCGCGGACACTGCGGATCTCATTCCCATCCGCTTTCAGCAGGTCATCCCCTTCGAAGATGATCTCGCCGCCCACGATCTTGCCCGGCGGGTCGGGGATGAGCCTGAGGATAGATAGGGCGCTTACCGTCTTGCCACAGCCGCTCTCCCCCACCAGGCCCACGATCTCCCCTGTCTGCACGTCGTAGCTGACGCCATCCACCGCCTTGACCACACCATCTTCGGTGTAGAAGTAGGTTTTGAGGTCCTTGATCTGGAGCAGAGAGGTCATGCAATCTCCCCTAGGATCTCCTCATGGGCTTGGGGTTGGTGGGGAAGGGGGGACTCGAACCCCCACGCCTTTCAGCACATGATCCTAAATCATGCTCGTCTACCAATTCCGACACTTCCCCCCTTGGGGGGCCGCCCGGGACTCGAACCCGGAACCCGCTGATTAAGAGTCAGCTGCTCTTCCGATTGAGCTAGCGGCCCGCAAGCAAACGGAGTATAGCATCGACGCCCCCGGCAGCAATGAGCGTCGGCGGGCGTGCTAGTCTTCCATATCTTATTATATAGGCCATGGGAGTCAAGGCCTATTGCGGTCGGCCAGGCTGGTGAGTTCGTTGACTTATTTCGGCCCTTCTGCTAGCTTTTACGTACGCGGGCGATTAGCTCAGTTGGTTAGAGCGCCCCGATGAAATCGGGGAGGTCAGTGGGCTGTAAGGTCGTAAGGCGGCTGATAGCGCGGGCGATTAGCTCAGTTGGTTAGAGCGCAGCGTTGACATCGCTGAGGTCAGAGGTTCAAGTCCTCTATCGCCCACCAGAACAGGACTTATTGTTCAAACTGAAGTCTTGGCGGAGGTGGGTGGTCAGAGCGCCCCGATGAAATCGGGGAGGTCAGAGGTTCAAATCCGCCATCGCCCACCATTTCTGAATAGAGAGTGAGCTACTCGGTCTACGTCATCCGAAGCGAACGGAACGGCCGGTACTACATCGGGTTTTCTGGTCGCCCAGAGGCTAGACTGAGAGAGCACAACGCGGGTAGAGTCAAATCAACAAGATACCTGCGCCCGTGGACGCTCGTTCATAGCGAGCAGTTCACGGACGCTAGTGCGGCGAGGAGGAGAGAACACCGTCTGAAGTCGATGAAGAGCCGAAAGTATCTCGACGCTCTGATTCGAGGATCAGCTGAGTTGGTTAGAGCGCCCCGATGAAATCGGGGAGGTCACCCCGATTCTATCGGGGTATCGTCCACCATTTCCCGAATATCGAAAGGCGGAGACTAGGACGAGTAGCGGCGGTATGGCACCAGAGAGGGCAATCCCAGGCTGAGAGGTGCCCGCCCTCTGCCGTCGCCAAGACCCCCTAGGAGCCGGCTGGCGAACGCGTATGGTCGCTAGTAGCCAGCCCCGGAGGCACCCGTTAGCGGCCGAACGAGGCCCGATTCATCGGGCGAAGGCGGGTGGAACCACGCAGGGTTGTGCCTCTCGTCCCGCACGGACGGGAGGCATTTTGGTTGTTGCTGGAAGCGCCGCGCATGCCGCCAGCTAGGTATCGCGGTCTCTGACTGATGGGAGGTGGTCCACGTGTCGGTGGGCTTTAAGAAGCTGCAAAAGGAGGAGCGCCTGGAGCGCTTGCGCCACTCGGCCTCGCACATCATGGCCGAGGCGGTGCTAAGCCTGTTTCCGGACGCCAAGCTAGGCATCGGGCCGCCGATCAACACCGGCTTCTACTACGACTTCGACCTGCCCCGCAGCCTGACCCTCGATGACCTCAAGGTCATCGAGGAGCGCATGCGGCAGAGCATATCTGGCGATCAGCCCTTCGTGCAGCAGGAGGTGAGCAAAGAGGAGGCCCGTCGCCTGTTCGCCGGCCAGCCCTACAAGCTGGAGTTGATCGATGAGATCGCCGACGAGAAGGTGTGCACCTACCGCCACGGGGATTTCCTGGACCTATGCGCTGGGCCACACGTGGCCAACACGGGGCAGGTGCAGGCTTTCAAGCTCACAAGCATCGCCGGGGCCTACTGGCGGGGCGACGAGCGGCGGCCTATGCTCCAGCGCATCTATGGTGCCCTGTTCGAGACAGAGGAGGAACTGGCCGACCACCTGCACCGTCTGGAGGAGGCTCAGCGGCGCGACCATCGCCGCCTGGGCCGCGAGCTGGATTTGTTCAGCTTCCACGAGGAGTTCGGGCCGGGCCTGGTCTACTGGCACCCCAAGGGAGGACGCATCCGCACTATCATCGAGGACCTCTGGCGGCAGGAGCACTACAAGGCCGGCTACGAGATCGTCTACACGCCCCACCTGGGCAAGGCGGCCCTGTGGGATGTGAGCGGCCATCTCGACTTCTACCGCGAGAACATGTACGCGCCCATGGACGTTGACGGGCAGGAATACTTCATCAAGCCCATGAACTGCCCCTTCCATATCGAGATATACAAGTCGGCGGTGCGCAGCTATCGCGATCTGCCCATACGCTTGGCCGAGCTGGGCACCGTGTACCGATACGAGCGCAGCGGGGTCTTGCATGGCCTGCTGCGGCTGCGGGGCTTTACCCAGGACGACGCGCACATCTTCTGTCGCCCCGACCAGGTTGAGGAGGAGGTCATTCGGGCGGTGAACTTCGGTATCCACTACCTGCACCTGTTCGGCTTCGACGACTACTTGCTCTGCCTGTCTACCCGGCCGGACAAGTACGTCGGCAGCATCGAGGAGTGGGAGCGGGCCACTGAGGCCTTGCAGCAGGCCATCCGGGCCAGCGGCCTGAGCTATGAGGTGGACGAAGGGGGAGGGGTCTTCTACGGCCCCAAGATAGACATTCATGTGCGTGACCCCATCGGGCGCACCTGGCAACTCACCACCGTCCAGTTCGACTTCAACCTGCCCGAGCGTTTCGACTTGAACTTCATTGGCCAGGACGGGCGCGAGCATCGACTCTACATGGTGCACCGGGCTCTCCTGGGCTCCCTGGAGCGCTTTCTGGGCGTGCTGATAGAGCACTATGCCGGTGCCTTTCCCCTGTGGTTGGCGCCGGTTCAGGTGATGCTCATTCCCATTGCCGATCGCCATCAGGAGCATGTCCGCTGGGTGGCCTCCGAACTGGAGGCAGCGGGTCTGCGGGTGGAGGTGGACGAGCGCTCCGAGCGGATGCAGGCTAAGATCCGCGACGCCCAGCTCCAGAAGGTACCCTACATGCTGGTGGTGGGGGACAAGGAAGTGGAGGCTCAAGCCATCGCCGTGCGTCTGCGCAGCGGCCAGGACCTGGGCTCGATGTCGCTGAGTGACTTCCTCACGCGGGTGGTGGATGAGGTGAGGCAACGCCAGTAGGGCTGGTCCGAAGAGGGCTCTCTCCATTTACGTTTGCCTCCCATGCCCTTGCGAAGGGGAGGCCCTTATGCTAAAAGGAAACTTGAGAGGGTGCATAGTTTCTTTGTTGTAGCTGCCGTAAACGGCTTCTAGAGGAACTGCTGGGCTGTGTTTACAAAGCTGCTTGTGGCTAACAGGGGCGAGATAGCTCTCAGGGTATTGCGGTCCTGCCGCGACCTGGGCATCGCTTGTGTGGCCGTGTACTCGGAGGCCGACCGCGACTCCTTGCATGTGCGCTACGCTGATGAGGCCTACCTCATCGGCCCTGGGCCGGCGAGTGAGAGCTACCTCAACGCTGCCAAGATCCTTGCGGTGGCCAGGAAGGCCCGCGTAGACGCCATCCACCCCGGCTACGGCTTCCTGGCCGAGAACGCTGACTTCGCCGAAGCCTGCCGCGAGAATCGTATTACCTTTGTGGGGCCCAGCCCCGAGTGCATCCGCTTGTTGGGAGATAAGATGGCGGCCCGCCGTTTGATGAGCCAGGCGGGCATACCGGTGGTGCCCGGCAGTAAGGAGCTGACCACAGCCGATACGGCGTCTCCAGACGCAACCCGCATCGGCTACCCCATCCTGGTCAAGGCGGCCGCGGGAGGCGGTGGCAAGGGCATCCGCGCCGTTTATCGGGCTGAGGAGCTGCCCATCGCCCTCGAGGTGGCCAGCCGTGAGGCGGGCTCGGCCTTCGGCGACGGTGCCCTGTATCTGGAGAAGTTCCTGGAGACGGTGCGTCATGTTGAGGTGCAGATCATCGGCGACCACCATGGGAACGTCGTTGCGTTGGGCGAGAGGGAGTGCTCCATCCAGCGTCGCTACCAGAAGATGATCGAGGAGGCGCCCTCCACAGCCGTCGATGAGGCGCTGCGCCAGCGGCTGATGGAGATGGCGGTGAGGGCTGGCAAGGCTGCCGACTACGTCAACGTAGGCACCGTAGAGTTCCTCTTGGACGAGGAGGGCAATCCCAGCTTCCTGGAGGTGAACACTCGTCTTCAGGTGGAGCATCCGGTGACGGAGCTGGTGATGGGAGTCGATCTGGCGGCCGATCAGATTCTGGTGGCGGAAGGGGAACCCTTGCCTTACCGACAGGGGGAGAGGAAGCTGCGTGGTTGGGCCATCGAGTGCCGCATCGCCGCCGAGGACCCCTTCAACGAGTTCCTCCCCTCGGTGGGCAGGGTGAGCTTCGTGAGCGAGCCGGGCGGACCCGGCGTGCGGGTGGACTCCGCCCTCTACAACGGCACAGACATCTCCCACTACTATGACCCCCTCATCGCCAAGCTCAGCACCTGGGGTCGCGATCGTGCTGAGGCCATCCAGCGGATGCGCCGCGCCCTCCAAGAGTTCAAGATCGTGGGGATCAGCACCAACATACCTTTTCATCTCCAGGTGATGGACAACGTTCACTTCATCGCCGGCGCTATGGACACGACCTTTGTGGACAAGCATTTCCGTCTCGATCAGCAGAGCGAACTGGAGAACGAGGAGATCGCTCTGGTAGCTGCTTCCCTCTTGGCTCACAGCAAGAGGCAAGAAGCCCCCAGCTCCTCATCGCTGGCCGGCGTTCCGGGCGATCCCTGGTGCCTTCAAGGCAGACGCAGCGGCTTGCGTGAGCGCGACTGGGGTATGCGAAGGGTGACATGGCGGAAAAGTACTTGATGCGCCTGGCTGACGCCCTGCGGGAGGTGGAGGTAGAGGAAGGGCCCAAGGGGCTGCGGGTGCGTGTCAAGAAGCGCTGGCATACTGTTAGCCTGCAGCAGATCGGCCGTACGAGCCTGTTCTCCCTCATCGTGGACAACCGCCCGCATGAGTTCTTTGCGGAAGAGCGTAGCGGCGGTTTCGACATTGTGATCGGTCCTCGGCGCTACGCGGTGCTCTTGGAGGCTTGTGGGAGGCAGATGCTACCGCCTCGGGCCAGGGCTCTCGCTGCCGAGCCGTTGGAGGCTGCTGACTGGCTGGTCCTGTCCCCTATGATGGGCATAGTGCGGGAGATCTACGTCTCGCCAGGCGACACTGTCAAGGCCGGCGATATTCTTGTGGTCGTCGAGGCCATGAAGATGAATAACGACTTGAAGGCTCGCCGGCCCGGTCGGGTGCAGGAGGTCTACGTGTCGATGGGTGAAAGGGTGGAGCAGGGCCGTGCCCTCCTTCTGCTAGCCCAGGCCTGAAGACTCTTGACAAGATTGAAAACTCTTGAAAGATATGCTACACTTAGCTACACTATCCATGGATAGGGCGTTCTTTCGGCGAGGGTAACGGTTATACAGCAGCAGTTTCGCGTCAACGAAAGGATCAGGGCCAAAGAGGTTCGGCTAATAGGGGACGGAGGCGAGAACCTGGGTGTTCTGCCTTGTTTCCAGGCCTTGGCCCTCGCCAAGGAACGCGACCTCGACCTGGTAGAGGTTGACCCCCACGTTGACCCACCTGTCTGTCGCCTTCTGGACTTCGGCAAATGGAAGTACCAGCAGTCCAAGAAGGAACACGATGCTCACAAGCACCAGAAGGGCCTGCTGCTGCGCGAGGTGCGAATGCGGCCTCATATTGGCGAGCATGACCTGGAGCGGAAGGTTCGCTTGGTGGAGAGATTGCTTCGGGAAGGCGACAAGGTGAAGGTGACGGTGAGATTCCGTGGGCGCGAGATGGCTCATCCGGAGACGGGGCGTGCTTTGCTGGATCGCTTCTGTGCTCAGTTGAAAGACATGGCGGCCGTTGACAGGGCAGCCAACATGCAAGGCCGATTTCTGGCCACGATCCTGGCACCCACTAACAAGAAGGCACCTAAGGCCGTCAAAGAGACGAAAGAGGAGCAGATTGGCCAAACTTAAGCTCAAAACCCACTCCGGCGCTAAGCGGCGCTTTGCTGTCAGCGGGCGAGGTAAAATCCTGCGCCGTAAGTCTCACATCAATAACGCTCGGCGCAAAAAGCGGCAGGCGGTGAAGGGCGAGTTCGACACGATGCGCCCGGTACATCGCAGCTTTGGCCAGCGCCTACGTCGCCTTTTTCCCTACGGGGGCACCTAGGCTGTAGTTAACTGCCTAAGGGGGGAGAGGATTTGAGCAGGATAAAGAGAGGCGTCACGACGAAGCGAAGGCACAAGAGGGTGCTCGCTCAGACGCGAGGTCATCGAGGTGTCCGCCACCGCCTTCTCAAACGGGCACGGGAATCCCTGATCCACGGTCTATCTTACGCCTATGAGCATCGGAGGGACCGGAAAGGGCAGTTTCGTCGCCTCTGGATAGCCCGCATCAACGCCGCTGTTCGCCTGCATGGCCTCTCCTACAATCGCTTGATCGATGGCCTTCACAAGGCGGGGGTGGATATCGACCGCAAGATCTTGGCCGATCTCGCGGTTCGTGATGGCTTCGCCTTTGCCCGATTGGTGGAAACAGCCAAGGCAGCATTAGCAGCCCAGTAGCGTTTTGCATAGTAGTCTTGCCAGGCCCTGAAGACTTGTCTTCGGGCCTTTTTGCTGAGAAGGGGTGGCCGCGCTCCCAGGCGGCCTATCTGTAGAGGGTCGAGGGGAAGGCTACCCGATGGGTGTCGTCGACAGCCAGGCCACCGCTGAGGTCGATGGCAGGGTGGCTTCCAGGTTCAGGCCGCTACCCCTCCTTGCCTATCTGCTCATTGGATTGGTGGTACTGCTGCTTGTCATGGATAGCTGCCGCACCAGCGCGGCGGACCTGGCAGGGCCCTACTACGACCTCGATGGCCTGGGGGCGGACGTTTGGCTGGACTCCTCCATACGGGTAGTGGTCGACAAGCCGATGTCCTTGCAGGAGGTGGAGGAGACCTTCAGAATCGAACCACAGCCGGCCGGTTGCTCTCAGTGCTTGACTGTGGCCAGGGATGGGTTCACCCCCTGGGATGATTGGGCGCCCTGGGCTGAGACCACGGTCATCTTCAATCCTCAAAGGCTCAAGGTGTTCCAGGCGGAGACAGACTACACCCTAGATATCCTTGGCAAAAGCTTCCCCTTCCGCACCATCTCTGTTCCCAAGGCCATTCGCTTCTCGCCCGCGCCGGGCGAGACAGGGGTATCGACGACAGCCCCCATCGAGATCGAGTTTGACCGCGCCCTGGCCGACAACCCGCAGGACTTGGTAGCCATCACGCCCCCTGTCCTCTTCTGGCCTCGCTGGCTGGGGCGAAAGCTCATCCTGGAGCACGAGCGATTCCAGGCCGGCAGTGCGTATCGGGTTATCCTTTCGCCTGGCATCCGCGATTCGGCTGGGCGTCCCAGCCAGGAGCGCTACTCCTTTGTCTTCGGCACCGTGAAGCCCCCCACGGTGGTGAGCACTGAGCCCGCTGCAAACAGCATCCAGCGCGTCTTCAGCGAGGTGAAGGTGGTCTTCGACCAGCCGATGGATCGAACGTTGGTGGAGCAGTCCTTCAGGGTGGAACCGCAGGCATCCGGCAGCTTCGACTGGCCGGATGACAAGACGCTGGTCTGGAAGCCCTGGGCCCTGCTGTACAGCACCACTTATCGATTCACCGTCGGGGGCGCCTCCCAGGTCGGCGATCCTCTGGCGCGGGATGTCTCCTGGCAGTTTCGCACCCAGGATCCACTACCACCGATGATCACTAGCAGCGATGACGGGACAATTGTCCTTACCTTCGACGATCAGGGCAGCGAGGCCCAGGTGGAGGCCATTATGGATGTCTTGGCCGAGAACATGGTGAAGGCAGTCTTCTTCCCCGTGGGCAAGTGGGCAGAGCAGAACACGGAGCTCATCGATAGGATGAAAGCGGAAGGCCATCTGGTGGGCAACCATACCTACAGCCATGCCAACCTGACCAAGCTTTCGGAGCAAGATATCCGCTGGGAGATCGAGCACGGCGCTGGCGGCGACCTCCTTCGCCTCCCCTACGGGGCAGGCAATGCTTTGGTGGAGTCAGTGGCCGCCGATCTGGGCTATCGTATCTACGGCTGGAATGTGGATCCTGAGGACTGGAAAGGGGTCAGCGCTCAGCAGATCGTGGAAACGGTGATCCGCCAAGTGAAGCCAGGATCAGTGATCGTGCTGCACTTGGAGGGAAAGAATACCGCCGAGGCCCTGAAACACCTCATCCCCCTGCTGCGCCAGATGGGCTACAAGTTCTGGCGACCGTAAGGCTCTAGCCCCTGAGGACGGCCCCTACCTCTCGCGACAGGCGCTCCAGGATGCGACGGCGCTCCCGATTGACCTCGGCATCGGTCAGGGTGTGCTCCAGCGATTGGTAGGAGATGGAGTAGGCCAGCGACTTCTTGCCCGTCGGCACCGGCGGCCCTGTGTAGACATCGAACAGGGCGGCCCGCTGCACGAGAGGGAAGGCCTCGATTATGGTCCGCACCTGGGCGGCGGTTACCCCCTCGTCTACGACGATGGCGATGTCCTCCTCCACCGCCGGAAAGCGGGAAAGCGGCTGGTAGAAGCGGGGTTTGCCCACCTGGGGTACGAGCGTTTCCAGGTTCACCTCGAACAGATAGACGTCCTGCTCGATATCGAAGGCGGCGGCCACCCGCGGATGCACCTGCCCCACTAGGCCCACCCTCTGGCCGTCCAGCCGTACATCGGCGGTTCGGCCGGGCACGAAGGCGAAGTCCTCGCCTTCGTGGTAGCTGAAGGCCAGCCCCAGGCGGTTGAAGAGGAACTCTAGATAGGCCTTGGCGTCATAGAGATCGACCGGCTCGCCCCCGGGCTGGCCCCAGCGGTCGGGCTGGTCTCCAGTCACCACGCCACCCAGGGAATCCACTTCCTGGGGTAGGTCTTCTGGACGAGGCAGGTAAACGCGGCCCACCTCGAATAGGGCGATGCGCTTCTGATGATGGCGGAGATTGGAGGCCAGGGTTTCCAGGAGCGACGCTCTGAGGGTGGTGCGCAGGTACTCCAGTTGGTAGCTCATGGGGTTGGCCACCCGCAGGGGTGGACGCTGACTCAGCTCCTCCGGTGGCAGCACCTTGGCCAGACTCTCTAGGTTGGTGAGGGAGTAGGTGATGACCTCCTGCATGCCGGCAGCAGCCAGAATATCCTTGACTCGCTCTCGCAGCTCTCGCAACGGCTGTGGCTGCGCCGGCGGGATCGCGCCGCTGAGGGTGGTGCTGGGCAGCTCGCCGTAGCCGATGATGCGGGCCAACTCCTCAGCTACGTCATCGGGGATGCGCACGTCGGTGCGCCAGTATGGGACGCGCACCACATAGCGATCGGGGGGGACCCAGCGACAGCCGAAGCCGAGAGAGACGAGCGTCTGACGCACCTGGGGGGTAGGAAGCTGAAGGCCCAGAACACGGCGCAGTCGCTCCTGGGTGACGGTGATGCGTGTTTCCCGTCGCTTGCCTGGATAGACATCGATGATGCCTTCGGCTGCCTGGCCGCCCGCTAGCTCCAGCATGAGGCGCACGGCACGCCTGATGGCTACCATCGCCAACTCGGGGTTCAAGCCCTTCTCGAAGCGGGCAGAAGCATCGGTGCGCAGCTTGAGGGCAGTGCTGGTGCGGCGAATATTGGCCGGGTTGAAGTTGGCCGATTCTAGAAGGATGGCCGTTGTCTTCTCGGTCACCTCGCTGGCGGCCCCTCCCATGAGCCCCGCTACGGCCACGGCCTCCTTGGCGTCGGCGATGACCAGCATGTCGTGGTTCAGGGGCCTCTCGCTGCCGTCGAGGGTGACCAGCCCCTCGCCGGGGCGGGCTCGTCGCACGATGATCTTGCGATCGCTGATGAGGGAGAAGTCGAAGGCGTGCAAGGGCTGTCCTAGTTCCAGCATCACGTAGTTGGTAATGTCCACCACATTGCTGATAGGACGCACATCGGCCGCTATCAAGCGTTCCTGCATCCAAGGAGGCGACGGGCCGATCTGTATGCCCTCGATGAGAGCGGCGCAGTAGCGGGGACAGAGATCGCGATCGGCTATCTCCACCCGCACGCGCTCCTTGATAGAGCGGCCAAGCTCTTGGTAATCGCCCGGCGGCTCGCGAACGCTGCCGCTGCTGAGGGCGGCCACCTCGCGGGCGATGCCCAGCACAGACAGGCAGTCGGGCCGGTTGGGGGTGACATCTAGGTCGAGTATGGTGTCGCCCAGGTACTGAGCCAGCGGCACGCCTACAGGCGCATCCTCTGGCAGCACCAGGATGCCCTCGTGGTAGTCGGACAGGCCCAGCTCCTTCTCGGAGCAGACCATCCCCGCCGATTCCACGCCGCGGATCTTGGCAGCCTTGAGGATCGCAGGCTGGCCGGTGTGGCCGTCGATCAGCTCTGCTCCCAGGCGTGCGAAGGCCACCTTCTGGCCCGCCGCCACATTGGGCGCGCCGCACACTACTGTCATCTGCTCGCCACCGAGGTCCACCGTGGCCAAGCGAAGGCGATCGGCATTGGGGTGAGGGGAGACGTCAACCACCTCGGCCACGCTGATCTTGTCCCAATCACGGCCGGTGGTGATGATGGCGTCCACCTCTGTGCCGGCCATGGTGAGGCGACGAGCCAGCTCGCCAGCTGGCAGGTTTATGTCAACATATTCCCCTAGCCACTTGAGGGGTACTCTCACAGAGGCACCTCAAAACTGCTGAAGGAAACGCAGGTCGTTGGCATAGAACAGGCGTATGTCTTCGATGCCGTGGCGAAGCATGGCCACCCGCTCGACGCCTAGGCCGAAGGCGAAGCCCGTGTAGCGCTCGGCGTCGTAGCCTACGTTCGTCAGGACCTCGGGGTGGACCATGCCCGCGCCCAGGATCTCGATCCAGCCGGAGTTGTTGCAGGCACGGCAGCCCTGCCCGTCGCACAGGGGGCAGTCGATGGACATGTCAGCTCCTGGCTCCACAAAGGGGAAGTAGTCGCAGCGGAAGCGGACCCGCCGCTCGCGACCGAACAGCCGCCGCGCGAACTCGTAGAGCGTCCCCTTCAGGTCGGCCATGGAGATATTCTCGTCCACGGCCAGGCCCTCGACCTGGGTGTGCATCCATTCGTGGGTGGGGTCGGTGGCCTCGTGGCGGTAGCACTTGCCCGGCGACACGATGCGCACCGGCGGCTGCATCTGCTCCATCACCCGGATCTGCATGGGCGAGGTGTGGGTTCGCAGGAGCATGGGGTATTCCCCGTTGCGGACGTAGTCGATCCAGAGGGTATCCCACATATCGCGGGCGGGGTGGTCCTTGGGGATGCGGACGGCCTCGAAGTTGTAGTAGTCCCACTCCACCTCAGGACCCTCAAACACCTGGAAGCCCATGGATACAAAGGCAGCGAGGATGTCCCGCAGGGCCTGGGTGACGGGATGAAGGCGGCCTATTGCCAGCGACCGCCCAGGCAGGGTGACGTCCAGGCGGCCCCTCTCGACGACGGCGGTGACTGCCGCCTCGCGGAGCTGGGCCTGACGCTGGCTCAGCATTTCCTCCAGCTCTGACCTGAGGCGATTGGCAGCAGCTCCCACCTGCCGCCGCTCCGGGATGGGCAAGGAGGCCAGACCGCGCAGAATGAGATTGAGGCGGCTGCGGCGGCCCAGATGGGTTATTCGCCAGATCTCCAAAGCCTCTTCATCGCTGACAGTCGCCAGTTCCGTTCTGGCCTTGTCTTCGATTTCTTTCAGCTCTTGCAGTTGGGGAAGAGTCATGCGTGCTTAGCAACTCCGGGGCCAGCGCTGGTATTATATTATGAAGTGGTATCGTCAGGTCAACGGCTGGGCCCCCTTGACAGGGATTGCAGCGGCGATATCATTTGACAGCGCGGTGGGTCAATTCGCCAGAAGGAGGCGTGACGATGGCAACGCGAGCATACATCCTCATCGAGGCGGCGGTGGGTAAGGCCAAGCCGGTGGCCGAAGGCGTGGCCGGGATGGGTTTCCCCAACGCTAGAGTGGTCACCGTTGATGCTGTCACTGGCCCCTACGACGTCATCGCCCTCCTGGAGGCCGATGACCTGGATCGCCTGGGTACGGCGATCACGGACAGTATCCAGCAGGTGGACGGCGTTCAGCGCACCACCACCTGCCTGGTCGTCAGGCTCGGCTAGGGGCCAGGCACTCCCTCCGGCAATCCCTCCGCCTGCCGGCGGGCGGTTGGTCTTTGCAAACGGGCCGATGCTACAATGGGGGCGCGGCTCGGGCGCCGCGCGTGCCCTTGCTGTCTTTAGCGCTTCAGTTCGAGGCTTTGGAGCGCTCTTGGACTCTGGTGACTGGATATGATCAGCGTCGAGGAAGCTCTGGAACGCATCCTTAGCTACGTCAGCGTCCTGGAACCCGAGGAGAAGCCGACTCTTGCCGCTCTCGGCCAGGTGCTGGCCGAAGACGTGATTGCTCCCTTCAACATCCCGCCTCTGGACAACAGCGCCATGGACGGCTACGCTCTGCAGGCGGCCAGCACCGCCGGCGCCTCTCGCTCCGCGCCGGTGGAGCTTCGGGTGGTGGGCGAACTGGCGGCTGGCTATGTCTTCGACGGGGAGGTGGCCCCCGGCACCGCCGTTCGCATCATGACCGGCGCTCCTGTCCCCAGGGGCGCCGATGCGGTGGTTCCCTTCGAGGAGACGGATGAGGCGGTCCACAAGGCGCCGATAACGGCGCGGCGCATTGACGAAAGGGTGCGCATCCTCAGAGAGGCCAGGCCCGGTGACAACATCCGTCGGGCGGGTGAGGACATCCGCGAGGGCCAGCAAGTTCTGGCCAAGGGCATCGTCCTCAGGCCGGCGGACATCGGGCTGCTGGCCTCCGTCGGCCGCAGCACGGTCAAGGTGGTGCGGCGGCCGGTGGTGGCGGTGCTGTCCACTGGCGACGAGCTGGTGGAGGTAGGCCAGCCGCTACCGCCCGGCCGCATATACGATAGCAATGCCTACAGCCTGACCGCTCTCGTCGAGCGCTACGGGGGAATCCCCAAAGTACTGGGCATCGCCCGCGATACGGTGGAGGCGCTCGTCGACAAGATCCATCAGGGGCTGGATGCCGACATGCTCCTCACCTCGGCGGGCGTGTCGCGAGGCGACTACGATATGGTGAAAGACGTTCTGGCTCGCGAGGGGGAGATAGACTTCTGGACGGTGGCCATGAAGCCGGGCAAACCCCTGGCCTTCGGCTTCTTCCGCAGCGGAGAGAGGCGCGTCCCTCACATCGGCTTTCCTGGCAACCCTGTGAGCTCGATGGTCTCCTTCGAGCTGTTCGCCCGCCCGGCCATCCTCAAGATGATGGGCAAAACCCAGTGGCAGAGGCCAGCCGTTCGTGCCATTGCCAAGGAGCGCATCGTCAACCGGGATGACCGCCGCCGCTACTTCGCCCGCTGCGTTGTCACTGAGGAGGGTGGCCGCTACTATGCCTCCCTCACCGGGCCTCAGGGCTCGGGCATTCTCAGCTCCATGGCCGCTGCCAACGGCCTCACTGTCATCCCCGAGGGCGTGGGTGTGGTGGAGCCGGGGGAGGAGATCACGGTGATGATGCTCGACTGGAGCCAGGGCGAGGAGTGGGGCACGGCTTAACGAGCGGGCGCGTTCGCGTACTTGCCAGCCCTCGCTCCGTGTAGGCAACCGCAACTCTACTCACACGGCACCGGAGCACGGCTAGTGTTGAGCCGGACTGCGGGATGCAGAGGGATACGCGAAAGACTAGGAAATTCCCTGCGCCCTGTGCTTGCTCGCAATCGAAGCCGCCAGGTTATCGATAGCCTCGAAGTCGCTTTGCCTAGGGAGGCCTTTGCAGAGAACGGGGTCCAGAACCTCGGCCTCCAGACCAGCCATCGTCCCCGTTAGCTGTTCGACAGTCTTGCCCCCCCAGCCGTAGGAGCCGATGACGGAGACGAAACGGACTTTAGGCTTGAGAGCGTTGGCAAGATAGGCAGCATAGACCACGTTAGGATGGGGACCGCCGAGCACGGTTGGGGTGCCCAAGACGATGGTTGCCGCGTCCACCAGGGCCACCGCGAGCTTGCCGATATCCGCCGTGGCGAGCTCGAATTGCTCCACGGCAACTCCCCTCTCGGCCAGAGCGCCAACGAGGTGGTTGACCATCCTTGCGGTGCTGCCGTGCATCGACACGTACGCCACGACGGCGATGTTCCTCGGGGGGGACGAGACCCAGTCACGATAGGCATCGATGATGAAGGCCGGCCGGTCGTACAGAGGGCCGTGGCTCGGGGCTATGATGTCCAGTTCATACGGGGCGATCTTTTCCAGGTTCTTCTGGATCATTTTGCGGAAGGGCATCATGATCTCGGCGTAGTAGCGCTTTGCAGGTTCGAGGATGCGGCTCTCGCTCGCGTAGAGCTCGGTGGTCGCGAGGTGGGAGCCGAAGAAGTCGCAGCTAAAAAGGATGCGGTCTTCCCGCAGGTAGCTGACCATCGTCTCGGGCCAGTGGACCCAGGGGGTGTTGATGAACTCGAGGGTCTTGTCGCCGAGGGACAGGGTTTCTCCGTCTTCGATGGGGACGATCCTTTCCTCCGGGATTGCTAGCAGGTCCACAAGCATTCCCCTTGCCCTGGCCGTCGAGACGACCTTTGCCCGGCCGTACTTCTCGAGGATAGCTGGGATCGTGCCGGAGTGGTCTTGCTCGGCATGATGACTGACGACGTAATCAACTTCTGGCACGTCCTCGAGTTGCGACATGAGGACGTCCATCTTGCTGGGGTCAACGGTGTCGAGGAGCGCCGTCTTCTCCGAACCGTGAATAAGGTAAGCGTTGTAGCTGGTGCCATCGGGAAGCGGAATCAGCGAATCGAACAGACGCCTGTCCCAGTCGATTGCGCCTAGGGCGTAGACACCGTCTCGGATGATTCTTGGCTTCATGAACTGATCCCTCCGCTTCTTCACGCGTTGACTGTGTGCCCCGACCGAGTGGTTCGTTCTGAATAGGGAGTCGAATAGTACCTGGGCACTCGAGCCGCAAGTCCCGCATTCACGTTAGCTCAAGCGAGGGGCATGGGCGATCCTGACCAAGCGTGGTGACTCAACGCTAGCCTGGATAATTCCGCATGTCAAGCCTCTCTGCTAGGTCGCGGCCAGACTGCCGTCAAGTCGGTGGCGAAGTGCACCGCCATCCATCTCGGACTCTCTGGCCGGGCTACGTGAGGCTGCGCGCGAAGGCTGTCAGAGGAGTGCACCCCTCCGGAGTCACCACCACCGTATCCTCCACTCGCACGCCCCAGGGGCCGACATATAGCCCGCAATTACCCACCGCGATGACCACGTGCGCCGCTAGCGGCGGCGGCTCCTTCTCGCCGTGGAAGAAGGCATGGCCCGGCGGCAAGGGTGCCTCTTCAAACTCGATGCCCACGCCGTGGAGAGGCGGCCCGAAGATGTGCTCGCCGTGGCCCGCCTCTTTGAGCACGTCATGCAGGGTCTCTTCCAGCTCGGCCATCCTGACTCCCGCCTTGACCTTGGCGATCGTGGCCTGTTGGGCCTTCAGATACAGGTCGTAGGCTGCCTGCTGCTCGGCCGTCGGTTTGCCCACGCACACGGTGCGGCATATGTCGGCGCTGTAGCCGTTGACGATAGGATGAAGGTCAATCATCACCAAATCAGGGGCTTGCAGCTTGCGCAATGTAGGGAGTCCATGGGCAATATTGGTACGCGGGCCAGAGGACACGTAAGTACGCCAGAACCCCTCGGCGCCAGCCTGTCGCATGGCATACTCGCCCTCGGCCGCTATCTGGCTCTCCGTGACGCCTGGTTTGATCGCTTCTACCGCTGCCCTCATGCCTGCCACGGCCACTTCGGCCGCCGCTCGGATGCGTTCGATCTCATCAGCATCCTTGACCATGCGCAATTCGGACATGATGTGGGTGCAGTCCTTCACTGTTACCCTCTCCGGCTTGGCGTGGGGATGGGTGAGCATACTCATCATGGACTGAGTGAGGAAGGTGAACTCCAGCCCTAAAGCGCCTTCCTGGATGCCGAAATGCTCGAAGTGGTGAGCGATGGAATGGATCATGCCCACCTCGTCCTCGAAGCCCGCGATGTGGTCAAAGTGGGCGAGCTGCCTGACATCCTTCAGGTCAGTCTTTGGCACGCCCAGGGCGACCTTCCCTTCTTGAGTAATCATGGCATAGGCGCATAGGCGGCCGTCACCAGTGAGATAGAACATGTTGGCCGGCTTGGTGAGCAGCAGCGCGTCAAGGCCTGCCACTTTCATCAGGCGACTGCATCTTTCCAGGCGCTCCTGATAGCGATCGTTGATCACCTCTAGGCCTCCTTTCGCCTCGAAATCCACGCGATGGGTTCGAACGGCATCCTGCCTTGCCAGCCATATCGCGCCGGACGTTTCGGGCTGCCACCTTGCCCTGCTGGATTGCCACCGAGGCCAACATCGGCAGGCAGCCTCGTGGCCGCTACATTGTATAGCAGGGCGATGCAGGCGTGGTAGTTGGGCGAGAGTTCGCGCCGCCCCGACTGGGCTGGATTCGACCCCACAACGTCTGGATCAGGAGCTTCACCATCCGCCTCGGCTTGTCACTAGTGCGCCCCCCTCGTGAGAGCCCCGTATCTAGTCAGAGGGCAAAACCTGTAACTGATTTTCCAGCTGAGCGTCCTTGATAGTGGAGCTAAAGGCAAAGATGGCTTCTCGGTGAGCGAGCGCAGCCGCTTGGCCACAGGTCTACGTGGGCTCTCCCAGTGCATGCCGCCAAGACCGGACGGCCCTGGGCTGCCTCCCCGTCGGCAAAGTGGCTCTAGCCAGACCCTATCCTGAAAAGGGGTGCTGCCTACAGTGTTTGGTTTGAGATCAGCGCGAGGGCGAGCCGCCCTGGCAAGCGTGGTGCTCATTCTGGTCCTGGTGACCGTCGCGATCGTGGCGGTTCTGCGCGTCCGTCAGCACCAGGAACAACTGCTGACACTGCAGGACACAGCCGCCTCAGTTGCCTTGCTAGAGGACACCCGCGCCCAGCTCTTCCGCGAGCTTGCTGCTCTTTCCAGCCTGGTGTTCTCAGACGATCCAACCCTTGGCGATGAATACCGCAAAGCGGCGGCGCGGGTGGAGCAGGACTTGATCCAGGTCCGAGCCAGGGCCGCTGCCGCGGGAAAGGCCGACTATGTCGCGACTCTGGACGACTTGACTGAGCAGATATACAGCTTCGATCAGGCAGCAAGCGCTGCCCTTCCCCTACTGCTTCAAGGCAATACCCAGACGAAAACCCAGTTGGCGGCCGCTGTCGTGCCAGACATACGGGCTGAGGTTGAGGCTATGGTGGCCACTCTCGACCAGCTAGCTGGGGACGAGCAGGCCGACTTGGCCACTGAGAGAGCGGCAGCAAACGATGCCGCAACCGTCACCAGCTGGATCGTTGTCGGCTTTGGCGGTGTCGTTCTCCTAGTGGCCATTGGCGTGGTAATAGCGACCATCGCGTCGGTGATAGGCCCCTTGGTCTCGCTGCGGGCAACCGCCAGGGCAATCACCTCCGGGGACCTGGAATCGAGGGCCAAGGTGTCCGGCCCGGAGGAAATCGCCTCTCTCGCCCGTGACTTCAACGAGATGACGGAGGCCCTGTCGGCCAAGACGAAGGAATACATCGATACCACCAACCTGACGGGCGACGTAATTGCGAGGCTGGATGAGCATGGCAAGTGGGTCTTCCTCAACGACGGGGCCTGCCAGTTCTTTGGGAAGCCGAGGGAGGAACTCCTTGGCACCGATGGTTTGCTTCTTGTGCATCCCGATGACCTGGAGCGGGTTCTCCAGATGCTCCAAGAGGCGACAGAGAGGAAGGAGCCCGCAAAGGGGTTTGTGCACCGCCTCGTCACACCGATGGGGACAAGGACGGTGGAATGGAACGCCTGTCCCCTTTTTGATGAGCAGGACCACTACACTGGGCTTCAGATTACCGGCCGCGACATCACTGAGCGGAAGCGGGCGGAGGAGGTGGTCAGGCAGGCGGAACAGCGGTATCGAGTCCTGTTCGAGGAAGCGCCGGTGATGTATGTGATCGTCCGCGATCAGGAGGGTGTTCCTATCGTCGCCGATTGCAACCAATTGTTCCTGAGCGTCCTGGGCTACACCCGCGCTGAGGTACTGGAGCGACCATTAGCCGACTTCTATACGCCTCAATCGCGCGCTGAACTACTGGAGGGCGGTGGCTTTCAACGAGGGCTCGAAGGCAGGCTTGTTGGTGAGGAACGCGAGCTGCTAGCGCGGGACGGCCGCGTCGTCCGGACATTGCTACGGGCGCTGCCTGAAACCGATCCGGAGGGCTTTGTATTTGGCACGCGGGCGATGTACGTCGACATCACTGAGCGCAAGCGGGTGGAGGAGGCGCTGCGCGAGAGCGAGGAACGATTCCGGTCTCTGAGCGCCGCGGCACCTATCGGAATCTTCCTAACAGATCCCGAGGGCAAATGCATTTACGCTAACCCGCGCCTGCAGGCTATCGCCGGGCTGACGCTCGAAGAAAGCCTGGGGTACGGCTGGACTGAGGTCATCCACCCGGACGATCGCCAGGCCGTACTGGATGAGCTGTCCAACGTGGAATGTCGAGGCCGCGAGTTCTGGCGCGAATTCCGCATAGTCACGCCCGAGGGCGAGTTGCACTGGATATATGTGCACAGCAGCCCGCTGCCCTCTCCGCAGGGTGGACAAACGGGCAAAGTGGGTACCTTGGAGGACATCACCGAGCGCAAGAAGATCGAGGATGCCCTATTGGCCAGGACGAAGGAATACGTCGATACTGCCAACCTGACGAAGGACCTAATTGCCAAGGTGGATGAGAATGGCAGGTGGACATTCCTCAACGACGCCGCCTGCCAGTTCTTTGGAAAGTCGCGAGAGGAACTTCTGGGCACCCGCCCCACAGATCTTGTGCATCCTGAGGACGTAGAGGCGACTATCCAGGTGGTTCAAGAGGGGAGAACAAAAACAGAGCCAGTAACGGGGTTTGTTAACCGCCAGCTCACACCGATGGGGATCAGGGTAGTGGAATGGAACGGCTGCTCTGTCTTCGATGAGGAAGGCCGGTACGTCGGAATCCAGATCAGCGGTCGCGACATCACCGAGCGTCAGCAGATGGAAGAGGCGCTGCGGAAAAGCGAGGAACGATTCCGGTCTTTGAGCGTCTCGGCGCCTATCGGAATCTTCTTGACAGATCCCCAGGGTAAGTGCATTTACGCTAACCCGCGCCTGCAGGCTATCGCCGGGCTGACGCTCGAAGAAAGCCTGGGACACGGCTGGACTAGGGTCATTCACCCGGACGATCGCCAGGCGGTACTCAACGAGCTGTCCAACGAGGGGCGTCGAGGCCGCGAGTTCTCGCGCGAGTTCCGCATAGTCACGACCGCGGGCGAGCTGCACTGGATACACGTGCACAGCAGCCCGCTGCCCTCCCCACAAGGTACGCGAACGGGCAGTGTGGGCACCGTAGAGGACATCACCGAGCGCCAGCAGGTGGAGGAGGCGCTGACGGAGAGCGAGGAGCAATACCGCGCGATCTTCGAGCAAGCGGCAGACTCACTTGTCCTCATTGACACAGAGACCGGAGCGTTGGTGCGGTTCAACGACAGGACGCACGAGGCCCTCGGTTACACCCGCGAGGAATTCGAAAAGCTCCAGATACCCGACTTTGAGGTCTCCGAGTCTCCCGAGGAAGTGGCGAAGCACTTCGAGAAAATCGTTAAGCAGGGCACCGATATCTTTGAAACGAAACACAGGACGAAGAGCGGCGAGATACGCAACATAGAGGTGAGGACCAGGGCTATTTCCATCCGGGGTAAGCACTTCATTCAGGCCATATTCCATGACATCACCGCGCGCAGGCAGATGGAGGAGGGGCTGCGAGAGTCGGAAGAGAAATACCGACGGCTGGTACAGGACTCCACCGATGGGATAGCGATCGTTCAGGGGATCGAAACACAGTTTGCGAACCGAGCACTACTCAAGATGTATGGCACGGACAGCGAAGAGGACATGGTGGGCCGTCCATTCACCGACCTTGTGTCACCAGAGTGCCGGCAGCTGATGGCGGAAAGAGCCTGTGCCAGGCAAAGAGGAGAAGATGTGCCTGCTCAGTACGAGTTCAAGGCACTGCACAAGGACGGCACCGACTTCGATGCTGAGATGTCTGTGAGCAGGATCACATACCAAGGAAGGCCAGCAGTCCAGGGCATAGTCAGAGACATCACCGAGCGCAAGAAGACCGAGCAGGCCCTGCGTGAGAGCGAGGAACGCTACCGCCTACTTGCTGAGAACACATCAGACCTCATCTGGACCATGGATCTAGGCCTGAGATATACCTATATGAGCCCCGCCATTACGCGTATGCGTGGCTACACCGTTGAGGAGATAGTGGGCCGTTCGATAGCAGAAACCATGACTCCTGCCTCTCTTGAGGCTGCCAGGAAGGATCTGGCAGAAGAGCTGGCTATAGAAAGGATGGAGCACAAGGACCTCCACCGGTCGCGGAAGATCGAGCTCGAGATGTACTGTAAGGACGGCTCCACCATCTGGGCCGAGATGAACACGACGTTCCTGCGCGACTCAGATGGCCGGCCTGTTGGGATTATGGGCGTCACCCGTGACATCAGCGAGCGCAAGAAGATGGAGGAGGCCCTGCGAGAGGGTGAGGCACGCTACCGTCTACTTACCGAGAACATGTCAGACCTCGTCTGGACCATGGATCTGGGCTTGCGATACACGTATATGAGCTCCGCCATCACGCGCATGCGCGGCTACACCGCTGAGGAGATAATGGACGCCCCGATCACAGAAACCATGACTCCTGCCTCCGTTGAGGTTGCCAGGAAGACTTTCGCAGAACGAGTGGTCATGGAAAGGGCGGGGCAAATGGAGCCGCACGCGGCGACGAAGGTGGAGCTCGAGATGTACTGCAAGGACGGCTCCACCATCTGGACAGAGATGAACATGACGTGGCTACGCGACTCAGAGGGCAACCCTATCGGGATTCTGGGCGTCACACGCGACATCAGCGAGCGCAAGAAGGCCGAGGCGGAGCGAGAGAAACTGCACGCCGAGCTGGAGGTGAGAGCGATCACCGACAGCCTCACCGGCCTCTATGACCACGCCCATTTCTACCAGCGCCTGGCTGAAGAGATAGACCGCTCCAAGCGGTATAAGCACGGCTTCGCCGTGGTGATGATGGACGTCGACGACTTCAAGCGCTTCAACGACTCCCGCGGTCACCAAATGGGTGACGCGATGCTGCGTCTCGTTGCTGACTGCATCCGGGCGGGCCTGCGGAGCTCAGACATCGCCTTCCGCTATGGTGGCGATGAGTTTGCGGCGATACTGCCGCACGCTGACTCATCAAAGGCAAAGGCCGCGGTCAACCGCATAAATGGGCACATCGCTAAGAAGCTCAAGCAGATAGACGGCGGGTCGGCAACCCGCCTGAGTCTCAGCGCTGGCGTAGCCTGCTTCCTCGAGGACGGAACGACTGCGGACGTGCTGGTGCGAATAGCAGATGCTGCGTTGTACAGCGCCAAGTGGGTGGCACGGGCGCGCGACATCATGGGGCAGAGAGAAGATATCCAGTCGTTGATCTCTGCTTTGGTCAGTCGGCGAGGCGGGGTCGAGGGTTCAGCTGACGGAACCATCTTCCGACCCGAGGCCTTGCATGAACAGCAGGCGAGAATCGTGTCTAGTGTCGCCAGTTCCATCGCCGTGGCTCTGAAAGATGCCGGCGTGTCTCAGGCCCTTGAAGACCCGGACCTGCAGGTTCTTGCCACTGTAGGCGCAGCGGCCGAGATCAAAGATCGGTACATCCGCGGACACCCGGAGCGCACGAGCAATGTTGCTGCGGCCATCGCCGAGGAGATGGGGCTTCCTCCTGAACAGGTGCGGAACATCAAGATTGCCGGCCTCTTGCACGACATAGGCAAGATCACCGTCAGCGAGAGCATTCTCAATAAGCCTGGCAAGCTGACCAAGCGGGAATTTGCCAACATCAAGGATCACCCCATCGTGGGAGCTACCCTTGTCTCCCAGGTTAAGGGCTTCGAACAGTTGATCCCCATCGTTCGCCATCACCATGAGCGGTTTGACGGCAAGGGCTACCCCGACGGCCTGACGGGCGAGGAGATCCCCCTGGAGGCGCGGATCATGAGCGTGGTGGATGTGTTTGACGCCCTGACACACGAGCGTTCCTACCGGGATGCCTTGAGCAGTGCCGAGGCCACAGCCGAGCTAGAGCGTGGTGCGGGCACTCAGTTTGATCCTGTGGTTCTGGAGGCGTTTCTGGCGTTGGCCGAAGCGCGAGGTGACGAATTGACAGACTTCGCACCAGTAGCGGGCGGAAACGGGCAGCCGGTGGCTGCGAGAGCAGCGGGACGGAGGAAGCGATAGTTGCGGGCTGGCAAGAAGCAGCGATGCCCCAAGCGCTTGCCTTCTCCGGAGGCGCTCAAGCGTTCTCAGGAGGCTCTGGAGCGCCCGGTGGTGGCGTCTCAGGAGGCCCTCATATTCGGGGCGCTGTATCAGCGCCGTCGATGACGGCTGAGTGTAGTCGCCCTGTGTGTGCAGGCTTTCCGTGGGTCCTCACGAGGAAGAGTGGGGCTAGAGCGCCACTCTGAACTGACTGTACTGGCCGCTGGCCTTCCCCCACTGCACCTCGACGCTGTCCACCCGCGCCCCGCGCGGCCCCGCCCTGAGCTGGGCGAGGAGCAGCTCTAGGCGCTCCCGCTGGCCCTCTGCCACCACCTCTACCGAGCGCATGTCGGGGAGGTTGCGCACGTAGCCGGCTAGGCCCAGGGATATCGCTCGCCCGTAGACGAAGTGGCGGAAATTGACCCCCTGCACACGGCCACGAACGATGGCGTGCAGGGCAACGGTGGCCATTGACGATTCAGGCCTCTCGCTCATGGGCCTAGGTGGATAGCAGCTCGCTCACCACCTCTTCCACCAGCGCGGCCGGCACGTCTTGGCGGATAGCCGGCCGACCGATGTCCTCCAGCAGCACCCAGCGGATGTCGCCGCCTTTGATCTTCTTGTCCAGGGCCATGGCTGCCAGCACCTTCGCGGCGTCTATCCCGCTCGCTCGCAGGGGCAGGCCGAACCTGGCGATGAGGGCGCCCTGCCGCTCGGCCGTCTCGGGCGGAAGTAGGCCAAGGCGGCAGGCGATGCGAGCGGCTCCGGCCATGCCCACAGCCACCGCCTCGCCGTGGAGCATGCCTGCGTATTCGGCGGCTGTCTCCAGGCCGTGGCCGATGGTGTGACCATAGTTGAGGATGGTGCGTTGACCTGTCTCCTCCCGCTCGTCCTCGCTGACCACCGCCGCCTTGAGAACGATGCTGCGGCTGATAACCTCGCTGGTCACCGCCGGCTCCAGTCTCATGACGGCGTCGGCGTTCTCCTCCAGCAAGCGCAGGAGTCCTTCGTCCATGATCAGGGCATGTTTGATGACCTCGGCCCAGCCGGCGGTGAGCTCCCGCGGCGGCAGGGTCTGGAGGGTCGACACATCGGCGAGGACCAGGCGGGGCTGGTAGAAGGCGCCGATGAGGTTCTTGGCCTCCTTGTGGTTGACTGCCACCTTGCCGCCGACGGCGGCATCCACCATGGCCAGGAGGCTGGTGGGGACGTGAACCAGCGGCAGGCCACGCACGAAGGTGGCGGCCACGAAGCCAGCCAGGTCGCAGACCATGCCGCCGCCCAGGGCGACGATGGCCTCGCCGCGCTCCGCTCGCTGAGAGACTAGCCAGTCGTAGATGGCGGCGGACGTCTCCAGGCTCTTGCTGGTCTCGCCGGCGGGAACCACGTGCGAGGCTAGCCGCAATCCTGCCGCTCGCAGGGCCTCCTTGGCGGCGGCACCCCAGTGGGCATGCACCATGCCGTCGCTGATGAGATAGGCACGGCCAGCTAGCCCAGCCTCGGCCATGCGCTGGCCCAGGTCGGGAAGGGCGCCCCAGGAGACGAACACGGGGTAGGTGGCGCTGCTGGTTCGCACCACGCAGGCGGCTCCTGGCGGCTGACAGTAGGGAGCGTCCGCCTCGCGGGCTGAGGGAGCGGCTGCCAGCGCAGCCACTCTCCCTCGGGCTTCCAGAGCAGCCGCCGACAGCTCCCGCCAGGCGTGGACGACCTCGGCGGCCACTTGCTCCATGCTCAGGCCATCGGTGTGGACGGTGTGGTCGGCAAGCGCGTAGTAGGGCTGGCGGAAGCTCTTCAGCTCACGGATGCGGCGCAGGGAGTCCGGCGTGGCCAGGAGAGGACGGGCGACGGGATCGCTCTCGAACTGCGGTTGTAGGCGCCCGAGGATGGTCTCTGGCCTGGCTTCCAGGCAGACGATGAAACCACCCTGGGCCATGAGGCGGCGATTCTCAGCGGCTAGAATGGCCCCTCCGCCGGCGGCGATGACCGTCTCGGGAATGGAGCAGAGCTGGCGCAGGACGGTGTGCTCCAGCGATCGGAAGTGCTTTTCGCCGTGGTCGCGGAAGATGGCCGGGATGGGCTTGCCGGCCGCCTCGACGATGGCGTCGTCGCTGTCGACGGCCTGCCAGCCGAGGCGCTCGGCTACCAGGCGGGCCACCTCCGTCTTGCCGGTGCCAGAGAAGCCGGTGAGGATTATGCGGAGGGGGCGTTTCATCTGGATTCCGGATGGACGAGGCAGAAGTGCCGAGACCACGGCCCCAATACGAAGCGGCCTGCTCTCTCGAGGAGAACCGTGCGGTGAGCTTTGGTAGGAACCACGAAGAACGCTCTCGAAGTGCCCCGGTGGTAGCGGAGGGCGAACGGCGTGTCGCAACCCGTCAGGCGCTCTTCTATCTGGGCAAGGCGCTCCTGTATCTGTTCCGGTGCTGGGCGATTCCGTGCCATGTGATGGTAGATAATGAGGCTCTGGCCTCGTCGCAGGTAAGGCACCAGTTCGTCGAAGAACACATGCTTGGGGCCTCGTCGTGTGTGTCGCTGGGTTTTCACCTCAAGGCCGTTGTCGGGGTCGACGAAAACGACATCGCACCCTGCAGTCGCCTCTAGGGCACGTTGTAGCCACTCGCTTCTGTGCCTTAGTCGCGCTTCCCGTGCAGCGGGTCCGATGCGGGGCATGCCGTCGAAGGTCAAAGGCTCTTCAAAGAAGACCGTCCCCGCTGGGAGGATCCCACCGTTGCGGATACTTGTCACGTTTCTGGCTTTCCTGTCGACGATCTTCGCTAGACTGTGGTACAGAAACGGATCGCAGCATCCATAGTACTCAAGGTTCGCGGGAGTAGGCTCGAGATAACTGGGGCGCTTTCCGTCGGCTTTGGGGCCTTCAGCAGGAACAAGATGCCAGACCACTCCCAAAGAAAGATCCCGACCGACATCGCCCGCGGGTAGGCAGAACGCCCTGAGGAGCCCGTACTTCCCGAAGTCTCCGACATCGCCGACGTAGCAGTTCTGCATCGGTCACTCCAATCGCCAACACGCACAATCACATATGATCGCTACCTACAACCCAAAAACCTTCATGGCGTTGAGCCTCAGGAACTTCTCCCGAACCTCCGGCTTGAGGCCTAGCCCTTCGATCTGGGACAGGCACGGCGTGAAGAACAGCATGGGGTAGTTGGTGGCAAACAGCACCTTGTCCTGGCCGCGACTGTTCATGAACTGAACCAGTTGCGGCGGGTAATATTTGGGCAGATAGGCCGACGTGTCGATGTAGACGTTGGGGTACTTGACTGCCAGGCCGATCATCTCGTCGGTCCAGGGGTAGCCGA
>Ga0315279_10002708_pt1 | contig 25996 bp, 25 predicted proteins | sample YL17G06_20_MG_FD_203694 | JGI IMG/M metagenome (GOLD analysis project Ga0315279, IMG submission 203694) | Sediment microbial communities from Yellowstone Lake, YNP, Wyoming, USA - YL17G06_20 | ecosystem: Environmental > Aquatic > Freshwater > Lake > Sediment | place: USA: Wyoming | collected... | reverse complement strand
CACCCCTCCCCACATTCAGCCGTGGCGATCATCCGACGACGGCGCACCAGGCGGGAGACACGTCATGAGCGGACACGGCGAGCGCATGCTCACCCACGGCGACCTCTTGGAGCTCAAGCGGTGGAACACGCCCACCATCTACAATGGATGGGAGCGCATCACCCGCCACGACTCCGCGGCGGACGCGTTCAACCTCGAGGAAACGCGGGACTTCATGCCGCAGATGGGGCCGATGGTCGGCTGGGCGGTCACGGTCCAGATCGAGCCGTCGAGCGGCAGGCACCCGGAGACGAACCCGAACGGCTGGTCGGAGTACCGCCGGTACGTCGCCTCGGTGCCGGGGCCGAAGATCGTCGTCGTGCAGGACCTCGACAAGCCGCGGGTGATCGGCGCGTTCTGGGGCGAGGTGAACAGCAACACGCACCGCGCGCTCGGCTGCGTCGGCACGATCACCGACGGGGCGATCCGGGACGTCGACGAGATGGCGAACGCCGGGTTCAAGGCGATCGCGCGGCGGCTCTGCGTCGGGCACGCGCGGTCGTGGCCCGTGCGATGGGAGTGCGAGGTGGAGGTCTTCGGCCGCAAGGTGCGCCCCGGCGACCTCGTCCATGCCGACAAGCACGGCTTCCTCGTCGTGCCGGAGGAGGAAGCGACGCCAGCGCTCCTGGACGCCGCGCGGTTCATGGACTCGAACGAGTGCCGCCACGTCATCGCCGCGCCGCGCGACGCGAGCGGGAGGTCAGCCGACGAGCTTCTGGGGGCCATCGACGAGGCCGTGGCACGCTTCAACGCCGCCGCGCGGGAGCACTTCCGCGAGCGCGGCTGACGCGTGCTCCCTGTGCCGATACCTGGGCCGCCATGTCGCCGGGGAGACCGTCGGACCGGGGGCGCTGCGCCGTTGGGTCGTTCCTACGCGCGGTCGCGTCCCGCCTTCTCCTCTACCCCAATCTTCCCTCGACGACGCTGAAGATCACGCCGTGGCGCAGCCGCGTGATGAGCCGGTCGCGCGGTGCCACCTCGGCCGCGTCGGTGATGACGTGGCCGTCCCTTTCGCGCTCGCAGACCGCGTAGCCGCGGGAGAGCACCTTGAGCGGGCTCAGCGCGTCGAGCCGGCCGGCGAGCTGCCCGAGGTGCGCGACGCGGCCCGCGACGATCCGCTCGAACCGTCGGCCCATCATCTCGGTCTGCCGGTCGATGTCCTGGCTCGCGCGGTCCACGCGGTCGGTGAGGCGCCCCGCCACGTCGGGGCTCCACGCCTCGCCGAGACGTTCCGCGGCGGCATCGATCGCCTCGCGCATCAGGGCGACCATGTCGCGGTACAGCTCGGCGATGCGCCGCTCGACGTCCTTGCGATCCGGCACGACGAGTTCGGCGGCGGCGGACGGCGTCGGCGCGCGCATGTCGGCGGCGAAGTCGGCGAGGGTGAAGTCGATCTCATGCCCCACGGCGGAGATGACCGGGATGCGCGAGGCGACGATGGCGCGGACGACGGATTCGTCGTTGAACGCCCAGAGGTCCTCCAGCGAGCCGCCGCCGCGACCGACGATCAGCACGTCGGCGACGCCGTGCGCGTTCATCTCGGCGATGGCGCGGACGATGTCCGCCGGCGCCTCGGCGCCCTGGACGAGCGTCGGCCGCACGATGATCCGCGTCGTCGGCATGCGCCGGCCGATGACGGTGATGATGTCGCGCACCGCGGCGCCCGTGCCGGAGGTGACGACGCCGACGACGGACGGCCACGTCGGGATGGGCCGCTTCCGCGCCGGGTCGAAGAGGCCCTCGTCCGCCAGGCGCACCTTGAGCGCCTCGAACGCCTGCTGGAGCGCGCCGACGCCGGCGGGCTGGACGTAGCTCGCCACGAGCTGGTACTGCCCGTACGCCTCGTACACCGTCAGGTTGCCGCGGACGAGCACCTCCATCCCGTCCTGTGGCATGACGGAGAGCCGCGCGGCCGACGTGCGCCACATCACGCACCTGAGTTGCGCGCCGGCGTCCTTGAGCGTGAAGTAGCAGTGGCCGGACGATTGTTGCCGCCAGTTGCTCACCTCGCCGACGACCCAGACGATGCCGAAGGCCTCGTCGATCACCGTCTTGACGATCGCGGTGAGTTCGCTCACGGAGAGCGGCTTCTGCGCGTCGGTTCCCTGCATCGTCAGTTCACCTGTCGCTCGAGAACACCGTTGACGGCTGCGGCGGCGCCCCTCCCATGCGTGCGGGGGAGGTCCGGGTGGGGGTTAGGGCTCCATCGTCACCCTTTCGCCCGGGAGGCGCGGAGCCCACGCATCGGACGCCATCATCCGGTCAGCGGGACCTCGGTCCGCTCATGGTGCGATTCGTTCACGACCACGAGCTTGCCCCCGTCGTATGCCGGCAATTGGTCATTGGCGTTGAGCAACTCGATGCCGTACACGGTCCCGTCCGGCGCGATATCCACGTTCAGGGAATCACTCACGCGTATGGTCTCGACTTCTTCCGTCTTATCGCGAAACCGCAGGTACGCGATGTTGTACCGCGAGTCGTAACTCAGCTTCATCGTATGGCTCCCATCGGACCTCAGAAGAACCGAACAATCACCGTGATCACAAGGATACGATCTTCCTCTTCTACGACGACGACTTCGACCTGTTTCGTCTCGTACGCTCGGTCTCTCCAGCATCCTCCGAAAGGGAAATTGCGCCGGAACGCCACCCTTCCGTACTTCGCGGGGATCCTCTCGCCGTGCATGACGGTCGCGATGACTTCGTCGTGGCTCGTCCCGCGTTCAAGGACACGTTCGCGGGCGTGCGGATGTATGGCGATTTCCATGGTCATGCCCCAGCGCGTTCCCGCCTCAACCTTGCCGCCGTGAGCGTGTTCTTCAGGAGGATCGCGATCGTCATCGGACCGACGCCGCCGGGCACCGGGGTGATCCATCCGGCGACCTCGCTCACCGGCCCGTAGTCCACGTCGCCGACGAAGCGGTAGCCCCTCGGCGCGCTCGGGTCCTCGATGCGGTTCATGCCTACGTCGACGACCGCGGCGCCGGGCTTGACCATGTCCGCGGTGATCGTCTTCGGCCGCCCGGCGGCGACGATGAGGATGTCCGCCTGCCTGGTGTGGCATGCGATGTCCGGCGTGCCGGTGTGGCAGACCGTGACGGTGGCGTTCGCGCCGGACCGCTTCTGGAGGAGGATGTTCACCATCGGCTTGCCGACGATGTTCGACCGGCCTACGACGACGGCGTGCTTCCCCGCGGGGTCGATGCCGCTGCGGATGAGCAACTGCTGCACGCCCGCCGGTGTGCCGGGGAGGAATCGCGGCGTGCCGATGACGAGGAGCCCGACGTTTTCCGGGTGGAAGCAATCCACGTCCTTCGTCGGGGAGATCGCGCGGATGACGGCGTTCTCGTCGAGGCCCTTCGGCAGCGGTGACTGCACGAGGATGCCGTCGACGTCGGGGTCCTCGTTGAGCCGGGCGACGAGCGCCATGAGCTCGGCCTGCGTCGTCTTGTCGGACAGCCGGTGCACCACGGAGCGGAAGCCTGCCTCCGCGCACGCGCGCTCTTTGTTGCGCACGTAGAGCGCCGAGGCGGGATCGCCGCCGACGAGCACCGCGTGGAGATGCGGCGGCGGCTCCACGCGCGCCGCTTCCTCACGTACCTCGCGCCGGATCGCCTCCGCGATCGCCTTGCCGTCGATGATCTGCGCAGCCATCAGTCGTTCTCCTCCTCGTGGTTCGCCGTGTCGCCGCCGGCATCGTCGAGGGCCAGGACGAGCCGCTCGATGTGGCGAGCCCGTCCCGAGGCCATGTCGATGTCGATGATGACGCCGGAGAGGCGGGCGTCGCGCCGCGCGGGCGTCAGATGCGTCGGCAGGCCGGTGAGCAGTCGGTTGATCGATGCCTCGGTCTCCATGCCGATCACCGAGTCATGCGGCCCGGTCATCCCTACGTCGGTGATGTAGGCCGTGCCGCCGGGAAGGATCTGCTCGTCGGCGGTCTGGACGTGCGTGTGCGTGCCGATCACCGCGGCGACCTCGCCGTCGAGGTACCGCCCCATCGCGAGCTTCTCCGCCGTGGCCTCGGCGTGCATGTCGACGATGATGGCGATGGTGTCGGAGTGGAGCCGCTCGATCTCGCGCTTGGCGACGCGGAAGGGGCAATCGATGGCGCGCATGAACGCCCGGCCCTGAAGGTTGAGCACGCCGACCTGCTCGCCCGAGCGCGTTCGGGCGACCTGCGAGCCCGTGCCGACGACGCCCGGCGGGTAGTTCGCCGGACGGAGCACGCGGCCCTCCTCGATGAGCGGAATCCCTTCGCGCTTGTCCCACGCGTGGTTGCCCGTCGTGATGACGTCCACGCCCGCGGCGACGATCTGGTCGATGACCTTGGCGGTGATGCCCGCGCCGGCGGCGGCGTTCTCCCCGTTGGCGATGACGAGATCGATCGACCGCTCGCGGCGCACGCGCGGCACCCAGTGCGCGAGCGCACTGCGTCCCGGTCGGCCGACGATGTCTCCCACGAACAGTACGCGCATTTGCGCCCTCGCCTCTGGTTCTCTCGCCTCCCTACTTGGCGAACGCCGTAGCCCGCGACTCGCGGATGACCACCACCTTGATCTGGCCCGGGTACTCCATGTCGGCCTGGATCTTGTCGGCGATGTCGGTCGCGAGCTGCTCGGCCTGGGCGTCGTCGATCTTGCTGCAGTTCACCATGACGCGCACCTCGCGGCCCGCCTGGATCGCGAAGGTCTTCTCGACGCCGTCGAAGGCCTGGGCGATCGACTCCAGCCGCTCCAGCCGCTTCACGTACCCCTCGATCGTCTCGCGGCGCGCGCCTGGCCGGGCGCTCGAGACCGTGTCGGCCACCTTCACGAGGACGGAGATCATCGATCCGGCCACCGTGTCGTCATGGTGCGTCCGCAGCGCTTCCTGCACCACGTCCGGCTCGCCATACTTGCGGAGCAGGTCGAGCCCGAGCGCGACGTGGGTGCCCTCGTTCTCGCGGTCCACCGCCTTACCGATGTCGTGCAGGAGCCCGGCCCGCCGCGATACCACCACGTCGAGGCCGAGTTGCTCCGCCATGAGCCCGGCGAGGATGCCGACCTCCTTCGAGTGCTGGAGCACGTTCTGACCGTAGCTCGTGCGGTACTTGAGCTTCCCGAGCGTCTTCACCAGATGCGGGTGCATGTCGTGGATGCCGAGCTCGTAGGCCGTCTCCTCGCCCGCGCGCTGCGCTTCCTGTTCCACCTGCTCCTGCGCCTTCGCGGCCAGCTCCTCGATTCGCCCGGGATGGATGCGCCCGTCGTCGACGAGCTTCTGCATCGCCAGCCGCGCGACCTCGCGGCGGACCGGGTCGAACGCGGACAGGATGACGGCTTCCGGCGTATCGTCGACGATGACGTCCACGCCGGTGGCCATCTCGAACGCGCGGATGTTGCGCCCCTCGCGGCCGATGATACGGCCCTTCATCTCTTCGTTCGGCAACTGCACGATGGAGACCGTCGTCTCCGTGGTGTGCTCGCCCGCGTAGCGCTGAATCGCCATGCCGACGATCTCTCGCGCCTCGCGCTCGGCTTCCTGCATGGCGCGGTCGCGGATGTCCTTCGCGCGGTGCGCCGCCTCGGCTCGCGCGCGGGCCTCCAGGTTGGCGATGAGCATCTCGCGCGCCTCGTCGGCCGTCATGTTGGCGATGCGTTCGAGGCGGCGGTTCTGCTCCGCGATGATCTCGCCGATTTGCGCTTCCCGTTCCGCCTGCTCGGCCTGACGGGCCTGTATGGCCTTCCATTGCTGCTCGAGCTCGGTCTCGCGCGCGCCCAGTTCGTCGCCGCGGCGATCGAGCTTGCTCTCGCGCTCGTCGAGCCGGGCCTCCGCGCGCAGGAGGTCCGTCCGGCGCGCATCGGCTTCCTTGCGCAGCTCTTCCTGCTGCTGGAGCTGGATCCTCCGGGCCTCGAGCTCCGCCGCCTGGCGGATGCTCTCCGCCTCGCGCCGCGCGTCGGCTACCAGCCGCTCGGCCACGTCTTCCGCTCGTCCCACCTTCGCCTGGTCGAGCCGCCGCGACAGCAGCCAGCCGACGAGGAAGGCGATGATGGCCAGCGCCAGAATGCCGATGGCGGCCATCCATTCAAGTTCTCCCACTGTCGTCCCTCCGGTGGAGTTCCATGCGGAGCAGCCAGGGTCGGTCAGACCTCCGACGCCCCACCATCCCGACGATCCCCTCGCGAACGGGAGGATCTCCCCGCATGGCGATGCCGTGACGATCGCCACCACACCATAAACGGCGAGACCCTCCCGCGCCCGAGAAGGGGCCGGCCCGGCCAGCACCTGGCCTGGCGACCGGACGCCCATCCCTGGCGGAGGAGGGTCATGAAACCGAGCAGAGAGTCCCTAGGACGTCACCACCGGCGGGCGGTCGTCGAGGACCTGCCCCATGGCATCAGTAGTGTCTCCGACTCGTCGCAATACCTCGTGCAGTTGTCGCCGCGTGCGGAAAAGCTCGTCGGCGATGTTCATCGCCGCGAGGATCGCGACGTCCGCGGTCGACTTTGCGACCTTGTTGCGGCTGACACGGTGCATTGCCTGTTCCACCGTCTCGGCGACCCGACGAACGTAGTCCGCGCCTTCGTGTGAACGTATCGGATACTCCGCACCGAAAATCCTCACGTGCGTCGTCGTCGCCCTGCCGTGCGGAGAGGCGCTCATGCGTCCACCTGCTCGGCATGGGCGAGGATACGGTCGATCCGGCCGATGGCCGCGCGCAGCCGATCCTTGAGCGGAGGGATCATCGCGTCCGCTCGAACCGACGCGCCCTCCTCGAGCGCCCGCTGCAACTCCGCGCACTGGCGACGCCACTTGCCACACTCGGCGTCCCGCTCGTCGCGTTCACTGCGCCAGCGGTGCAACTGCACCATCGCCTCGCTCGTGATCGCGTCGAACCGCTCCAGTACCACATCCGCGTCCGGCGACGTATCCTGCGACATCACGTTCGCATCCTGGCGCCGACCTTCTCGGCCGCCGCCCCCATGATCCGGTGCACCTGCTCGTCCACTTCCTGGTCGGTCAGCGTCCGATCCGGAGATCGGAATCTCATCGTGAAGCCGAGACTCTTCTCGCCGTCAGCCAGCCCCTTGCCGCGATACACGTCGAACAGCACCACGCGCTCGAGCAATGATCCGCCCACACCGCGGATCGCGCGCTCCAGTTCCTCGGCGGGCACCAACTCCCGCACCACCAAGGCCAGATCGCGCTCCACGGCCGGATAACGCGGCAGCGGGATAACCCGACTCGGCGACCGGCGGTGCGCCGCCAGCCGGGCTACGTCAAGCTGACAGAAGAATACCGGGACGGCCAGATCATACTGCTTGCAGACCTCGAGCCTGACCTGTCCCATATGACCCACCTCTTCATCCGCCACTCGAATACGCGCCCCCGTGCGGGGAACGTACTCGTCCATCCCATAATGTACCATGGCGGGCAGGGAAAGAGAACATCGTTGGAGAAGAGTTTCTACGACACCCCGCAAGTCATAGTAATCCCACTGCCTTGAGGGATCATTCCACCTGCCTCCGTACGCCTGCCCGGCCATGAGCACGCCCACCATGCGCCGCTGATCGTACCGATCCTCCGGCGCGCGCCCGTAGACGTAGCCGATCTCGAAGACGGCGATGCCGCCGGTCGCCTTTCGGGAGAAGTTGAGCCGCGCCACCTCCAGTAGGCTGGGCAGCATGTCGGTCCGCAGGAGGCTCATCTCGACGGTCGAGTAGTTGGCGAGCTTCACTGCGCGATCGCCCGAGTGCGTCGTCTCGACGTGCTTCGGCGCGACGAGCGCGCTCGTGACGACCTCCTGAAGGCCCATGCCGATGAGCCAGGTCCTGAGCTCCGGCACGAGGGCGAGCTCCGGCGAGGGTGGCTCCGGCGGCACGCCGACGCCGCGCACGACGGATGGGATGCGGTCGTAGCCCCAGAGCCGGGCGACCTCTTCGACGAGGTCGATCTCCCGCGTCAGGTCGGGTCGCCACGAGGGCTGGAGGGCATGGATCGCCTCGTCGTCCTCCCATAGCACCTCGATGCCCAGCGCCCAGATCTGGCGGCGCACCTCGTCCCGAGGCACGTCGACGCCGAGAATGCGGGGGATCCGCGCCCAGCGGAGCCGGATTCGCGCCGGTTCCTGCACTCGCGGGTACGCGTCGATCCTGCCGCGGGCGACGCGGCCGCCCGCTAGGCGGGCGATGAGCGACGCCGCCCAGTCGATCGCCCGGACGACGCCGTCCCAGTCCGCGCCGCGCTCGAAGCGCTGCGATGCCTCGGTCTGAAGGCCGAGCGCCTTCGACGTCCGGCGGATGCGCGTCGGCAGGAAGTAGGCCGCCTCGAGGAGGACGTTCGTCGTCCCCTCGGTGATTTCGGAGTTGAGGCCGCCCATGATGCCGCCGAGCGCCACGGCCCGTTCCGCGTCGCAGATCATGACGCTGCCGCCGGGGATGCGGCGTTCGTTGCCGTCGAGCGTGATGAAGGGCTCGTCCGGCTCCGCGGCGCGGACGACGATCCGCCGGCCCGCCAGACGGTCGAGGTCGAACGCGTGGAGCGGGTGGCCGAGCGCCATGAGGACGTAGTTCGTCGCGTCCACGACGTTGTTGATGGGGCGGAGGGCCACCTGTCGAAGCCTGCCGGCGAGCCAGAGCGGCGACGGGCCGACCTTCACTCCCTCGACGACGCGCGCGACGTACCGCGGACAGCCCTCCGGATCGTCGATCGTCACCGAGGCGACGGACTCGACCGGCGGGCCTTCCTCCGCGACGGGCATCTCGGGGATCGACAGCGGCCGGTCGAGCAGCGCGGCGAGATCCCGCGCGACGCCGAGGTGGCTCATCGCGTCCGGCCGGTTCGGGGTGAGCTCGACCTCGAACCGCTCGCCTCCGAGCCCGAGGTAATCGACGAGCGCCGTGCCTACCGGGGCGTCGTCGGAGAGGACGATGATCCCGCTGTGGTCCGCCGATATGCCGAGCTCGTCCTCGGCCAGGATCATCCCCTCCGACGCGACGCCGCGGATCTTCGCCTTCCCGATCTCGGCTCCGTTCGGCAGCTTCGCCCCGACCGCGGCGAAGGCGACCCTCTGCCCCGCCGCGATGTTCGGCGCGCCGCAGACCACCGTGAGCGGCTCGCCCGCGCCGATCGACACGGTGCAGACCGACAAGCGGTCGGCGTTCGGGTGCTGCCGACGGTCGAGCACCTCCGCGACCAGGACCCGGTCGCGCGGGAACATGCTCTCCTCGACCATCGCCTCGAGCCCGGCGCGCGTCAGCCGCTCGGCGATGTCGTGCGCGGCGAAGCCCGTCGTATCGATGAAGTCGGCCAGCCAATCACGTGAGATGCGCATTCGTCGTCACCTGCCATTGGCCGGAGTCCGTCCCCCGGCATCCTATACGAATTGCTCGAGGAAGCGCACGTCGTTCTCGAAGAACCATCGGATGTCTTCCATGCCGTAGCGCATGAGCGCGGTGCGGTCGACGCCCATGCCGAAGGCGAAGCCAGTGACCTCTTCCGGGTTGTAGTCGACGAAGCCGAAGACGTTCGGGTCCACCATGCCGGCGCCGAGGATTTCGAGCCAGCCCGAGTACTTGCAGACGCGGCAGCCGCTTCCCCTGCACACCATGCACGTGACGTCCACCTCCGTGCTCGGCTCGGTGAACGGGAAGAACGACGCGCGGAAGCGCAGCTTCGTCTCGGGGCTGAAGAACCGCCGGCAGAACGTCTCGAGGGTGCCCTTCAGGTCGGCGAACGTCACGTCGCGATCGACGTAGAGGCCCTCGACCTGGAAGAACTGGTTCATGGCGCGGACGCTGATGTCCTCGTTCCGGTACACGCGGCCCGGCATGATGATACGAACCGGCGGCCGGCGCTTCTCCATCTCTCGCACCTGCACCGGCGAGGTGTGCGAGCGCAGGAGCCAGCCGGGCGCGATGAAGTACGTGTCCTGCATGTCGCGCGCCGGATGGTCCGGCGGGAAGTTGAGCGCCTCGTAGTTGTAGTACTCGGTCTCGATCTCCGGTCCCTCGGCGGTCGAGAAGCCCATCTCCCGGAAGATGGCGGTGATCTCGTCGAGGGCGATGGTGAGCGGATGGCGGCGGCCGAGGAGCTGCGTCCGACCGGGCAGCGTGAGATCGAACTGCGGTCCGGCGGCCTCCGCGCGGGCGCATCGTGCGACTGCGGCCTCGAGGGCTTCGGCGACGAGCTTCTTCACCTCGCCGGCGCGGGCGCCGAGCCGCGGCCGGTCGTCGGGCGGCACCGAGCCGATGCTCTTGAGGATGCGGGTCAGGCTGCCGTTGCGGCCGACGTAGCGCACCCGCAGCTCCTCGACCACCTTCGCGTCGCGGCATTCCGCGAGGGCGCGGGGCGCCTCGGCCTCGATGGCGTCCAGTTCGGCAAGCAGTGCGTCAATCATGGCATGCAAAAAAGGCGGGGCTCGACCGACGGGCTCCCGCCCGGACGGTCATGCACCCGCCTCTCCCGGTGAGGGTTAAAACTGCGCCTTCGCCAACTCCGCGAGCTTGGTGAACGCCACATCGTCGCGCACGGCGAGATCGGCGAGCATCCGGCGGTTGATCTCGACGCCGGCGCGGTTCAGCCCGTTCATGAGCTGCGAGTAGCTGACGCCGTTCAGCCGCGCCGCCGCGTTGATGCGGGCGATCCAGAGGCTGCGGAAGTCCCGCTTCCGCTGCTTCCGGTCGCGATAGGCGTACGCGGCCGCGCGCTCGGCGGTTTCCCGTGCGGGACGGTACAGCTTCGACCGCCCCCCGTAGTAGCCCTTCGCCCGCGCCAGGTACTTCTTGTGGCGCGCGTGCGAGGCGACCTGATGTCGTGCTCGTGGCATACCGGAAACTCCATGCTCCGTGTCGGAGGGCGCGCGTGTGCCGAGGCCGTCGCGCGGCCTGTCGTACGTACCCGATCGGCCCCTATCGATACTCCAGCAGCATCCGCTTCACGCGCTTCACGTCCCCCTGGGTCTCCACGAATCCGTGCTGCCGCAGGTGACGCTTGCGCTTGCTCGACTTCTTCGTCAGGATATGCCCGAAGTACGAATGCTGCCGCATCACCTTCCCCGTCGCGGTCACCTTGAACCGGTCCCGGGCATTTCGCCGCGACTTCATCTTCGGCACCGTATCACTCCTTCTTCTGTTCATCCGTCCGTTCGGATCGAGGCCGCACGAGGGCCATGAACTCGTCGCGCTCGCGCCGCCGCTCCGTTGGTACGCCCGTCCCCGCCAAGGCCGCGAGCACGCGCCCGAGCATCGCCTCTGCGACGCGCACGCCGCCCGGCGGAATCTCCACGTGAATCTCGAGCGCGCCGCCCGTCGCGAGCAACCATTCCCCGTGCCGGACCTTCAGGCGGAAGTCCGCCTCGCGCATGTCCGGCCGGAAGCGGAGGGCTCGCGTCCGGTCCACCGCGAGGGCTTGGGCCTCGGCCCGCGCCTCGATCCGACGCTGCGCCTGCCCCGGCTCCATGAGCCGACAGGCCGGCGGCGACGCGTCCGGCTGCACCTCGACGAGGTCCCATCCGCCCGTGCGCGCCTGCGCGAGCGCATCGGCGAGCGGACAGACTCCCAGCGCCGCGCCGTCGACGCCCACGAGGAATACCTCAGGCGCGGCGATTGCCTCGTTGATCCGGGGGATGTGCCCCCGCGCGCTCATAGCTTCGATTCCAGCGCCCGTGCGCGTACTTCATCGCCGAGCGCGGCCATCACCGCGTCCACGGGCTTCGCCCCGAGATCGCCGCGGTCACGCGCACGGACCGAGACCGTGCCCGCTTCGACCTCGCGCTGGCCGAGGACCAGCATGTACGGCACGCGCTGCAGCTCGGCGTCGCGGATCTTCGCGCCGATCTTCTCGTTCCGCAGGTCGGCCTCGACGCGGAAGCCGGCGCCGCGCAGCCGGTCGGCGACCTCCTGCGCGCGCGCTCCTTGCGCGTCGGTCAGCGGCATGACCACCGCTTGCACCGGCGCGAGCCACAGCGGAAACGAGCCGGCGTAATGCTCGATCAGACACCCGACGAACCGCTCCATCGACCCGAGCACGGCGCGATGGACCATCACCGCGTGGTGCGTCTGGTTGTCCGATCCGACGTATTCCACGCCGAAGCGCTGAGGAAGTTGAAAATCTACCTGAATTGTCGGTCCCTGCCAAGGTCTCCCGAGCACATCCACCAGTTTGATGTCGATCTTCGGGCCGTAGAAGACGCCCTCGCCGGGGTCCACCGTGTAGGGCAGGGCGACGCGCGCGAGCGTCTCCCTCAGCGCATTCGTCGCCATCTCCCACTCGGCGTCGGCGCCGAAGCTCACGGGCGGTCGCGTGCTCAGGAAGGCGTTGAACTCGAGCCCGAACGTCTTCATGAGGAACTTCACCAGGTCGAGCGTGCCGGCCACCTCGTCGACGAGCTGGTCCGGACGGCAGAAGATGTGCGCGTCGTCCTGGGTGAAGCCGCGCACGCGCAGCATGCCGTGAAGGACGCCGGAGCGCTCGTAGCGGTACACCGTGCCGAGTTCCGCATAGCGGATCGGCAGGTCGCGGTAGCTCCTCGTCTGCGACTGGTAGATCATGATGTGGAACGGGCAGTTCATCGGCTTGACGCGGTAGCTCTGTCCGTCGATGTCCATCGGGCTGTACATCGCGTCGTACTTCTCGAGATGCCCGCTGATCCGATAGAGGTCGTCGCTCGCGATGTGCGGCGTATAGACGAGCGAGTAGCCGCGCCGAAGGTGCTCCTCCTTCCAGAACGTCTCGATGACGTGGCGGACCATCGCGCCTTTCGGGTGCCAGTGGATGAGCCCGGCACCGACCTCGGAGTGCACGCTGAACAAGTCCAGCCGCGGCCCGAGGATGCGGTGGTCGCGCCGCTTCGCCTCCTCCTGGATGCGAAGGAACTCGTCGAGCTCCTTCTGGGTCGGGAAGCTCGTCCCGTAGATGCGCTGGAGCATCTGCCGCTTCTCGTCGCCGCGCCAGTAGGCCCCTGACGTGCTCAGGAGCTTGAAGGCCTTCACGCGCCCCGTGCTCGGCAGGTGCGGCCCGCGGCAGAGATCGACGAACTCGCCCTGCTGGTAGAGCGTCACCGGCCCGTCGGGAGACACCTCGCGCCGATCGGCGAGGTCGTCGAGGATCTCCACCTTGTACGGTTCGCCGCGCTCGGCAAAGAGGCGCCTCGCCTCCTCGACCGGCATCGCGCGACGGGTGATCGGCAGGTCTTCCTCGACGATGTTCGCCATCTCCCGTTCGATCCGCTCCAGGTGGTCGGCGGAGAACGACTCCGGCACGTCGAAGTCGTAGTAGAAGCGGTCGTCGAGCGGCGGGCCGATGGTGAGCTTGGCCTGGGGGAACAGCCGCTTCACCGCCTGGGCCATGATGTGCGTGGTCGTGTGCCGGTACGCCTCTCTTCCCTCAGGGGAGTCCCACGTGAGGATCTCCAGCCGATCGCCGTCGGAGAGCCGCGTCGTCAAGTCGGCGGCCTTGCCGTTCACCTTCGCGGCGAGCGCGGCCTTGGCGAGCCGAGGCCCGATCTTGTTCGCCGCGTCGAGCGCGGTGGCTCCGTCTTCGAGTTCGAGGGGGTCTCCGTTCGGGAGGGTCACTCGTAGCATTGCGTGCTCCTTTCGCAGAGGCGACAACCGCCCAGCCACGGACGACTATGGCCCACGCGGCCGCCACCCGGAAAAACGGCACGGCGCCTCGCCTCCGGGGAGGAAGCGGCGCCGAGCGCGTGCGGGGGCTTCTCTGCGGTGGAACGCTTCACCGCTCGCAAGCCCCCTCTGGCGATGAACTGTTAAAGGTACGAGACGGCCCGGGGTTCCGCAACGCGGGGAGGAAGACGGAGAGGGTGGAAGTGCCGCGCGCGGGCGCTACGGCGTCAGCCGCGGGAGTTCGAGTTGTCGGGCCCCGACGTCCGGCATCGCATCCCACGTGCGCCCGTCGAGTTGGCGACCGTTGGCCTTCTTGTGCAGGCCACCCCACTGCTTGAAGAAGAAGGCGACGCCGGCGGCTTCGCACTGCCCCTTGATGTCCTTCACCCACTCGGCGCGGATCGGTCGCGCGTTCGGGCCCGACTCGCCTCCGACGATGACCCAGTGGATGCCGCGCAGGTCGAGGGCCGGCAGCGGACCGAGAAGTGGCTCCAGCGAGAGGAACCGCACGCGCGCGGGGACGTCGCGCAGCCGGCCGATGCGCCAGGAGTAGTCGTCCCGCTCGACGGTGGTCCCCATCCACACGTTCTCCGGCCAGGGCAGCGTCGGCGCAAGCTCGGCCAGCCGGTCTGCTCGCTTCGTCAGCACCTGGAACACGTGCCAGCGCGCCCCCTCCATGGTGGTGAAGACCCGGCGGACATACTCGACCGGCACATCTTCATGGAACAGATCGCCCATCGAGTTCACGAACACCATCCGCGGCCGCCGCCATCGAAGCGGCGCATCGAGAAGATCCTCGTGGAGCGTGAGCTCGAATCCCCGCTCGTACCGCGCGTGCCCTGCCTTCTGGAGCCGCTTCGCGATCCGCTCGGCGTAACAGTGGCGGCAGCCAGCGCTGAGCTTCGTGCAGCCCGTGATGGGGTTCCACGTGGTCTCCGTCCACTCTATGTGGGAATTGAGGGCCATGTTACCTCTACACACCGGCGGTGAAGCTCACGACCGCTTCATCGGGGAATCCACGTATGTACTTCTCTCCATTCGCCTTGCGTGGCTCGGCAATGATCTGACCGGACTGCTTTGCGCGTCGAAGCGCCGTCACCATGTGTTTCCGCTGGTAGATTGTGGTCTCGTTGACGTACCGCCATACCCGCTCCACTCCTACGTGCTGTTGGCCTCTGAACTCGGCGATGATGATTTCCTCCAGCTTGTCAGCAGGATCGCTGCTAAGCAAGAGCGATAGTTGCTGCGAGTCCCTGTCCTTGGGGTCGGCAAAAGATAGGTCGCCCTGCGGATCCACTTTCCACATCGCGTCCTTCATGCGCTCCAGCCCTAGCGGGTGCTTTGTGGCGAAGAACAGAGAGTAGAGAATGTGGTTCAGCCGGTTGATCATGTTGAAATGCAGAACGTGCGCCGCACAAGTGTCACTTCTGAGGCGCCGATGGTATAGGTCAATAAGCTTGCCGACTCTGTCACCTTGGCCTTCCCGGATCGCCAGAACCTCTTTGGTGCCATAGGTTTCCAGTATGTGCTCCGTGATGTCTCGGTTGGGATGGTCCAGGAACCTGTTCAGGAAGTCGACCATGAGAGTGATGAAGACCTCGGCGTGCGGGAGAGCAAGAAGACCCTGTATGGCACTGAACGGTATCCCAGAGTAGCCCCTCGGGTCGACGAATGCGAAGATCGGCGCGAGGCTGGGAGTTCCTCGCCACTCCTCTATCTTCGGGCTGATGTAGTCGCGGAAAGTCGCGGTCGTGATCTGCACTTGGAAGCAGCCAGGCAGCGTTCCGGCCAAAGCGTCTACTTCGGACCTCAAGTTCCTGATCCTGTCCTCCCGATAATCCGTGAAGTGGAAGATGGCGCCGCCACGCAGAACATCCTGATGCTCAAGCGCCGCTTGGAGAGCAAGCAGAGGGGAACCGGGCTCGCCACGGGGATATCTGCCCGGCCCACAGAAGCCATCGACGTAGATCGGCTGCCCGAACCGATTCCCCACTATCCCAAACCACGCCTTGAGGTACCCGGACAGAATCTGATGCTTCGCCAGCGTGTGTGGATCGATCTTCCATGTGGTTGTGGTCGGCACCGCCATGCAGCACCTCCCAGTATACCCGCAATGTTACTGGTTTCCGCCTCGAAACGCAACGATAGGGGCACGAGCATGCGGTACTTACGGCATTCGACACAAGTACTCAAGGGGCCAAGCGACTCCGCTCCTCCTGCACGCCGCGGGACGCGGTCACGGCGACCTCGCGAGCGGAGTCCGGGTGCTCGGCGCCTCCCCAACAATCCGCCCGCCGCGAACGCGCAGCACGAGCGTGTTGGGCGTCGGTTCCGTGGCATACCGCGGACAGCCGCCGGAAACGGCTTTGCGCGCCAATTGGCGGCGCCGTATCTTCCTCCAAGGTGCGGTCCGCGGCCACGGTAGGCGCCGCCGGATGCCGCATGCTGCGATGCCGCCACCAGGAGCATCTCTCTCGCGCGATCGGTCGCCACATGGACCGCATCGTGTGCGGGCCCGGGAACGGGGAGCAGGCCAGATGAAGCTCATCATCCAGATCCCGTGCTACAACGAAGAGGCGACGGTCGCCACGACGCTTGCCGACCTGCCGCGAGAGGTCCCCGGCATCGATGCGGTGGAGTGGCTCGTCATCGACGACGGCAGCGTGGACCGGACGGTGGACGTGGCGCGGGCGTGCGGCGTGGACCACATCGTCCGCCATACGAAGAACCTCGGCCTCGCGCGGGCGTTCCTCACCGGGCTGGATGCCTGCGTGAAGGCGGGCGCCGACATCATCGTCAACACCGACGCCGACAACCAGTACTGCGCGGATGACATCCCCGAGCTCGTGCGGCCCATCCTCGAAGGCAGAGCCGACATCGTCGTCGGCGCGCGGCCGATCGACCAGATCCGCCATTTCTCGTCGCTCAAGAAGTTGCTTCAGAAGCTCGGAAGCTGGACGGTTCGCATCGTGAGCAGGACCGACGTCCCAGATGCGCCGAGCGGGTTCCGGGCGATCAGCCGCCGGGCCGCGCTCAAGCTGAACGTGTTCAACGACTACACCTACACGCTCGAGACGATCATCCAGGCCGGCCGCATGGGGATGGCGATCACGAGCGTCCCCGTGAGGACGAACGAGGACCTGCGGCCGTCGCGCCTCGTGAAGACGATCCCTTCGTACATCCGGCGTTCCCTCGTCACGATGCTCCGCGTCTTCGTGATCTACGAGCCGACGCGGTTCTTCTTCTTCCTGGGCAGCGTCCCGTTCGCGGCCGGGCTCGTGCTCGCCGCGCGGTGGCTGTTCTACCTGCTGTTCGCCGACGCGACGACGCGCCTGCCCAGCCTTCTCGCGTCCGGCGTGCTCGTCCTCATCGGGCTCCACGTGTGGACGCTCGGCGTCCTTGCCGACCTGTTCTCCGTCAACCGCAAGATTGCCGAGGACATTCAGGAGCGGGTCCGGGCCATCGAGTCGAGGTTCGTCGGCGACGCCGATCCCTGACCCCTCGACGCATCTCCCGCAGACACCATCCATTGGGGCGCGCAGGTCGGCGCGGTCCGGTCCGATCGCGGCTGACGCGACCGCCGCGACGCCATCGCGCGATTCGTGGGCCCGGTTAGGGTTGCGCCGTCGCCCCTGCCGTTGCCCCCGCTTGCCGCGTCGGCGGATAGGCGTAGATCCAGAGCGAGCGGCTGCGCGGGCCGATGTAGGCGGGGAGGACGGTCATGAGCTGCGCATGGTCGTCCAGCCACTGCCGGTTCGGATCGGGCAGGTCCCACATCGAGTAGAGGTCCTCGACGACGAACCACGTGCGTCGGTCCGTCGGCAGGGCAGCCGGGACGGCGGTGAGCCAGCGGAGGCGCAGCGACGAGTCGTATCGGTCCATGGCCCCCTGCATGTTGGCCGGGTTCCTGTTGATGAACACGTGCTCACTCGGCGCGGCTCTGCGGGCGATGTACGCGGCCGCGTCCTCGAAACGTGGCCGCCAGCCGTGGGCGATGGTGAAGTACTCGTAATCGAGGACCGCGGAGGAACCGAGCAGGGCGAAGCCAAGGATCGGCGCGAGCCAGCGCTCCGGGCCGACCAACCGGTCGGCCAGCCGCGCTATCGCCCATGCGGCGAGGAGGATCACGCCCGGCAGGCCCATGAAGGTGACGACGCCGAGCGACACTCGCCCGACGGCAAGGACCGCGACGACGGCGATGGTGCCGAAGGCGTAGACGCCGAGCAGGATGACCATTCGGTTGCGCGCGTGCAGCCCCGCAAGGGCGGCGACCGCTGCCGCGAGCACAGCCGATGGCGTAAAGTAGTACGCCATGGTCGCTACCACGTGGAACGGCGAGCGACCATAAGGGCCTCTGCTGGTGTACACCGTCAGGTTGAGCAACCAGCCCACGAAGATCAGGGCAGCGAACGCGGCCATCAGGGAGATCACGCGCCGCCACGACAGCACCGACGGGCGGAGGCTCGGCCAGACGAGGAGGAGGCCGCAGTAGCCGATGAGCGGCGCCATCAGACAGACGGATGACATCCGCGTGAAGATCATCAGGACGGCCATGAGCGCCGCGAGGAGGTAGGACCGCGTCGCGTTCCGCTCGGTGGCGATGAACAGGAAATACACGGTGAGCAGGCCGAGGAGCAACTGCTGCGGGTAGTGCCGAGCGAACTGGGACTCGGCGATATGCCAAGGTGCGATGGCCAAGAGCGCCGCAGCCCACATCGCCATGCTCCGGCCGCCGAGCTTCCTGCCGACCAAGTACAGCACGGGCACGGTCGCGATGCCGATCAGGCAGGGCCACAGGCGCATCGCCCACGGTTCCCATCCGAACAGCCACGTGATGCCGGCGATCGGGAGGTACCCGACGGGGCTCAACGGGACCTCGATGACCCCTCGCTCCATGCGCGCCCGTCCGAGCAACTCGTCGGCGTAGGGCAGCCAGTCGCCGAGCCGGTAGACGCGCAGCGCCGCCGCGACGAGGGTGATCGCGAGCAGGCCCAGCACCTCGCTCCTGGTTGCGCGCAGCCGTTCCCCTTCGGGTGTCATCATCAGAGTACCTCCCTTTCGTGAACTATGCCGACCGACACCTCGGAGCCCCCGGCCGGGCGCGCCGACGTGGCAAGGAAGAACGACTCCTCCAAGGTGAGGAGGAACAGGCCACCCGTCAGGCTCGTGAGCAGGTACGCGAGGAACCACGTGAGCGACATGCTGACCGCGAGCGCCGGGGCGATCCCCACAAGCGCGAAGAAGAACGCGAAGGAGTTCTCCCGCAGACCCAGGCCGAAGATGGACACCGGGACCATCGCGACTGCGTTCGTGAGCGGCACGAAGATGAGGAAGTGCAGGTACGACGTGCGCATGCCGATGGCGAGCGCGGCCTCGTAGTAGCCGTGGATGCTGACGATCTGGATGAAGAAGGAGAGAATGACGAGTTCGACCATGAGCCACCCGTCATGCCCGGCGAACTGGAGCGCCGCGAGCGCCCGCCGCAGCATCCCCACGGCACCGCGCTGCGAGGCCTTCGTCCACCGGCCGATCCACGACGAGCGGAGGACGACGACCGCGCCGAGAATGGCGGCCGCGATGAGCGCTGCCGCGCTCCCGAGAACCCACCGGGGCAGCAGCGACCAGGCGAAGACGACACCCGCGACGAGGCCTATCGTCAGGAGGACGACGATGCCGAGGAACCGGGCGAGGAGAAGGCTCATGACCGACTCCGGCCCCTTGCCGGAGTGACGCGCGAGGAAGAAGGCTTTCACCGCGTCGCCGCCGACGCTCGTCGGGAACGCCATGTTGAAGAACAACCCCACCATGTTGAGCCGGAAGGCCTGCCCGAACGTCAGGGCGATCTCCCACCGGGTGAGGAGGACGTTCCAGCGGACCGCCGCGAGCACCTGCGTGAGGAGGATCGTCAGACAGGCCACGGCCATGTGGCCGACGTGGAGGGACGACCAGTTGGCGAGTTGCGCCCGCAGCCCGACGTGCCGCAGCGCCACCGCCATGAAGGTGAGCGTGACCGCGATCTTGAGCGCGATGATCAGCCGGCTCCGCGTGGATCCCCCGCCGCCGATCTGCTTCACGTGCCTCAACCGCTCCGTAATCTTCACAGCACGCGCTTCCCTCGAGAGGGGTCTGGAGCCCGGCTAGTGCCTACTTTCGCAAGTTCATGTATGCGGAACTGGCTGTCGAAGTCCCAGCAGATGGGCTTTCTCTTCCGCAGTATTCGTATGCTTTCTTCTGCAAGTAGGCACTAGTGCCTACTTTCGCAAGTTCATGTATGCGGAATTGGCTGTCGAAGTCCCAGCAGATGGGCTTTCTCTTCCACAGTATTGGTATGCTTTCTTCTGCAAGTAGGCACTAGGCCGCCATCGGGGCGTGATGGCGGCAGCATGGGGGCGAACCGGCGGCGCCGTACTCCCGAGGCCACTCGCCCGGCACGCGCTGCCGCTCCCGCGATCCATCACGAGGGCTTGCCGAGGCCGGGGACGTCACGGCGCGGAGGACAGCCCGCCAGCGCGTCGAATAGAGAGAACTCGTACAGCACTAGAAGGATGCGCGGCGGCGCGGCGCTTGTCAAGGCCACGGAGCCGGTGGAGCGCGGCCGTGTCCCGAGGTGCTACCGGGTCCCGATGGTGACGGTGATGGCGTATGGTTGGCCGCGGCGGACGACCTTGAGCGTCGCCTGGTGTCCTGGATGGCACTGGTTGAGCCACTCGGCGAGATCGGCGATGTAGGCGACGCGGTGGTCATCGACCCCGACGAGGATGTCGCCGACCTGAAGGCCCGCGTGGGCTGCTGGGCTGTCGCCGATAACATCGCTCACGTAGACGGAGTTCTGGCCGTCGGGGCGCACATGCGGGCGCACGGTGATCCCCAGCCAGGGCGCGCCCCTCTCCGCCGTGCTGATGATGCGCTGGAGCGTGGTCCGCAGGTACGTGGCCGGCACCATGAGCGCCGGGAGCGGCCGACCCGGTGGTCCGGCATTCTGGGCCGCCACCTCGCCGACGATGATGCCGCCGAACGCGCCGCGGCTGTCGAACACGGGCGCGCCGCTGTGCCCGGGCGTCACGGGCGTGCTCAACTGCCAGAACCCGTCCGGCTCGCTCCGCCCGGCGATCATGGTGAGCGACGCCGACGGTCCGACGCCGGGCGAACTACCGATCACGATGGCAAAGCGGCCCGCCTCCCAGTCCCTCGTCCGCGTGCGCACGAACAGGCCGACGGAGACGGTGGGGGCGTAGAGGACCGCGATGCGCATGGCGGGATCGACGGAGAACAGGAGCGCTTCGTGGCTGCGCTGGAGGCGATCGACGACGTAGATGCTCGTCGGCGCCGCCAGCCCGCGGCTGACGACGGCGCTGGACGTGACGACGTAGCCGAGGGAGTCGATGAGCAGGCCGGTCCCGACGTTGACGACGCCGCGTCCGCGCCGCCCTCCCTGCTCGGGAAAGTGCGCCTGGACGGTGACGACCTGCGGCATCGCACTCTCGACGAGAGCGACGATGTCGTCCTCCACATCCTCAAGGACGCTCGCGTGTGAGACACACGCCCAGAGCCCCGCCAGGAGGAGGACAGGTAACGTGCGGTGTCTGGTCATGGTCCGATGCTAGAAGCTGGCGCTCACCGACCGGGCCCCGACGGGCGGGGTGACCTCACGGGTTGAACGCACGGTGCTGTCCTCGGAAGCAGTCCACTCGATAGGGTCTCCCTGAAGCTGCACATGTTCGAGCACGTAGCGGACGGACTGCGCTTGGGCGCCCGCGCCGACCGCGGCGACCGGGTCGTCATGCCGGTCGGTCTCGACGGAGGAGGGCCCCCAGAGCGTCCAGAGCACGATGAAAGAGGTTACCGCCGCCACGGTTCCCACGAGCGCCGCGCGCGTCGTCTCCGGCGAGGGCCGGAGCGTCTCGCGGAGCCGCCGGGGCCACGACCCTTCCCGGCTCACTTCGTCCAGCAGCAGGCGCCGCATCCGGAACGTGAACGTGTCCGGCAGATGCTTCCGGTCCAGTCCAGCCAGGCGGTTCCGGATCATCCTGACGCCCCGAAGCGCCGTCGCGCAACGGGGGCACGTGCGGACATGCGCTTCCAACTCGCGGCGCTGCGTGCTGTGCAATCTCCCATCCAGGTAGTCGGAGATCAACTCCTTGCACGTGTCGCAGGTCATCACATCGTCTCCCGTGGGACGTGCCCGCGAACCTGTCCGATCCGCAGGCCGTCGAACCTGTTGATCCTTGCCTCGACCCTACTTGCCCAGTTCTCCATCGTCGATGTCCGCGTGGTCCTCCTCTTCCGAGGGCCCTTCCTCGCCCTCTTCTTCGTGTTCGTCGTGCCGCTGCCGCCGATCGCGCTGCCAGAGCGCGCTCGCCAGCGAGCCGAGCTCCCGCTGCAGCCGAAGACGCCCGCGGTTGATGCGCGATTTCACCGTGCCGAGCGGGCACCCTATGATCTGAGAGATCTCGTCGTAATCAAGGCCCTCGATGTCGCGCAGGATCACCGCCTCGCGGTAGCGTTCAGGCAGGGCGGCGATGGCCTCCTCGATCTGTCGCTCCGCGAGCGCAGTCTCCGTCGTCGTGTCCGGCCGGCTGCCCAGGTCGGGCAGTTCCAGCGTCGAGCCGCTATCGTCCCTCACGCCGAGCGACAAGAGCCGCCACCGCTTCCGGCGGCGAAGCTCGCTCTTGGCGAGGTTCCCGGCGATCGTATAGATCCACGTGGAGAATTTCGCAATGGCTTGGAAGCTGCCGCGGTTGCGGTACGCTCGCAGGAAGGTGTCCTGCACGATGTCCTCCGCCGTCTGGGAATCGCCCACGAACCTGAGGACAAAGCTGTAGAGCCGATCCTTGTACCGGTTCACGATCACCTCGAAGGCGTTCGTGTCACCCTCGATGGATCGGGCCAGCAGCTCTTCGTCGGAGACCATTGTGCTGTGCCTTGGTAGGACTGCATCCGCCAAGTACAGACCGGCCATTCCATCACCTCCCTGGCTGCTGCGTGCCCAGGCGTTGGACCCCTCTACTGGCGCTCGTGCATCCCGTAAGACGGTCGAGCCGGAGGTCGGTTCCCGATGGAATGACGCGCTGGAACGTCGTTCTGCACGGCTCGTCCCGGCTCACGGGGGCCATGCCATGCTAAATGTATCCGTGCCGCACCACTCCGCGTAGTGCCGACGTTACGCCGCCGGACCCGTGCCCGGACTACCCCGCGATCCAGTAGATGCGGAAGTCGTGGACTCCATAGCTCGGGATCGTGTCCTCGACGAGCAGCGAGAGCACCTGCCCGTTCGCCTCGCTCGGCTGTTCGAGGATGTACTCCCGGCCACGGTGGCGCCCTTCGACGTCGCGGACGGCGAAGCGTCCCGGGCCGGAAGGCCGTTCGCCCACGGACGACTCGTCGGTACGGGCTGCGTCGCCGTGGCAGTGCTCGACCGTCCACCTGCCATCGGCGACGAAGATGCGGAAGACGTCGCGCCCGTCCACGATGCCGCGCCACCGGAAGAAGCACGGGGCATCCGGGTGCGCCGCGATGAGCGCCTCGTCGCGCCGCCGGGCCTCGTCGAGGATGCGCGCTACGCCGGCGTCGTCAGGCGCGGCCGCCATCGCGCGCTCGGCCGCCTCGAGATCCGCTAGGCCGCGCCGGGCGAACTTCAGAAACTCGTCGATACCCTGCACGTTGTCCGCCGACGTGAAGTCGAGGACGGCGGACGACATGCGCGCGCGGAACTGCTTCAGGGCCGGCTCAAGGGCGTCCACCGCCGCGGCGGCGCGCGCTCGGGTCTCGTCGGTTGGCTCGTCGGCGTAGGCAAAGTAGCGGAGGAAGCCCGTCACGTAGGCGAGGTTGATGTGGAGCGCGTCCTGTCCGCGAGCGAGGATCGCCTCCAGCCAGCGGCCGCGCTCGGGATCGGCGAGCTCCGCGAGCCAACCGCGGTACGAGTCCAGCCAGCGGTCGTACCGTGCCGTATGCTCGGCCATCGTCCGCAGGCAGAGCTCGAGCTCCGGCTTCGCCATGAGGTAGAGCTCCCGCAGGAACCGGCATTGCCCGCGGCCGCCATCGAGGTAGGGGTTGCCCTTACAGATCCAGCCCGTGCGCACGTGGATGAGCGGCTCCCACGTGTGGTACGCCGGGCCGCGGATGTGGAAGCCATCCCGGTAGATGTCGTCCGTATCGAGCAGGAAATCGGCGACGCGCCCGGCGATCTCCGGCCCGATGGTGGCCCGCGCCCAGTCGGCGACGAGGCGACGCACCGGCTGGTACGGGTCCCACGCGAGGCGCCAGACGACGTAGTCCATGCCGGCCCAGAGGTTCTCCTGCCAGGACGAGTGAGTGCCGGTCAGCAACGTGCCGGTGGCGCCGCGCTCGAGGGCGAACTCGAGCCCGGCCTGGGCGAACTCCACGGCGAAATCGGGCGGGCCGGAGAAGTACCCCTGTGCGCGCGCCGTCTCGACGTGTGCGACCGTCGCGTGCGGCGTGAGGCCGTATGTCGGGTTGATGGGCTGCCACTCCCACTGGTCGCCGGTCGTGATCTTGATGCTCAGGAAGAGGTTCTTGCGCGGCACGTCGTCGGTGAACGTGTGCGCGAAGATGCTCGGCACGCTCGCTTGCTCCCAGGTGTTGACGGTCCACGTGCGGTGGAGGTACTGGCGGCCGAACTCGCCGACGACGACCTCGTGCATGGCCTTCAGGAACCGCCGGTAGTTCCCCTCGATGGAGCGGTCCTCGCCCGTGTGGACGACGTCCCACGCGGCGATTGGTCCGAGCGGCATGACCTCGCCCGTGCGCGTGGCGATCCCGTCGAGCGCCGGCAGCGCGCGGAACAGGTCGCGGTACTTGGCCTTGAGCGCATCCCAGAGCTTCGGGTCGTCGGTGGACAGCGTCACGCCAGCACGGCGGAGCCAGTCGGGCAGGTAGAGGAACTCGTCGCCCATGCTGTAGACGCGGAGCCGGCGGTCGTGCGCGGCGCCGAGGTAGTCGGCGAAGATCTCGCGGCAGGCGGCGCTCCGGGGGCCGAGTCGGTCGTCGCCCCAGGGGATGAGGTACTGCGTGTTGTAGAGGAGAACGGCCGTCGCGCCGGCGAGCAGTGCCGCGTCGAGCTGCGTCGCCGCGCCATCGACGGCGGCCTGGGCGCGCCCCATGTCCACGTACGGCGGCTCATCGCGGAAGGGGTACGAGATGCCGACGATGGCGAAGCGCTGGGCGAACCGCGGCCGCGCGTCGCGATCATCCGGCGGCCAATTGCCGGTGCGCAGGCGATCCGCGATCCACGCGAGGCCGTACGCGGCGCCGAGCGCGCCGCCGGCGACGACGTCCACGGCGACACCCGCCCCCTCGCGGCGCGTGTGGACGCGGTAGCACTGCTCCTCCGCCGTTGGGAGCGTCCCCACGTCAAGCGGCGCGAGGGACGTGCCGTCGGATAGAGAGACCCCGACGCGGACGTCGCGGGCGGGCACTCCGCCGGCTCGCGCGGCCGCCGAAGCGGCCTCGCGCACGGCTTGGGCGGCGACGCGCACGGCGTACTCGTTGTCGAGTGGCGGCGCGATGGAGAGCGGGAACGCGGCTTCCTCCCTCATGGCTGGTCTCCGGCATGGGGTGGGTCACGTCGAGGATGATATGGCATCCTCGAAGGACGGTCGGCGCGCAAGCGGAGTCAACCCATGCCGAGAGCCTCGACCGTGGTCCGAAGGGCATCTGGGAGGCTGCCACGGCACGAAGGCACGTGCCGTGATGCCACGCGCCGGCAGGATCGGGCGGTCGCAGGGAATGGGGGAGGATGGCCGGGGAGCACGCGCGCGTGCTCCCCGGTTATCATTGGCGCGCTGGTGCTCCAGTATGGACCGGGCCTACTCCAGGGTGAGGGCTTCGTTTGGGCACGCGTCGACGCAGGCGCCGCAATCGATGCACTCCTCCTGGTTGACGACGGCGGTCTCTTCCACTTTGATCGCCTCGGACGGGCACACATCGGCGCAGTCGCCGCATGCCGAGCAGACATCCTCATTGACCTGAACGGGCATTGGGTCTCTCCCTGTGCGAGAACGTGGGTCCGATACGGTCGCGCGATACATGGCTGACCGGTCGGCGACTAATGCTCCACTCGGCGGTGCGTCCACCGAGGCGGTCCGGCAGGCCGGCGTCGTCGGACCCCGGCCGCCGGGTCGGCGAGCGTGCAAACCTCATACCAGACGTGCTCATACCAGGTTCACCTGCGCGGTGTCGCCGATGATGAACTGATTGACGGACGGCATCGCGGTTCCCCGGACGAGCCGGACGCCCTTGCCGATCAGGCTGGAGCCGATGCGCGTGCGGATGCCGCGGATGATCGTGTTCTCCATGACGATGCTGTACTCGATCTCGCTCCCCTCGATCTCGACGCCGGGG
>Ga0315279_10002706_pt1 | contig 26010 bp, 33 predicted proteins | sample YL17G06_20_MG_FD_203694 | JGI IMG/M metagenome (GOLD analysis project Ga0315279, IMG submission 203694) | Sediment microbial communities from Yellowstone Lake, YNP, Wyoming, USA - YL17G06_20 | ecosystem: Environmental > Aquatic > Freshwater > Lake > Sediment | place: USA: Wyoming | collected... | reverse complement strand
CTTGGTCTTGTCTATGCCTGCGCGCGTTAAGACTTCCTCTGCGTAGACGCCGCCGATACTGAGAAAACGAGCGAGTCCCCGAACAACTTCAACTTGTGGGTAAGACTGTAAGCCGGTTCTCAGCGTTTCTTTATCCACTCTCAGCGGGTTCTTTCCTCCCGATGGTGCAAATTTGAAAGCTTCTCCTCGAACCACATCGCGGTCTCTCATCCGTTTATAGACCAGCGCCTGCAGGATCTCGCCTCTTTCGTCAACGAGGATTATGTTTCCTTCACCGAAGAGTTCCAGAATCAGCTTCAAGAGACCCTGTTCTCCTTTGAAGGAAAGAACAAGAACGCGTTCAAACTCGTACTGTTCAACGTTCAACAGCCGAGCGTTTCGCAGGTATTTTCTGAGGGCCATACAAAACGCAGGAGGTTTGCTGGGTTTCTCAGACGCGTAGGCGGTCAAGTTGACTCGTCTGCCAGCTTCAAGGACCAACCAGATTGCAGGCTTGTCCGTCTTGTGCAGTTTCAGCAGAACGTTGTGAGAATCCAATTGGTACACGTTGCTCACGAAAGTGTCTGATACCTCGGGTCCTAACTCTCGCACTGTGGCGGCAACATCGAAACTCGTGAATTCCTTTCCTGGCAACCTGACCACATCTGACAGTATTCACCTTGAATGCTATAAATAGACGTGCACGTGCGTTTGGCTAGCAGACTTGTCTTTTGAAGATATGTCCTGAGAATATTGACTAGGACTTCATAAATCAGATATGTATCATAACCATTTTAAAGCACAGAGGTAATCCAGATTGAACACTGTCAATACAACATACTCGGGCAAACACGACTGCATAATGAAGTACGCGTCCAAAAGAAAGAGAAAAATCGAAGCAAGCAAACCTTTGTACCTGCTCCGATACGAATAGGCGCGTTCAAAACGCTGGCTACTTGCTGTACAGCCAGTCCCTAGAGAAGATTTTCAGTTTCAACGGTATGCGCGAAGTGTTCTCATCGTAGACCCAGTAGGTAATGAGAACAAGGTCTTTGACAAACGTCACGCTTGGATATGCGTAGCCATATTTCTCGTCAGCCTCAAGGTTTTTCCAGTGTTTCCACGTTTTACCTTCGTCCTTTGACAATGCAACCGTCAATGGATTGCGCCTCGGACCGATTACACTATTCCAAACCAGAAGCAAGTCGGAGGTGCCAGGTATCCTCTTAATACTTTGAGGCGAGCAGGGAGACACGACCTTCATAGATACTGGTTTACCCCACGATTCGCCGCCGTCCTCAGAATAGGACTTATAGATATGGCCAAGCGTGGTCCTGAACCACATCATTACCGTGCCATCTTTCAGCTCCACGACGCCTGGTTCATCCGCCCCTTGCCATGAAGTCGGCATACTTAGAAGGTTCTTGCTTCTGAACCACGTTCGGCCGTCGTCGTCTGAGAAGAAGCAGAATGATTCGAGCTGTGGGTAGGCATAAACGTTAGGAGTTATTGCCGCGGGCAAAATTATTCTGCCTGTTGACAACTGTATTGCACGGTCATTGTTCAGGGTGACGTATCCGCCGAAATAGCGGTCAACCGCCGCGGGCTGCGTCCAAGTCTCTCCTTCATCTGAGGACTTCTTAACGTGCGGTACGCACTCTGCTTCAGAATTCTTGACGCAGAAAAAGAAAAGGATGTCCCCCGACTTCAGCCTCAAGAAGTCGGCCTCCATGACGTTTTCTTTTCCAATATTCTCTTGAACAGTGAAGGGTTCGCTCCATTTCTTGCCGAGATTCGTAGAGATCTTTCCAGATATTCTCGCGGGCGACATGTCGTGTCCGGCACTGTGGTAGAAGTCAGTGTACGCTAGCAAGAGTTTGCCATCTTTCAGCTCTACCAAGTCACCCTCTGAATTTCTCGGGTTCCTATCGGTAGCAGGGCAGACAATTGCTTCAAAGACTTTCTTTGGACCCAACTCTGTTCCTCGTCAACAGACCGTCTGATCTAGGATTTAAGCTCTCTCGGAACCGTTGGATCCACGCGCGACGAGAAAATCGTATATTAATAGCTACGCGAATCGATACGGGAGCTGCAATCATGAGCGTACCGCTGGCAGCGAGTTTAACAACTCTAGGTTGCGGTTTGAAAGATGAAGACCTTGATGAAATCATAGTCATGGAGAAAATGCGAGACGTCAGCAGCCGATATTCGCAAGCTCTCACCATCATACGCAAAAGGTTTAGCGCTGGAACAAGGATCAGAGTTATAGAATTTGACAGATTGTCTGGTGTTGATAGCAACACACAAGCTTGGTTAAACGCGCTTGTCGACGTTAATAGACACCTTTCATATAGCTATATTCATTCTAATCGAGATTGCTGCAGCCTTTTTCTCTATGCTGGGTTCAAAGGGAAACCCAAGATATGCAGGAACGATTGCTTCCGCACGAGTTTGCTCATCATTACCAATGGCAGACCGAACGCTTTCCTTTCATCGAACCCAAGGGATGTCCGAAAGAACAGCTACCTCAATTTGCCGATTGTTATGACTTCGGACCTGAAAAAGGAACGGTCTATGTCGATGAAACTCTGCTTGATGAGGGCTGTTATCCCACATTGAAGGATTTTATTGAGCGGGTGTCGGATCACATTTGTGAAATGATTCTCAAACAGAAAGGGTTTTGGAAAGGAATTTTCAACGAGTACAAGGCTGGTAGAATCGGAGATCCGGCTGCGGAAAAATATGTTCCATACAGCTCAGAAGTACTGAAGAAATACGTAAGGCGACTTGCGCTATTCGATGCTGCTGAATGGGAAGCCATGCTTGCCACTGCGTTTCCAGATGAACAAAACGTGAACAATCTGTTGAGATCCGAGAAGGAGAAAATACTCCAACTGAATAGAGGTTTTCAGAATGCAAAAGGAGCTTACGACACCATAACTAATTTAATTTCGAAAACAGACTACCTTTCACTGAAAGATGTATCAAAGATGATCGCCTTCATAAAAAAAGGAATGAAGCTTCTTAACATTGACATCAAGACGACGGAATCTTGGTAGAATCTATACCGCAGGATTAAACAGTCGAACGGAAGCTTTCAGACATAGAGAAAACTGTTTCAGAAATGCGCAAGACACTAGGTTGATAGAAATACTAAGGTGTTTCTTTCAGCTTAACCTAGCCTTTTCTCTTTAGAATGCCAGGTCTTTTTCCATGAAATTCACTTCGAAACCTGCTAACAAGTTAGGATGAAGGTTTTACCTCTTGCGGGTTTTGGCGGGCGCGCTGGCATTGTATGCTATCTCCATTACAGATTGCTTGTCAGCGTGACGAACGAATATAACGGAACAAGCGTTGTTTTCGCAGCAGTACTTAGACTTTTGCGATTCCTTTTTCAATGGTTTCCCACATTCTGGACAATTAACCATCTTCAAATTCCCTCTTGGATAACTAGGAGAAGACGATGTAAAAATGTTGTTAATCCCTAATAGTGACGGGAGCTCTGTTTCTAGCGCGCTCTTGGAATAATCTTTGAGGAATCTTTGAATTATTCTTTTGGAAAGATGCACATATCATCGTATGAGTGGCATAGTTTGCGCTGTTTGGGTATGGGGTAAACGCTTCACATTTGCCAGGTCTTTCCCATTGAGAGAAAAAGGAAGGGGTTTCCAACGATTCTCCCCTGTAGCAAACTGACAGGCTTCAGCTGCAATTATTGGATTGAACCTGGAAACCCCTTCAAGGCTGAAGAGTTCCCAAATAAAAGTGTTCCTAAGAGCGCGCTAACAGAAAAAAGAGGGAAGATTTTTCTACGCTTGCCTTTTCAAGGTTTTTGCGGTTTCGCAAAGAATGGCGTTTGCGCTCACATTGATTACAGGCATCTTTGCGCTTATGTCAGCTATTGGAATCACGTTCTTGTATTCAGGCATCAAAGCCCACTGTACTACGTTCCAATGAACTTTTCCTTGAAGCAACTCTCTGGTGATCTCATCATTCATAGGCATAGCCTCGTAGCGGAAAGCTACACCCTCAGCCCAATTGAGGGGAGGTGCAAGTCCACCAGGTTGGACACCTAAGGTAGAGCGGGCTATCAAGTCGGATAGTGTGTATTTGATGGTTTCGTGTATGACTATCTCTTCCCAAGGTTTGAACGTCACTTTCACCAAGTCTTTCACCAAGCATTGAATATGGCAAATTAGAATAAGGATTTTTGGTGGTTCAGAACAGAAAAAGAAGGGAAGGCAATGTGGCCACTACCTACTTAACTAAGGTTGCTCTTGCTGCTATACTCCTAGAGTGGACCGATAAAGAAGTCCAGACTTTCAGGTTCAGAAACAGATCACATGCGTTCGAATTCGCACTTGCCAAGTTGATCGAGAACGATAAGAAGGAATAGGACTCAGAATTGAGAACCAATCTACATGACAGAATTGTTCAAAAAGTTCTTCCAAAGCTTGCCCAAGAACTTCAGAAAGAAAAAGTAATATCCAGCTATACGCGACAAAGCTTGAAGATCGAAACTCAAGAGACTTTCTCTGAGCGTTTCTTTCCTCCCTTCGTCATAAAACCTGATCTGCTTCTAATATTGCCTAATAATAAAAGGCTCTTGGTTGAAGTGGTAAACCCTGAGGAGGCCAAAAGATTCATAGGAGAATTGGTATACGCAAAAATCCTGATACACTTTCAAAGAATCACAGCCGCTTTGTTTTTCGTTTTGAACCCTGAAAATCAAGGGAGACACGAAAGAAGCTTATCTCAAATACATGCTTTGAGCTTCTTGCGCTTGCCAAAAGGTTCAAGAATAGTTACATGGCCTGGTGAAGATGACAAAGCCTACAGAACGCTGAAAGACTTTGTGGAAAGATTCACAGTCCGTTCGGTTCGCGCGCGCATCATGGAATAAGGAAAATCATTCAAGTCTTGCGTAAGATAGAAGTCTAGTCACAGCTTTTCCCATTCTGCCTTATCGTGAGAAAGTCTCTTGTACTGTTCCTCTTGCATGGCTAACTGTTGATCTATGAACTCTCTCAGTTTAGCGTCTTTCCGACACACTTGTAGGAACTTCATATCGAGTGGACGACCGCGGTCACGTTCATACATGAAAGGCCTTAAGAGAATGAGTTGATCGATGTACTCTTTCCATTTGGTCTTAGTTAGACCTTTCAAGTAAGGAACACCACGTATCAAATACAAAGTTGCCGCAGCGTAAAAATCTTGAATCCCCTGAACAAGATAAACTAAGGCTTGTTCCTCTAATCCTGCGTTTTTGAAAACTGGCCATTTCTCGAAGGTTAGAAGCAATCTTGGATGTGTGCTGATGACCTTTCTATAATATTCTATATCATCTACAGGTGCGTTTCTCAAGACACGTAAAAGACCGGCGAGTGTTATGGCGTAGATCTTCTTTTCTTTTCCACCTTTTTTTGATGGTTCAGTTCTAACGAGTTCTATCTGCCACTTGTTCTTGTCCTCTAGTGGCTTGAGCGTTCTCAGAACTGTACGGTAACTGAGTTTCGTTTCTTTAGGCAGTTTGTACTGTTCCATTTCTTTTGAAGCTGCAAGAACAGCTAGGATCTTCAGGTCCGGCGTAACAGTTGTTTTTGTTCTCATCTTTTAAGCCTCAATATGACATTCCTAGTCGTAATATGCCGAACAATGCTTATAAATATTTGCCAATACTCTTACAAAGAGGAATGTGACAAACAATGCCCATAGTAAGAAAATTGACTTGTGTAGGCGACAGCAAAGGCATAACTCTGACAGTTACTCTTTGCTTGATATGCTTCTTCCATTCTTCTTGGGTTAACACGCCTTAGCGCACGCGCAGGATATTACGAGTCTCCAACATGGGGTCACCAATATCCCAAAATTCAAATAATCACTGTCTCAGACTTCTTTGATGGCAAGAAACCAAACATTCCACATACGCAAGCTTAGCCTACCACAAATCACTTAACAGTATCAAGTCATAGAAAGCCTTTTTACCCCATTTACTTAATTACAACTGAAACCCACAACGAAAAACAAAAAAGTCAAAGAGAAAAGCCATAATGAATATCTCATATCGAAAACAACATTTACAACCGACCTATGACTCAAGCAAGTTATAGTTGGAAAGGCGTCGAAAAGTTATGAAACCGTTGGAACTCGTTTACTGGACCCGATTCGTGACAGGCGTGATAGCCGCAGTCGTGTGCATAGGTTACGTGTTAGCCTTGAACGGTTCGCCCACACCTAACTCCCTTCCTGACACCGGGGTCATTTTCAACAGCATATCTCTCGCCATAATCGTGTACGTTCTGTCCTACTACATCATAAAGGCAAGATTCAAAGACAAAGTGACGAAGACTCAGAAGCTATTCACGACTGGTATAGGGATCCATTTCCTGGCTTGGATAGTCCTCTACGCCCTGTTCTACACGTGGCTCTACGTGGGCTAGTCTGCTTCTTTCTTGAGAAAACCTTCCATCGTTGCCTGGGTTCCTTCAGCGTTCACGGATTCAAGTTTTTCTTTCTGAGCAACCGTGCCGTTGGAGTTTTGGGCAGGAAGGCTATTGGGAATCGTGATCCTGCTGAGCACTCGCATACAATCGGCCCAAGCTGAAAAAAATCCTCGGTCGAAGTCTCCGTGAAGCCTGCTCCTAACGTGTTCCTGAAATTCACGTCTGAAACCGTTCAACGTTGTCTTGTCGTTCAAATCCATTTTCGAGAAAAGAGCGTACGAATCGCCGTTTGCCTTGCGAGAAAGAAACATGCCATAAAGAGCTCTGAAGTAGCCTCTGTTCCACTCTGTCTTCTGCATTCTCTGCTTGAGCCTTTCCAGTTCCCGTTCTGCTTCAGTAAACTGCCTATTTACTAGAAGTTGAAAGTATCTGGTTACGAGAGCCGAGGGAATAGGCATGTTCAGCGACCACGAGGCTTCTTTTCGTCTTCAGAAGCATCCTCTATGCCGTCCTCTGTTATTTTAAATATTTCCTCGCCTTCGGGCAAATAGGGACTTGAAACCAGCCTCGCTATGCGAACTGGTCCATGCGCGGCTCTTCTCAGATAGATGCGAGTGTGACTTGTGTGTCCGACAATGTGACCGCCAATGGGGTGAACAGCGTCCCCGAAGAAAACGTCTGGTTTAGCCATGACCTGATTGGTCACAACCGCTGCTGCGTTGAAGGCGCGAGCCAGTCCTATGAGTTTGTGCATGTGCTTATTCAGTTTCTGCTGCCTTGGAGCGAGCATTTCTCGTCCAAGGTATTCGCTCCTAAAATGTGCAGTCAATGAATCGACGATTATCAGCTTCACGTTGTTTGCTTTGATCACTTCATCTGCGTTTTCGAGCAGGAACATCTGATGGTCTGAAGTGTAAGCCTCCGCATAGATAATGTGTTTCACGACCTCTTCAGGGTCGAGTCCAAGATGTTTGGACATCGACACGATGCGCTCGGTGCGGAACGTGTTCTCTGTGTCAACGTACAAGACTGAACCGTTGAATCCGCCGCGTTCAGGGGGGAGCTGAACGTTGACGCACAGCTGATGGCATATTTGGCTCTTTCCACTTCCGTACTCGCCATAGAATTCCGTGATCGTCTGTGTCTCTATTCCGCCGTTGACCAGCCTATCGACAACTTTGCTGCCGGTGGTCAACCGCAAAACGCTCTTCCTTAGTCTCAGAAGTTCGTCTGCGCGGATGAAAGAGACTCCGATTGATGAACGGGCGACTTCGATTATTGAGAGAGCCTTCTTCTCGCTTATGCCGGCTGGATCCAGTTCTCGAGCAGTCGCCATTGCCAGTGATTCAATCGTGTGAAAGCCCATCTCCCGCAGTTTTTGAGCAGTGGCGGGTCCCACTCCTGGCAGATCCTCGAGAAGTTCATACTTCTTTTTGGCTGGAACCTCGACGGTTTCCTGCTCTCTTTCATCCTGCTCTTCTTCTTCAGCGGTCACAATCCCTTCTCTCCTTTCACAGTTCATAGAACAGATGGAACGGCTATATTTAAAACACGCGAAGCACAACAGCCTTCGTTCCACGGAGAGATGAGTTGAAGTGAACAGGCAGATGTGAATCCTTCTTTCTCAGCGGGAGAAAACATAAGTACGCGGCTTCTTCATAGACCCAGCCAAAAAGAGGTAGAGACCTTTGGAAGCAGAGAAAATCGTCGAGAACGTTGCGTTCAACATTCTAAAGCAAGCAGTTATCTATTTGCCAGATGACGTCAAACAGGCACTGAAAACGGCGTATGCCGAAGAGACAAGTGAGACAGGAAAGACCCAATTGAAAGCCATCCTTGACAACATTGAACTTGCGGAGAAGTACAAGGCGCCGGTGTGTCAAGACACGGGCACCATAATCTTCTATATCAGAGCAGGCGCCAAAGTGAAGAACCTTGACAAAGTCGAAGCAGCACTGATAAGCGCGGTCAAGCGAGCAACAAAAGAGGTTCCGCTTCGACCGAACGCCGTAGATCCTTTCACGGGAAAGAACAGCGGAGACAACACGGGAAGATACATACCTGTCCTGAACTGGGAAATCATCCCTGGAGACGCGTTAGAATTGACAGTCATGACCAAGGGAGGCGGCTCAGAAAACGTCTGCATCGGCGGAATGGTGGTTCCAGGCGAAGGAATCAAAGGACTCAAGAAATTCGTGGTAGATGCCGTTATAAAAGCCGGCGCCCAACCGTGCCCACCCAATATTCTGGGCATTGCCATGGGCGGCGGAGCAGACGTATCCATGAAGCTGGCGAAGAAAACCTTACTTAAACCTTTGACGGAACACAACCCTGACCCTGAAATCGCAAAGCTTGAGAAAGAAATCCTCGAAGCCACAAATATGACGGGCATAGGCCCGATGGGACTTGGAGGAAAGACAACAATTCTCGGGGTGCACGTTGACTATGCGTACAGGCATCCGGCTTCGTTTCCTGTGGCTGTCGCTTTCAACTGCTGGGCTTCAAGGCGTTCAACTGCTAGAATCAACGCAGACGGAACTGTGGAATATTTGACGCATAAGTTGAATTGGTGAGGTGAAGAAAAATGGCTGTTTTCAAACTCAAGACTCCAATTTCAGAAGATCAGATCCGCAAACTCAAAGTGAACGATGTACTTTACGTGACCGGCACAATCGTCACGGCAAGGGATCAAGCTCACCGAAGAGCTATCGAATTCTTCAAAGCAGGAAAACCGTTGCCACTATCTTTGGAAGGACTCGCTGTTTTCCACTGTGGACCAGTTGTAGCGAAGCAAGGAGACAAATGGATCGCGGTGGCAGCTGGACCGACTACTAGCACGCGCATGGATATTTTCGAAGACGAGTTCATAAAGGACTTCAAGGTCCGTGTGGTCATAGGCAAAGGCGGCATGGGAAAGAAGACGACTGACGCAATGGCAAAGTACGGTGCGGTATACGGGGCGTTTACAGGTGGAGCCGCGGTCTTGGCGGCCAAAGCGATAAAGAACGTCAAGAGCGTGGACTGGTATGACCTTGGAATGCCTGAGGCTATGTGGGTTTTCGAAGTTGAAAATTTCGGACCTTTGGCAGTTGCTATAGACTCGCATGGAAACAATCTTTTCGCAGACGTCCAGAAAAGCGTGGAAGAAAAGAAGCAGAAGATCTATGAGAAACTTGGCATAACGCCATAGTTTCAACCACCCCTTTTCCCTTAGTATCACTTTCTTTCCTCGAATGGTTATCGATATGTATTTGTGGTAAGGTTTATTGTATAAGAAGATTTAATATTCAATTGCCACGACTAAAACGAAGGGAAAAATCAATGTTCAAGACTTTGAGAGACAAAATGACGCTATCAGGTACAACTGTGCTGATGATCGGAGTAGCCTTACTGATATTCACATTCGTAAGTGCATACGCCTTCCTCACGCAAAGCTTGTCAATAGTAACTTCTGGTGATCTCGCTCAAACCTTCGGCGAAGCCCTCGCACCACTCATCGCAACAAGCGTACACATAATGTACCTCGGCGTGATGGGCTGGGTAAGCTCGATTCTAACGATAAGAGGAGTCACCATACTCTCGCAAGCGCGCCAGACAAACGTAGCACCCGAAGAATTGCTGACGACCGCCAAAGAAAAGACTCAAACCAAGACAAAAGAGAAAGAACCAGAGAAAGCGAAAGAGCCGGAAGTCAAACCACCCGAGACAAAACCAAAAGAAACCAAACCTGAAGAACCTAAGCCGAAGGAAACCAAGCCGTACGAGCCGGAGATCATTGTCCTAACCCCGGAACCGCTACCTCAAAAACAGCAACAAGTAATCCCGCAAGAGAAGAAGGAAAATCATTAGACGCTCCTTTCGCCCGCAATATTCCGACCGTAAGAGGACCTGGTAATGAGAATACCCATTCGAATCATAGGAATCGTCACGTCTATCTTTTGGATTTTCCTGGTACTGTTTGCGTTGACAGCAGTGTATTCGATGAAGGACATGCAATACAGCTTGGGTGATCTCGAGACCGCGATAAACCAGGATAATGACCTGCTTGTCTCTTTTCCAGTCTCTGTCACAAATACAGGCTACTACAATCTGGCGAGTTTCAATATCTCCATGAAAATCCTGAACAACACCGGTTCAGAAGTTGCCCAAGGCTCCACCCTCATACCTCTCATCCCTCAGGGACAAAGCGTAAACACGACTCATACAATGAAGTTAAACGTCACAGACCTTCTGCAGACTAACCCCGACATATTGTTCAACGATTCATCATGGAGCATCAACGAAGCCGTGAGCATGGATGTAGCCGAAGTAATTCCAGTTCAGGCCTCCTCAAACTTTTCTCTGCCCTGGGGAGCGCCGCTCCACAACCTCATCTTCGGCCCTCCAACAACCGAATGGTACAATAATTCTCACCTGCGGGTTCTCATCCCGATCAGTTTCGAAAACCACGCGTTCTTCAACCTCACAGGAACGGTGAAGGCCCGCATTTATGGCAACGGTAGCTTGCCAGTCGGGAATTGCCAAATTAGCTTGGACGCTCCTCAGTATTCTTCTTACCAAGGAAACTTGGAATTCTACGTGCCTCCTCTGACAGCATCAGACATTCGCTGTGAAGCCCTATTTGAAACACAATTCTTCACATACGGACCGATGGTGATCGACCTTGGAAGTTGAACAGAACATCAGCACCAAACAAAAGATACGAGGACTCTCATTCAGAATTGCCAAAACAGCCCTAAAGGTCGCATTCATAGCCATAATCTACATGCTTTGTTCGCAGATTTTAGGGCAAACTTCCATTCCGATCCCCGGTCTTCAGGGAATGATTACCACTTTCGTGATCATGTATGTCGCGTTTATGATCGTCAGCGACCTGACTTCAGGCTCGATCATTCATCATTTCTTTAACGGTGCAAGGTCGCTGTTTGTAATTGCCTACTTCATTATCTCTTTAAACAGCGGAATCCTTGACTACACCTTCGGGAACATGAACCTGATGGTAGATGTCCGCCTCTTTGTGATGCTCGTCATGCTATTCGGATTGCTCGGACTGGCAAAATCCATAATCCAGGCAATATCCTTCATGAACGAAAAACTCGAATTGCCAATCAACTAAAAAACGAGCCGACATTGCACATGGAAATTTTCTTCAACCTTTAGGTGACATGAGCTTCTACAGTTTCACACTCATCACAAAAGAGTCTTCGCCGTCCGCATAGTAACCATGTATTGCGCGGGCGACCTCAAAACCCAGCTTCTTATACAAGGATATCGCTTCTTGATTCGTAACCCGAACCTCCAAATAGCATTGCTTAGAGCCGTATCCTCGCATGCCATCCAAAGCTTTGAGCACAAGAGCCTTTCCCACGCCCTTGCGTCTGTGTTCAGGCAAAACGGCCACTGAAACGACGTGTCCCTTCTTTGCCACACCACTCAAACCGAAGTTCGACAGGCCCGTCTCGATGCGGCACATTATGTAACCGACGATTTTCCCGTCTTCTTCTGCGACAACAAATGTTTCCGGATAGCGCCGGTACAGATCGACGAAGAAGATGTCCGTGTAGTTTTCCGGAAGACAAGCAGTGTTGATCTGCGTTACGCTTGCCAGATCATTCACGGCGAATTTTCGAAGCATGATTTCGCCCTGCAATTCATTTTTCTCCGTGTGACTTCAAAACCTAGACTTCGAGGTGACTTAAACGTTTTTCTCAGTTGAACCCTATTTCACGTAGGGTTCGTTTATCGAGAATTTGACCTTTTCAGTTTCAATGCTCGCTTTCAACCCTAAGGGTAGCGGAATGTTGGGTGTGAAGTGACCGAAATCAACGTTTGCCACGATTGGAAAGTCATATTCACCTGCTATTTCCAGAATGACTTTCTTGACTTCGCTTGTCATGTCTTTCACTTCACCTGGTTGCGCAGGGTCTTCTCCCCTGATTTTCCCAATTAACATGCCAACAGTCTTGTCGAAAATGCCGATTTCTCTGAACTGCGTCATGTCTTGGTCTATCTTGTCAAGCGGTTTCGCTGTGCACTCCCAGAAGAAAATGATTCTCTCATCAACTTTGGGAAAATACGACGTCGATAGCAACGTTTGCATAGAAGGGATGTTTCCGCCGAAAAGTTCACCTTTGCCCTTGCCGTTTCGCCATACTTCCCACTCTGTGAATTTGGTCAGAACTCCGAGTGCCTTCGGGTTCTTTGATATTCTGAAAAAAAGGCCCATTTCATATTTCGCCCCTTCACTTTTCATATCTGCGCCAAAACCGAAAACGATGTCTGTTTGGTGAAGCCCGCTGAGACCTGTCTTGGCGAGAAAGGCCATGTGAAAAGTTGTTATGTCGCTCATCCCTGAAAAGATCTTTGGATTAGCTCTTATCAGATCGTAATCCAAGTAGCGTAGAGTCCGTATCGCAACTTGCCCGCCCATCGCGCAGATGATTGCCTTCACTTCTTTGTCGGCGAACATGTCGTTGATGTCTTCTGCTCTTTGCAGGTCAGTTCCTGCCATGTAACCCAGGTGGGTGAGCTTTACGGTTTTGCCTTCTTTTACCGTGAAGCCAAACGCTTTCAGGTTTGCGATTCCTCGGTCATACATTTCTTGGAAGGGCAGAACGGGATAAGAAGGCGCGATCACTCCTATGGTGTCGCCGTCATTGAGCTTGGGGGGCTTCAACACTTTCATTCTGCTGTGCCTCTTCGACCGGTGTTTTCACTTCCGGCAGAGTGTAACTGCCATACGGCATCGTCCAGACTCGGGCATTCTTTCCTGCGATGTTGAAAGCCTCATTCAACGCGTCATTCACAGCTCGCGCAGTCTTCAGCCTGAACACTGAGGAGGCATAATAGTCTGGCATGGACGAAACCAGGATTATCTGAGCCTTCTGTAAGGCTTTCAAGTAGTAGTATGCCTTCGACCCGCCTACCAGGAAGTTGCGTTTGACTTCTCTTTCGACCGCTTTCAAGTCGCCGTACTTGACCATCCATTCGTAAAAATCTTGGTTTCCGTGACCGTCGGGGAGCTCTGCGACCAATACGATTACGCCGCCGCGCTTGACGACTTCCAGGGCGTTGTCTACGGCCTTGTAAGCTTGGAAAAGATTAAGGTCTGCAGGATTTCCGCCTGGACTGACTACTACTATGTCGGCTCGGCGGTCAACTTGAACTCGGTACATCTCATCGACAAGCTTCACTCCCTCGAAGAACACGTGGTCAACGTCACCTGCAAAAGCTCTGACAATCTCATGTTTGCTGTTAAGAACCACGTTCAACACAAAATCCACCCTCACCATTCTTACGGCTTCTTCCATGTCTTCATGAACGGGATTCTCGTTTAGGATTCCCGTCCTTGCGTTTGGGTCTAACAGTAACGCATGGTTGTGTTTCACGGCTTCTTCACTGGCAATCCCTGGCAAGATGCTTTTTCTGCCGCCTCCGTACCCCGCGAAATAGTGAAGACAGACATCTCCTGTCAAAATCCTAACATCTGCATCCATGAAAGTCTTGTTCAACCGCACTTTCGTCCCGAACTTGCGAGTCGTGCCGATGTCAACCAAGTCCGCAGCCCTGCAATCATGACTAATCGTCTTAAAACGGTTGACAATTGCTTCCCCCAGAAGCCTGACGGCTTCATCATGAGTAACAGCCCTGTGTGTCCCGCAGGCGAAAATCACGGTCACATTCTCGTCCTTCATGCCTGCGGCGACGAGTTCGTCAAGGATCGAAGGAACCATCACGTTGCTGGGAGCCAGCCTGGTCACGTCATCAACCACGACTGCAATTTTGCTCTCAGGCTTCACAAACTCAGCGAGTCTCTTGGAACCAAGGGGCTCCTTCAAGGCTCTGTCAATTTCTGCTTTCGCATCTGTTACGCCACGCTTTTCTTTTGGTTCAATTGAGCCGAGGAAATTGCGAGTCGGAACCCGTACGCAAACATCGGATTTTCCATAAGGCAACCACGCGTCAACCATGAATGACCACTTGAATAGTGAAACACTTTGCCAGAATTATTAAGCCTTGTCTAGAAAGCCCGATATTGCAGAAATGGAAAAGGATTAATGCTGGATTGCTTGTTTAAAAAGGCATGTTCGAAGGTGTTCTGACTTTGAAAACATTCCTCACTATCTGGTTCAGCAGTGAAGGCGCAGGACCGATTGACGTCGTTGACAGGCTTCGCTCCTTGGGTTTCAAACCGATGAAAGGCTACCACGACCACGTTTACGAGTGGGGCAAGAAAGTTGATATGGGCGATATTCTCCAGCTCACCGATAAGGTTCATTCGACGCTGAAAGGTCTTAACGTGTTGTACAAGATAGAGACCGAGTAAAAAAGAGAACAGGTAAGTCATTCGCCTGCTACAGTCACCCCAACGAGTTTGACTGTCGGAGAGTAGTTCTCGCCACTGTTCTTCAAGTCGCTGCCGATGCTTCCAACGCCCGTTTTGAGTAGCTCGAAGAAATTCCCGGAAACTACAACTCCCTTGATCGGTTCTCTAAGTTCACCGTTCTCTATGCGATAGCCGTGAGTTATCGTAGCGTTCAGGTTTCCACTCACAGGGTTTGATAGCCATTCGCCTATGGTTGTATCAACGTATATGCCTGTTCTTGTGTCTTTGATCATTTCCTCAGGATTATCCCTGCCCTTGGCAAACACCAAGTTGTTCGGCGACGGTTGCGGTTTAATCCAATAGCCTGCTCGCTGGGCGTTTCCAGTTGACTCGACGTTGGCTTTCATAGCAGTGTACGTATCATGGATGAAGTCTCTCAGGACCCCCTTTTCAACTATTTGAGTTCTCTGAATTGGGCAGCCTTCGTCGTCAAAAGGACATGTTCCCCAACCGCCGGGCATGGTTCCATCGTCCACAATGCTTACATTATCAGATGCTATGGTGCTGCCAAGTTTCCCTGCTAAAGGTGACCGTCCTTTCTGAACCCATTCCGCACTGATTGTAGGACCGATGAAAATACCGAGGATGTTCGCGAATATCTGATTTCTGAATATGATGTCCGTTTTCCCCCCTGGCATCGACTTTGCCCTTAAGAATCTGGCTGCTTTGTTTCCTGCGTTAATGGCTAGACTTTCGAAATCAACCTCTTTCCAAGACCTTGCTTCCTGATGCTCATTTCCAGTGCTCTCCATTCCGGATTCTGCAGCCTTGGCTCTGAGCTCCACGATCATGCCTGTCTCTTTTTTGTCGACGGTCTCGTTGTAACTGTTTGCTATGGCAATCGTTGAAGTTGCGAGCGTCAAAATTCCCCTGGTAGGTTTTACTCTTTTGTCGTGTTCATTGATGAGGCGAGTCGCCCCCGTTAGCCTGTCAACGATTTCCTCATATTCGACGGTGGCTAATCGCGTGTCGTAGTATCCTTCGACTGGAGTCTTTCCGAATTTTCGGTTAAAATGCTTCCAGTCAGGGTCTTCAGGCGCAACCCTGGCTATTTTGACTGCTCTCTCCGCCGCTTGCCCTACTTCTCCTTTGTCTAATATTGAGGTCGAGTACATCGCAATCCGTTTTCCCAAGGCTACTCTCAGACCCAACCCGATTGATTCAACTGTCTTTAGACTTTCAATCTGGTCGGCGAATTCAACCATGATCGTTCTTGTCTTCTGAACGTATGCTTCTGCTTCAGTTGCTTTCAACTTCAAAGCTTTGGCGACAGCTGTTTCTACAAGTTCCATCTCATCACCTTCCTCCAACAGTCATTTTACGAGCCCTGATGTGAGGACCGCCAAACCCGACGGTGGCTCGCTGGGCACTTTTCCCGCAGCCCCCAAACACGCTGGTCTTGACGACAAGGTCTTTTCCGACACCATCAACAGTTTTTAACGTGTCAAGGATCGAGCCGCTTATCACCACTCCTCTGACGGTTTCGGCGACCTCACCGTTCCTTATCATCTTGGACGGTCCAACTCCAAACGTGAAAGTGCCCATCCCAACTTCCACTTCCCCACCAGTTGAGCCCCTGCCGCGCACGTAGACGCCGATGTCTATGTCTTCGACCAATTCTTCAAATCTGATTTCGCTCGGCTGCATCATGTAATTTGTTTGCCTGACTATCGGCAGGTTCTCAAAATCCTGGGCGCGCCCGTTGCCAGTCGGGCTGCCCCCGAGTTTCGAGGCAGATTCCCTGTCAAAAATGAACCCTTTCAACACACCCTTTTCCACTACTACTGTCTTCTCTTTCTTCACGCCTTCATCATCATATGGGTAGTAAAATCCTCCCTCAACGACTCCCTCATCAATTATCGTCACGTTCTCCGGAGCCAAACGAGAGCCAATTCTGTTGGCTAAAACCGATTCTCCAGAGGACACCAAGTCGCCTTCAGAGGCGTGTCCGAACGCTTCGTGAAGAAGAACTCCCACGATATCAGGGTCAACAACAACCGGGTAGGTTCCTGGCGGAGGAGTCTTCGATTCCACGGCTTCAATTGCCAATTGCGATATGCCAGAGGTGAAGGTGTTCCAATCTGTGGATTTTATAAATTCAAACCCCGAACATGCAGATTCCGAGTCGGGAACCCACTCCATGATTCCGTTGACCTGGGCAACGCTGATGTGCATGACACCAGTCATCGTTGTCTCAACAGCTACTCTGGCACCCTCGGTGGAAGCAAACCACCGGTAGTCTTTAGTCATCCCGAGTCTGGTTGAAGCATTTTTGATCTTGTCATCGTTCCATGCTGCTTTGTTTGCGTCAAGAGCGATCGACACTTTTTCTTCAGGGGGTATACCGAAAGGATCGACCTTTGCCGTTGATCTGACATTCGCCTGGTTAATGTGGACTCGTGCCAACGATCCTTCCCTGTTCTTGACGGCTCTGGCAGCTTTGACAGCACTGTCTAACGTTTTCTCAGTGCTTTTTTGGCTGAGGTCACTTGACGATGCGAACCCCACTGCACCGTCCACAAATACTCTCACACCAAAACCTGAGAGTTTTCTCGAAGAATAACTGTCCAGAGCCTTGTTCTCAACAGAAACTAGTTCACTTTCATAGGATTGGAAACGAACATCTGAATATGAAGCCCCTCGTTTGAGTGCTCTGTTCAGAAGATTCTCCACCTCGCCTATTTCCTCATGGTCTTTCATTTCCCGTCCACCGCTGCTTCCAGAGCTTTAGAGTATAGAGTTCTATAGCATAATTATTTTGCCGTTGACAAGATCGCTGGCAAAGTTCTTAAGACTCAAAAGTAATAACTATCAAAATCGAGGAATCAAGCATGTCAATAAGTAGGACTCCGTCCAAGAACGAGATTTTCTTCGTATGGTTCAACAAGTACGCTGGAGTGACAATTAAGACTCCTTCCAAAACGCTCGTCATCGACCCAGTGGACGTCAAGCCGCGTGACTTCAAAAATGTTGACGCGGTCTTAGTTACACACGAACATTACGACCACTTGGATCAACCTCTCCTCGCAGAGCTTCACAAGCTGACGCAATGCATGGTCATCGCCGACCCAACGTCAGCCAAGAGACTGAAGAACGTGATTCCACAAGAAAAGCTTCAGGAGGTCCAGCCAGGCTCGGAAATCAAGGTTGGAGACGTCACCATTAGAACCGAGAGAAGCAACCATCCGCCTGCAAGCACACCTGTGACTTTTGTTATAACGAGCGAAGACGGCGTAAAAGTCTTCCACACTGCGGACAGTCTGCCGTTTCCCGAGATGGTGGCCATAGGGGAGAAGGAAAAGCTCGACATGGTTTTCTGCACGGTCGCCATCGCACCTGGCACCTCGCCCGAAACTGGAGTTGACATCGCAAGGCTGACAAAACCAAAGGTCGCAGTGCCATACCATACAGGCTCAGGAGCCGACCAGAAAAAATTCGCTGAGCTTCTCAAGAAGGAACTGCCCAAAATCACCTGCTTGATACCTGAAACTGGCAAAATATACCAAGTTTCCAAGAAGGCCTGAAACCTTGCCTCTAGAAGGGAAAAGTGAAGACGTAAAAATCGAAGCCTGCAAAATCCTGGACCGAACAGGGGCAGTGAAGTTTGGGGCTTTCAAGCTGACGAGCGGAAAATTGAGCCCTTATTACATCGACCTGAGAATTGTGCCGAGTTTTCCAGATGCTTTTCAGAAGATCTGCGAATTCTACGCTGAGTTCACAAAAAGCCATGTAAGAACCGAAAACATTGACAGAATCGCCGGAATCCCTGTTGCTGGCATGCCATTTGCCACTGTCGTTGCACTCAACTTGAAGAAGCCTTTCCTGTACGTTCGAAAAGGCGCCCGCCGTCACGGGAGAGAACGAAGAGTAGAAGGCATACTTGCCCCTGGAAACCGAGTGTTACTCATCGATGACTTGGTCACGGGAGGCCTGTCTCTCCTGAAGGCTGCCAAAGCAATTACCGCTGAAGGCGGCGTCGTTGCTGATGCCGTCGTGCTCATAGACAGACAAGAAGGTGGAAGAGAAAACCTCGAGAAGAACGGTGTCAAGCTTCACGCGTTGCTCAGCATCACCGAAGTCGTCAACACAATGCATGACCTAGGCACAATCGACGATGACCAGTTGAAAACTATCATGAAACAGGTCAAGAAAAAGTAGGAAAAGACGGTGTTCTATTCATAGAATATGAGGTCTTGTTCTTCGAGTATCTTGTGAAGCTTCTGTACGGCGTCGAAAACATCCTGTTCCTTCTTCGCCCCAGTGCAAACAAGCTTGCCGCTTGCGAACAACAATATCACAACCTTCGGCTCGTCCATCCTATATATTAAGCCTGGAAACTGTTCGGGCTCATACATCGTTTTCGCAAGCGTATACGCGGCTTTCTCCAAATCTATCATTCCTCCAAGGCTTGCTGAAGCCACGATGTTCTGAATCTTCAGTTCCGGCTTGCTTATGATGATTATACCGCCTTTCTTCAGCTCCTTTACCACCTTCATGACGGCTCTGCGAGATTCTTTCTCAGATTTTGCGCCAGTGCACACCATTTTTCCAGAATGGAAGATAAGCGTGGCCGTTTTGGGTCTCTTAAGCCTGTAAACGAGGCCCGGGAACTGTTCTGGACGGTATTCCACCCCGGGATAGCTTTTTACTACGGCATTTAAATCGACTTTCTGATTGAGTGTGGCGGAGGCAACAACGTTTTCAATTTTTATGATGGCATTGCTCTTCGGCATCGAGCACACCCTTCTTATTACTCAAGTGCTTAAATACTCTTTATAAAGCTTAGGTGGTTCACTTCAACATGCCTCCCGCCCCCCTGTGTTTTGAAGATGTCTTGAATGCGTCAAATGAATGTGATGCGCGTTTCTCACGTTTTCTGCGCAACTTTTTCCCGTCAAGTTTATATGATGTATTGGGACGTAATATATGTGAGACTGGCTATGAAACCCGCTGCAAAAAACGAGGAAATCCGTTGGCAAGTGCTGAAAGCCATGCTTGACGAATTTCCATCACTAAAGAGCAAAACCCGAGAATACCTTCAGGAAAAAGAAACAATGGACAAATGCAGAGCCATCTCTTGATGACCACGCCATTTGTTTTGGCAGAGATCCACAGAAAAGACAAAGATTGACGTCTAAATCATGTTCTGGTTTTTCTTAAGCAGATGCTGAGGCGGAATTCTCATTCCGTTCTTGCAGTTATTCTCTTCCTCACTTCTTAGCAGCTCATTGATCTCTCGATACCGCTGCAAGAAATCCACGCCCTTGCCGGTGGCCCTGTATATTTGCTTGTCGTTCTCCAACACTCGTTCGAGCAGGTTGATCTTCAGCATGAACCTCAAATAATCGTTCAGCTGCGTGAAGCTCAAGTTCGCACGGTACATTATCTGAGTTTTCAAAGACCCGTCTCTAGCGATCTCGAGAATTTCAGCGACAATATATAGCTTGTCCCTTCTCTTCGAAGCCGGATTCGAACCCCATGGATTCATTCTCTATATCCCTCTTTTAGAAGTGTTTTCTGTAATAGAACGAGGCTCACGTTTTCTTAAGCAGTGTTTCGCCCATGAGGCTATGTCGAGAACTGAAATATTCTCTAGAACAAGCCTCTAGAAGTCAAAAAGATCCATGCGCAGATCTTATTTCCTGTAAGAAGCATATCTGAGATCGGTGGAAAAGATGCTCGTAGGCCTGATGTCAGACACGCACGACAACCTGCCCCTGATCGACAAGGCCATCGCAAAAATGAACGAAGCGAATGTTGCACTTGTGCTCCACGCCGGAGACTACATTGCCGGGTTCGTTATCCCTCGATTCAAACAATTGAAGTCAAGAATGATCGGCGTCTTCGGCAATAACGATGGAGACCACGAACTGCTGAAAAAGAGGTTCAGTGAAAACCCAAACCTCGAAATTCGCGGCAGCTTCGCGGAAATCCCTGCAGAAGGAACTCGAATCGCCCTGCTGCACGGCGGTGACAACGAACTTCTCAAGTCGCTCATCGCGGGAGAAAACTACGATTTCATAGTTCACGGTCACACTCACAGCCCGGAGATTTACAAGAAAGGAAAGACCCTTGTCGTGAACCCGGGAGAGGTCTGTGGATACCTGACGGGTCGAGCTACAGTCGCAATACTTGACACGACAAGCCGTGAAGCCACAATCATTACTCTCTGAACCCAATGGTTAGAAAGAGTCCAAACGGGTCAAAAAGAAATTGCCACCATACGTCTGCGAAAACGAAGCGTCATCAACCAGGGGCTTATACATAAACACGCTGTAACCATTCTTGAGCGTCACGTAGCCACGCGCTTCGTAGACCCCAAGCAACTCTTTGTGCAGAACCGCTCTGTCGAAGATCGGACCCCTTGCGCGCGTTTCAAGAATCCCGATCAACTTGTGCATCTGGCTCCTGTTCAAGGCCACAAGTTCTCTGATCCATGTTCCCGTTTTGTCTTCCCTGAATATCACATACCCTTCTTCATCGATCAAGCACTGTTTAGGCTTGATTTTCTCGATCTTCCTGAGCATCTTCAGGTACTTTTCGTCTCTGACGACAAAACCCGTTTTTTCCCTCGTAAACTCGCCGTAGATCCTGAGAACCCGTTCAGGGTCAAACCCTGAGAGCCTCGCATACTCCGATCGCCCCGCCACTTTTTTGTGAAATGTCTTATACGCCGTCGGGTATTCAACTAGGTCAGCGTAACCCAAGTTCACATAGAACGAATGTGCAATAAGCGCGGGGCTTGTGGACAGGAAAGAGAACCGATAATGCTTTTCCGCGAAGTACTCGTGTGCTTTTTTCATCAAAGCCGTACAGACGCCTCGATGAGTGTGGCCAGGAAGGGTAGCGACTCCGAACAATCCACCCGCGTACTCCACGTTCCCTGTTACAGTTCGGGTTGCCAGATCCATCACACCCACATGCCCGATTATCCTTCCGTTATCGACCGCACAGAAGCCCACCGGACCGTCCTTCACTCTAGGGTCAATTCTGATGAAATCGTCGAACTGTTTTTGGTTGAAAATCCAGTTGAATGCGTGATCAAGAATCGGCACTAGACCGTCTTTCGATTCCAGTTCTCTATAAGTCTGAATCTTCATCGGCAAGGTTCCTCCTCGGTTGTGAGTGAACGCCAAATAAAAACATTGACTTGGCACACGTTGCCAGTGTCTCTTCGCCAACCGTTTCTTCAATTCTTGTTGAAAGGTTCCCTATTCTGATTCGCTTGTTTGAATAATTCTGCGAGTTGTTCATCGCTTGCGCCATTTCTCAGGGGCGTCAGAATGTCCGTGAGATTATCATTCCTCATCAAACATGGTTTCAGCTTACCGTCGCTTGTTATTCGAAGGCGACTGCAGTGGAGGCAGAATTCAGTGTTTTCAATGGGACGGACAACCTCTACGACGACGTCGGGCAAATGATACACCTGGCGATTCTGCATGAACCGTCTCGTTTCGACTTTCAAAGCTTTCTCCTTCAACATTTCATCGTACCTGTCTAACGATACATGGTTTGCGAGGTAGAAGGTGTCATTCATGTTGATCGGTTCAAGCTCGATCAATTGAAGTATGGTTCCCGTTTCCTTGGCGAACTCGACCATCTCAGATACTGACGAATTGTTAATGTCTCTCAAGAGTAGCATGTTAAGCTTGACCGGGTGGAAACCAGCGGCAATCGCTGCTTTCACACCGCTAACTGCATCTTGGACTTCGCCGCCCGTCAGCTTGAAGAAGATCTCTCTGTCCAGCGTCGGGAGGCTTATGTTGACTCGTTTCAACCCGGCTTTGCGCAAATCACGCGCCAGATGTGAAAGCAGAGTTCCATTAGTCGTCATCGAGAGATCTGTAAGACCACGAGTGGCTGCGACTTTCTTGACGATTTTAACGATATCTCCGCGCATAAGGGGCTCTCCGCCAGTGAGCTTCATTCCCTTCACACCTAGGGTCGCCGCGATCCTTATGACTCGCGTGATCTCGTCCGCAGTCATCTCGCCGTTAGAATACTCTGATTTCTGTTCTCCTTCGCCGTGACAATAGGAGCACCGTAGGTTGCATTTCCTTGTGACTGCCACGCGAAGGTTGAGAAGCGGCCTGCCGCAATTGTCCTTTAGAACCATCGTTATTCCCGAGCGTGCCTAACGGTGAAACCAGTGTTTGGTGATATAAAAGCTTGTTTGGCGGCCACGTTCAATCCGCATGTTGCATCGACAGAGCTAAGCGTTGACCGGTAGATTATATTTATGGTGAACATGCCGATAGAGATCTTCGTCCGTTCATTCTCCACTTACATGGACGTTGAAACATGCAGGGATATGGTTCAGCATCCAATGTGTGCGCCCGAAGCAACAGAAGGGCTGGTCCACGAGGCCCTCCTCAACTTCAAAGGACGCTTGTTTTCACAAGAGGATTTCTTAGCACTCGAGCGAGTTCTCAATATTGCGGACAAAACGGACAAGTCCGTGAAGATGTACGATGTGTCAAGAGTGACGGACAATTTCAAGGCGCTCAGACACGGAATATTCAAAACACCTACATTAATTATGAATGGGAAACGGTACGACGGCCTGAAAGATATCTTGTGCGCGATCTCGACCAATTCGAACGTGTGAGTCATCATTCACGTGAATGCTTCACGATATGGGCAACCTCAGGCAAGACCAAATTTTCCATGCAAAGCCTTACCGCGTTCGGCGAGCCAGGAAGGCAGAAGATGGCTTTCCCCTTCGCAACGCCTGCCAATGCACGCGAAAGCAGCGCTGCAGAGCCGATCTCGTCAAAGCTGAGGCGACGGAAAATCTCTCCGAAACCCGGTAAGATTTTCTCCAAGAACGGAGAGACCGCCTCAATTGTCACGTCTGAGGGTGCTATTCCGGTGCCGCCTGAGAATATTGCGGCGTCTATTTCGGGCGAAGCGAGCACTCGTTTCATGCTTTTGTTGATCACATCGCTGTCATCCGGGAGCAGGTCTCTTTGAGTTATCATGTTTCCCACGTTTCTCAGCGACGTTTCGATCAGGTCTCCGGACACGTCTTCGATTTTTTCATTCAGCTTAGACCTGTTATACCTCGACGTGCTGCAGGTGAAGATTGCAAACCTCAATCTTCCAGGCGATTCTGACTTGTGCTTCTTTGAGGTTTCGCTCATTTCATGGAATCCTTCTTCTTGGTTATTTCTTGATTTTCTTGACGACGCGAATGTTCTCAATAGCTGTAGAAGGATATTGGCCTTCTGCGTCTTTTTCGTATTGTTTGACCATGTCCCAGATGGTGAGAAGACTTGTAGACGCCGCGGTCAGGGCTTCCATTTCAACGCCGGTCGCTGCTTTTGTCTTCACTTTCACTGTGACTCGCAACGTCTTGTTGTCTTCGAAGGTTACGTCGACCTCCACGTTGGTCAACGGTAAAGGATGACACAGTGGGATTATGGTGCTTGTTCTCTTGGCGGCCAGAATTCCCGCGACCTTGGCCGTATGAATGGGGTCTCCTTTCGCGATTTTTCCTTCCTTGATCAACTTTACAGTCTCGGTTTTCAATCTGATAGTTCCTGTTGCAGTTGCTTCGCGGAACGTTTCAGGTTTGCCTGAGATGTCAACCATTGACACTCTATTCACCTCTTCTGATTCTTGTTTTGTTTTTCCCACACTTCGATAAGGGTTTGTACTGCTTTGGCTTTTGCCGATTGTTCGTTGTATCTGTACAGGCAGATTCTTCCGAACATTTTATGCTGCAGTATTCCTTCCTCTTCCAATATTTTCAGGTGTTTGCTAGTCGATGCATAATTGACCCTAAGTCTCCGGGCAAAATCACTGACGTTGAGTTCGCCGACGTCATACAGGATCTTCAGGATTTTCATTCTGAGCCTTGAGGAAAAAACGTCTTCGACGTTCATGTTTCTTTGAACTCCTTGTCAAGAAGCATTCCAAGTTCCTTCTCCAGCTCATTTGCGGGTATTCGAGGCAAAGAGATGCCTGTAGACCTTCCTCGTGACCCAGTGCCTGAAACCTCCGTGTCCGTTATACCAAGTTTTGAGAAGTCTTTGAGGTACTTCCACAGTTGAGTATGACTGTTAGGTGCAGCGCCAACCTCTTCACACACGACTGCGTATGCCTTCTCAGCCTCTGCGAGAGATATTGTGGCCTTTTGGTTCTGCTTGAAAAGTCTGGCAATGGCGAGTAGAAACAGTTTTTCATGAAGATTCAGGATAGACAACTCGTTCTTTCGTACTGCTGGGATTATGCTTGAAGCAGCTTTCCTCACGCATTCAGGTATTACTGTGTCCAAGTTCTCTGCGTCTGCATACTTCCCGGCTCGCCACAACAGTTCGATGCCGAAACGGGCATTTCCACTTTCTGAAAATGCAAGTCCGGCAACAAGCCCAACAGACTCGTCCGGAACGGCAAAGGGTTTGAAGGCTAGCGGCATGCGGTCGTTTAGAATGTCGACGAGTTCCTGTTTTGAGTATTTTTGCAGGCTAATTACGTTGGACTGGAGGGTGCTTCTCGTGCTTGCGTCGAGTTGCTTGATCGTTTCGGGATCGCGCAGTATGCAGATAAGTGAGAGCCTCTGTGGCTTGTTCTGTCTCATTTCCTGAAGTCGCGTGAGTTTGTAGACGGCTTCTCCTCCTTCTTTTTCCACAAAGCTGTCGAATTCATCCAAGCTCAGGATCGTATGAGTTTTCTCTTCGTCCAGAACTTGAATGAGCATGTTCAAGAGTTCTTCCGCGGAGTAACCGCGTTTGGGGAAGTTTGGATGGAAGACCGTGACGACGTGCTGGAGGATGAGAAACAGGCTTCCTCTGTACTCACGGCAATTAACATGAACATAGCGCAGCTTTATGCCTCGTGTGTTTGCTTCGTGAGTAATGTCAGTTCCGAACCTCTGGGAAAGCGCCGTCTTGCCAGTTCCAACGTCTCCTGTGATCATGACTCTTTGAGCCATTTTTTCCGGTGACTGCAAGGCGAAACTGAAGAATTCTTTCAGGAGGCGCAACTTGCTTTCTCTGTGGGGAAGTCGGTTGGGCACGTAGTTGATGTCGAGTTTTGTTTCGTCCCTGAATACGCTTTGATGCTGCCCCAATCAGTCTGCCTCAGTGTTACTATGCGCGAAGCTCTGTTATTCTTTTCCCTAAAAGGGAGATGAGAATTGACGTTGAAAACAAAAGCCTAATAAGTGAACGTATCAATGTGTTAGCAAAATGATTCCAA
>Ga0315279_10002705_pt1 | contig 26020 bp, 16 predicted proteins | sample YL17G06_20_MG_FD_203694 | JGI IMG/M metagenome (GOLD analysis project Ga0315279, IMG submission 203694) | Sediment microbial communities from Yellowstone Lake, YNP, Wyoming, USA - YL17G06_20 | ecosystem: Environmental > Aquatic > Freshwater > Lake > Sediment | place: USA: Wyoming | collected... | reverse complement strand
TGCGTGGCGAGGTGCCGCAGGCGCTCGAGCGCATTGTCATGAAAGCAATGGCGAAATTGCCCGGCGACCGCTATCGAACCGCCGAGGAGACCTTCGCCGCCCTCGAGTCGTGCGCGAATGCGATCGCTGCCGACGCTTCGCTCGGGAAATCCTCTGAACCGAAGGAAGTGCCCTCAATCGCCGTGCTTCCGTTCAAGGACATGAGCCCGCAGCAGGACCAGGAGTACTTCTGCGAGGGAATCGCCGAAGAGCTCATCAACGCGCTCGTCAAGGTCGAGGGATTGCGAGTGGCTGCCCGCACGTCCGCCTCCCAGTTCAAGGATAAGGCCGTCGACGTCCGAGCCGTCGGCAGGCAGCTCAACGTCCGGAGCGTTCTCGAGGGAAGTGTGCGAAAGGCGGGGGACCGTCTCCGCATCACCGCCCAGCTCATCGACGTCAATGACGGCTACCACCTTTTCTCCGAGAAATACGACCGAACGGCCGACGACATCTTCGCCATCCAGGATGAGATCTCGCTCGCGATCGTGGATCGATTGAAGGTACGGCTTTTGAGCAGCGACCGATCGAAGCTCACGAAGCGGCACACCGAGAACGAGGAGGCCTACCGGCTCTACCTGCAGGGAAGGTACTTCTGGAACCGGCGCCACGAGGGGGGGCTGCAGCGAGGAATCGAGCACTTCCAAGAGGCCATCGAGATCGACCCCCAATATGCGCTCCCTTACTCAGGTATAGCCGACTGCTACTATAGCCTGGGCTGGTATGACTTTCTCGCGCCGAAGGAGGCATTCGGGAAATGTAAGGAGATGGCTCTTAAGGTGCTGGAAATGGATCCCGATCTCGCTGAGGCCCATACCTCGCTCGCCGGAGCGCTGCAGTATGCCGACTGGGATTGGCCGGGTGCCGAGGTCGAGTTCAAGAGGGCCATCAGCCTCAATCCGAGATATCCGACTGCTCACCATTTCTATTCGTTACTCCTCGCGATCAAGGGGAAATTCGATGAGGCAATCGCCGAATCGGAGCGAGCAATCGAGCTCGATCCCCTTCAACCTGTCATCCGAAGTACTCGCGTCTACATTCTGTACCTCGCCGGCAGATACGATGATGCGATGGAGCGTTGCCGTGCCCTGATCGACTTCGACCCGAATCTATTCTCCGCATGGTCGATCATGGGCGTTGTGCTCACGGAGCTCGGCAGATTCGCCGAGGCCGAGGATGCTCTCAAGAAAGCACAGGAGCTTGCGGGGGGGCATTCGACTCTCGTTCTCGGCCAACTTACGCATGTGCTTGCGCGGGCGGGAAGGCGCAATGAAGCGCGCGCAGCCGTCGGTACGATGCTCGAGCTGAGGAAATCGAGATACGTCTCGGCCCTGTTTGTCGCGTTATCTTATTTTGCTCTAGACGAGCAGGAGGCAGCCTTCGAATGGCTCGAGAGGGCGTTCGAGGAGCGGGATCATTGGCTCTGCTTCGCGAGGTCTATGGCCACAGTGCGGAGGCTGGCTCCCGACCCGAGGATCCAGGAGATCGTGCGCAAGCTGCGTCTCGACGCCGTGGCCAACTCGTTCGGGCGCTGATATCGTCGCATACCTTCTCACACTAGCTACCCTCTCTTCCCGTAACCCTAAGTGGCGGCAAAGCTGGCATCTATCTAATACAACCATATGATGCACCCGATTTTGCCTTGAACAGGTGAGGAGAGCACGGTACAATCAACAGAAACGCACGCTTCGTCCAAATAGATGGATAAGTACTGCTCGCTCGCGGCCATGACATGGATGCATTATCTATGATTGGAAAGACCATCTCCCACTACAGAATCCTCGAGAAGCTCGGCGAAGGTGGAATGGGTGTCGTTTACAGAGCCCAGGACACCAAGCTTGACCGCATGGTGGCGCTCAAGTTCCTGCCTCTGGAGTTCACCCGAGACGCCCAGGCCAAGAAGCGTTTCATTCAAGAGGCAAAAGCCGCATCCGCGCTGAATCACCCGAATATCTCCACCATCTACGAGATCGGTGAAGCAGGGGAAGCCACCTTTATCACAATGGAATGTATCGAAGGCGGCAGCCTAAAGGACAAGATCCGCTCAGGAATGTTAAGCATCGACGAGGTTGTAGCCATTACCCTACAGGTCGCGGAGGGATTGCAGGAGGCACATGAGAAGGGCATCGTTCACAGGGACATCAAGAGCGAAAACATCATTGTGACGACTAAGGGTAAGGTTAAGATAATTGATTTTGGTGTGGCTAAGCTCCTGCGTGGATCGCAACACCAAGAGACTGGACAGAGAATAGGTACGGGCCCCTACATGTCACCTGAACAGCTATGGGGGGAAGAAGAAGTCGACCATCGGGCGGACATTTGGTCTCTCGGCGTTGTTCTCTATGAAATGCTCACCGGACATTTGCCCTTCGAAGCGGTGTACGAGCAGGCATTGACGTACTCCATCCTGCATACAGACCCCGAACCTATCTCCACCTTCCGTCCAGACGCCCCCGAGATGGCAGAACACATCGTTCGCAAGGCCCTCGAAAAGGATAGAAACGATAGATATCAGAGCATCAATGCGCTGATTGCCGATCTGAAGGCCATCTCCGACAGAAAAGTGGCGCTCGCGGTCTTACCATTTGAAGACATAAGTCCCGGAAGGGACAACGAGTATTTCAGTGACGGGTTGACGGAAGAGTTGATCCTAAACTTGTCGCGTCTGAAGAACGTGCAAGTGACTTCCCGCACTACCACGATGCAATACAAGGGAACAAAGAAGGACGTCAAGACGATAGGCAAAGAGCTTGGTGCCCGGTACATCCTGGAAGGAAGCGTGAGAAAATTTCGAAACGATCTTCGAATAACAGCGCAGCTTGTAGATGTTGAGGCTGACTCGCAGCTCTGGACGGGGAAATACAAGGGAACGCTGGAGGAAGTGTTTGATATTCAGGAGCAGGTATCAGAACAAATCGTTGACGCGTTGATGGTAAGATTGTCGCCCACGGAGAAGCTTGTCCTCGCTAAACGCGCCACTCAAAATGCTGAAGCCTTCGATTACAATCTGCGAGCGAGAGACGCTCTCTATCGAATGACCAAGAACGACGTCAAATCCGCCATTCAGCTCTTTGAAAGGGCCATAGAGCTCGACAGTCGCTATGCAGCTGCGCACGCAGGCCTAGGTGAAGCTTATGCGCATCTCTATGCGAACTTTGAAAGGAAAGAGTCGCACCTCGACAAGGCCGTTGAAGCTTGCCTCAGAGCTCTGATGTATGACGAGACGTTGTCCGAAGCATATGCGGCTCTCGGAATGGCTTATTTCGACAAGACAAAGTATGATGAAGCGCTGATGGCAGTGGAGAAGGCGATTGAATTTGATCCAGACAGTTTCATCGCCCATTGGATACGTGGAAGGATCTATCACATCACTGATCGAGATAGAGAGGCGATTGAACCCTACAAGAAGACTGTCAAGCTCAACCCTGATTATTACGTAGTCTACATGGATTTGAGAACGGTGTACGAGAGACTCGGGGAGATGGATAACTATGCCGCGGCCGTCAAGGCGGAACTGGAAGTATATCCTCGGTATTTGTCCCGGTTCCCCGAAAATCCGCGTGCGCACGTCTTCTATGCCGTTGCATTGGCTCGGGCGGGGAGAACTGAAGAGGGTAAGGCAGAAGCTGCTAAGGCGATTGAGCTAAATCCCACAGATCCTCTCATGTTGTACAACACGGCATGTTTCTATGCTCGAATCGGAGAAAAGCGTCTAGCGCTCGATACGCTCAGGAATGCTATTCGTGCAGGTTTTGGGGAGTACGGATGGGTCGAACGCGATCCTGACCTCGACAGCATCCGAGGCGAACCGGAATACGCTGAATTGATGAAAAGGAAATGACTCAACTGAGGAACCAGCCGATGTGGCTGCCTAGTTTGGAAAGGTGTTGACAGGTTGCGGCTCTTTGACCCGGCGGAGCCTCCACGAATCTGCTTCCCGAGTTCCCCCGCACTGGGCGGATCCCCCGCACTGGGCGGATTGCAGCTTGACAATACGATGATGGTGTAACCTCATAATGAGGTCAAGTCGGTCTATCTGTGTTGCTCGAGACTGGCAGCGACGAGACAAGCAGGAGGCCGTCGATTCCTCAGCAGCTAACCGGCAGGGCACCCGGCTGTTAACCCGAGGGTTGTAGGTTCGAGTCCTGTCTGGGGAGCCATAATCTTTTCCTGCCCTCGCACGGTGCGACCGGTTTCCATTTATCTGGAAATTTGTCTTGACAACTTTCCATTATGATAGAAAATGGTCATATGAAAAGGTCTCTCGAAAACCTCCTTGACCTCGCCCACTTCGATCACCAGAGAATGGCCTTTATCGTTGGGCCACGCCAGGTGGGAAAGACTACTCTGGCACAGGCTCTCCTCGTCAAGCGAAACTCGAAAGATCTCTATCGGAGCTGGGACGATCTCAAGTGGCGTCGTGAGTTTGTCAGCGCTCCGTATGAATTCTTGGATGCCTATCGTCCGAAACGCGGTGGCGCAAAGCCTCTCGTTGTTCTAGACGAGATCCACAAGTACCCACGATGGAAGGCTTATGTCAAAGGCCTTTGGGACACCCGCAAGCACCGAGTGGATCTGCTGATTACAGGAAGCGGAAGGCTGGACGTATATCAGCGTGGAGGCGATAGTCTGCTGGGGCGCTACCATCAATACAGACTGCACCCCCTATCCGTGAAGGAAGTCATTGATCCAGAGAGGACCTCAGTCGACCAATTTCCGGGAATGACCTTGGCATCCGTTATGAGGCTGGCGGCACCAGCGCCTCCGGAAGCGAGGAAAGCGCTCGGAGCCTTGCTTCGGTGGGGTGGCTTTCCGGAGCCATTTCTGGCACGAAACGAGCGACGTCACCGCCTCTGGCTACGGGAGCGCCGCACTCTGATAGCAAGGGAGGACTTACGAGATCTAACCCGCATCAGGATGCTCTCTCACGTGGAGGAATTGATCGAGCTTCTGGGTCTCCGAGCTGGTGGCGTATTGTCCTACACTTCGCTTCGCGAGGACTTACAGGTTGCAACTGAGTCGGTTCGCCAATGGACTGACTGTCTACAGCGTCTATATTTCCTGTACTTGATTCGGCCTTTTGCCGGCCGCATGGCACGCTCCCTGCGCAAAGAGCCTAAACTCTATCTGTGGGATTGGTCAGAGATCGGAGACAAAGGGGTTCGTTTCGAGAATCTGATCGCAAGTCATCTCCTCAAATGGTGTCATTTCACCCAGGACTGGGGGCTCCCGCCGCTCGAGCTATACTATCTGAGGGACAGGGAGAAACGAGAGGTGGACTTTCTTCTGACACTGGACCGAAAGCCCTGGACCCTGATCGAGGCGAAGCTCTCCGAGAAATCTCCTGCTCCTGCGATGAAGTATTTCGCAGAACGTCTGAAGGTCAAACACCAGATCCAGGTCGTCCTTAATTGCGAGAGACCCGGACTGGCGGGCGATGTGCACGTGATCGATGCCGCGAATTTCCTGCGCACCCTACCGGTTTAGCGCAGGGGCACGCGCACGCCGACAGAATGGTTCTAGATTCAAATGGTACCCGCGGAGCCACCATCTTGTGGAAAGCTCCTATCTGCAGACACGAACCTGCCGGTGTGGTATCGCGTGGTGCTGGCAAGAGGAGGGCGTTCGGCTAAACCCTCTTGTCCTCGATGTGGTGCTTGATTGTCTTGCCCTTGAGGAAATAGATCACGTCCTCCGCGATGTTCGTCGCGTGGTCCGCCATGCGCTCCAGATGTCTCGCCACCAGAATTAGCTGCACCGCCCTGGACGTTGTCTTTGGGTCCTGCATTATGTAGGTGAGAAGCTCTCTGAAGACCTGATCGTTCAAAGAGTCCACCTCGTCGTCTCTTTTGCAGACGCTCCGCGCTAGGAGTTCATCTCTCTTCACAAGCGCATCAATTGAGTCCTTCACCATGCCCTGGGCCAGAGACGCCATCCGTGGAATGTCTATGAGGGGCTTTAGCGGTGGCTGTTTTATTACCTCCTCCGCGCATTCGGCGATGTTGACCGCCAGGTCGCCGATGCGTTCGAGGTCGTTGTTCATCTTCATCGCCGCGGTGATGAATCGCAAATCTATGGCCGCGGGCTGGTGGAGCGCCAAGAGTTTGAGGCAGAGTTCTTCTATGTCTATCTCCAGGTGGTTTATTGTTTCTTCCGCCGTGAAGACCTTCTCCGCCATGGACGAGTCTCTCTGGACGAGAGAGCTGACCGAGCGGCTGATGGCCTCTTCCACCAGAGCGCACATCTGGAGCAGCTTCTTGTTGAGTTCTCCGAGTTCCTCTTCAAAGTACTTCACCATTTCTTTCTCCCGCTATCTTTGTGGTCCTCTTGTGCCACTTGTTGAGCCCGAGCGCTCACGCTCTGGTATTGACACGTGCCGGTCGGAGCGTGTCACTCGCGACTTCTTGCCAACCCTGCGGCATTCTCCTGCATCATCCGAAATATCCTACCCGAAGCGTCCTGTGATGTAGTCCTCCGTTAGCTTCTTAGACGGGGTCGTAAATATCTTGCTGGCCAAGTCGTATTCGATGAGCTCGCCCAGCATGAAAAAGGCCGTGTAGTCGGAGATTCTTGCCGCCTGCTGCATGTTGTGCGTGACGATGACGATCGTATAGCTTCTCTTGAGCTCGCGGATTAGTTCTTCGATTTTAGCCGTCGCGGTCGGGTCGAGAGCCGAGGCCGGCTCGTCCATCAGAAGGACCTCCGGCTCTACTGCGAGAGCCCTGGCTATGCAGAGCCGCTGTTGCTGGCCTCCCGAGAGCTCGAAGGCACTCTTGTGCAGTCTGTCATCGACTTCCTTCCAGAGCGCAGCGTCCGAGAGACTCTTCTCCACTCTCTCCCGTACGAAATCTCTGTCGGTGATTCCGTTGATTCTGAGACCGTAGGCGACGTTGTCGAAGATCGACTTCGGAAAGGGATTCGATTTCTGGAAGACCATGCCGACCCTTCGTCTGATTTCCACCACGTTCACGTCCGGGTCATAGATGTTCTTCCCGTCGAGCAGTATCCGTCCCTCTGCGCGTGAGCCCAGGACGACGTCGTTCATCCGGTTCAGACTGCGCAGGAAGGTCGTCTTGCCGCAGCCGGAGGGCCCGATGATACCGGTGACGGTGTTCTCCCTCATGTCCATTGTGACACTCTTGAGACAGCGGCATCCGGAGTAATAGAAACTGAAGTCCTCGGCTCTTATCTTTACTTTTTCCATCAGTCTGATGTCACTCGCTTTTTCCTTTTCGTACTACTCGCTCCTCGTCATCCGGAGCCGATATCGCAAAATGATCGCGGCCAGGTTCATGGCGAAGACCAGCACCACCAGAACCAGCGCAGTTCCGTACGCGATGGGCCGAACTAGGGTTATGGCATGGTGCTGAGTGGACATGACGTAGAGATGATACGGCAGGGCCATGAACTGGTCTAGCGGGGAGCTGGGCAGGAACGGGAGGAAGAAGGCCGCGCCAGTGAAAAGGATGGGAGCGGTCTCGCCCGCCGCGCGCGCCAGCCCGAGTATAGTCCCTGTCAACATCCCGGGAACCGCATAGGGCAGGACATTCGTTCTTATGGCCTGCCACTTTGTGGCACCCAGAGCCAGCGCGCCCTCCCGGTAGGAATTCGGGACGGTCTTGAGCGCCTCCTCGCTCGCAGTTATGGTCCAGGGCAGCGTCATTAGTCCCAGTGTCAGCCCCGAAGCCAGCACGCACGTGCCGAGGTGTATCAACTGGACAAAGAGCACGACCCCGAAAAGCCCATAGACTATGGAAGGCACGCCGGAGAGATTTCGGATGGCCATGCGGATTATCCTGGTGGGCTGATTATCCGTCGCGTACTCGTTGAGGTATATGGCGCAGCCCATTCCCAGTGGGATGGCCAGGACTGCAGTAATGAGCGTGACGAGGAATGTGCCCACGATAGCTGGAAGTATACCGCCCTCGGTCATCCCGTTCCTGGGCATCTCGCTCAGGAAGCCCCAACTGATTCTACCTGCCCCCTTGCTCGCGATGTCAAAGAGGATGACCGCCAGGAGCAGTGTAACGATCAGCATGCAGGCCGCCAGCATAGCGAATCCCAGTTTCTCGCTGAGCTTTCTGGTGTTCATCTTGATACCTTCTGGTACTTGCGCAGAACAACGTCTGAGACCATGTTCACGATGAAGGTAATGATGAAAAGCACGAGCCCAACGGTGAAGAGAGCGTAGTAGTGAGTTGTGTTGTAAGGTACCTCTCCAAGTTCGATGGCAATCGTGGCGGTCATGGTCCTCACCGAATCAAGGAAGCTGGTCGGCATTGCGGGTGCGCATCCAGTCGCCATGAGGACGGTCATGGTCTCGCCGATCGCCCTTCCCATGCCCAACATGCACGCCGCAGTCGTGCCAGAGCTCGCCGCGGGGATCTTCACTCTGATGAGGGTCTGCCAGCGTGTGGCTCCTAGGGCGAGGGACGCCTCTTCGTAGGACCTGGGCACGCTCCTGAGCGCGTCCTCGGTGAGACTCACAATCGTTGGAAGCGCCATTATGGCGAGCAGGATGGAACCATTAATGGCGTTGAGACCGTTCGGGAGGTGGAACAGGCGTGCAATAGCAGGTCCCACCAGAACGATTCCCAGGAATCCAATAACGACCGAGGGAATGCCGGCGAGGATCTCGACTACCGGCTTTGCTATCTCCCGCACGCGCCGGCTTGCGACCTCGGAGAGGTACGCCGCGGTCCCGATGCCGAGTGGTACCGCGATCGCAAGCGCCCCAAGGGTGACCATGAACGTGCTCACGAGCATGGCCAGTATTCCGTACGAGGGTCTGACGAACGACGTGGGGTTCCAGTTCGTGTTGCCCAGGAATTCCCTGAGGCCGATCTCCCTGAACGCCGGGATGGAAGTCACCACCAGAAGGAGGAATATCCCGAGCAGCACTGCGACAACGAGGACGCCGTTCAATAAAAAGAGACCGTGGATGGCGCTTTCCTTACGTCTCGGTCTCCACGTCCTCTTTGAACTGTCCTCAGTCCTCTGTGTCATGCGATGCCTGCCTCGCGTCGCGAGCAGCAGCCTCCACGCGCACTACTGATGGGTCCGCGCAACTGGCGTCAGCCTATCACAGTCCTAAGTTCTTATTGAGCTTTGCGTACTCCGGCTGAATTGGGAAGAAACCCTCTTGTTTCACTATTTCCTGGCCCTCCTTGCTGAGCTCAAACGCCAAGAAGTCTCGAATCAGCGGCTTCGGCATGCCATTGATATACTGCTGGAGAGGCCGGATGAGGGGATACTTGCCGGTGTCCACGTCCTGTTGATTAAGTGGGCTTCCGTAGTAACCGCCGACCTTCGCCGCCACCTTCACGACGATCACACCCTTGGTATCCCTGACGTAACCCACGCCCACATACCCTATGCCCGAGAGGTCCTGCTTTATGGCCTCCACGATCTGCGCGTTGCCGTTCATTTGGTTCATCTTGGAAGAATAGTCACCCTTGAGGACAAATTCCATGAAGAAATCGTATGTACCGGAGTTGGATTGCCTGCCATAGAGGGTGATGGGTCTATTCTCGCCGCCGACCTCCTTCCAGTTCTTGATCTCCCCCCGGAATATTCTCCCGAGCTGGTCCATGGTCAGCTTGTCTACCGGATTCTTCGCGTTGGTCACGACGCACAGGCCGTCGATTGCTATTACCACTCTCTTCGGGTCGATCTTTCTCTCCCGCGCCTGGGCTATCTCTTTGTCCTTTATGAGACGCGAGGAGTTGGCGATGTCGCACTTGCCGTTAACCAATGCGGCTATCCCCGTTCCGGAGCCGCCGCCGGTCACAGCTATTATTTTGCCGGGGTTCTTCTGCATGTAGGCCTCGGCGAGCTTCTGGACGAGATTGATGAGAGTGTCAGAGCCTTTGACTTGGACCATGTTCCTGGCGAACACCTCTGTGGCTGGCAGGAGACACATCCATGCAATGAGCACTATTCTGAACCAGCGAGCCATTTCTGAGTTCCTCCCTTCTTTCTTTGCGGAGCGTTCTTTCCGCGCGCGGCTGCGACCGTCGTGAATCTTTTCGCACGTCTAGTCCAAATAAGTCTAGCTGTCGAATGTGACAAACATGTGAACTGACAGTGAACTCGACGCAACTTTTCTCCTCCTCTCGAGCGGCGATTGCCTCTGCGGCGGTGCTTTTGCTCCTCTCGAGTGGCAATTGCGTTCCGATCGGGCTCAAAAACTCGCCGACAGGTCAACCTGCCATAGGTCAGTCGCTGCCCTCGCTCCAGTTAGTCGTTCCGCCCTGTAGTAGTCCACGGTCAGACTGACGTTGGTGAAGAGCCCCAGTTGGGCCAGGGCCTCGTGTCCGCGAACGTCGGTCTTTCCGTTGTAGAAGTCGCTGTCCGGAAATATGTCGAGCCATGCGTCTTTCTCGAGATACCTGTACAAGTATCTCAACTGCCGCTGTCCGCGCTCCTTCACTTTGCTGTCTCCGAGCCCGAGACCTGCCACGTAGCCCTGGTTCTTCTCCGGAGAGTTGGGATTCCTCACGTATTCCCCGAACAGCGACACATACGACATCATCCCGCCTGCCGGGTTCTCTCTCTTGAGTTCCACACTGGGACTGAAGCCGTTGTATCTGTAGGTAAGGTGACCTTCCAAATCAACCGTGTTGGTCTTCTCCGTGTAATCCAGGGTTTTTCCCTTGACGGAGTCGAAGTCGTAGTACGCAAGTCCAGTTCGAAAACTGACCATCTCGGTCAGTTCCCACGCGACCCCGGACTGAAGAACGTATGCCATCGGGTCAACTCTGTTACTGCTGGATTCGTCCAACACCCAGGCGCTGGCACTCGCGAAAAGCTCGAGCCCCGGAACCGTGACGCCGGAAAATACCACAGATGCTCCCTCCACATTTATGTCCGAGTCCCACAACAGGTCTGAGGTCTGCCAGAGCGCGGCTTCGCGCTTGAACTTCCCTCCGATCAAACCCAGGCCCGGCGCCGGCATGTACTGGGCGAAAACATAGTTGAGCCGGAGGTCCGGGGTCTCGAAGCTGTTCTGCAGGGTCTGATTGTTTGAGCGCGGGTCGGCTCCTCCGGACGCGAATTGAAATCCAACCTTGAACTCATCAATTATGCTTGGCTCGCCGCTGAACCGGAGTCTGTACCTTGCTCTACTCCGCTCCGGATCCCCCGCCTTCTTGTCGAGCTGGAAACGCAGTCTCACGTCTCCCTTCAGTTTCATCTTCTGTGCCCAAGTCGGGATGGAGAAAGACGTGCCTTGAGCCAACTGTTTGGCGACTTCCTCCTTTGTTTCCTCGAGGAGTATCTGCGCCTCGATGGGCGTGAGAACTCCTTTCTCGACGAGCTTGTCGAGAAGAAGATCGATTTCTGCTGCGCTCGCGTTCTGGCTCGCGACCGCAAGTGCTGCCAGAACCAGAAACAGAACTCTCCGGACCAGTCTCATCTTCGAACCTCCTCGCGTGACTGACAGGACTTCCGACAGTTGGCTCGGGCCCATCGGATCGGCTCACCGGGTTGACTCTAGTCTGACTACTGTAGGCCGGGCTGATCTTCTGAGGGTGCTGTCACAATCCCAAGATTCAACCTGCCCCGAGGGTTCCTTGTGTTGCGCCTTTTCTCAATGTGTTTGCTTAATCTCACTTGATCGCGCTCGAGGGCCTCGGGGCGAGTCGAATCTTTGCCAGGAAGTATAGATTCTGGATGTGAACGCCGTGTTGAGAGCAAGTGAACTCTTGGTGAAATTCTCAGCGGGGAGTGCGCACTGAGCATCCGCGAGAGCAAGACTGGCAGCGGGCACTCATTCCGAAATGGCGGTGAGAGTCAGTGTGGTCGGAGGAGGGACGCAACGAGAACGGGGTAGGCCGTAGCGCCCCGGTAGGGTGTCAGCTTGCCCTGGGCAGAGTGAAGCTGAACGTGGAGCCCTGGCCTAACACGCTCTCGACGAAGACTTGCCCGTTGTGGGCCTGGACTATGTGCTTGACTATGGAAAGCCCGAGCCCGGTTCCGATCTTCTCTGATGAGCGCTGTCTGTCCGCGCGATAAAAGCGCTCGAACACCCTCGGTAGGTCCTTCTCAGAGATGCCGGACCCGCTGTCATGCACGTCCACACGCACGTACCCGCCCGATTCGCGGGCCGTGACGGTGACGCTTCCTCCGCCCTCTGTGTACTTGAGCGCGTTGTCCAGGAGGTTCGAAAGGACTTGGGCTATTCTGTCTTCATCGGCGAGGACGGCGGGCATGTTCGCCGGGATTTCGTTGACCAGACGGATCCCCCTCTCCTGGGCCTGCCTTCCAAACGCGGAGATGACGCGTTCGACTATTCGATCAATGGGGCACGGTCTCGGTTCCAGTGTGAGTCTTCCGGATTCTATTCTGGAGAGGTCAAGGATGTCCTCAATCAGTTTCGCCAGTCTCTCGGAGTCAGAGTGGATTATGTTGAGGAAGTCCCTCGCGTGTTCTCTGTCCTCGAGCGCTCCGTCGAGCAGTGTTTCGGTGTATCCCTTGATGGTGGACACAGGCGTGCGTAATTCGTGAGAGATGTTCGCCACGAAGTCCTGCCTGATTCTTTCCAGTCTCCGCAGCTCTGAGATATCGTGGAACACCAGTACCGCGCCCTCGGTCCTGCTGTCCTGGACGACGGGCGTGGCGTGGGCAAGCAGCGTCTTCTCCACCGGAACGACGAGAGTCAATTCCTTCGATTCGACCCCTCGTGTGCACCCGAGGGTCCTGTCCACGACCTCCTGAATGTCTGCGTTGCGCACGACTTCGAGCGGTTTCTTTCCCACTGGGTCTTCGTTGACTCCGAACAGAATGCGCAGTGCCTCATTCATTAGAAGAATCGCACCGCTGGAGTCCACGACCATCACTCCATCAAACATGCTCAGGAGCACCGCCTCCAGTCGCGACCGACTGGATACAACCTCCTGGAGCCTCAGTCTCACCTGGTCTGACATTTGTCGCAGCGCTCTCGCGAGGTCGCCCACTTCGTTCTTGGACGTCATTGACGGATACTTCGAAAAGTCTCCCATCGCTATCGAACGCGCCACGGACGACATCTCCTTGAGTGGTCTCGAGATGAGGGTTGACACGATGAGACTCATGGCGAGAGCAGCCAGAAAGGCCAGAACGAGGGCGCCGGCCAGGACATGCCTTAGCCTCTGCGACATCTGCGCGATCTCGGAGAGAGGCATCGCAAGTCTCACAACTCCTTCGAGGTTCTGATTGTGGAACCTCGTGGCGACATATAGCATGTCCTTCTGGAGTGTGGTGCTAAAGCGCTGGCTTTCACCGGTGTCGCGCCGGAGAGCATCCTGGACCTCAGGGCGATAAAGGTGGTTCTCGGCGCGCCGCAGTTGCTCGCCGTCCAGCTCGGAGTCTCCGAGTACGTTTCCCTGAAGGTCGATGATAGTGACTCGCGAATGTATGATCCTGCCGATCTCGTCTGTTGCCACATCCGTGCCATTCGAGGGGAAGGGCGCGAGTGACTCCTTTTCCAGGATCGCTCTGGCGAGGATGGCCTCTTTGTTCAGGTCGGCTTCTATGCGTTGATATGTGTATCTCTCCATGGCGTTCCACATGTAGGCGTAGAACACACAGAGAATCACTGCAACGACAACTCCGAAAGCGATTGTCATCCTGTAGTGAATCCCCAGTCTCACACAGGCCTCCCTCGTCTCAGCGCTCTGTCTCCTCGCTGAACTTGTAGCCCAGCCCCCTCACCGTTTCTATCTGCTTGCCGGCCTTGCCCAGTTTCTGGCGCAAACGTTTGATGTGGGTGTCGATGGTGCGGGTATCGACGTCGCTGGACATGTCCCACACGTCCGCAGATAGCATGTCCCGAGTCTGGACGCGGCCGCGTCTCCTGAGTAACGTCGCAAGGAGCTCGAACTCCAGTCTGGTTAGCTCGACGTCCCTACCGTTCACCGTGACTCTGTGTCTCGGGACGTCTACGAGAAGCTTCCCGGCTTCCAGCACCTCGGGCTCAGGTTCCTCAGATCTTCTGCGCCTGAGAACGGCTTTTACTCTCAAGACCAGCTCCCTCGGGCTGAATGGTTTCACGACGTAGTCGTCGGCTCCGAGCTCGAAACCGACGACCCTGTCGACCTCCTCCCCCCTGGCGGTGAGGATTATGATCGGGGCGCAGGAAGCGTGACTCCCGGCACTCTTGATCTGACGGCAGACCTCGAAGCCATCCATTCCAGGAAGCATCAGGTCAAGCACTATCAAGTCCACGTGTTGCTTTTCCAGGACTTCCAGAGCATCCTCACCGGTTCCGGCGACGAGACAGCTGAAGCCGGCGCGATCGAGGTTATACTCTATGAGTCTTGCTATATTGTTGTCGTCTTCGACGACCAGAATGACCTCTTTATGCATCGTCATCCCCTCATGAAACGATATCTTGCAGGGATTAACACCACAATAAAACGCGATTTCGGGTTACCAGTCAATCAAATTGGAAGCTTGTCGTGTTGTCAGCCGTGAGGGGCGACCCTGCCCTTGCTACATAGCAGAGGGTAGGTTCTATAAGGTGCCGAGAAGAGAACGGCAGAAGACGCTCACGACCAGAATTCTCGAGGGCTCCTGACATCGTCCAGCGAGGGAACACGGTGGGTGATCAACTGGGTCTAAAGTGCCTGGTTTGGGGAAGCAGCTCCTTGATCAATCGCTTTTGATCCCTAAACTTGCATCGAACTACGGGCCTCAGCTGCCGTTCAGTCATGATAAGGTAATCGAGAGGGTCACCAAGCGCTCTTACCATACAGAGAACCTTGGGCGAAAGTTCTAGCAAGCGCAGGACCTGCGTGACACGGGCACGGGAGACTCCAAGTTTGCGAGCCAGTTCGGCGCGAGAGGATACCTTGTTCTTGTCCAATGCTTGCTGCCACTCTCGGGCGAGAAAAATGGGGTTACGGTAGACCTTGGCGGGCTTTCGAGTAGCAGTTCTGGGTCTTGCGGCAGCCTGTCGGAATCGAAACACAACCCTGAAGGTTCTACCTTTTGACCAGTCCGGGGAGCCACACTTTAGTGGGTACCACCAGGTTCCCGCTATCGAACCACTTTCCGAGAAGAATCGTATTGGGGCGTATCTCTGCCATAGAATTGCGCGTTTCTCCGCTGTTCCGTTCTCCCAGTCGCGTGCCAACGCATATGCCCTAGTAGTGAGAAAAAGTCGCCACTTTTTGCTTGCAATTTTGCATTTGAAATGCATAATTGCATGTAGGGGGTGGATATGGTCGACAAATATATCAACAGATTCCTTGAACCGGTCCTGAAGAAAGCAGTGGCCCAGTTCCCCGCGGTCATGCTGACAGGTCCACGCCAGTCTGGCAAGACGACCTTACTCAAGCACCTCTTTAGCAATCGGTATGAATACGTGTCGCTCGAGACGCCCGATATCAGAGCAGCCGCCGCAGAGGACCCGCGCGGCTTCCTGCAAATGTATCCCTCGCCTCTCATCCTGGATGAGGTGCAGCACGCCCCCGACTTGCTCCAGTACGTGAAGGAAAGGATCGACGCGCAACGGGATCGCCACGGACAGTACTTGCTCACAGGTTCCCAGAACCTTCTACTGATGGAGAAGGTGACCGAATCCTTGGCTGGGCGGGCGGCGACGTTACGCCTGCTGCCCTTTTCGCGGCGTGAGGCTCAAGGCCGACCGCAGGCGCCACTGCCGTGGGAACGGAGAGTCCGAGTAAGCTCAAGGGGACAGGCCCCGCTTCAGCAGATATGGAGGGACTTCCTGCGTGGGGGTTACCCTGAGCTTGTCGCCAACCCCAGACGCGACGTCAATCTTTGGCACGCCAGCTACGTTCAGACTTACTTGGAACGGGATGTGCGTGCGATCCGGCAGGTCGGCGATCTCTCTCAGTTCCAGAGCTTCTTGCGGGCTGTGGCTGCGCGGAGCTCCCAGCTTCTCCACTTATCTGACCTGGCAAGAGACCTTGGCGTCGCCGTCAACACGGCCAAAGCCTGGCTTTCAGTGCTGGAAGCGACCTATCAGGTAACCATCCTCCGCCCATATTTCGCCAACGTCGGCAAGCGGCTTGTGAAGGCACCGAAGGTTTACTTCACTGATGTCGGAACGCTCTGCTATCTCACGGGCTTGAAGAATATTGAGCATGCGGCATCAGGACCGATGGGGGGCGCCATTTTTGAGACCGCAGTGCTCTCTGAGATCATAAGGACGCTTACGCACAGGGGTATTGATCCGCGTCTCTATTTTTGGAGAACTTCAGCGGGCGCGGAAGTGGACATTGTAGTTGAAACCGGGACAAAGCTGGTTCCTATCGAAGCGAAGCTTTCGTCTACGCCGCGGCCTGCGATGGCCACACATCTTAAGACATTTCAAGCAGACTTTGGCGACAAGGCAATGCCCGGCTACGTGGTTCATCCAGGCGACGTCAGGCTACCGCTCGGCATGAATGCCACGGCCTTGCCATTCACTGAGCTCTGAACGACTTTGTCGGACGGGGGTAATGCTCAGGCTAGTGGCACCTGCGCCACCGAGGGTGCGGAGGGCGCTACGGAAATCGCTTCGCAGGGGCTTCCCTAAACCATGTGTCGAAAGGAATGAACGGCGTCACCGCTCGTGGTTAAGGGGAGGCACGGGCTGTAGGTTCGAGTCCTACCTGGGGAGCCAGGCTTTTCGTCTGGTGTTCCTCCTGCCCGTCCACGTCAGCTGCTCGCTTCACCTGTATCCCGCAAGGGGGAGGGTCCACCGCAGATCGGCCCCTATGTCGTCAGAATCTGCTTGCATGCGGGGCTGTTGCAAACGGCAGCGCTAAAGCGCGGTTTGCTACCGAATCAGCGAGGGCCTCTGTCCTCTCGCACAAATGTACAATTGACCCCGCCATTTTCATATCAGTGCGTCAAATCACTGCGTGAGCATAACCTTCTGCGCTTCCCTATGATCCCCGAAGCTTAGCTGAACAAAATACACACCGGGTGCAAGCCGCGTCCCGTGCGCAGCCCTGCCGTCCCACTCCACCACGTGTGTCCCTGCAGCCTCCTGGCCATTCTTGAGGACTGCAACCTCCCGACCCGTCACGTCGAGAACAGCAAGACGCACGTGGCCTCGCTCGGGCAGCATGTACTTCAGTTGCGTCCATGTTTTGAATGGATTCGGCGTCCCACACCCAAGGAAGAAAGTGCTTGAAACGGGCCCCTCACTCGCCATACCGATCAAGGCCCCCACGGGCAAGTCTGCCTGGTTCATACGGTCGTACTTACTGATCGTACGGTGATCTTGGTACAGCTTTTTGAGCCCCACGCGCACGTCCGCCTCAGTCATACAGTTGTACGGCAGCGAGAACCACGGCGATCGCGGGAAGAACGGCGAATCCGTCAAGGTGCGAAGCCGCCAGTGGTAGAGAGCGTTTGACGTGAGACCGGTCACTAGCTCGCAGAAGCCGTACACGCTGCCGTCCTCTCCAGGAACTCCAGTGTTGCGCTCCTCCCCGGTCACGAGCTCGCTTCCGTTGAATGGCGTTCCGAATGGCTTCACCTCGTACTGGACTCGCACATTCCCGCGACCTGCGGGAGTGCGACCCACGACTTTGAGGAGGAAGCGGTCGTTCGAGTCGGACAAACCGAGAAGCGCGATGGGCGCCGAGCCGTCGGCTCGCGCCTGGCGAGCGACGCGGTGAAGCCCATCACCTTCGTTCCCATAATAAACAAAGATACGCCCTTCATTGTTCTCGCCGCTGCCGTAGAATGGGGCGCCGACAATAACATCCGAGTAATCGTCGTCGTTCACGTCCCCGGCAGTGCCCACGGAAAAACCGAAGCTTGCAGCTTCCTGGTGGCTCTCTGCAGTCCAGGCAGGGGTAAGCGCAAGACCATTGGCAGACCCAAGGTACACATAGGCACGGCCTTCCTGGATCTGGCCGCCGTCGTAGTGCGGGGCGCCGACAATGACATCTGAGTAGCCGTCGCCGTTCACGTCCCCGGCAGTGCCCACCGACCAACCGAACCAATCGCCTGTCTGGGTGTACTCCGCGATCCAGGCTGGGGAGCTCATCAGCGGATCAACCGTGAGCGGATACGCCCCGCTAGCATCATCAACCAAAATCACAACTCTGTCACCTTCAACTTTGAGATACGAAGGAACTTCGCGACCGCCTGCGTCGCGAACGTGAAGCTCAGCGTACCGAAGCACACGCGCGTCGCCGGCGTCGAACAAATCGATCGCTCCATCCTCCGCATGAAGCTCGGCACGAAGCCCACCGCCAATGGACCCTTCGATACACAGAAAGCCTTCACCCTCCGGCCTTTCACTCACTATGAACCCCTGTTCAAGCCCCTCCTTTTTGTTTTCGTACCACTCCTGCAGACCCTCGCGAACGTAGGTCACCCGCGGCCCGTTTGCCCGCGGCTTGATCGATGCTCCGGTGACACGCATTAGTCGTCCTTCACGGCCCCAACCCAACGTACGCCAGCTGAAGGTCCAGGCATCCGGAGCTTCCCCCGTCCGCGGAACTATCTTGATCCCGGCCTCACGGAAATACGTCCGCAAATTATGCGCACGGTTCGGCGCCTGCAACCCGCGCTCATTGACTGATGCGTTGTATTCCTCCCGCTCAATCTGAGCCTCAACTTTCCGCAACCAATCCTCGGTCACCCGGGCACTACGCGCACCCTCATCGACAGTACCAGACCCGCAGGGCGCCGAAGGGAATGAAGCCTCCACACCTACAGCAGGCACGGCGCTCTCGATGCTGCCGGAAGTCCTGCCCCCGTGCACAGGAAGGACACCGTTCCCGCTCAGCATCACCCCAGGAACGGAACCACCTCCAGTAATCAAGAACACAAACAACACCACAATAGAAACGCTGAGCAACCATCCTACACACATACGAACCGACATGGCTCCCCTCCTTCTCTAAGAAACCCTTCTGTCACTCATGCTAATCCCCTAACAATGACTGGAACCTTGCCCTCTCTCAGGCCACGGACTATGCTTGCTAGCACACCCCTCTCGTCTAACTCGCCCCAACAGGGCAACAGAAAAAGCCTCGTCTCGGATCGATGAGGCTCAGGATTTTCTATATAGAGACACGTAGCGTCGAGGGCCCGCACATCATTAGTGCCTCCGCTGTCATTTCACTTACTGCTTACACAACTAGTGCCTTCAGCTGCTTTCGCCTGATGCAACCATATCTTTTACCATAAAGGTATCGCCGACGCAAGCGAAAAAGCCTAATCATCATCCCGGCGGTATCCCCATCTCAGTTGGATCGGGGGCCTTAGGAGGGCGAGATTTCGGCTCGTAGATGATTGTCCAGTGACTGCAAGCTGAAATAGGACCCTGAAGGTTCTATCTTTTGACCGGTTCAGCGAGTCACGGCTTCATCCACTTCTGGCCAGTTCCACCTTAATGGTTCGCAAACCGTACAACCTGGGGAGCCACTCGGTAGCGGTTGCCTCCTCATCAATGCATCGTCCAACGGTTCCCAGCTTTTTCAATCCAGTCCGGCCGACGCTCCGGAACCAACCCAAGGATTCGCATATTTGGGCTTGACATTCTGGGCGGTTCTGGTAATTTGGGTCGTTGGGTTCCAATTTGAGGCGCAAAATGGAAATAAAGCCGCGATTTTTCGAACCACCAAAGCAGAGTTTCTTTCTCTTCGGGCCAAGAGGGACTGGAAAGTCTACCTTCGTCAAGCAGCGATTCCCTGACGCTCTGTATGTGGATTTTCTGGATCCAGAAGCGTTCCGAACTTTCTCCGCAAACCCGAATTACCTTCGCGAGCGTCTGTCTGCTGAGCCGGATATTTCAACTGTTGTGATCGACGAGATACAGAGAGTTCCCGTCCTACTTGATCTAGTTCACGGTCTCATCGAGGAGAGAAGGCGGTTGCGCTTTGTGCTGACGGGCTCAAGCTCTCGCAAGCTTAGGCGAACCGGGGTTGATTTGCTTGCGGGCCGTGCGCTCTTGTGCCATCTCCATCCCTTCATGGCTTCGGAACTTGGAATCCATTTTTCATTGGAGGATGCCTTGACGGGTGGCCTTCTGCCTATTGTCTGGGGTTCAGACAATCCCGGGCGGGTGCTCGGCACCTACGCGGCGTTGTATCTGCGTGAAGAGGTTCAGATGGAAGGCCTGGTGAGGAACGTCGGCAACTTCTCGCGTTTCCTCGAGGCTGCGAGCTTTTCCCACGGTGCTCAGCTTAACATCAGCAATGTCGCGCGTGAGTGCCAGGTCGAGCGCAAGGTTGTTGAAGGATACGTAGGCATCCTTGAAGACCTTCTCCTCGGTTATAGACTGCCGGTGTTTTCGAAACGGGCGAAGAGAGCAGTCGCGGCGCACCCGAAGTTTTATCTGTTCGACGCAGGCGTATATCGCTCACTGCGGCCGAAAGGTCCGCTCGACCGGCCGCAGGAGGTAGAGGGCGCGGCGCTCGAAGGTCTCGTGTGTCAGCATCTCCGCGCTTGGATAGACTACAGCAACACAGATAGTACGCTCTACTATTGGCGGACAAGGTCAGGTGTTGAAGTAGACTTTGTGATCTACGGTTCGCAGGGTCTCCGCGCTATCGAGGTCAAGAATACCGTCCGTATTCACCCACAGGACTTGAGGGGATTGAAAACATTCAGAGAAGACTATCCTGAAGCGAAAGCCTACCTGATCTATCGTGGCAGGGACAGGCTAGTTAAAGAAGGCATACTCTGCTTGCCCTGCGATAGATTCCTGAGCTCTCTCCGGCCCCCCGTATGGCCTGAGTGAGACACACACATTAGGACGACAGGAAGACGCAGGCAGTTCTTCTAACATCGTCCGGCGAGGGGAGGCAGGAACTTATCCAGAGGAAAACGGTTTAGTACTGTAAAATTGCTAGAAACCTCGTAATACTTCGAATGGTATAGATAAGTGGGGCTTGGTATGAAGGGGTTGTGTGAAATGATCGGGAAAGTTGTATCCCACTACAAAATCCTCGAAAAGCTCGGCGAAGGTGGAATGGGCGTCATCTATAAGGCCGAGGACACGAAACTAAAACGTGTCGTTGCCCTCAAATTCCTGCTTCCAGGCCTGACATTCTGCGCCGATGTGCGAGACCAGTTCATACAGGAGGCTCAGGCAGCCTCCCGTCTTGATCATCCGAGCATATGCACTATCCACGACATCGGCGAAACCGAAGATGGACACTTGTTTATCGTAATGCCTTACTACCAGGGTCAAACGCTAAAGGAAAGACTGGCAGACGGACCGCTCGACCTCGAAGAGTCCATTTCTATTGCTAGGCATGCTGCCGAGGGACTCAATGCCGCCCACGCCAGGGGAATCGTTCATCGAGACATAAAACCCGCCAACTTGATCGTCACTAGTACTGGCCGAACCAAGATCATGGATTTCGGGATAGCCAAGCTTGCTGGAACAACGGCGCATGCCGACGTCCGGGGAACACCGGGCACCATGGCGTATATGTCGCCGGAGCAGGTGCGCGGGGAGGCCAACGATCACACGACCGATATCTGGTCTCTAGGCGCGGTTTTCTACGAAATGGTCACTGGACAGAGACCATTCAGGGGCGATTACGAGCAGGCGTTGGTCTATTCCATTCTTAACCAGGAACCTCAGCCGCCGGGTGAAATCGTCAGAGATCTTCCGGCACAGCTCTCCAGTTTCGTGTCCAGATGTCTGGCAAAGAGCAGGAGCAACCGTTATCAGAATATGACTGAGTTCCTAACCGGTCTCGATGAGCTTGACAGGCTGCTCAGGACAGAAACAATAACAGAGTCCTCACCTCCTAAGCGTGTCGCAGTGATAAGCTTTGACAACCAAACAGGCAATTCCAGCTACGACTATCTGCAGAAGGCCATACCGAATCTTCTTATCACAAGTTTGGAGCAGTCGGCTCATGTTCATGTCACGACTTGGGAACGCATGCGCGATCTAATGAAGCAATTGGAAAAGGCGGACGTGGATGTGATTGACAGGGACCTTGGTTTTGAACTCGGGGAGATGGATGGGGTAGACGCAGTAGTAGTCGGCAGCTTCGCGAAAGCAGGCGACGTGTTTGCAACCGACGTCAAGTTGCTTGATGTAAGAACAAAATCGTTGCTTAAGAGTTCGAGCGCTTGCGGGGAAGGGGAAGAAAGCATACTTAAGACCCAGATTGACGAGCTGAGTAAGGACATCGCGCGCGGGCTCGGCGTGGCCAACCATAGCATCGAAGCCAGGAGCGTCCCGATCATCGAGGTGACCACCACCTCAATGGAAGCATACAATTTCTTCCTCAAGGGGAGGGAGGAGTTTGAGAAGCTTTACAATGACGAGGCCCGGCGTTTGTTCGAGGCCGCGCTCGAATACGATCCTACGCTCGCGATTGCGCATCTCTACCTTGCGTGGGTTCATGAGCGACTCATGAATACCAGCGCGTCGCGGAATGAATATGAAAAAGCGCGAGCCTTCTCAAGGAAGGCAACGGACAAGGAAAGACTGTACATCGAGGCGTCGTATGCCAAGGCTATCGAGAATGATCTTGAGAAGGCCGTCCGTATTTTCAAGCAGATCTTGAAAAAATATCCCAAAGAGAAGAGAGTGCTTCACTTCCTGGGCTATGAATATAGGAGAAAGAAACTCTTCTATCAGGCGATCGAGGCCTACACCAAAGTGTTGGAGCTTGACCCCAAATACGGATGGGCAATGAACGAGATCGCGTACATGTATGCCGATATCGGGGACTTTGGAAAGGCAGAGGAGTACTTTGAGCAGTACGCGTCTGTTTTGCCCGGGGATGCCAACCCACTGGACTCAATGGCTGAGCTCTATTTCAGGATGGGCAGGCTTGATGACGCAATAGCCAAGTACGGGGAAGCCCTGGAGCTAAAACCGGACTTCTACTATGCCTACTGGGAAATCGCCTACGTGTACGCTGTCAAAGAAAACTATGATGAAGCGCACAGGTGGATGGGCAAGTTTGTTGAGACGGCTCCGACTCCCGGGATTCAGGCTGAAGGCTATCTCTGGAAGGGATTCTACGAATACTGGTGTGGCAATCTTGAGCAATTCCAGAGTGAGATAGGAAGGTCAATAGAAATATCCACAAAGGCGGGGCGCGAGTTATCTCTTGCCGAAGCCGAGTTTCTTAAGGGATGGGTCTATTACGACAGGGGTAAAACCGAGCTCAGTCGCGTTGCATTTGAGACCAGTTTCACTCTTTATAAGAACAACCAGCAACAGATTATTCCTGGCCTGACCGCGGCGCACAATTTTCATCTGGGGTTGGTCGACTTAAAAGACGGCCTCTTGGAGTCCGCAAGATCTCGACTGGATACAATCAAATCACTTCTTCGAGAGATTGCCAACCCGCAGTTCGTGGACTCGATACGGCGCCGATACGAACTACTGGAAGCTGAGGTTTTGCTTGCTGAAGAATCGCCGGACAAGGCCATCACAACCTGTATAAGACAAACGCCCTGGAGAATACCTTACATGAGCCAATGGGACCGCGTGCTCGCCTACAATCTGCCTTTTCTCAAGGACACTCTGGCTCGCGCCTACGTCGCGAAAGAGGAATCTGACCAGGCGATCGAAGAATACAAACGAATCCTCACTTTCGACGCGGATGCCAAGCGATGCGGTCTCATCCAGCCGCGCTACCACTACAGGCTGGCAAGGCTTTATGAAGATGCCGGATACAGAGTGGATGCACTGAAGGAATACCAGAAATTCCTTCGTCTGTGGCAGCATGCTGATAAGGAGGCCCCCGAAGTTGCAGAGGCACGCGCTAGAGTTGAAGCTCTGACGACCCGCTCATAGATTGCCCGCGGGAAAAGGCAAAGAGACGTGAGAAAAAGAGAGGAAAAAGGCAAAACGAGAGGAAACACGAGAAAAGGAGAGGTAATGCGTCACCCGAGAATCACGGCTGTTCTCTTACTCGTCTTAGTCATCTATGCACCCACGATATCGCAGGGTTCCGGAACCGCGCAACCGCCCGGCCACAGCTCCACATCGGGAGCCGCCCCATCGCAGACGCTAACTTTGGAGGATGCCTGGCGCATCGCTCTCGCGAACAATCTCAGTCTTCAACAACAGGAGATGTTGCTTCGCCAGGCCCAAGAGGAAGTGGCGATTCAGAAAGCCGCGTACCTGCCCGCTCTGAGCACAATCGCGACCTATGGCTACACGTCGGAGATTGCCAGGTTTCAGGTGCCGATCACGTTTCCCGGTATCCCACCCATTGAGATTGAAGCCGGAACGAAAGACCGTTATGACGTGGCCGCGCAGATTGACCAGCCATTGTTCACAGGGTTTCGTACCCGTAATCTTGTCAAGTCTGCTTCCGAGCAATTCCGCGCGCAGTCCGCACAGAAAGAGGTCACTTCGAACCAGATTCTTTTGCAGGTGGGTCTGCTCTACTGCCAGACGCAACTGGATTACTTGCAGCAGAAGGTCTTGGAACAGGCGATACAGCGTGCCGACCATCACCTTGCGAAAGTTCGCAGCTTCTACCAGGCTCAGCAGGCAACGGCTTTCGATACTTTGGAAGTGGCCAACCGGAAGCTACAATTGCAGAGTCAATTGCAGAAGCTCCGAGACCTGCATCCCATTCTGGTTTCGAAGCTCGTGCACGTACTCAATCTTGAATACACGCCCGAGGTACCTGAGATGTCCGTAGAGAACGCGGACCTTGCACTTAGGGATTTGAATGAATATCAGGCCGTGGCAATCTCTAACCGGCCAGAGCTGAGGCAGATTGGATTCATGCAGCGAGGACAATCGTTTAGGGTCAAGGCACTCAAGTCCTCTTACTTCCCTCAACTCTATGCCAGTGCCTCTTACCATCACGCCAGACCCGGTGTCAATTTCTTCCGAGACGAGTGGATGGATTACTACATGGTTGGGCTCAATTTGCGATGGCAACTGTGGAACTGGAAGCAGGACCAGCGGCAGGTAGAGAAAGCACGACTGGACTACGAGCGTTTAGACTTGCAGTCTCAACAGCTCCTCCTGGATGTTCGCCAGCAAGTGACAGAGGCGTTCCAGCAACTTCAAACGGTCAGGCAGCAGATCGAGCTTCAACGACAGCTTGTCGCTCAAGAAGGGGAGCGCTACCGAATCACAAAACAAAATTATGAGCAAGGCTACGCCACGTCGCTGGACTTGAGTACGGCCGAAAATACGCTCACTTCTTCCGAGCTCACGTTGAAACAGAATTACATTGAGTGGTTGCAGTTTCGGCTGCAATTGCAGTTCGCTACCGGCAAAATCGGAAAAGGATCGCCAGGAATGTGACGTGAAGCCGTAGCCACGGGCATAACCGTGGAGGAAAACCCTGGAGGTAGCATGAAACACACGCTGTGGGGAACGTTTTGCATTGCCGCAATCTCGCTGCAACTACTGATTCTTGGTTGCGGGAACAATTCCAAATCCTCGACCTACACCGGTGTACTTGAAGGAAAGTCCGTTCAGGTGCCGGCCCTCACTGGAGGAAAAGTCGTGAAGCTTCTGGTGGACACGGGCGAGGAAGTCAAAGAAGGAGCCGTACTGGCTGTAATTGACACAACAGAGCTAGTGTTACAGCGCATTCAGCTCGGCGCAACCCTCGAGGAGCTAGCGGTCCAAAAGGAAATCGCGGAGACCAACCTCAAACGCTCAAAAGCAGACCTGGAATACGTCCAGCAGCGAGAAGGGCGAATGAAAATGCTCTACGAGAATCAGGCCATGCCGAAGCAGAATCTGGATGATCTGCGCAACGAGATGCAGCGCGCACAGTCCGCCTACGAAGCCGCACGGCAGCAGGTTCGCAGTCTCGAATCGCGGAAGAAACAGATTGAAGCACAGGCCGGGATGGTGGAGAAGAAAATATCCGATGCCGTGATAACCGCACCGGTTGGAGGATTGGTGAGCACGCTCTACTACGAGGTCGGAGAAGCAGTTCCGCCCATGCAGCCAGTGCTCGAACTGATTCACGTGAGCGAGCTCGAAGTAAAAATATACATTCCTGAGAAGGAATTGCCAAACGTGAAGCACGGACAAGAGGTGAAGATTCGCGTGGACGGAGTGAAA